>OCPX01000081.1_pt1 | contig 102326 bp, 99 predicted proteins | sample 1538771 | NCBI WGS metagenome assembly OCPX01 (sample SAMN04571725, study PRJEB22368) | human gut metagenome | biome: human gut; material: stool | host: Homo sapiens | place: Luxembourg | collected 2012-11-01 | reverse complement strand
TATCCTTGATAGACAAATCCATATCATTTTACGGTTACCTATACACCATAAGGTTTTATTAACACATTAACTCTTTGACGGGGGATTTCCCCTACTTGTTAGGAGAGGGGACTTGATATTGTACTGGTCCTCACTCTCAATTGCACACTATCAAAATTTTTATAATATTTTATTTTGGTCCTCGCTTTCAATTATACCCACAAAAATATTTTTTATAAAAAATTTTTACAACACTTATTATTCATTTTCGTTCTCTAATTAGAATTTAAATAACAGCAATATGATATTTGAACAAGAATTAAAAGATAAAGGATTTGAAATTAAAGATAATCAACTCTATTATGAATTTAGTGACTTTGAGCTATTAAGAGCTAGAGTAAGTGAATGGGATTGCGCTGATGGTACTAAAGCTTTGAAAGTATCAGATCTTAGGTTAATGAATCCTATGGAGGAAGGTATGGCTCATATGATGATTTCATATTCACTTTACTTTAGGGATATTAACAAATTTTATGAATTATTAACACTTTTAGGTTATAAGATACGTTAAAAATAGTTAAATTATGTTAAAAGAATTAACAGTTAAAGAGGTAGAAGCTATCCTAAGTAAAGATAATAATGTGTATGGTATACATAATATTGGTGATCACGTGTATAAAATACCAGGTTTAGGGTATACAGGACCTAAAGGAGCTACTAGATTTGTAAATGAATTAAGGCAACAGGTTAATGAATTGTCTACGAAACTCTCGTAGATATGTTAAATAATCATAAATAATGTTAAAATGACACATTGTGAATGGCTAGAAGAACATGGTTTTATTAATATAAAAGACCATTGGAATGGTAATTGGAACTATAGAACTTATCAGAAAATATATGAAAATGGTGATCTCATAGAAGTAGACATTGAAATAGATTCAGAAAATGATTTTATGGATGAGTACTTGGTAAATTGTGAGTTATTCTGTAAGAATAAAAATGGTACTCATGATAGCTTTACTCTAAAATAAAAATTTATTATTAAAGAAAAATGGAACAAAATTAGATTATAATACGTTCCTACATCCAGAGTAGGATATAATAGTAGTTTAAAATGCAATTAGTAGTAATATAAACCATTACTCTTACTCTAGATAACTGCAGTATATAATATATTATTATCAAACTATATCATGATGAATGAACCAAAATACTTAGAAATGATTAGACAAGGAGTTGTTAACATAAATGGTGATGATTTTAAAATAATCAGAGCATATGATGGATGCAGAGGGTGTTATTTTAGACAATTTGAAAACTTTAGTGGGTGTCTAAATAATGTTGCACAAGGTATTTGTTGTAGTGCTGGTGGTCACATTCTAAGAAAAATTTCAGAGTAATAGAACAAAAATTAATTAAGCACGTTTAGTTAGCATGGAAAATCAACATGACATATTAAAGACCGTTATAGACGGGTTAGTGTATATCCCTACTAAGGATATGATAGTTAAGCCCTTAGAGGATGAATACGTAGAGAAAGAAATTATTAAGCCAGTAGAGACTGGTAAAAAGGACGAAAATGGTTATGATATCAATGACACTGAAACAGTTAAAGAAAAAGTGTTAACTACATTCAGAAAAGGTATTGTATTACGTCTGCCATCTGGGTATCAATGGCAAGATGAAAACAATCATCCTGAAGTAGGTGATGTGGTAGCATATCCTAGGAAAGCATCGATTGATTTTGATTTGTTTAAAGATAGTCAATTAGTAAATCCTTATAATGTAGTAGCCTTTGTAAAAGGAGAAAAATATTTTAAAGACTAAGCGTAGTCTTAATTAATCGTGGTTGTAGTTGGATGTACTAGGGGTTAGCATAAAGTTAACCCCTTTTTTATTGTATAAAATTTGCAACTTTTTTTGAATATTTGCGTTATGTGAATATGATTAAAGAAATGATAAATAACATGTTGGGTGAGTACTCAAAGTTCATTCAAATACAAGATGATGGTACAGTTAAGGTATTTGTTCCAGAAGACGTTAATAATCCTTCCATGGAAAATGCTACAGAATTAACATTATCCAAGAATGAAGCAATTAGTCTCATGGGTTTAGTAACCCAACCCAAACAATACGAAGTATGTGATTCTGCAAATAATTGTAGAATCATATCTGAAAAAGATCCTGATTTTGACGTAAACAAGTGGATTAAATTAGCACTTGGAACTATTAAAAAATAAATACTATGTCAGATTACCGAGTTACTATTACAACAGTCAGGGAAAAATGCCCATTTGATGCTAAACGGAAAAGCAAAGAATACTGCAAAGTATGTAAAGCTTGGAAAGATCCTTGTTCAGGATTAGGTATAGAAACTACGATTTCTTCAAGAAAAATTGGAGAAGATAAAATGAAACAAATAATAAATATCATTAAATAATTATGATTACAGAATATAAAGTTATTAAACCTTTTGGTGTATTAAAATCAGGTGATATCCTTACTTTGGATAACGATATGTATACATTCTCTGATGAGAAATCTTCTGACTCACAAAATTATTATTCCCAAGTAAACGTAGCTGTATCATGTGATATGATTGAGGAATATGCTAAAAGTGGTTTAGTTGAGCCAATTGAAAATGTTACTGTTGAATCTAATGATGAGAAGAAAATCAAACAGATTCGTACTATTATTGCTCAATTGAAGAATACTTACAATCAACGTAAGAACAATATTGAAAAGAAGTATCAAGAAGGTAAAATTCAAACTTGTGTAAAGGTAGAACACGATACTGTATATTTCAATATGATGAAATTGTTAAATAAACTCGAGACAATCATAAATGAATAAACTAGTAAAAACCGTATCAAATGAAGAATTGATACCAGAGTTTTTACAAGCGCTTAATGGAATACTTAGGCTAACCGATAGAGAGCTTGAATTGATGGCTACACTTATCAAAATGGATATGGAATACGTTAAGGAACCTAACTCAAATAAGAATGTAGCAAACAGATATAATAGAAAATATATCATTGAGAATTTAGGTATTACTAAGGATAACCTAAGTAGATACATTAAGTCTTTCAAAGAGAAGGGTATTTTAATAGCTGGACCTGCTGAAGACGAACTTAGCGTAAATAAGGCTCTGATACCAGTTGTTATTGGAGATCGTTTGCAACTAACGATAATACTGAGAATAAAATGAAATGTTTAGATATAAAAACAGGTTCCATTCTTATCTATAAGAAATATGGTTTACTAAAATGTTGGTGGAATAAATTAATGAGAAAAGAATTACCATTTAATAAGTATACTCTTTACTTTGGAAATTCTTCTATGTTTGTAGAAACCACGAACATCAAAGTAAAAGAAAAAGATAGATATATAATTTTAGAACCTATCAAACCATATAGTAAAAAGGAAGAAAAAGCTCTTAAGTTAGAAGTAGTAGAACACGTTATGATGAACAACGACACAAAGGATGTGTTTAGTGTGATAAATATAATTAGACCTTCTACAATAGACGTAGAATCATTTACAATCGATGGTTTGCTTAAAAATAAATACTATAGAATAGTATATGATTCAAAAGGAAAAAACTTCTAATATCTATATACAATTAGCAAATAAATATAATATTCCACATCAAGTAGTAGAAGTAATTTGTAATCACCCGTTTAAATTTGCAAATAGAGTTATTTCAAATGATGAAGATACTAAAACAATAATGTTTGGGTATTTATTCAAAATCAAACCAAAAAGAAAGTATGAAAAAACCAGAGAGAATGAAAAACAAAACAACTAAAGCTTTTTTATATCAAAATCTATATCCTGTAAATCTTTATGTTACTACTCTGGATGATTGGGAAGATGCTTGTGATTTTTTTGATTTCTTTCTTACTACCAAAGAACTTAGAAATGATGAACCAGAAAGAGATCGTCCCAAACTAAGTAGTGTAATGGGAGCTACGTTCTTGGTCAGAGAGAAATATTCTAGAGCTGTTGGTATATTAATAGTACTAGATGATTTCCATTGTTCTACTTTAGCTCATGAATCAATCCATTATGCAGATGCTGTATATGATTATTTATCAATGAATGCAGAAGGATATAATGAAGGAAATGAACAATATGCTTATTTAGTTACTTGGTGTGTGGAACAACTTGAAGATTTTATAGAATGCAAAAGGAAGGAAAAAAGAATGATAAGAAAGATGACAAAACAAGATGGGAATTAATGCCTCTTGATTGTCTCGAAGATATTGCCAGAGTATATACAGAAGGAGCTAAGAAGTATGGAGAAAATACATGGCAGAATTTAGAGAACGGTTATCAAAGATACAAAGCGGCTTTGTTGCGTCATCTGTGGGAATTCGAAAAAGGAAATGAAATAGATCCAGAAACAGGTTGCCACCATCTTGCGCAAGTATGTTGGAATAGCATTGCTCTTCTATATCTTTCTAAGCACTCTATGAAGGATATGACCGTAGAAATATGGAGAACCGCATACAATTTTCCAGATTATGAAGTATCTAATTTTGGTAAAGTACGATCAAAAGATAGAATAATAGAACATTCTAACGGACGTCTACATAAAACGATTGGAAAAATTCTAGTTCAACGGCTAGATCACAACGGATATCTAACTGTATCATTACAAAAGAATAAAAGGAATTACAAAGTAAAAGTACATAGATTAGTATTATCAACATTTTCAGAATGTATTGGAGAACAGGTAAACCATATAGATGAAGATAAAACTAATAACAAATTATTGAATCTAGAATGGTGTACTGCTAAATACAATGCTAATTATGGTACTAGGAATGCAAGAATTCAAAAAAGGAATGAACACAGAAGAAAAACTGGACAAGATACTACTGAATCAACAAGTGATACTACTGTATCTGAGGCAGATCTTACAAGACACAAATCGTAGTCAATTCCTTGAAGATTATGCTGCAAATTTAGCAGCACAAGCAACAGAAATAATATTAGGACACAATATAGTAAGAAAATAATATGGAATTAAAATTTAAGAAATTACAAGAAGACGCAGTATTACCTAGTTATGCTAACCCTAATGATGCTGGTTTAGATTTAACAGCAATTTCCTTTACTCAGGAATTTGATAAGAGTGGTAAGTTAGTATTAGTATATCATACAGGTTTGTCAGTAGAGATTCCTGAAGGTCATATGGGTTTGATCTTTATGAGATCATCTATTTCTCAGAGATCTATGTCAATGTGTAATGCAGTAGGTATTATAGACTGTAAAATTTTGATTGTATTTTAATACATATCAATAGAACCCATAGTATTTTCTTACGTTTTCTACAAAAAGAATTTATAAAATGGAATTAATTTGTAAAATTTGTGGTAAAACGTTCAAAGTAAAACCTTCTAGAACAAATACAGCTAAGTATTGTAGTAGCAAATGTCAACATGATAGTTTAAAAGGAGAACTAAATTGCACATGTGAAATATGTGGTAAGAAATTTCATAGAAAACAGTCTTGGATTAACAAAAATAAACATTCTCTTTGTAGTACAAAATGTGCAAATAAACTTAAAGAAACTTTGTATCTAGGAAAAGGTAATCACCAATTTGGATTAAAAGGGGACTTAAACGCTTCTTTTAAAGGAAAAGAATTAACGAGGAACAATCATAAATTAGTTGATATAAAAGTTTATTGTCCAGAACATCCAAATAAGGATAGAAACAATAGAGTTCTCAAACACAGATTGATCATAGAAGAATATTATTATTTATTTAATAATAAATACTTTGAAATTATTGATGGAAAGTACTATTTAAAAAGAAAAATCAATGTGCATCACATAAACGGCGATCACAATGATAATAGAATAGAAAATTTAATGCCAGTAACTAGATCAGAACATAAAACAATTCATATGTTAGAAGGTATTCAAATTAGAGATCCTAAAACTGGTAAATTAACTGCAGTCTTAAAACGGGGTGAATTGCTGGAAAAGCCTGAAGAGGTCAATCAGCAGCCAAGCTTGAATGGTAACATTCTTGAAGGTTCAGAGACTAATAGCCGAGTCCTTACTGAGGACAGTAATGCTGACACGAGTGCCCTGCCCGCTTAGCGGTGATGATATAGTCCGAACTACAGATATAACAAATTGAAACTGTAGAAATATAAGGATAAAGAGCCTTATAATATAACAACACCTTAATAAAGGGTTATAAAGGTGAGATTCTTGTTAAATTTAAGATTACTACAGATGCTCTTCCTACAATTTATCAGCCTGGTGAAAAGATTGCTCAGTTAGTAGTAATGCCTTATCCGAAGATGGAGCCTGTAATTGTAGAGGAATTAGCAGGCGAAGATCGTGGTGGTGGATTTGGTTCAACTGATAATAAAGAAGAAAATGAGAATGCAGAACAGGGACGAGAAAGCGGAGCAACTGAAGGAGATAATCAATCAGTACAGTAAAAATCCAGAGTATGTTAATGCATTTTATACTAAACAAGAAGCAGTAGATGCATTGAATAGACATTATAAAAACAGATACATTAAAATAAATTTAGATTAATATGAATACGTATATTTATACAGGTGGCAGCTCATTGTTAACAATGAAGGATAACGATATTAAGAATTTTGATACTATTAGTAATCATTACTTAAATATTGATTGGGCTTGGGTAATTGAGGAAGATGGTACCTTTGTAGCTAATGAAAAAGAATATGATGTAAAAGCTGGTGATGTAATCTTGGTTCTCTATGCTGGTTATAGAGAAAAAGAAGTACCAGTTGAAGATAGAAGAAAAGTTAGAGATTTTGTTATTATGAGAAATGAAGATTTTTATAATAATTATAAATTGAATAAAGAATACGATCAAAATCGTAATATGAAGGGTTGCGATTGTTGCGAAGCTTGTGTTAAGGAAGCCTAAAAATGAATTTAGCAGATATAGTTGGTGGGCAAGTAGTCATACATCCAGATATGTTGGCTATCCCACCATTCAAAAAACTTTGGGATTCATTCAAAGATAAAGATTTAGCAACGAAATATTTATGGTACATAGTACTTAAAAACAAATACGATTCTCCTTATGTAGAAACTATGGAGAGAGATCTAATAGAACCTACATTAAAGAAAGAACTATTTGGAAATGAAAACTATGAATTACCAGAGATAGTAATACAAGCAGAGGATAGTTGGAAAAGCAGAACATATTCCTTACTTGAGTATATGTTAGATGGATTACTATTGAAACTTGAAGGTGCTGCTAAATACTATCACTTATCTAAAGACGATGAAATGGATTTAGATTCTATTAAGAAACTTACAGATGGTGCTAAGAACATGGCTGGAGTAATAGAATCAATTGTGAAACTTAAATCTCAAGTAAGAGCAGAAGAGATTAAGAATAGCAAAGTTAGAGGCGGTGGAGAAATGAACCCATTTGAATTGGTAAAAAAGAAGTTGTAGAAAATACGACACAATAAAAGACATTATAAAAACCTGCCCGTTAAGGGCTTAAAGAAATTGCAATTATGGCTAAGACTAAAACTAGTAAAAAGAATACTAAACCAACAATGATTATTTTTGATTTTACTGAAGTATATAACAATATGAAAGCAGAGCAAGAAAGAGATTTGGCTGAAGCTGCTGCTTATGCTATATCACACATGGATGAAAAAACAGAAAATAATCACACTACTAAAACTAGTTTATGGCAGAAAATTAAGAACCTGTTTAAACGAAGAAAGTAATTTATGATTGATTTCACAAAGAGAATCAAAAATAGTGATAAATTTAGACGCTCGGCTCTTGCTTATATAGAGTCGGGCTCTTATTGTAATTACCCTAAAGGTACATCAGAGTATTTCAATTTTTGGGAAACAGAAATGGATAGATGCATCAATGGTTATACTGCAGATGATGGAGATTACATCACTGGGTATAACTATTTTTATTTGAACTACTGTCCAATTCAAAGAATTGTATACAAAAATAAAAAGAATAAACAAGGGCAAGAAGAGTTAATCAAAGTAAGAGAATTAGCATTTCCAGACTTTTATGATTATGATTACTACTATTTTCAAGCTATTGAAAGTGCACAAGATCAAGGTAAACACTTGTGTGTAGCAAAAGCTAGACGTAAGGGTTATTCCTATAAAGGTGGTTCTATGCTTTGTCGTAATTTCTTTTTGATACCTGGTTCTAAGTCTTATGTATATGCATCAAATAAACAGTATCTTACTGATGATGGTATCCTTACTAAGGCTTGGGATTACATGGACTTTATAGATGAAAACACGGCGTGGGGTAAGAAACGACAAGCTGTAAATACTAGTATGCGTCGTAGAGCTTCTATGATTGTAACTGATAATTTTGGTAATAAAATTGAAGTTGGTTATAAATCAGAGATAATAGGTGTATCATTGAAAGATAACCCAGATGCTGTACGTGGTAAAGCAGGTATGTTAATACTTTGGGAAGAGGCAGGTACTTTCCCAGAACTTAAAGCAGCATGGCAAATTGCTAGACCATCTGTAGAACAAGATGGCGTTGCTTTTGGTCTCATGATTATGTTCGGTACTGGTGGTGACGAAGGTCCTGCAGTAATGACATTACGTGAAGCATTTTATAACCCTAAATCGTACAATTGCATAGGTTTTGAAAATATATGGGATGATGGTATCCAGAGTAAGGAATGTGGCTTCTTTATACCTCAACACACTAATTTGGATATACGTGATGAAACTGGTAAACGATTGTATATGGATGAGGATGGTAATACTCTTCATGACAAAGCAAGACAGTTTATTTTAAATCTACGTGAAGAAGAATTAAAAGAAGCTACTAGTTCTCAACAAATAGATAGATATGTAGCAGAACACTCTGAATCACCAGCAGAAGCATTTACTGAATTATCTGGTAACATATTTCCAAAGAAAGAATTACAAAAACAATTAGCAAGGATAAGAACTAATACTAAGTTACAAAATCACAAACAAGTAGGTACACTTACTTTGGTTAATGGAGAGATAATTTGGAATGTACAGAAGACGGGAGATATAACCGAATTTCCATTACCAAAGAACTCTGATCCTACTGGTAAAATAGTTATATGGGAGCATCCAGTTAAAGATGCACCATTTGGTTTGTACATAGCTGGTATTGACCCATATGATCATGATCAATCAGGTACTAATTCATTAGGTTCTTGTTTTATATATAAACGTTTTCAAGATTTTGAATCATACTCAGATATCATTGTAGCAGAGTACACAGGTAGACCAAAAACTGCTGAAGAGTTTTATGAAAATGTTCGTAAGTTGCTTATTTACTATAATGCAAAAGCAATGGTAGAAAACCAAAATACTGGTTTATTTACTTACTTCAATAATAAACATTGTAGTCATTTACTTGCTGATCAACCAGACATTATTAAAGACATTGTTAATAATTCTACAGTAAATAGACGAAAAGGGTGTCATATGAATAGAGAGATCAAACTTTGGGGAGAAGGTAAGATTAAAGAATGGCTAGAAGAACTTAGGGATCAAAAACAATTAGGTTTAAATACTGTACTATCTGAACCATTCCTTGAAGAACTTATTCAATATAATGACAAAGGAAACTTTGATAGGTGTTTAAGGAAAAACTCAAAAATAACGACAATAAATGGTTATAAAAATGTACAAGACATTTGTGTTGGTGATGATGTCCTTACTATGGATGGAACTTATCGGAAAGTAACATGGTTAGATAAACACAAGCACAATGGCAAATGTGTCGGTATTAGATTACTAGGAGATTATAGAATACTAGAATGTACAGATAATCATCCAATATATGTAGCTACAACAGAAAAGAAATCACACAGATTTAGAAAAGACAGTTTAAAATATAAACATTTCGAGAGTGCTGGTAAATTAAATTACAAATATCAGTTTGGTTTAGTTCCAAAAAGGAAAAACCTGAGTAAGTGCGAGCTGTCTGACGATTTACTATATCTGATCGGATGGTTTTTATCTGATGGTTGGGCTTCAAAAACAAATGATAAAATGTCTATAACATTGCAAGGTAATCAAGAAAAAATTGCAGACAAACTTATAAAAATAATCGAAAACTTTTGTAATGAAGAAACATTTATAAAAGGTAATAACAGATTATTTAGATATACTGTTAAAAAAGTTTATACAAATAATTGTTATAGAATTGTTATAAATTCTCCAAAATTACACAAGTTAGTAACTTCTTGGGGATGTATATCACACGACAAAGTAATACCAACAATTAATTATAACAAGTCTGGCTTAATGCCACTGGTTATAGGTTTTTTAGAAGGAGATGGACATCAAAAGTTAAATGCAAACTATGATGGATATATTAGAAATGATATAGAATGCTCTGGTATTTACTTTAATCTAATTCATCAAATTAGACAAATATTAATAGATAATGATATTTGGTGTACTGTTGAACAAGCTTGTAAGAATACGCAATTAAGGATTCATATACAAGGAGAATATATAAATAAAATGTTATCATTCTATCCTAGTTTGAAATTTTCAACAATAGATTACAAATCAAACAAAAATACTGTTTACTTAGATGAAGATGGATTTTGGGTACCTATAAAAAAGTTATATGAATTTGATATAAATGAGACAGTATACAATTTTGAAGTAGAAAACAACCACACTTATATTGCAAATGGGGTATTGACCCATAATTGTATGGCATTTATGCAGGTAATGGTCTATAGAGAACAATTGTATAATATACAAGTAAAAAAGAAAGAGGATGTTGAAAAGAAAATGAGATTGTTTGATAAACCATTGTTTAAAAATACAGATGATTCATTTACATTCATGCCTTTAAATAATAATACAACCACATTTATGTTTACTAATTAATATGGAAAGAACAGTCAACTCGTTTCCTATCCAAAGATTACCACTCAGCAAGAAAACTGAAGAATGGCGTAAAGATTGCGTAGATTATATCATTGGAATATCCGGTATAGCTTCATCTGATAGTATACCAGACGAAGAAGAAATGCAAAGCTATTATGATTTATATAATAGTATTTATAATGAAAAAGATCTAAAGTATGTTACTAATCCTTTTAATCAGGATGATGGTTTTCCAGCAATGGCACAGGATTATAATATAATACGACCAAAAGTAGACTTACTATTAGGTGAAGAAACAAAACGTCCATTTAACTTTAGAGTGTGTCGTACTAGTGATATTGCTAGTAGTGAAGTTCAGGATAAAGCTAAACAGATGTTATTAAATTATATGCAAGCTGCTATGCTTGCTAAATTAAGTCCAGAGGATCAAGCTAGATTTCAAGAAGGATTACAGACTGGAGAAATTCAAACACCAGAGCAAATACAAAAGTATTTAACAAAGGATTATAAAGATGCAGCAGAAACAACAGCATATCAAAGTCTATTGTTCTTACTTAAGAAAGAAAACATTTCCCATGAATTTATGAAAGGCTTTAAAGATGCACTTGTTGCAGGACTTGAAGAGTACTATATAGGAATTAGAAATGGTGAACCAGTTATTAAAAGAATTAATCCTAAAGATTTTAAATATCCTGCAGAAGAAGGAATTGAATTCATTCACGATGCATCTTGGTGTTGTTATAGATCATTAATGTCCTGGAGTCAAATATATGATCAGTTTTATGATAAACTGGATGAAAAGCAATTAAATGAATTGTTAGAAATAGTAGATCAAAAGCCTACAGCAGGATTTGGTCCAGACAAAAGTCCAGTAGATGATTTTGTTCATTATAACTTAAAATCATATAATAAATTACCAGATCATAATCCTTATGGAGATCCAGATAATATTGTAGTTTATCATGTATGTTGGAAATCACTCAAAAAGATAGGCTTTGTTACAATAATCGATCCTGAAACAGGTATGCCAGATGAAATACAAGTAGATGAATACTATAAACCTACTGGGGAAGAAATCAATGTTGAATGGAAATGGATCATTGAAGCATGGGAAGGATACAGAGCAGGTGATGATCTTTACTTTGGTATGCAACCATTAGAGTACCAATTCCGTAGAGGAGACAATTTAAATAGTGCTAAATTACCATACACTGGTGCAGCTTATAGTAATACAAATACTAAAGCCAAGTCATTAGTTGCTATTATGAAACCACTACAATACATGTATATCATACTTTGGTATCGTCTTGAAATGGCAATAGCTAGAGACAAAGGAAAAATACCTGTAATAGATGTTACTCAAATACCTAAGAGTATGGGTATAGATGTAGATAAGTGGATGCATTACTTAGGGGCACTTGGTGTAGCATTTGTCAATCCGTACGAAGAAGGTTGGGACATTCCTGGTAGAGAGGGTGGTAAACCATCACCATACAATCAATGGACTTCTATTGATGCAAGTATGTCTAATACTATTAATACGTACATTCAATTACTTGCGAAGATTGAAGAAATGGTATCTGAATTGTCCGGAGTAACAAAGCAAAGACAAGGATCTATTTCTAGTAATGAGCTAGTGGGTAATGTAGAAAGATCTGTAGTTCAATCTGCTCATATTACTGAGCCATGGTTTTGGTTACATAATCAAATTAAAACACATGTATTATCAATGTTATTAGATAGTGCTAAGTTTGCATGGAAGGATGATAAAAAGTATTTAAATTATATATTTGATGAGGGTACTAGAACATTCTTGCAAATGGATGACAATTGGTCATATGAAGACTTTGATATTTTTGTAACTGACAGTACAAAAGAAAGTCAAGCCATTGAACAACTTAAGAGTCTTGTACAGCCAGCTATGCAGAATGGTGCATCATTGTTAGATGCTGCTGAAATATTTACTAGCGACAATTTAAGTGTAATCAAATCCAAATTACAAGACATAGAAAACAACAGATTGGAGCAACAACAAGCAATGCAAGAACAAGAAAATCAACAACAGCAACAGCTTGTTGAAATGCAAAATCAAGTTAAGGAAGAAGAGCTTATGCTTAAAGAAGCTGAACTTGATCTTACTAAATATAAGATTGATCAAGACAATGCTACTAAGATTACTGTAGCTCAATTAAATGCTTATAGAGGATCTGAAAATATGGACCAGGATATGAATGGTATACCAGATCCTATTGAGATTGGTAATCAAGAAATAGCTAGACAAAAAGCTGTGTCTGATGCTATGAGCAAACAAATGGATTTAGCAAACAAGGCTAGAGCTGAAGAAAATAAGAAAGAACTTGAAAAGCGTAAAATTGCTGCACAAGAGAAAGCTGATAAGTTAAAAGCTACAATTGAAAAAGAAAAGATAGCTCTTGAGAATAGAAAATTGCAAGAGGCTAAGAGGTTGCAGAAGATGAAAGATGATGCAGCTTATAAGAGAGAACAATTAAAAGCAAAGACTGCTTTAAAAAATAAAGTAGTTGGTGAATCTAAATCTAAAAAATAGGAGGACTAATTATGGCATGTAAAGGAGGCTCTAAAAAGGGCGGAAAAGGTAAACCAGGTAAGACAGGTAAGTAAATATTACTAGTATGAAATGGAAAGATTTATCTCTTAAAGAGAGAAAACAAATATACGATAGTGTCAGGGTGAATAACCCTGATGCTACGTATCTTGATATCAAGCAACAATTTGATTCCATTCCTGCGTATGAAGATGGTAAGGGTAAAACTATAAACAAAGCAGATTTACCACCAGAATATAGAACCGGTACTCCTGAATACTTTGAAAGACAAAGGAAAATATCAGGTGCAGTTAATACAGTTCAACCAGAAGCTTACATTACTCCAGCTGGATACATTAAAGATGCAGTTAATTTTATTGAAGATTTAGGTAAGGGAGATTATGCTGGAGCTGCTATTGATGCTGCATTAAATCTAATACCTTGGGGAGTTGGAAAAGGCATTAAAAAACTAAAATCCAAAGTAGGAAGAATTATTGAGGGTACTGAAGTTGATGGGGTTAGTGTTCACAGTTTTGCTCCTACTCAAACCAAAAAGAAAACTAGAAAGAAAACAGAAGAAGATTATGATTCTGAATTTTCTGAAGTATTAAGAAAAGATAGAAATTCTAAGAAGTACCAACAAGAAATTTCTAGAACAATAGAACAAGCAATTTTTCCAGATGAAAGAACTCGTGAATTAGTAGAAAATGTAGACAAAACATATGGAACTAACTACAAACGAGCTTATTCTAATATTGCATATAAAGACATGACTAAAAGAGGTAGTTATGTCAAATGGGGTAATACGGACAAAGACGGTTATGGGCAAATAAATATAAAAAATATTAAAGATAACGTATTACCTACAGATATAAATGATTATAATATAATATTAGATAATAATATTTATATGCCCGGAACTGCTAATCATGAGTTAGGACATGTGGCAGATGGTTTAGCAGGATCTAGAAAGATTCAGGATTTTGATAGTGGTAAAGAATATATTACAAACACTTATCTAAATTATTTAGCAAATTCTAACAATACATATAGTTCTGCGGAGTTAAGAAAAATGGGATTATTTGATGCTGCTGGGAGTAGATCATACTTATTAAATCCTACAGAAGCTAAAAGTCATATGTTAACTCTAAAGAGATCATTAAAAGATTCTGGTAAAATTACAAACTGGAGTACTCCTGTAGACGAAAATATGATTTTGGAATATATGAGAAATCCGACATCAAATAAAATGGTTAAGAATCAATATGATTTGTATAGAAATAAAAACGAGTATATTGATAGATTGAACAAACTAATTCCTATGGAAATTTTAATGCCATTAGGTGGTGCTGGATTTGTAGGTCATGAACTAAATAAAGAATAATCAATATGGAAAATTTATACCCAGTATACCCAATTCCTTCTTATAAAGACGGAGGTATACACATCAAGAAAAAGAATCGTGGGAAGTTTACGGCAGCAGCTAAAAGAGCAGGGATGGGTGTTCAAGCGTATGCCAAAAAAGTATTAAAAGACCCAAATGCAAGCCCAACTTTAAAGAAGAGGGCAAATTTTGCTAGAAATTTTGGAAGCAGAAAGAAAAAATAACAATTACAATCTAATTATAATTAATTATGGAAAACAATAGTAACGATACACTATTTGGATTTACAGCTATAACTGATATGTTTACTGAACAAGTTGGTAACACCATCTCTCAAGATGATGATATTGATGATGAAGAATTAGAGAGACTAAAACAAGAGTCTGCTAAAGCTAGACCTGCTACTCCTGGATCTAAAAATAAAAAGACAGAAGAAATAGAAGAAGAGGAAGAAGTAGAGGAAGAGGAAATCGATGAAGTTGAAGAGGAAGAAGTAGAAGAACCTAAGAAATCTAAGAAAGCCTCTAAGAAAAAGGATAAAGAAGAGACTGAAGAAGAGGAAACCGAAAAAGAAATTGAAGAAGAGACTGAAGAAGATGAAGTTGAATCTAAACAAGTATCTGCTTTATTTGATGCAATTGCTGAAGAATTAGAATGGGATTTTGATGAAGAAGAGGAAGAAGAAAAACCAAAGACTGTAGAAGAATTGGTTAAGTATTTTAAAGAAGTAATCGAAGAACAATCTACTCCAGAATATGCAAGCGAAGATGTTGCAAAATTAGATGAATTTGTTCGTAATGGTGGTAAACTAGAAGACTATTTCTCTATTACTCCGGACATCGATATTGATAATGTTGATATTGAAAATGAGAATGAACAAAAGACAGTACTAAGAGAATTACTGGCTAGAAAGGGTTACAGTGATAAACAAATTGCTAAGAAAATCGAAAGATTTGAAGATGCCGGAGTATTAGAAGATGAGGCTAGAGATGCGGTTGAGGAACTTCAAGAGATTGTTGCAAAAGAGAAAGAAGAGCTATTAGAGCAACAAAGAATCAAAAAGGAGGAAATGGTGCAGCGCCAACAAAAGTTTTTTGATGACGTTGTCGGTGAAATAAAGTCCTTGGACAATATACGTGGTATCAAAATACCAGCTAAGGACAAGAAAGAATTATTGGCTTATATATTTAAAGCCGACGCTAGTGGAAAGACCCAGTACCAAAAAGACTATTCCAAGAGCGTAAAGAATTTAATAGAGTCAGCTTATTTTACAATGCGAGGTGACACTTTGTTAGATGCTGCCAAAAAACAGGGTACTAGCTCTGCTATTAAAAATCTGAAAAATAGTCTCAGATCAACAGGCGTTAGTAAAGGTACTAAGAGAATTAATACAAGTTCATCTAACTCTATTTTTAGTCGTGCAGTACAACTACTTTAATTAAAAATAAATTACTAACATTTATATGGATAACGGAATTTTAAATAATTTACAGATCGGTAGAGGTAAATGGTTCTCAGATCTTGTTGATGAGAATATGATTTCAAATGCAATGCTTACTAGACCGTATGAAGTAACCCGTGTTATTTCTTATGTATTCGGTTCTAAAGATGATGGTTATAGCACTTCTTTGGATGCGATTACTGGTGGTCTTGGCAATGTAATGACAATTGACCAAAGAGACTACGAATGGTCTGTAATGATTGATAGCGATAGAGCTGTGACGATTCGCTCTGCAAAATGGCAGGGAACAGAAATCACTGCTGCAAATGCTAGCACAGTTATGGCAGGTTTGGGTAACACACCTATCATGTTGTGGTTAGAGGACAAATGGTTTGGTCCTGGTGCAATTTTGGAATTTGATAATAGAGAGTATCAAGTACGTGTTTCTGGTGCTCCTTATCAAGATGGTAATGAATGGGTTTATACTTGTTTCATTGCAGATGGTCAATCTAATTCTTATATTCCTGGTGAATATTTGTTAGCTGGTCGTCAAGTATCTCGTTTAGCTTCTGCTTACGAAGAGTACAGTGAAGAGGGTGATATCCTGAATTATAATACTCATTTCAAGATGAGAAACTTCTTGTTTACGACTCGCTTGGATTATGATATTACAGGTACAGCTTATTCTACAGTACTTTGGATTGCTTTGAAAGATCCTAAAACTGGTAAGACTTCTTATTTGTGGTCTGACTATCAGGAATGGAAGGCAATGCGTGAGTGGTCTAAGAGATGTGAGAGAATGATGGTTTACTCTAAGTCTAATGTAAATAAAGACGGTTCTACTTCATTGTTAGGTACGAATGGTCGTCCGGTTTACATTCCTGCAGGTTTGTTGCAACAGATCGCTCCGTCTAACAGACGTTACTATACTGAATTGACTCCGGAATTGTTGGAAGACTTCTTGTTTGACTTGTCTTACAATATCTTAGGTACTAACGAACGTAAGTTTGTTGCTTTGACTGGTGAAATGGGTATGAGAGAATTTGACCGTGTATTGAAACAAAAAGCAGCTACAATGAACTTGATTGATACGAAGTTTATCAGTGGTTCTGGTCAGGCTTTGGTTTTAGGTGGTCAGTTTGTAACATACAAGATGACAAATGGCATCGAGTTGACATTGAAACATTTCCCGTTGTATGATGATACTACTTATAATCGTTTGTTACATCCGGTATCTGGTAAACCACTGGAATCTTATAGAATGACATTCTTGGATCTTGGTAGACGTGATGGTCAAGCTAATATCGTTAAGGTTGTTCGTAAGGACCGTGAGATGGTTATCTGGAATACTTCAGGTTCTGTAGCTCCGGGAACTGGTTACTCTAAAAATAAATCCACAGTAAGATCTAATGCAAAGGACGGTTACAGCGTACATTTCCTCGGAGAGATGGGCATAATGCTTAGGGATCCCCGTGCATGTGGAGAATTGTTGATGGAGGTCGAAGATTAGTTCAAAATAATTGGAACTTATTATGGAAGTTGACGTTTATAATAGTGAGTTTTAAAAATTTACTATTATGCGAACATACGAAGTATATAAGATAACCAACAAAATAACTAATAAAATTTATATAGGAATAACAAATCAGGGCTCCGGTGCTAGATACAGACATCATTGGTATGAAGCTCGCATCGGAGAACCTGCTCCTATTCATAAATCCATGGCAAAATATGGAGAAGATAATTTCACATTAGAAGTCATCGACTTTGCAGAAAATGCCGAGGAGTTAAAAGAAAAAGAAAAGTATTACATAAAATTCTTTAACAGCAGAGATAGAAAAATAGGTTATAATTTAACCGATGGAGGTGATGGAACTTTTGGTAGAAAACACTCTGAGGAAACCAAAGAAAAATTAAGACAAAAAGCTTTAGGTAGAAAAGCTTCTGATGAAGCAAAGAAAAGAATGTCAGAAACACACAAATTAAATTATTCTGATGAACACAGAAAAGCGGTTGCCGAAAGTAACGCCAGACGTACAAAAAAAGTATTAATGTTTGATAAAGATTTGAATGTAATTAAAGAATTTAACAGTTTAAAAGAAGCTGCAGCAGAAACTAAAATTCATTCTACAACTATTAGAAAATCCATAAGAGGAAATAAAATAAGTTATGATTATGTATTTAGATTCAAAGATGCAGTGTAACAACAAAATACTATGGATATTATATTAAAATTCGCCCGTACAAATCCATGGGCTGGAATAGCTAAGTATAAGAATTGTAAAGATTATATCAGTACTTACTGGACAAGATCTGGTAATAGATATACTGGTTTAACCCCAGAAGATGCTAGACGTTTGGAGAAAGAAATGGGATATGAAGAAGGACATTTATCTCCACAAAGTGGATTCTGGAAAACATATGCAATCGGTTTAGGCGCAAGAGATAAAGTTTTACATACAGAGAGGCCTGAAGATGAACTTGCATATTTATTTTTAAAAGGACACAAAAGAGTAGCAAATGGAATCAATAATCTTAAACCTACTCACGATTATGTTCTTGTAAATAAAGAAATTGAAGCTGAAGAAGCTAACAAAAGAAATAAAGCTAAACGTGAGGCATTCTCTGAATTTAATAAGATGTCAATTGAGGAAATGCGCAAATGTTTACGCTTATATGGTCACAAGACTGACAATATCAGTAATGAGCTAGTTGAAAGTAGTTTATTTGATCTTATTGAAAATAATCCTGATAAGTTCTTCTTGATTTGGGTAAACAACAAAGTAAGAGATACTCAATACATTATTGAAGCAGCTATTTCAAAGAATGTAATTCGTAAATCTAAAAACATCTATTACTATGGTACTGACATTATTGGTAGAAGTTTGGAAGATGCAATTGCTTCATTGAATGATAAAAAGAATCAGGACATCAAAATGACTATACTTCAAGAAATAGAATCTAAGTAAAAGTAAACATGACAGTATTAGAAGCACATATAGCATTTAAGATTGAAGCAGATAAAAATGCCGTTAATATTGGCATATCTGGTTGTCCATCTTTTTTGCCTGAGGAAATTGATTATTGGTTGTATACAGCATATCTAAGTAAGATAGCTACTAAAGCTACTGGTAATAATACTCTTAGAATACCATTTGAAGGTAATATAAAAAGAGTAGCAGATTTAGAGGGTTTAGTAAAAACTGATAAAGGATTGTCTTTACTAAGTGAACCTATAAGTAATAGACTAACTATGAATAATTTCAAATCCAGCATTACTTATGGTAGTGATACTCAGGAGAAACGTATGTACTTCTTAGAAGGAATTTTACATTTTGGTAGTAATAAGATAGCTACAATAAAACTTATTAGTCATGAACAAGCTACTAAATTCTTAGAAACTTACAACAACAAACCTTGGATCGAGGAACCTGTAGCAATACTGGAAGATAATAAGTTAATAGTATTTATAGATAGGGATCTTATGGTAGGTCCCTATACTATAGATATTACTTATCTAGCATACCCAAGAAAGATTAATAATCAAGATATTACGTCTACTCTAGACGAAATTCCAGAGTATATGCAATATGAAGTAGTTAAACTAGCTGCTGACATGGCAATTGAGAATATTGAATCTCCAAGAACTCAAACACATCCACAGTACGTAGCACAATTATCAGAGTAATATGAGTAGTAAGGAAATGCAAATATCTGAAGAAGAATATTATGCCACTTTGCTATCAAATCCAGATTATTCTGAGACTAAATTTTCTATCTACAGATTTAAAAATCTTATTAATGGGAAAGTGTATATAGGACAAACTACTGTTCCTGTGCGCAAGAGATTGATTCAACACATGACGTTCAGTAGACCTTGGACTAAGTGTCATAAAACATATTTCCATAACGCTATATATAAATACGGCTTAAATAATTTTGATTTTTCTGTAATTGAAATATGTAAATCTCAAGAAGAACTTGACATCAGAGAAAAATATTGGATAAACCATTACAAATCTAATGATAAGCAATTTGGTTATAATATAGAATCTGGTGGAAAAGATGGAAGAAAAGGTATCAAATTAACTGAAGTTCATAAACAAAAACTTCTTGAAGCTAATTTAGGAAAACCAAGAAAAGAGAATACTAGAGAAGCAATAAAGAACACACATAAAGAACTTTGGAAAAATGATAAATACAGAAAAGAACATTTAGATGTTGTGAAATGTAGTTTATCTTCTTACTGGCAGAAATCTTCAAAAAAGGTTTATCAATATGATAAACATGGTAATTTTATAGCAGTTTGGAATAAATGCAAAGACGTTGTAGACTTCCTTTATGGAATAGGGGCAAATGGTAATTTGTCACGCAATATTAAACTAAATAATAAACGTGGTAAATTGGGGTTCTCCAAAAATGGCTATATTTGGTCATTCTTTGCTCCCCAAGGAAAGGAGGAATTATAAACTCAAAAGAAATGCAAATGGAATTCGAAAGACGAATTCAACTTATTAGCCCAGATCTTATTGTAGATGAGAAACCTAACTCTGATCTTATATTTTCAATACTAAATGAAGCTCAAGATAGGTATGTAATGATGAATTATGTTGGTGATGACCAAATGGAAACTGAAACTAACATACATACTAGAAATACAGATTCTATTAAGAGTTTATTAGTAGAAAAAGAGTTAACCGCAACAGGTACTACTCTTAATGGTTTCACAAGATACAGATTACCATATGTACCTACTGAAGAATATTTCTTATATGTACATTCTTTTAGTAAAGTAAAAGGTACATATAAACAATACAAAGATTTTGTTAGAGTAGATAATCAATTAGTTAAGTATAGGAATCTTGGTAAGTTTATTAAAACTGCATACAATACACCTATCATTAGGCAACCTGCTGTTGCATTAGTATCAGATCCTACTACTAAATATAACTATATAGAAGTAGCAGTAGATGCATATACTACATTAGGTAATGTTACATTAACTTACTATAGAAAACCATTAAGATTTAATACTACTGATGGAGCTAGTAAATGTGAACTACCAGAATCAATTCATAGTGAAATTGTAGATTTAGCAGTTAATATGTTTATTACTGAAGGTAAATATAGATTACAAGTAAAACAACCAAATAATCAACAATAATGAAGTATATTGAATTACAAGCAGCATTTGAATTAGAAATAGATCAATTAGATGACAATCTAACAAAACCTACTACTTCAGATATTGAGTATTGGTTAATGGCTGGATTAGATAAATTTATCAAAACTAGATATTCTGGTATTAATTTCAAGCAAACTGGATTTGAACAAGACCAAAAAAGAATTGATGATCTTCGTACATTAGTTACTAGAAAATCTTATCAATTTACTACATATCCAGAAGAGTATACAGTTACTCTGCCAGATGATTATATGTTTACTGTAGGAGAGACAGCTGTAATATTTAGTTACGATCATTGTTGGCCTGTGGGCCCAAGTGGTCAACCAAGAACTAAAAACACAGATGTGTTAGAAGCTACAGTAGAGAATATAGATAGACAAAGACAAAACACTTTGTCAGAATACAGATTACATGGTAGATCCGCCAGACCATTAAGATTATATGAAGGAAATGAAATTCATTTATATACAGACGGAAATTACAATATAAGAAATTATATTCTCACTTACTTGAGAACTCCTAAAAAGATTAGCCTTACTGATGCACCATTTGATGAGTACACAGATATGCCAGTTGCAACTCACAATGAGATAGTTAAGTTAGCGGTAGAGTTGTATTTGGAAAATAAGGCTAATCCAAGATATCAATCGTATATGAACGAAGTTAGTACAATGGAGTAATTATACGTTTAATAACCCCCTTTGTTTTCTTACAAAGGTTGTTTTAGTTTGACGAGGAAAGGTTGAAATAGACTGAGTAGAAAAACTAAATTTATAGTTAAACTAAAGCGCTTTTAAAGTTTAACCTAAAATAATTAAAATTATGCTTAATCATGTGAACACAGTACTTATTGGTACTGAGGCACCTGCATCTTATACGACAGCAGATGCATTGACAAAAGGTCAGATTGCATTATTTGATCAAAATAGAGCAATTGTAAAAGATGCAGCTGGTGCTAAAGCTGCTAGTTCATTGTATATTGGTGTTTGCGAAGGCAAAGAAGATGTTTACAATGAAGCAGGTACAAAATCAACTAAGTCAGTTATTCGCTTCTCAATGCCTATCATGAAAGGTTCTAAACCTCACATGGTATTTAGTGAATATGTAGCTGCAGCTGAAGATAAAATTGTAATCACAGCTACTAGTGTTACTCCAGAAGTTGGACATCGTTATGTATTACGTTTAGTGTACAATGACATCTATGAGGCACCTGGGCAATTTACTCATACTTATGAAGTAATTGCAAAGAGTACTAATGCAACTGATTTGATTACAGCTTTCAAAAACAAAATCAACAAACACAAAGAAGCCAGAGTAGTAGCAACTAGTGATGCTGCTGTTCTTACATTGAATGCTAAGGAAATGCCGTATAACGAAGGTATTATGTTAGACTCAAATTATTCTCAGGTTTCTGTGGAAGCATTTATGTGGAAAACTATTCCTTCTGGGTTGTTGAGTAATGTAATGTATCCTATTGCTAATTTAACGATTGCTAAGACTCAAGGTACTCCTGGTAAAGGTAATCCGAAGATTGTTCGTGATCGTGAAAATGCAGCTCTTGGTTACAGAGGTATTACACATCGTGCAAATGGTATCTATCCGTACATTGCTCCTGAGTTAAAAGCCGATTTAAGTGCTACTTACGATACATTGTCTATCGAATGGGATAACAAATATCTTAGTGATGATAATCAATATATCAAAACAACTCCATTAGCTTGTGAATTGTATGTAAATGCTGGTGAACTTGAAGACTCTGCATTTATGACAGCTTTAAAAGCTTTTGTAGAAGTTGCTTAATCAAAAAATATAATTCAAACCAAAAAGGGGATTGGGAGTAATATCCCTTTCCCCTTTTATTTTATATACGATTGATATGGAAATGAATGAATCATTGTATTATGCAGAAATAAAACTGCTAACTACGTATTGCCACAACTGCCTAGATAACAAAATGAAGGATAAAATAATGATGTTTCTGTTTAAGAAAACACTTTATGATAATGCTACTACTTTGAATCTTGCAGATGATGCAGAACAGTATTATAATGAAATGCTGAATTTACTTGATATGAGAACGTGTAATTGTACTATTGATGACTGTAAAAATTGTAAAGATGGATATTGCGAATTATGTAAATAAAGTTGGTAAATTGGTTAATCAGTCTACAAAGTACAATGCAAAATTGGATAGAGTTTCGATTACAAATCTAGTACTATTGTTGCATTTAGATAAATTAGCTAAATGGGCAGCTAATAATTTAAATGACGAAGAGTTTCCTATTACTCAGGACGACGTAGATAAAATTATAGGGTATCTTCATTGCTTAAAAAAACAAATGAATTTCTATCCAGAAAAAGATATTGATTCTGATTGTATATTAACCGAAGTTAAGGAACATATAATCCAAGAGTAATATGAATAAGAAGATATCACAATTTGAACTAACAACTAAACTGCAAGAGCAAGACCTCATTACCCTTGTACAAGATGGTAGTAATAAAAATATTACTAGTGGAAGTTTTACTACATCACTATCAGGTACATTTGCTACTAATGAGAGAGTAGATGCTGTAGAAGAAGATGTTGAGATACTAGATACTAAAGTAAATGATAACTATAAAGATCTTAGTAATAAGATAGTAGAAGGGGATACTAGTGTAACTACTAATCTTAATAGTACTATCACTAGTTACTATGATGTATTGAATAATAAGATCATTACTTTAGATACTAAGCATGACACCGATATGTTAGAGATTGGTGGTACTATGCAAGAATGGATAGATGATATTGACAATAGATCTACATTACAACAATTACAGGATGCTCTCAATAGACTTACTGTGGCTGAAAACACTATTACTGCTTTAGCAGAAGTAATCGCTAATGGCGGGGGTAGTAGTGGTGATGTACCAGGTTATCATACACAACCTTCTAGTACTATTACTTCTTTACAAGGATATTATAAAGGAATAAGTGCTGATCCCTTAGTAAGTACTGATACATTAAATCAAGCATTATCTAAACTTGAAAATCAAGTAGAAGCAGTTGCAGATGGATCTGGTTCTTTACCTGTAATCAAAATGGGTGAAAGTACTACACCTACTGATAGCTATATTTATACTGCCGGTAAAGTAAAACAAGACTACGTATTTAAAAGTGGGGATACTGTACCTGGGAGAATAATATATACTACAGGTATACAGGGAGGGCAAACATTCCGTTCTGGTTGGGATGGAGTTGGAGCTAGTTTGTATCCATCAAATTCTAAATGGAATCTAGAATTAGATAACCTATTTGTTAGAGGTAATATGACAGTTAATGAATTAACTGTAAATGAAATAAAAGCAGTAGGTGGAGATATTTTAGTTACATTAGGTGATATGAAATGTATTAAAGTAGAGGAAAAAGATAATGGATACAAATGTTACTTTGATACAGAAGATGGCACCAAGTATAATGAATTTATTGTAAACGACCAAGCAATATGTCAAAAATTTGATGGACATAATGTAAAAAGATATTGGAGAGCTGTAACAGAAGTAGGTAGTGATTATATATTACTATCTAAGGATGTGTGTGAGCCTGGTAGTAGTACACCTTCTGCGGATGATGAAATATTATTATTAGGTCATAGAGTAGAAGGAGATGCTGAATATGACAAGCAAATGGAAGATAGACGTAATGCTATTTTCATTTCTGCAAAAGGATCAAATGCTCCAAGGATTGCCTTTTACTCAGGGATTAATGATTTTACTTTGGAAGGCAAAGATAAAACAGTAATTGGAAAAGACAGTAAATTTGTTGGTACAATTACAGTAGTATCTAAAGATGGAACTGAAACTGGTATTCCTATTTATAGAGGAACTTGGTCAGTAGATAAGCAATATTATTATTATGACTGTGTAACATATAATGGTAGTACTTGGATAGCCACTCAAGATAATATTGGCAAAGAACCGAAAGAAGGAAGCCCTTACTGGACAATTTATATTGCAAAAGGAGAAAATGGGCAAGCTGGTGATGATGTTGCAAAATGGGTAGAAATTGTTGGAAATAGAATGTTTCTGTATGATTCCCCAGACTTTTCTGGCACTCCCACTCCAGTTAATTTAGGATTAAATGCAAAGACATATGGAATTGTGCAACCATCATATCAATGGACAAATGTAACAAACAATAGCGAAATTGTTGGTTATGGTAATTCTTTAATAGTTACACCAGATATGGTTACTGACAGAACTGCTGTTTTTAGATGCACCGTAACTGATAATGATACTCAAGCAACTTATTATGATGAGATGCAAGTTGCTAAATTAGCAAATGGTGCCGAAGGTCTAGATGCGTATTATATAGATTTAACAAATTATTCCGCATCCGTTCCATTTGATAGTTCTGGTAATGTACTAATAGATCCGTCTACAATATATACTGATGTATTTGCATATCATGGAATTACTCAAATACCAATTATTTCCATGACAGCTAAATTTACTGAAGGTTCTGGTACATGTGAAGTTAAAGACAATAGAGTATCTTTAAAAACATTAACTTCTACTAGTGCAAGAATAACTCTTACAATTGAAGTAGACGAAGGTGTAACAGTGACCAAAGATTGGTACATTAATCAAAGTAAAAATGGAGAAGATGGTTTTAATGGAGAGGATGCTGTTAGAACATATTTAACTGGAGAACAATTTTTTCATTATGCAGAATATGCAAAAATACCAACACCACAATCAATAACATTAAAAATGGATACTACATTGATGGATGTAGCTTCATATAAATGGTATTGGAAAATATCTGGTACTTCTGAATGGACTTTACTAGAGGGAGAAACAAAATCTGAATTAGTTGTAGTTTATAATGGAGTATATTTCCAGACAGGTGAAGATGAAATTACATTTAGATGTGTAGTAACTAGTACTGGGGGGGTATCGTTTGAAGATATAATTACAATAAATAATGTTCGAGATGGAGAAAGTGCGTATAGAGGAGCATTAGATAATGAAAGTATGACAGTTCCAGCAAATTACGAAGGTGTTGTCAGTGATTGGTCTCAAGCCACTACTTATGCTCACTTAAGAAGAGGTGGCACAAAATTTAATAATACTGAATATACTCTAACTTCTTCCCAGTTAAGCGGTGTAGGTACATTAAGTATAAATCAAGAAAAGAAACAGATTACTGTCAATAGTTCCAGTATCCCAAATAACTATGTTACTGTGCAGTGGCAAATAAACTTTGTGTACGAAGGAATAACTGTAGATACAGTAGTGTTATCTTTAGTAAAGAATATTACTGGAAAAGATGGAAATGTTGGCAATTCTTCTATACAAATTTATTGTAATACTAATTCCACTCCAACACGTCCTACTTTTACAGAAATGATTTCTTCTAGTGGTGGTACTTCTGGTTCTTTTGCATGGTATCCAGATCCTACCAATAGCACTACTACTCTTACTTGGACAAGTACAGGATATCTTAATCCAAATACAAATAAAATAGATCTACTACCCGATAAATCGGGTTACAGGTGGACAAAACCTGTTATTTTTTCCCCATTGAATGGAGAAAATGGCTCAGATGGTAGAGGTGTGGAAAGTGTTACTATGCAATATTATAAATCTACTTCACCAACTAGTTTATCTGGGGGGAGTTGGAGTTCAAGTGTTCCTGCAGCAGAAAGCGGGTATTGGATATGGACTAGATTATATATAGTATTTGATGATGGGGATTATTCATATACAAACGCAGTATGTACTACAGGTGCAACAGGAAGTGATGGAGATTATGGCCCGGGTTTAAGTTATCGTGGTGAATACTCTTCAACTACTAACTATGCTTGGACAACAAATTCTCAGGGAAACGTAAGAGATATAGTAAAATACAGTGGTTCATTTTATGCAGTAAACAGATCTAAAAAAGGTGCTGGTGCGTTTAGTGGAAAAACTCCAAGTTCAAATGCAGGTACAGATGGTGGTAACTATTACTGGGTTAAATTTAATTCTTTTGATAATGTAGCTACAGATTTATTATTTGCAGATAAAGCAACCATTGCTGGTTGGGATTTTTATAATACTAATATTCAATCTCAATCTGGTACAATGCGATTAGATGGTAGAACAACTGCTGCCGTTACAAGTAAAATTCATTTAGCAATAGGATCTAATGCGGCATCTTCACCTGGATCTGCACCATTTAGAGTAGATACTAGCGGTCAATGTTACACATCAAAGCTAAATGCAGTAGGTGGTACTGTAGGAGGATTTGATATTTCGGGAGGTAGAATGACAGGTTCTAATTCAGACAGTTATGGAAACAAGTTCACATTATCCCCTACTATGACTATGTATGGTAGTTATGGAATTCCTTCTGCTGCTGTTGGTTTTGGTTTATCAGCAATTCCAGCAACTACTGGGCAAACATGTCCTGCAGTAGTATTGAATACTTTGAATAGTAGAGAAGGTGCTACAAATGGCTTTACTCTCATATTATATAATGGATCTGCTAGATATAGTAATACCCCACAACGTTGGTTAAATTGCCAACATTATACTAATTCAGGATGGGGATCTGGTTTTTCTGTAGAAAGTAGATACTTCGGAGATTCAAACAATATGGAAAGAACTATTGTCAATTTTGTTCAGTTACCTACTTTAACTCAACTAAAAAATTACGGTTTGGAGTCTAGTGATACTAGTTTTAATGTTAGGGTAAGTAATAGTGGATATTTATATATAGAAGGATAATATGGAACTTAATTTAAAGGAAAGAGCAATTATAATATACAACTTACTTTGGAAATATGATTCTTATGTTAATTTACAAACAAAAGAGTCTATTAAACAAAAAGTTGACTTTACAGAAGAGGAGCTTGAAGGAATTAGTCAATATACTGGTGTAGATGGTAATGTATATACACAGTTTAGTGGCGCCTTGGATCTAGAAACTACCCAAAACTATGAATTTACTGAAAATGAAATAATTTATCTTGCAGATAAAATAATGGTTTTAAATGCAACTAATAGGTTGAATGATGAGGGTATGTCGATGTATGAAAAAATTGAGAACATCTACTCACAAATACAAGCAGAAAAAGGGTTTACAAAAATAGGACCGTGGCAATATGCTAACGCAAAAGAACTAAATAATAACTATTACAATGGTTAAGAATAATGTATATTATGAGTGGTTTGCAAGTATAACCGTACCCAATCCAGATCAGGTTGGGTACTGGATTGACTTGGGAGCAGATTCAAAAGGTAGAATAATTAAAGTTTACAATCACGATATAGAAAAATGGGTTGTACTCTTTGATGTAAGTAAAGATGACTATGTACCACCATTTATTGGTTCTAATGGCAACTGGTGGGTAGACAATAGAGATACTGGAGTAAAAGCTACTGCAGAGACTCCATATATAGGTGAGAACGATCATTGGTTTACTTATGATCCTATCAACAAAGTATATGTAGATACAGGTATAGAAGCTCGTGGTCTTAGTGCTTATGATATTGCAGTTAAATTAGGTTTCGAAGGTAGTGAACAAGATTGGATTGATAGTTTAAGCAAAGCATCTGAAGATGCAGCTATTGCTGCACTAGATGCAGCTAATAAAGCAAATGAAGCTGCAGATAAAGCTAATCAAGCTGTAGAAGAAATTGAAGGTATAGTTGACGATGCAATAGCTGCTACTGATAAAGCTGAAGAGATTGCTAGTAATCCACCAAAGATCGTAGATAATGATTGGTGGATCTATAACTATGAAACTAAACAATATGTTAATACCGGCATAGCTGCTATTGGTGATGCTTTCACTTATAAGAAGGAATATCCTTCAATAGAAGCAATGGAAGCTGATTGGGGTACTGCTGATGTAAAGTTAGGTGAATATGTACTTATTAATACTAATAATGTAGAAGATCCTGATGATGCTAAGGTTTACTTAAAGACTCAAGAAGGTTGGAAGTTCATTGTTGACTTATCTGGTATGCAAGGTATTCAAGGTTGGTCAGCATATGAAGTTGCAGTACAACATGGTTTTGTAGGTACTGAAGCAGAATGGATTCAATCATTAAAACAACCTGCATTAGATGCAGCAGCAGAAGCCTTAGAAGCTAAAGCTCAAGTAGAAGCTACTGAACAAGCTGTTAAAGAAGCAGAAGCATTGCGTGTTACTGCGGAACAAGGTAGAGTTAATGCTGAAAATACCAGAGTAAGTAATGAAAATACACGTATCTCCAATGAAGATAGTAGGAAAGCAGAAGAGACTAAAAGGGTAACTGCTGAGAATGAGCGTATTGCTGCAGAGAACTCTAGAAAGTCTGAGGAGGAGATTCGTAAGATTAATGAAGCTAATCGTGTATCTGCTGAAAGTGCTAGAGCTAGTGCAGAGACATTAAGAGCATCTGCTGAAGTTGAACGCAATACAAATGAACAGAAAAGAATTGAGGAAGAAACAAAGAGAATCAGTTCTGAAGAGGGAAGAGTCGCAGCTGAAACCAAACGTGTAGATAACGAAGATGCTAGAATAGCAGCTGAAACAGCTCGTGATACAGCAGAACAGGAAAGGGAATCAAATGAAGCCACTAGACAGGCAAATGAGGCGATTAGAGAGACTCAAGAGGCTGCAAGGGAAAAGAATACAGCTGATGCTATAACTGCCGTAAATGAGGCTAAAACAGCTGCACAACAGGCTACTACAAATGCTACTACTGCTGCTAACAATGCCAACACTCAAGCAGCAAGGGCCAAAGAATATGCAGACAATCCACCCAAAGTAGGAGATGATGGTTATTGGTATCTTTGGGATGAAGTTAATGATGTATATGTAAATACTGGTTGGCCATCCTCAGGTATTATCTTAAAAGGTAGTCTTGATAGTCCAGAAGATTTAGATACTATAGTAGATCCACAACTTAGTGATTCTTATATTGTTGGTACAGACTTATACTTTTGGAATGGTACAGAATGGGTTAACATGGGTAGATTCCAAGGACCTCAAGGAGAACCTGGTAAAGATGCTGAACTTAGTAAAGCAGCTATCGAAGCTGTATTAGTAGGTGAAGTAACTACTCATACTCACGATACTAGGTACTATACTAAGGAACAAACTGATGCTAATATTAAAGTAGTTTCCGACGACTTAGCAAACAATTACTACAATAAATCTCAAGTAGATAGTAAATTTACTTCGGTTTATATCTTCAAAGGTTCTGTAGACAGTATAGAAGATTTACCTGCTGAGGGAAATATTATTGGTGATGTATGGAATGTTCGTAAGTCTGATACTAACTATGCATGGACAAGTGAAGGTTGGGATGCACTAGGAGGTACTGCTGAATTAGCATCATTAACATCTAATGGTTTGATGTCTAAAGAAGACTTTGCAAAGTTACAGGGTATTGAAGCAGGTGCACAAGTTAATAAGATTGAGACTATTACTAAAAGAGTAGAACTCAATGTTGTTAATAAGAACGTGACTATTCCAGAGGATATTAAGATCTCAGATACTGAACCTACTGAGGAAGAAATCATGTGGTTAGATCCTAGTGAAAACTATGATTTCACATTTGATGGTTATAGCCAAGCACAAGCAGATGCACGATTTGTACAGAAAGAAGAAGGTAAAGGTCTTTCAACAAATGATTATACGAATGCAGATAAAACTAAAGTAACAAACTTAACTAATTATGTTACTGGTGGTACTGGTGCTGTTACAGATGCTAATGCAGCTACTATTACTTTATCTAAAAAGAATCCAGTGAATGGTTCTGCAAGTACTGATACAGTAGTAATTAACAAAGCCACTACTACTACTGCGGGTGTAATGTCTGCTGCCGATAAGACTAAGCTTGATGCTGCATTAACTGCTTCTGATAATATTGCAACTGCTACTAAGTTAGCTACTGCTAGAACTATATGGGGACAAGCATTTGATGGTAGTGCAAACGTTAGAGGTAATATAAGTGACGTGGATAATGTTTACATGAACAATAATAGATCTTTATATATAAAAGATACTAATGGGAAAAATCTTAGTGCACTGTTAATAAATGATCAAAATGGCTTCTATCTGGGTTTTGGTGCTGGCTCTAATGGCTACTTCTCGTGTTTAGACGGAAACATAATTTTATTTAGAACTGCTACTTCTCATACTGAAAGAATGAGGATAACATCTGATGGTAAAGTTGGTATAGGTACAACTGCTCCGGATGCTAATTTACATGTCTCTGGCGATAAATATAATATAAAATTAAACTCTACAACTGGTTCTACAGAAGATTCAACTTTTATATGGGGATCAAGTTCAAATAAAAATACAGCATGGAGAATCGTTGACAATCCTACCAGTGGGTTATGGTTACAGTATGGTGTTTCAGGTGCAGACACCCATAATATGACAATAAGTGGTATGAATGCCACTAATTTAAATGCACTTGAAGTAAAAGCAAAGAATTTAACTGTAAACAGTAATAAAGTATGGCATGCTGGTAATGATGGTAGCGGTAGTGGATTAGATGCTGATTTGTTAGATGGTGTTCAAAATGGAGAAGTTACTGCTAAGTATTTGAATCCTATAACTGAAGCCGGAGATTTAAACAACCTTACTAAAAATGGTATATATTATTACGGTGAATCTAGTACGAATACTCCAAGCACATGGGGAAATTTATTACAATTATCTAATAGACCTAATCCAGTTGCAGGTACGTATGAACATTGGATTACACAATTAGTTTTTGATACAAATGGTAAAGTGTATTACAGAAATGTTATAAATAACACAGATTGGTCTAATTGGAAAGAACTATTAACGCCAGAAGCTATGGAAGACACTCTAGCATATTGGTATGAAAACAACGAAAATGCATCATCTACTACATGTGCAACAGGTGGTAATAGAAATGTAATTGAATCATTAAGAAGTAAGTTTAAAAGATGTATTGCTAAACCATATGGAGATGATGCTGCATTGATTAGTTATTGTAATGAAAGTCATTCTAAGAAATGGCCAGATAATACAGACATAACTTATACTGGAAGAAACCAAGAAAACATGATGGTGCATTTCCCTAAATATTACCATAAAACTATTGAAAGAAGTCCTGGCATTTGGAGAACTTACATATCTGAACAACAAATAGATAGTGATTACATTGAAGAACCTGAAAGATTAGTAGGAGTTTACGAAGCTTACAAATATTCAGATCTCAATTGGTTGTGTAGTGATGGAGGAGTAGAATCTACTCATTCACAAACATTAGCAACATTTGTAACACAAGCTAAAGCAAATGGTTCAATGTGGGGTATACAGGATTATAGAATTCATGCTACTATAGCTAGAATGTTCTGTGCTTACTACAAAACTACTAATATTAGCACTTCTAATTCATCAATACCTTGTTCTGGTGGTACTAAACTGTATAATGCTGGTAAAACAGGTGGTACTATATCTTTAGGTAATAAGGATGGTAGACTGGCAACTTTAGAAGATTCTGCGCATTATTCCACTAGCTTCTTAGGACTTGAAGACTGCTATTACAGTAAGTGGGAGTTTGTACAAGGAATAAACATTTTAAAAGGTAAATACGTTGTATATGACGGAGGTTCATTCCCAGATAAGGATGTAGCAGAGCTTGAAGCAGCAGGTGCTACTAATATCAGAGTTGTGGGATATGAACCTAATCCAGCTGCAACTGCTGCATATAATGGATGGATTAAAGCCGTAGCTCAAGGTAAATATGGTGATGTAGTTCCTACAGCACATGGTGGATCTGAAACTACTTACTATTCCGATTATAGCTGGTTTAATCCAACAGGAAATAGAATCTTTCTACGGTCGGGTGATTCGGATAATGGTTCTCGATGCGGGGTCTTCATGGCTAATGCTTATGCTGCCTCCTCGGCTTCGTGGACGCATCTCGGTGCAAGATTAGCCTTTTACGGTAAGATCGTTGTAGTTGATTCAGATACATTTAAGAAAATGCAGGCATAGTCCTGAGTAATATAGATAATTAAATATTAATAACAAGGGCGGGATCTAAAAGAATTACTATGAGATGACTTTATAGTAAGACTGCTGTCACATTATTTCATACTTGAAAAAACAGTCAGGTAATTCAGATAATGGTTCTCAATGCAGAGTCTTCATAGCTAATGCTAATAATGCATCCTCGAATTCATAGACGAATATCAGTGAAATTTTGGAACTAACAGATACTTTCAGATACTTACAAAAATGTTTGTTGAACTTAGATCAGCCTTACCTCTAGGTAAAAGATAACAGGTGCTTTGAAGAGACCCTAGTAGTATTGGGCGAACGGGTCTTACCACCAAAATAGCTTATGAAAAGAATAGGCAATTTATTTAATAGGATAATATCATATGAAAATCTGGTCCGGGCCGACAAAAAGGCAAGATTAGGTAAAACTAAAAGATACGGCGTTAAGAAATTTGACAGGAATCCATATGAAAATCTGGTCCGGTTACAAAAAGCATTAATTGAAGATACTTATCGTACTTCGGAATACTGCGTATATACAATCATCGCCGATCGTGGTAACAAAGAAAGAGAAATATATAGGCTACCGTATTATCCAGACAGAATAGTCCATCATGCTATAATGAATGTTATAGAACCTTACCTTGTTAGTAGATTTACTGCAGATACCTTTAACTGTTTAAAAGGAAGAGGTATTCATTATGGAGTAAAGAGATTAAAAAGAGATTTAAAAGCTGATAAAGAAGGCACAAAATATTGTTTAAAATTAGATATTAAAAAGTTCTTTCCTTCTATAGATCAAGATGTGTTATACTCACAATTTGAAAAGATATTTAAGGACAAGAAACTATTAAGATTATTACATCATGTAGTTTATTCTACACCAAAAGGTTTACCGATTGGAAATTACATATCTCAATTTGCAGCAAATTTGAATTTGACTTGGTTCGATAGGTGGATTAAACAAGTATTAAAAATAAAATATTATTACAGGTATTGTGATGATATTGTTATATTACACCCAGATAAAGATTACTTAAGATATTGCTTACAAGAGATTGAAAAATATCTAGCTGATAACTTGAAATTAAAAATAAAACGTAATTGGCAGATATTTCCTGTAGAAGCAAGAGGTATAGATTTTATTGGTTATGTATTTTGCCATGGTCGTACTTTACTCAGGAAAGATATCAAAAAGAAGTTTATTCATAAATTAAGTTATAAAAGTAAGAATAAGAGGTTAACATCACTAGCAGCTTATTGGGGATGGTGTAAATATGGAAACTGTCATAATTTATGGTATCGCTTTACGAGATCTTATAATTTTAAAGATTATAGACAAAAATTATTAAGTAGTTATGGAATTAAAGAAAGTACAAGGTGATCATATACCTGAAGTAATAGAATACCTAGGAATGAATGAATGGGCAGTTAGATGGGATATTGAAGAAGTTAATTCTGAAGATATACATGGTTATGCTTACTATGAATTAAAATTCAATGAACAACCAACTTATGATTCTTTCGTAAGTAAGGTTATCAGAACTAGATATAGTGCAGATGAGGAAGCAGCATTAAAATCTAATATGGTTGAACAATTGCTTAGTGGCAGTCAACCTATTACCAGATATGATGAATGGCAATCTTTTCAAACACTTAGAACAGAAGCTAAAACAATTGGCAAACAAATATTTAATAACTAGTTATGGTAATTAAAGTAAAATATAATGGAGAATGGGTTAAAATACCATACTTAAGTAGTGATCATGGTCAGGAACTAGTAGAAGAAGCACCTAAAGATGGTTCACAGTATGCTAGACAAAATGGTGTATGGTCTGTAGTAAATATACCAGAAGTTGACTTTACTGAGGTATATAATGCAATTGATACTAAAGTTGATAAAGTAGAAGGTAAGAGTTTAAGTACTAATGATTATGTTACTGCAGATAAAACTAAAGTTACAAACATCAATGAAGTAATTGAAGCTGCTACTAAGAATATTACAGCAACAGATATCTCTATTACTCTGGATAAAAGGAACTTAGTAACCAATGTAGTAGAAGATATAGAATTGAATATTCCTGCATCTACTACAGCTTTAGCTGGTTTGATGTTACCTGCTGATAAAATAAAATTGAATGGTATTGCTGCTGGCGCTGAAGTAAATGTTAATGCCGATTGGAATGCTACAGAAGGAGATGCACAGATATTAAATAAACCAACATTAGCTACAGTTGCTACATCTGGTAGTTACAACGATCTTACTGGTAAACCTACCATACCTACCGTAGATGTTAACAAAAAATATGTAGATGATCAATTAGCTACTAAAGCTGATTTAGCGGATTGTACAGTGTTTGACATCTTCATGAAAGTGGCAAACGGCGATACTCCATCTATATCTCAAGAAGACTATAATACATTACTAGAGAAGGTTCCAAACGGTTTTGTTAATACACTCCCAATTAGAGATAATGGTGTGTATATATCGAGTCTTTTTGGCGGATATAACACCAATGGTGATAATTCTATTTGGTTTTATGCGCAACAAACTATGGGGGTTAATCATTGTTCTATACAAATGTGGATACGTCAGAATTTAGATGTGGAAACTCAGGTTAATAATGATTATTTAATTCCGGTAACTGATGGAATTTCTATACAGGCAAGTATTACAGATAATTCTACTGATCCTAATGTTAAGGAAGTAATAATACATACTACAGGTGACGGATCAAAAGCTTTAATGAATGATGGCAAGTATCGTAAGCTGCCAGTATATGGGAAGAATTTATTATTGGGATCAGGTAAGGAAGTTAGTAACTCGAATTACAATATCGCTAACTATTGGCTGACGGAACAGATACCAGAAGGGGCACAAGTAACTGTTACTATATGGGGGGAGTTAGGAGAAGATGTCACTTCGTTTGCCTTATATAATTCTGGCGGCGGTGCTGGTGCTGGTGTTCCGACTCCTCTTTTGGTTCCGGTGGACGGTAAGGCGAGTATAACTTTCAATTGGAATACTCATGATTCATCCTCAGCAGTTTCAAATACGCATTTGGCTATTTTTACGTATCCGTTTGGGAGTACTCCTACAGATATCTCTACCATCCACAAGATCAAGCTCGAGTATGGAGACTTATCTACCGAGTGGTCTCCAGCTTGGGAAGATATACCAGATCTAGAAGAAAGATACGCATATGGTGTTGAGTGGGATACTGCATCATCTAGTCCAGATGGGGTTAGAGTAGGTAATATGCAATTGCATAGGGAACTACCTATCCAGAGTAAGATGAGAGTGTGTGAGGTTGATGATTTGGGTGCAGTTACAGCTGCTAGTGTTAGTGGTATGGTTCAAAGAGCACAAGGAAGTATTATGACAGAAATACCTGAACATTGGTATAAATTGTATACTAATGGAACAAAATTTAGAATGATGTTGTCAGAAATACCACTACCCGGATATAAACATGTAGATAAATTTTATATTTCTACTTACGAGGCATGTATTGCTAGAAATGAAGAAAAACTATGGTCAGAAAATTTATATGCATATTCTGATGAAAGTAGTTTAATTAACTTAAGAGGTGGGGATAATACTTCTGATTGGGATGGGACATACAGATCACTATTAAGAATGCCTGTTACCAACCTCACCAGAGACCAATTCCGACAAGCTGCAAGAAAACGTGGTAGTGGTTGGGAAATGTATACGTATGGAGCACATAAGACTCTATTCTGGTTATTTGCAGTAGAATATGCTACATTAAATAGTCAAAAATCGTTTAATGCTCAAAAGGACGCTAACGGTTTCTCCCAAGGTGGCCTAGGTCTGGGACCAACACAAATGACGGATTGGACTAACTTCAATAACACAAATCCGCTTATTCCATGCGGCTATACCAACGAGTTTGGGAACGGCTCGGGAGAGAAGGCATATGTGGTGAAAAACGCTTCCGGCGGTACTCACGCCACGTTGATGGCTAACAGGTATCGTGGTATAGAGAATCCATTTGGTCATATCTGGAAATACACCGACGGGGCAAATATACAGGTCACCACGGGCGATGCGGGATTATCCGTATTATGGACTACCGATGACCCGTCGAATTTCAGCGACACCTCTTACATCGGCTATGACAAGAAGGGTAATATCTGCCGTACAAACGGTTATGTCAAGAGGGTGTTGCTTGGAGAAGATGGTGATATAGTGACCACGGAGATTGGCGGTAGCTCCTCTACCTACTGGTGCGACTACTACTACACCTATACATCGATTAACCGCATGCTGATGGTGAGGGTTGGCGGTGATGCGGACCGTGCATTGGATGCGGGCCTCACTTGTGTGGCTGCGAATCTTGCGCCTTCCGATGGGTCTCGTAATAGCAGTTCACGCCTTTGCTTTTTCCCAAAATATAAATCAACTGAAATAACTACAACTACAGAATAATATGAATAGAACACACAGTGATAAAATACCCAGTACAATAGAAAGAGATAGTAATGGTTACTATTTATATAGATGGGATATACAAACGGAACAAAGAAATGAATATATTGGTTATTCCTATTATGAAGTAACTGTATGGCCCACATTAACTGCTAATAAGATATTAGAAACATGCATTAATGAACTATGGGGTACAGATGTTGAAGCAAAGAAATTGAATGACTACAATGCTGCCTTATTAGGGATATTAGATGAAAGTTATATAAACATATATAAAGACTTCTTACAAAAGAGAAAGCAATTAAAAGAGCAAGTAGATTCAGATTTTGTTGCTTATGAACAAATACAAGAGGAATTAAATAGTGGACAAATAACCGCTATTACTTAGGATAGTGTCAATTTATAAATAAAGAACTTTTAAACCTTATTGACGTTTACTAAATAAACTGTCAAAAGATATCAGAACGCTAGCTAATCTTGTATTGGTTAGCGTTTTGTTTTTCAATCATCCTCTTTCAAATTATTGTAATGTTACAAAAAATAAATAATATTATATTAACAGCTCAAAGTGTAGCTACAGTGAATTACTTTAAAGAATTAGTTAATGACGGACCGATTAAATTTGTTGCCTGTTTACTATCTGGTGCAATGGGTTGGTTATCTACATTCTTTGCTCCAATATGGACAGTAATAGTTGTAGTGTGTGTATTTATACTTATAGATGCAATTCTTGGCACCAAAGTATCAATTACTCATGGTGGTAAGTTTGAATCTAGAAGATTATGGTCTACTTTAAAGAAATTCGGAAATTGTGCAATGATAATTTCTTGTTGTCATCTTATGGACACGGAGATATTAAAGTCGATAGACATGCATTTAGTAGAAGGATTTTCAGGAATTGTTTGTGGAGTTGAGTTATGGTCAATGATCGAAAATTTACAAGCAATTGATCCCACTGGACCATGGAAGATCTTCAGTAAATTCATACGAAGCAAAGGAGAAAAGTATTTGGATATTACAATAGAAAAAGATGATTTACCAAAGATAAAGAAACTTGTAAAAAAGATAAAATGATATTTTCCAAAGTAAAGATAGCTATTGCTGTTATTTTTAGTTTACTATTGTTTAATAATGTCAGACTTGCTAAGAAAGTAAATGACTTAGATAAACAAGTAGGGATTGCAATGAATAATGCTCAAGTATGGGAAAATATTGCAAATCAAAATAGAAATGAAGCAAGGTTATTGGAATTGACAGTAAATGATTTTAAAAATTCTAACGATAGTCTAATAAAGGTCGCCAGGGATCAACAAAAGAAGCTAAAGATCAAAGATAAGCAACTACGTCAAGTAGCATCCACTGAGACCGTAATTAGAGACACCACAGTAAGAATAATCCCTTCAAAAGAAAAGGATTTCTGTGTAGAGCTAAAACCAAATCAATTGACAACCATCACGGTGGCTAGAAAAGATAGCGTGTTCACACATACTATGGAAATACTAAATCATCAAGATTTATTTGTATACGAAGATAAAGTCTATAGAAGACGTTATAAGAATTGGTTTCAAAGATTAATTCACTTCGATTTTAAAAAAGATAAAATCAGTAAATATCAAATTATAAACTCTAATGATTTAATTCAAGTATTAGATACTAGAGTAATACATATATCAGAATAATTGCAATACATTTCAATTTAGTGTTAATCAATAAATAAATTGAAACTATGCATTTGAACAAATTATTAGAACAAATTAAACGCCATCAATCCCCTACAGAAGCTATAGATAAGTTGGCAACAGCTTTAGAGAAGCATGAAGGTAGCCTGTTGGAGAAAGGCTTCACTATTTTAAAGTCAGAATTGGCTGCAAATATGTATGAAGCTATTAATGGCCCTCATTTTGATGAGGAACATGCTCGCTACGCTGTAGAGGGTATGGAAAATGAGGATGGTACAAAAGGTCCTCACTGGACGGTTGAAGAGACAACGTCCGTTGCCAATCAAATGGGCATAAACTTAAAATCAGAGAAACATAATAAGTGGGACTGGTTTGTTGCTATGAATATGATATATTCAGACTTTTATAAAGCAGTAGTAGCAATGACTGGTAGCGCAAATACCAAATATTTCGCAGAATTAGCTAAAGCTTGGCTTTGTGACAAAGACATTTCAGAAGGCAAGATGTGGCACTACTATGTGTACATTATGTGTGACGACGAAGAAAACGATTATAAAGCATACGAACGTATGCACAGAGATCGTGAAGAAGAATATGGTCGTTATGCAAGACGTTCTGGTAGAATGGAATATGCAAATAAAGAAAGCGATTACCGATATCCTTACTCTAAATATTATGACGAGTATGAAAGACCTGGTCGTAATAGATATTATGAACTAGAGTATGAATATGGAGATCGTGAAAAAGAAATGCGTGACCGTGATAAAGAATCCAGAGATAGACGTAACACATCTGTTAGATATTTCTAATTATCAAATTATATATAAATCAATTAAATTATAAATCATTATGTTAGAAAACGAAAGAATTATTGTACAAGACCGTGGTGGTATTGATGCTGGTATCGCTGCGTTAATGCAGAATGCTAATAAAGGTTTTGACCCCGCTGCTTTAATGGCCATGATGAACAATGGTAATGGCATGTTCGGTGGTAACGGTGGTTGGTGGTGGATCTTCATCATCGTGCTCTTCTGGATGTGGGGCGGATGGGGTGGAAACGGCTTCGGTCGTGGAAACCAAGCAGAAACAAATTCAGATTTTGCTCGTTTAGCTGCTATGGGTAATGCAAATAACAATACTGATTTGTTAATGCAAGCTATCAATGGTAATAAAGAAGCTATCAGCACTTTGTCTACTAACTTGAACTGTGATGTTAAGTCAATTGACAACGCTTTGTGTTCTATCCAGAATGCAATTGGTAAAGTTGGTGGTGAAGTAGGTTTCTCTGCAGAAAGAGTAATTAATGCAGTTAACGCAGGTGACTGCAATGTTATCAAAGCTATTAGTGACTGTTGCTGCACAACTCAACGTTCAATTGATTCAGTTAATTTGAATCTGACTCAGATGAATGCTGATAACAGATTGTCTATCTGTCAGCAAACTAATACTTTGCAGAACGCTATTACTTCAGGTTTCAATACCTTGTCTAGTGAAAATGCTACAAGATTCAACATTCTTGGTGCTAAGATAGATGCTCAGACTCAAATGATAAATGACAAGTTCTGTCAATTAGAGATGAGAGAAATGCAGAATAAGATCGACACATTACGTGACGAAAAGAATGCATTGCAATCTTCTGCATTGCTACAACAACAGACTTCTAATATCGTTAGTCAAATTAGACCTTGTCCGGTTCCTGCTTACTTAACATGTAATCCTTATGGATGCAATGGTGGGTTGAATGGATACGGTTATGGTTATCCTTATGGATACGGCGATAGCTGTTGCGTTTAATAAGAAAGGAGGCGATTATGTATCCTTTCGTATTTAATCCATTTGGTAGAAATAACACCGTAAATATTTTAGATCTAGTAATACCTAAAGTAAAAACTATAGCAATAGGTGAATCCACTGAAAATGTAGTATTAGGTATCTGTCCTAAAGTATGGTGTAGATTACCCAAAGAAGGTGTAATTGTTTTGGAAGTTAGACACACAGCAGAAGCTTCAGGAGCTAGTCTACCTGTATTTATCTCGGTTTCTGGTTCTGTAAGTACTGCTTCAAATACTCGCAATATACCTTTAGTAAATGCTTCAAGTGAGCCAATTACTGGTTCACAAGTTAGTGCTGGGAACAGATACATCGCATATTTTAATAAATGTGACAATGTAATACAGTTGATGAATTATACTCCTGCACCAGCTGCCTAAATATTAATCAAGATATATGGGCAGCTATGAGAGTTGCCCATATTCTTTAAATTTATAAAGATATGACATTCTCTCAGTTAACGTCGGGTACTAGAATACACGTACTCGAAATAACAGGTACTTTTAAAAAGAACACAACGTACAGTTTAGGAACGGTAGTCAGTGTATCAAAACCCTATGACGAACCAGTGCCACCGACACAATTTCCGATGCCTATGCAAAATAGACGTAAGCTCGTGGATCTAGTGATTTCGTGTGATGGTGAACAAAGAAAACTGTCAGTATCTGAAGATAAAACAATGATGACCGATTCATCCATCGGTCTTACTATAGCCACAGAAAAATCACAAATTGTTAACATGGTTAGACAGTCTCTTGACGATTGTAGAATTAAGAAAGAGAGCCTGAGTAAGATTGATGAGGAGATGAGGAGATGTGAAGACATCTTAAAAATACTTAATGTAAATTCGGACATAACAACCAATGTGACAAAAGATTTCAAAGAACTTGATGACTTAAAAGCTGAAGTGAAAGAGCTTAAACAACTTTTACAAAACGTATCTGCTGTTCGTCCGGAAGTAATAAAAAATACTCCACCTAATTCTACTGAAGACAAAAAAGTAGAACCAGAAGGAGAAATAAAAAAAGAAATCTAAAACACAAAGGTTGGCTATTTAGTCAACCTTTTTTATTTTAAACAATATGAGCACATTATACAATAACAAATACGATATCCTAGCTAGTACAATTCAACCCAACCCTGCTTCTGTTAAATATTGGGCAGATTTATCATCTAATGCAAATGGTGGAGATTTGAAATATTTTGACGGTACCAAGTGGGTTTTGGTAAATAACAAAGCTACTGAAGACATTAGTACTTTAAAACAAGATGTGGAAACTCTTAAAGAATCCAAAGTAGACAAAGTGGAAGGTAAGCAATTATCTACTGAAGATTATACAACAGCTGAAAAATCTAAACTTGCAGGTCTATCTAATTACAACGATAATGAAGTAAGAGAATTGATTTCAGCTTTAAATCTTAGATTGACTACTCTAGAAGGTGATTATGAAGCTTTGGAAGCAAGAGTTGCTGCATTAGAAACGCCAGCTGCATAAAATGGAATTAAAATTAAATAGAATCTTTCTAGGTAGTTCTGCAACCATTGGAGAATTGTATGTTGATGGGGAACACATAGCAGACACTCTTGAAGATAGAGTGAGACCAGAAGGAGAAAAAGTTTATGGTAAAACTGCAATACCTGAAGGTACATATGAAGTTAAATTAACTTATTCACCAAGGTTTAAGAAAATATTACCAGAGATACTAAATGTTCCCAATTTTAGTGGTATTAGAATTCATAGTTTAAATAAAGCTGAAGAGAGTGAAGGATGTATTGGGGTTGGTGAATGGAATGGCAAAGACACAAATTGGATTTCTAATTCTAGAATAGCTTTTAATGAACTCATGTCTTTACTCCAGAAAGCTGCAAACAACAAAGAAAAGATAACAATAACAATTAATAACTTGTGGAAATGACATTTAATTCACTAAATGCAATTATAGACGATATTTACAACATTCTGAGAGACAACAATGTATCAGAAAGTGAAAATCTAAGTCGTATACAGGTAGAACAATGGATTCATCAATACAGGGCCTATCTAATCAAACAAGATTTGGATAAAGGTAGAGATATAAATGAGTCGTATGTTCAAACAATAGGACCATTGCATATTTCTAAAGTACGCAATTGCCCTACGGATGGATACAATTATAAATCTGACGAGGAATTACCAAAGTTTATAGATTTACATTTTGGATCTGGATTAATTTGTGTAAAAGATTTAGATGGTAATTTGATTCAAGTTGGAACCGAAACCAAGGCAAAGTACCAAATTAATAGAAAATATACATGCAATGATTATATTGCATATCTTAAAGGAAATCATTTGTACATAGTGGGACCAGAACATCTAGAGTATGTAAAAATAGATGGGATTCTAGAAGATCCAACGTCAATTGGTGAATGTTTTGATAGGGATGATACACCATACCCTGTTCCTGCAAACATGATACCTACGATTAAAGATATGATCTTTAGTAAAGAATTAAATTTGATGTTACAAATGCCAAATGATACTACTAACAATAGTACAAATGATGTAAAAGTTCAATAATGGAGACGAAAGCTTATACAGGACACAACTTCTATGACTCGTATTCTAAATATGTGGAAGATAATCCACTATATCAAGTTGAATATAGAGTATTTAGAGACATAATAAACGATTACTTTAAATATCTTAGAGATGAGTTAATAGAAAACGGAAAAGAGGTTAAGTTACCTTGTAGAATGGGAACCATTCAAATAGTAAAACACAAACCTAAAGAGTATACTGGGAAGAGTCTTCGAATTGATTATGCTGAGAGTAAGAAAGCTGGTAAAATTATTTATCATTTAAATGAACATTCCAATTTCTATAAATATAGAGTATATTGGAATAAACAGAATATGATAACACCAAATAAAACCAAATATCAATTGGTGATGACAAGGGATAATAAAAGGCATCTTGCTCAGATTATCAAAAATCATATTAGAGATTATAGAGAATTATGATTACAAAATTAACTTCAATTAAAACGGTAATTGCTAAGATAATTGCTGATCTAGATTTGAAAGAAGATGACATGAGAATAAGTGACATCAGATCTTGGTGTGGAGAAGCAATTGAAAAGATTGGTGCTGTTACACAATTTATTCCAAAAGTATCTGGTCAAGATGGTACTCCAATTACTAAATTGTGTGGGTATCAAGCATCATTACCATGTGATCTTCATCAATTGCATCAAGTTGCATACTCTTTTAATTGTGATGGACCTTGGTTTCCTATGAGGAAAGCTACAGGTTCATTTGCTGTTTGGGGACATGGCAAATGCTGTTGCAACTGTGACTGTTATGATGAACTTGGACACAAAAAGGAATGTAGACACAACAATTGTTGTGAACATTGCGATCCAAATATGATTGTACAAGAAGATACAATGGTAAATTTAGTAGTAGATATGATTGGTAACATTGATAAAACAGAGGCTTTAGAATTGTTAAACACTAATCAGAATTTACGTACAATCATTTCAAATCTTATAAATGAACGAACATACAATGATGGATTTAATACTGCAAATCCTAGTGGAGGGCTACAATATAGTATTAAACCTGGATTTATAATGTGTAATGTTCCATCAGGTTACTTAAAACTATCCTATAGTGCAATACCTACTGATGAAGATGGATATACTTTAATACCAGATTTAACTTCCTATACTGAAGCTATATACTGGTATGTTACAATGAAACTGAAGTATCCTGAGTATTTGAATGGTAAGTTAAATCGAGAAGTGTACTACGATATTAGAAGATCTTGGAATTTTTATAGAAACCAAGCATATGCTGAGGCATTGATGCCAAATGAAGATGGTATGGAGTCTATTAAAAATAATTGGAATAAAATCGTTCCAGAATTTAGAGATCACAATACTTTTTATTCACATACTGGGGAAAGACAAATAATTTATAACGCAAATGAACGCTACTAGACAAACAAATACATTTTCTGGGGGTCTTAGTATGGACGTAGATTATTCCGTATTGAAAGATAACCAGTATATATATGCAGAGAACATTCGTATACTAACGAATGAAGGATCTTCTTTTGCAGCAATGCAAAATATAGAAGGATTTTTAGCGTGTAGACCTTCTTCAAATTTGTCTGGTGAAACTATCATACATGTTACCACAGTAAGAGATTGGGCGATTGTTTTTACTAAAATTAATGGTACTAGCAATAATAATGTCTATAGGATTGATTTTTCTAGATCACAGGAAGAACCAATTGTAACAAAAGTGGTAACTAATAGGCCTTTAGATATAGAAGTATCATCTAGCAACGTAGCTGCAATTAGTAGTGTATGTAGATGGGAAGCAAGTAATAATGTAAAAGTATATTGGGCAGATGGTCATTCACAAATTAAAGTAATCAATGTGGATGATGATCACATATCTAGTAATTCATCTATTACTTCGGATACTATAGTAATGCTACCAAAGGCTACATTACCTCCATTTGAATTTAATGGATTTGGAACAGGTAGTTTAGAATCTGGAATGATACAGTACTGTTATCAATTGTTTAAAGTAAGAGGTACAGAGTCTGCAATATCTCCACTTACCCCTCTTTATCATTTGAGTGATGGAGATCAAAAAACTAATTACAATGCTGTAAAAGGAAGTTCTAAAGGACAAAATACTGGTAAGTCCATAAAGTTACAAGTAAGAAACAATAGCACTGGATTTGATAGACTTAGAATAATCTCCTTATTCTATAAGGCAAAGAATGAAGTACCTGTAATATCCATAGTAGACGATATAGTTATTGGAACTGGTTCTGTAATAAACTATGAAGATAAAGGTGGTAGCTTAGTATCGGAATTAAGTATTGATGAATTTAATTCATTAGCTAATTACACATTTATACCTGAAGTAATAGAATCTAAAGATAACAGATTATTTGCTGCTAATCTTACTGAGGAAACATGGGATGTAGAGTATGATGCTAGAGCATTTAGAGCTAATTCTTCTGGCAATGTATTATTGTTATCTAACTCTGGCTCTTCATTAAACTTTGCTTTATCTGCATTAACTACTACAAATATACCTAAAGATCATGATTGTATATGCCCATTTAATGTTGATGGTAGTGCTTATAAATACACTACTTCTCCAACAGGAGGATATATACAAGGTGGTAAAGGCAGGAATGTATCATATAGATTTATTACTACAGATTTACTAGAAGATGCATCTACTACATCTAGAGGAATGATAAATGAAGAATTTACATTCAATGCTTCTTCAAGATCACTTACTAGTTTAGGTATTAACTATGAAGGTAATGATAAATCAAATACAATAAGTTTATCATCTGGTAACAAAATACCAAACTATTCTAATGCCGAAATAGAGTCCAAAGTAAAAGGATATATGAGGGATGAGATTTATAGATTTGGTATAGTATTGTATAATAAGCAAGGTTTGGCATCACCGGTACATTGGATAGGTGATATAAGAATGCCATCTAATAAAGATTCTGGTTATAAGTTTTTTACTTCCAATGAAGCTAGTGATTATGGGTCTAATTTATCAGTTGTTACTAAACCACTTGGTATTGAATTTGAAGTAAATAATCTACCATCAGATGTAGTAAGATACGAGATAGTTAGATGTGAAAGAACATTGTCTGATAGAACTATATTAGCTCAAGGTGTAGTAAGTTGTATTACAAATTATGACAGAGATTCTAACATCTTAACACCATTCCCATATCTAGCTTATTCAAATAAGCATGGTTACTATGCAAAGACTCATAACGATGGAGATTTCCAATATACCTTTAACTTGTCAGATACGCAATCTAATAATTATTTCATGTTCGTGTCTCCAGAGATAGCGATTAACAGAGAAAATGCAGATGCGTTAATTGATAAGTTTCAAACAGTTGAAAAGGTAGGGGTTATGACGTCTCCTATTACTGCGGACGGTGATTGGGGAATTACAGAAGCTGGAGCTACAAAAGTATTAGCAAATGCTAGATCTATAAAGTACGATGGTACTACGATAAAACCAACTAAAACATTAGGTAATCAACCTAGTAATGGCTATGTATCTGGTGGGTGTGTTGTAATAAATAATGATGATTTTTATGCAGCATTGTTAGCTAAATACTATGGACTATATGTTGAAAGTGGTGTACAATCAGCTGCAATAGAAAGTGCAAAATATGCTGGTCCTAGTAGTCCTTGGTTAACAAACGGTGATCAGCCTTGGTATAATGCTGAAGCAGTAACCATTGGTGACAAAGTTTATTATAACTGGGTGTGGGATAATATTAAAACTGCAGGAGATGGTGAAGTAGATAAGACTGATGCAAACAATGTTAGAAAATATGGTCCACATGGGATTTGTGCTATATTCAAAAGTGATAATATGATCTCTAACATATCTTTAGCATCAGGATCTTCAAGTGCTAGATATTTAAATGCAGTAGCATTATGTAATATTAAACAAAGTGTAAATGCTTATGGTGGTAATTCCTACTCTGCTGTACAGAATTCTGTGTATATTACTACAGGAGCTAGTGCTGAATCTAGTGTTTCCACAGTGTTGTGTTATGGTGGCGATACTTATTTAAATATATTTGATTATAATAACTGTATGTTTAGTTACAATACAGATGATTATTATAATAATAAATCAAATAGATTATTCTTAGGTGCGTTCATACCGTGTGAATCAAGTGTTAATTTAGCATTAACTCATGCTGACTCATCTATAAATAGAACTTATCAAGCTGGTGATGGATATGCTAATCATTTCGTAGAAGATGATATAGTTACTGTTGGAGATTTATATACTCAAAATACTCCATCATATGCATACAATGACGCATATTCTGCTCAGCCTAATGCAAAGAAATTTGTAGCTAAATCTATCTATAATATAGATAATCTATTAACAGATACTCGTATCATATCTTCAGAACTGAAAACAAATAATGAAGTTACTGATTCGTGGACAAAATTTAAAGTAGCTAATTATCTTGATGTAGATACTAGATTTGGTCCAATTAATGATATGAAACTGTTTAAAAATAATTTAGTATTCTGGCAAACAGACGCTTTTGGCACAGTTGCAGTGAATGAACGTTCTATTATAACTGATAATAATCCAGGTGCTCTTACTCTAGGTGTTGGTGGTATACTAGATAGATATGACTATTTTACTACAATGAATGGTGAAAGTCCAAACCAGTTAAGAGCAAATACTCAATCAGATAGCACTGTGTACTGGTATGATAGTAAACGTAATGAGATATGTGGTTTTAATGGTCAATTACAAACAGTATCTAAATTAAAAGGAGTTCAATCTTATTTGAATAAGAATAAAGACTTGTTTAAAAAAGATCCTATTGCAGTATATGATAAGAAATACAATGAAGTTCTGTTTACTCTAGGAGATAAAACATTAGCATTTAATGAACAATTAGGAGTATTTACTTCATTCTATAACTATAATCCAGACTATTACGCAGAGTTTAGTGATAAACTATATTTATTTAAATCATTGAAACTGTTTAAATATAATGGTGGTGAACAAGCTGATTTAGATTCTGACAAAGCAAAGGTATCTGAAATAGAATTTGTAGTTAACAAAGATTATCCACAAACCAAAACATTTGATAATGTTGAATATAGTGGTAATTTTACTACGGATACTAACTTTGATTTGATATTATTTACTACAAAAAGACAAACTAGTGAAACATTGACTAGTGAAGATATTGATTACAGAGAGGATACTTATAAATTTGCAATCCCTCGTAATTCTTTGAAGCTTAATGAAGTAGAACAACTGGCTAACAAATCATACAAAGATAGGATGAAAGGAAAATATCTTATCTGTAATTATAAGTATGATTGCAATGGTGGCAATAAATTTAAAGTGCCATACATTAGTACAGCTTATAGATACTCAATGATATAATATGAAAAAGAAAAATAACAAAAATACTATACCAGCATATGCGTTTGGCATGGATCAGTTGTCAAACTACCTTGGTGGAGCTAATGTATTTGGCTCTGCCATTTCTGGTTTATCAGAAGAAGGTTCAACAGGTGATATTGCAGGTAGTACTATTGGCAGTGCAGCTTCGTTAGCCGGTGCTGGTCTCACTGTAGGTGGTCCTATTGGTGCTGCTGTTGGTGGTGGATTAGGATTAGTGAGTGGACTTATTGGTTCAATTAAACGCAAGAAACAAATGCAAGCGTTAAGACGCAGAAAAGAAACTCTCAATAAAACTAAAATAGGTATGAATGCCGCAGCTGAAACTGAAGGAGAATATTGGGATGATAATGATCTTGCATATACATTCGAGAATGGTGGAATACTCCCAGACTTAGCTTACTTGGACAACAATGAAGTGGTTAGAGATGATTATGGAAATATTGTTCAAGTTCCAAATACTCAACCAGGCACAGATAATCATTTAGTTGATGCGTCTACTTTGGAATCTGTGTTATCTGACAAAATTAAAAGACCTGGTACAAAGAACACATTTGCTAAGGAAGGACAAATATTATCTAAGATGACGAAACCTAGCAAAGGCAAAGACAAGTTTGCTGAAAATACAAACAGATTAAATAAAATAAATGCTAATAAAGCTTACAATAAATTATTAGCAGAACAAGAAGCAGTTAAAGCTGCTAAAGGAGTTAAACCCAAAGTAAAAGGAATACCTGCATATGCAGATGGTAAGGGTAAAACTGTAGACGATGTTAGAAGTAAGATGAATGCAGATACATACGCTGCATATTCTGATTTCTTCGATGAACTCGGTACAGGATTAAATAAATTTGGTGAAGCATTGGGGTATTTTCCAAAACGCATATTTGGTCCTCTTATAAATAACAAGGGTATAACTGACGCTGTAAAATCTGCAAGAGATACAAAGCCTTCTGTCACTTCTACCAATTACACTGGTGACTCCAACATTAGTAAAGTATTCAATAGAAGTACATCTATGAATCCTTTATCAATTGGTTCTCCTACTACTGGTGCTTGGTTTTCATATCCAACACAAACAGTAGATGCAATCACATATGCAAACGACGAGCCAATCTATGTTGACATACCTCTTCGACCGATTGAATCTGAACCAACTGTAACAAGCACGTACAAAAATGCATCGAATAAACAAGTTACAAAAACTCCTAGTACTACTGGTTCCGTAACCACCAAACAGACAACCAAACCCAACATTACTAAAACCACTACTCAAAGATTATCTGAACCAACAATACCACTAGTAAATACTAGTATGACAATAGATTGGGATGATGTTGTTACTCCAGTAAATATACCAGCATCTGCAGATGAAGCTACTAAGAAACGTGCACTTGGTAAACCAAAAAGTGGTTATTCACCAGATTGGTTATCATTGGCTCCTACAGTGTATAATACTTTACAATCATTAAGAGGACCAGAAGAAGAACCATTAGTATTAAATCCATATGCTGGTGCAGTTAGAAGTACAATGGCTAGACGTAGAATGAATATTGAACCTGCAAGATTAGCTAACAGTAGATCAAGGGCCATTTCAAATTATAACTTAGCAAATATTAATGCTAATACTGGTTCTAATTTAGCAGCAAGAACTCAAGCTGCTGTTGATGAATATGCTTCTAACGCAAATATGTACGCAACTAAACAAAATGCCGATAATGCTTACTTGGGAGAATACGCAAATACTCTTAATAATTTAGGACAACAATTTGTACAAAGTGAAAATATGTACAACGATCTTAATGCTAGAAACAGAGCTGCTGCTAGAAACTTTGGAGCAACTGCAACTAGTCAACTTGGTAAATGGTCTCAAGTAAATAGACAAATGCAAAATCAATACAATAGGGATCAAATGACACTACCATTCTTAGCTGATTTCTTAAGTCAAGGATTTACTAAAGAACAAGTGGATAATTTATTAACAAGAACTAGAAATAGAGTTTAATATGGTAAATAGATATGATAATCCTGCACAAGCAGAGTTCATAAATACATACGTTCCAATTCCATTTGAACAATTGTATACACTTGGGAAGCAGGCAAAAGAAAACGTAGATCAAGCATTAAAAGATTATTCAACAGCTTTGGACAAATGGGCTGAATTTCAATCTCCATCCGCTGCTGACACAAAAGCATACTATGATGAAACTTATGGTAGAGCTTTGCCTGTGGCTGAAGAATTGTCTAAAAACTTAGACATGATAAAAACTGCAGAAGGTAGATCTAAGATATATTCAGCAATAAACAATGTAGACAGAGCTAAATTAAGTATGCTTCGTCAAAGTGCTGAAGGTTTAAGAGAGAGACAAAAAGTAAATCAACGTCTAATGCTAGAAGGTAAATATAATCCCTTGTGGCACGATGTTGATTTTACTGGTTATAACACACTTACTTCAGGTATTTATAATGATGTATCTCCACTAGGTTATCAATCAATAAAAGATCTTACAGATAAATATGTAAATAATCTTAAAGATAGCTATTTGGGTAGATCCAACGGTTTTATTCATACTGGTGTAACTGGGGATCAAATTAAAAAAATATTGGATGAAAATAGAAGTGGTATACTATCTACTCCTGAGGCTCAAATGCATATGCAAGTGTACTTAAAACAGAACCCTGGAGCAACCGCTGAAGATGCTGCAAATGCTTTTATGGAAAGAGCATATATAGATAATCAAGAATACATTAGAAATAATATTACAGTAGATCCATATGAAATGCAAGCTTTGAAAGAACGACAAGCTTTAAGAGTTGCAGCTACACGAAAAGGAAAAAATGGTGAACAACCCACTGATTATCCAGATGCTTATACTAAATTGTATAATGACGCAGTAGTTCAAGAAAAGCGTCAAATGCAAAATAATCCAAATCTAACTAGAACAAGATCGTTTATAGAAGGCCAAGCATCTATGATACAAACTTTAATGGATGCTGCTAATGCTCTAGAGTTAGGTGCTATTACTCCAGAAGAATACAACACTATGTATAAAGCATACCAAGAATCTGCATCAAAGAACTACAGTAATGAAGCTATGGCAAATGCTTATGCAGAGGATGTTAGGGATATGTTTGCTAAACAATCTGATATATTCCCAGCTGTTGGAGTAAAACAAGAAAAGTTACCATTGTACTATGATACTGCGTCCAGAGTGTTGAACGAACTTACTTATCCTACTTCAGGATTAGTTATGAACCGTTACAATAAAATAAAATCTTCTAAAGAAGTAGAAATTAACAGTAATGATGCTATAACTAATGGATTTACTATTCCAGATACTAATGGGTTAATATTGTCCACAGACTTTGTAAACAAAGTAATGAAGGTTCCTTCTATGAAATACACTGTTCAGGACAATTCAAGACTTAATAGAAACTTTGCAGAAGACCTAAAATCTGGAGTATTCCAAGATGTTATAAAGGTACCTAGAAACAAAATAATGGTAGGTGAATCCAATGGCCAACCACAATTATTTCAAAGGGTTAGTGTTAAGATACCTATTCAGTCTATAAGAAATGCTAACTATGATGTTGACAGTTTTAAAGAAATGGTTAATAAAACTATGGGTTTAACATCTGAAGTTGGTTTAAGTGTTAAGCCAATAAAAGGTGAAAGTGTGGAAGATGCATGGGGTCACTCTGACACCAGAGGTGGTGCAGCTCTTACTGGAGAATACTTTACATTTGATGCAATGGAACCAATTGATCCACATGGTATGACAAGAATGACTTTTGATCAAGAAGTCAATAAAGAACATGGTGGGTCTAAACTACAAAATGATTTATATGATAGTTCATATAACGAATCATATTCTTCTGATATCGAACTTTATCAAACTATGCTTAATCTGTTACAATAATATATGGAAACATCTATATTAGACAAATACAATGCTGGTTTAATTCCTTCTAAAACCAATGCCACTACTGCCGCTATACGGCAAGTAAATGCACAGCATTCCCCTTTAACAAAAATTAAAACAGGGTACGATCGTGAATTGGAACAAACTCCAATTGATGATTATGAAGAAATGTATCTATTGGACAAAGAAAATCCAGAGGAAACTCTTAAAGATAAGAGCTACTTAAAAGATGCATGGACCACTTTTATGAATAGTAGAGATCAAATCAATCTAATGTCGGAAAGAGCTAAATTAGCTAAGGATATAAATCCCGTATTAGATGATATTGATTATGAATTGAATTTTCTTAGTGATAAGCAAAAGCTTAAAAATCTTGAAAATACTATTCCTACTTTGGATGAGAATTCTGAAGAATACAAAAATGCAATATCTGAATATTTTCAACTTCAAAGAACATTAGAAGATAGACAAGAGCAATACGATAGCATCTTGTCTAAATATGGTGAAAAAGAGGGTGATAACATTGATGCGAGAATTGAATATCTAAGTAATTCTAGAAAATCGTGGGAAGAAGAAAGATCTAAAGTAAATGAAGAAATAAATAATATATATTCTAACTTACGAGATAGATCTGAAAATTATACACCGTCTTCTGAATTTAGAATAAAGGAACAAAGAGCTCAAGATAAACCTTGGTATTCCCCAGATTATTTCTTATACGCTGGTCCAGGTTTAACAGGTTCTTCTATGGCAACTGTTAATGGTTATATTGCAGATGCTTTAGCTACTGGAGCTTTATGGTTAGGTAGACATTATGCTACTACTGGAGCATTGAACGCTGTCCCTGGAATTGGTGCTGCATCTAATTTAATTGGGTGGGGTAGTGCAATTGCAGCTACTGCAGCTAGTGTTGCTGGTAATATATACAGTAGACATAGAGAGTCTCTAGCTCAAGTATATGGTGCGTATAGATCTAGAATTGAAGATAGTTTAAAGGAACAAGGTATTGACATTAAACAATATGCTGAAATTGGTAGAAACCAGTTAAAACAACAAGACCCAAATATAGATGTTTCTAAGATCTCTGATGATGAGATAATAGATAGAGTTATATCTGGAGAGATAAACATAAATGATGCAACTCTAGCAAATGCCAAAAGATCCTTAAAAGATGGATTAGAAAGAGTTTATGATAACAACATGGCATTATCTGCTATGGATGTTGCTCAATCTGCCTTAGTATTTGCACCTCTTGGCAAAGCTATGGGTAAAATAATAACAGCTCCAATTAAAACTGCTTTAAACCCATTATTAAAAACAGGTACGAAATTAAGCGAAGCTGCAGCAAGTAAATATAACAAACTTATAGACGCTTATACCGGATTTAATGCCAGGCTTGCATACAATTCCCCAGTAAAAAATGCTAGTCTGCAAGCTGCTAAAGCTTTAGGTAGACTAGGTTTTTCTGCTACTGGAGAAGCATTTGAAGAAGCTAATCAAGATGTGTTTGATTATGATTATATTTCAGGTAAATATGATGGAAAGTCTAGCAGCATTTTTCAATCTTTGATGGGTTTAGCTGATGCAAATTATCGTACTGCAAAAATATTGTCTGGAATAGATACTGAATCTGAATTAGCAAATGATCCACAATTTTGGAATGATGTAAAAGGTGGTTTTGCATTAGGTTTATACATGGGGGGACCTACGATTGCTTATCATTCTGGATTGAAAACTTACAAAGATATGACTGCCAATTCTTTTGTAAGAGACGTAGTTGCAGATCACATTGGTAAAAAAGATGCAATGATCAAAGCTATGTCATACTCTGAAATGGCAAATAAAAAGTTGAATTATCAACAAAATGTACTTGATGTACTTGAAAATTATAAGTATAATTTGCCAGAAGGTATTACTGAACAAGATTTAAATGATGAAATAGCTACTGCAAATAACATTTTCAGTTTATCTAAATCCAAAGTAAACCAAAATATTGGTAAGACTATTGGTTACAATCCTGGGACTACTGAATATAATACTTTAATTGGATTGCAACACTTGGCTACAATAGATGCACAAGAAGCACTTGACAATGCTAATCAGGCACAAGAAGCAGATAATAATTTCTATACTACTCTGGAAAATGATCAAATGTTAAACCATTATTCTCCAGAAGAAAAGCTTACTGCTGTTGCATTAACTAAGTTAAACATTCAAAAGCAAGCATTAGAACAATTAAAAACAGCACTCGAATCTAAGCCAGAAGAAAATCAACAAAAGTTTGGTATAACGAATGAGTCAAATGCTGTTGGTAAATCTATTTCAAAAGAAATACCTAATATATTAAAAGACATAGATGCTAAACTAAATCAATTATCAGAAGGTACTAGATTCAGTTCAAACTTCATAGCCACTCCAAATTTGGTTAACAAAGGTATTGATAGTTATGTCAACACAATGATTGCAAATCATGACCTTTTGGTAGCTGAGCATAAGATGAATGAAATATTCGGTAATACTTTGGAAGATGGTAAACTTATAAACTTCAACAACGCTTCTAATGAATCAAAAAAGAAGATAGGTAAAAAGATAAAAGAAAGAATTGATAATTATATAAACAATTCAGATGAGTCATCAAAGATAGTAGAAGAAAATGCAAAGGATGTTGTTGAAGCAGAATCTGCAAAAGAAATGTCTAGAGAAGCAGCTAATCAAAGTGATGATCAACAACCTATTACTAACAACGAAACTCAAGTAGATAATCAAGTAGCTACTGAAGTAGAGCAAGAAAAGGCAACGTCTCCAAAAACTCCTATTATGGATGACAGGGCTACTTCTGACATTGATACTAAAATACCAGTAGCAGAGAAGGAAGTAAAAGAAGATGAAGAATTTCCTACTAAAGGATTAGAAGAGTTAAGTAAGGAGTTTGAAGAAACCTTAGCCAAAGTAAAAGAAAAAAAACAAGAAGATACTGAGAGGAAACCTAAACCTGAGCCTAAACCAGTTGTTGAAACTCAAGAAGACGAAGAGGATGAAATAGAATTTGAGCGAGCTGATGAAAAAGCTCTGATAGATCTTGCAAATTCTGAAGCTGTTTCAGACGAGGATGATAAAAAAGTATCTGAAACTTATGAAACTTCTAATCCTGAAGTAACTGAAGAATCTCAAGTAAAATGGGCCCGTAAGAAGATTGCTACAGAATCTAAAATGAACAAAAGAGCAGATATGGACTCTGAGACTAGAGATTTGGATGAATCTTTAGAAATTGAAGAAATGGTACAAGATAAAGTATCTCATACACTGTTCTTTAATCCTGATGCTACAACGCCTATTTATCCTGGTGCCAAGCCAGGCAAGGAATTAGCAGAGAGAATAAAAGATCCAAACTTTTTTAATGATAGTTTCTGTGAGTTTGTTATAAATAAAGATTATACAGAAAAGGGGCATAAACCATATAAAGAAAATGATCCTAGTACATATGATTCTGCATCTATAATAATGTTAATTCATCATGGCACTGGCGATTATGCAATGGCTTTGAAAACTCCTTCTGGAGCTAGAACTTTCTTAGCAGCAAAATTAGCTAGCATACCTAAAGAAAGGCTTACAGAAGAGGATATTAATCTTATTAATAATGCTAATGATTTATCTATAGCAGATTTACGTAGATTTAGAAATGCAGTAATTTCTACAATAGAGTCTGCAACAAATGATGAAGCTGTAGTACCTAGCACAATAGTTAGAACTAAAGGAATACCTAATGTTGTTAGAAAAGATGGTAGAGCTGTATTCAGACCAATACACGAAGTAAAAGGCTTACAGATACCAACAGAAATTACTGATATTACTCCAGAAAATGTAACATTTGGTATAAGTGATGGTATTGTAAAAGATTCCGATATAATAGGAGCCAATGGTGAAATGTTGCCAGGTAAAGGGGGTAGTGGACAATTGTTTATTTACCCACCAAAATCCAATACTTTATCAAATCAAATGCTACCGTTACAATTAACTCTTCAAAGATTTGATAGAAAACAAGCTGAATTCTTAGCCAATTTGTTAATTAATTATGGTGCTAATCCTAATTCTGAATATGGAGATACAGGAATCATTGCTGGAGAATTAATTGATTTCATGGTTAGATTTGGAGATTCTACTAAAGTAACTACTGCAGATAAAACATTTGATTGGTTAAAAGAAAAGCAGTTATATATTGATGATAAAAGTAATTTGGTAATTGGTGAAAAAACATTCAATATTGGTAACTTATCTACTCAGGATAAAAAAGACATAGCTGAAGCATTAATGGGATTCCATTGGCGTGTAGCTAGAAAAAATTTCTTTAGACCAGTAAAAGAGGCATTACCTTCAATATATGATTATTTTAATCATAATTCTATTGACTCACTTGATATTATTCCAGGCGTATCCTTTACTAAGGATGACTTCATTTCTTCTACTCCAGTTTATACTATGGGAGTATTAGAAAAAGCTGGTATAATAAAAAGTGATTTAGATGATCAACTGTTCAAAGATTCTTTCGCATATGCTGAAGACATTCAGAAAGTACCAAGAAAGATCAACAATACTGAAATAAAAGAAGCTGCTGAAAATAAAGCTAGTTCATTGCCAAATATTCCTAGTATCCCAGAACCACAGGCAGATATTACTAAAGATGTTACAACTTCTGAAGCCACTACTCAAGATGATTCTTATATAGATGAAATAACTAATGATGGAGAAATAGATCCTTTGAGCCTGGGTATTGATGAAGATTTTGATATACCTACTCGTAAAGTTACAGGTAACATATCAGAAGTAGTAACTCCAGAGGAAATTCAATGGTTTAGAAATAAATTAGGATTACCAGAAGATTCTTTACATATCGTTGAAGATGCTATTGCACTTGGTGGTAATGAATATGCTATGGGTCTTGTCAGAAAAGATTCTACCATACTGTGGAAAGGTGCAGAACGTGGTACATTGTATCATGAAGCATTCCATAGAGTATCATTATTAACTATTTCTCCAAAGGAAAGAAAGAAAATTTATGAATTCTATAGAAATAGAACTGGTTTTGTTGGAAGTGATAAACAAGTAGAAGAAGCTTTAGCAGAAGACTTTAGGCAGTATATGCTGAATAAAGTAGATCCTGAATTAAATCTTCTTAAAAGAGCTTGGAAAGCTATTAAGAATTTCATAAGTAAATGGGTTTGGAGAACCGATACTAGTATTGATAATATTTTTAATAGAATCGATTCTGGTTATTACAATAGATCCAAACAAGATTCGGCTGCTGTAAATGAATTTCTTGCTGCATATAAAGGTGCAGGTGCTCCATTTAAAATAAGAAATCACAAATTTAAAAACATTACTAACACACAATTCAAAGAAACTGTAAATTCACTTGTAGGTGCTTTATTTACATTAAATAACATAAGACTACGTGATGATTTGCAAAATCTTAATTATGGAGTGTTAAAAGCTGCATTAAAACCAGATATAACAGCCAAATTAGTTGAAAAAGGAACTATTACTAAGGAACAAGGAGAAGTTAGAGATGAAATCTACAATACGTTCGATACTGTATTTAAACCTGAAATCATAAATAAATTAAATGAGTATCAAATAAGAGCAGTAGATAAACAAGAAAACATTGATGCAGAAATTGATGAAAAAGCAGTTGGTAATAGCGTAGGAGATCAAATGGCTAACTACATTCAAGAACAACTGTCTGTTTCAGTTAAAGATAATGCTCTTGCATCTATAAAAATTTTCATTGCGACAATGCCTAGAACAGAATTTGTAATGAAACAAAAAACAAATCCTGATGGCACTGTAACCCAAGTACAGGGTGTTGCTGTAATAAAGAGTCCTGTTACAGGCTTACCTCTAATGGTAGATTTTGATAAATCTTGGAATACTATTATTAATGAGATCCACTCTGAAAACACATTCAAAGGGATGATGGACAAGAGTGCAAAACTTGCTAAAGTAACACCATTATTTAAAACTTTGTATAATGAGTTATACAAGATTACAAATGAATATGTACAAAAGAAAGGTATTCAAGAGGACGAAGTTCAAAAAATAGCAAGAGAGAATTTACAAACTCAGTTTAGAAACACATTCCGTAAAGCTAGACACAAGTTAGTTGGTATTTTATCAGAAAAAGTTGAAGATGAAAACGGTAATGAACAAACTAACTTGTATGTTAAAGATGAGAATGCAAATAAAGTATCTAAAAATATATTAGAGGGTTGGAATTACAATTTAATAACAAACAGTGGTGTATTAGATACTTCTGATAACTTATTTAAAGCAAAAGTTAGCGAGTCTGAAGAATTCGTAGCTAGAGAAATCAACAATGAATTCAATAAAATAATAAAGATTGTAGAAAAATACAAAACTACACCCAACAAGAAACTAGTAAATGGTCAAACTTATAAAGAGTATGTACCAGAGAAGTTAATTACTATTAAGAACAAGATAGTTGATTTACTTAATAAAGTTGGAGTAGAAATTGATTTAGAGTCACTAAATTCTTTCCTTACTAAGGAATATTACAATTCAGATCCTACTGAAGCATTAGTTTCAATGTTATCAGATAGATCCAATAAAGGTATATATTTCTTCTTTAATTCCAAAGTAAAGGATTTAGCAAAGATTCAAGAAAGTGGTGTAGTTCCTGGTCAATACAATAGAAGTATTACAAAGTATTATGCTGATTCTAAATTCTTAGGAAGACTCGCTGAGACATATGCAATGTTGCATCCTTCTTCTGATGAATTATCAGTATTATCTACTGATGGTAAATTGTTGTATCCTATATCAGAACACAATTATCTGTCTGATATGGTTCAAAGATTAGATAATGACCCAGCAACAGTAGAAGCACTTACCAAAGTATTATACAATACTGGTAATAATACCAATCCTAATTACTTCAAGGGTTCTGTATTGTTAACAAATTTATATAATAATGCAGATGCTAAAGGTAAAATAGGATTTGAAACTCTTGTTTATTTTAAAGAACAAGGTAGTGCAGATAAAGGACGTAAGTACACAGAAATATCCCCTCTTGAAGACTATATTGCTAAGATGACATTCACTAGAGCAGGTAGAATTATCTTACCTACTATGGGTGATTCTCAAACATATAATACATTATATGGTACTGCAATAAACAACTTTAAAAATCCATTTGACGTAAGTAATGGTGAAATAAAATTCGATGCTCAAATTCTTAAAAGATTTATTAATTACTTTGAAACTGAATTAGATACCATTGAATTTAATTACAAGAATGAAAATAATTTAACTGAAGAACAAAAAGTAAAGAACTATGATACAGGAAATAGAAATGGTTATAGATTCAGATACTTCAATGGATTCTTTAAATTGAAAGAAAGACCTACGTTAAATGGTATTGAATTTGAAAAAGATTTTTCGAACTTTAACGAAGCATTAGACCTAGCAGAAGATCTTGGTGGTAATGAATATGGAACTTCTATTATTTCTCAAATAAGAAATAATTGGAATAAGTTCAGTAATGCTGAAAAAGCAAATCTAATGAATAACTACCTGTGGGATGCATTTAAAGATGAGTTAAATTATGCACAAGAATTAGGTATAATTAAATGGGATGGTAATAAAATAGCTAGTGTAACGAGTTTAGCATTACCACAGAAGGCATTAGAAGAAGCATCATCACATTATAAAAAATCTGCAACAGTTTCTAATTATAGCGAAAATCTTGGTGCTGCTGAAATGATTGGTAATTATTTTGCCAATACCATTTCTTCAGTAATTGAATTTGAGAAACTTTTTATAAAAGACCCAGCCTACTACAAAAATCCTGTAGATAAAATTAAACGTTTACGTGAGGTATTATCCACTGGTGTTACTCCAAGAATAGACTACGAAGAAGGAAATCCAATGGCAGATCTCACTGAAGTGAACGTAGGTACACTATCAGATAATGTTATCGTAAGTAGACAAGCTGATCAAATTGCAGAGTATGCTAAAAGATCTGCGGCTATACGCTTACTTCAGGAAATGCATGACATGACATTAGATGAAGCAATTAAAACTTATGATAGTTCTGAAGCTTTACCTCAGGATGTAGAAGATGCAGCTAATCTTATAGTAAGAAATAAATTTGATGGTTATCTTAATCCAAAAGGTAAAGTAAATCAAACTGATGCCACAGTACTAATATCTCCAGAGTTTTACAAAGAACTAGTACGTAGAGTAGATGGATGGACACCACAAGTAGCAAAAGCATTTGATTTACTTAATGATCCAAATGCAGATCTTGAAGCAGATGTGGATACATATGCCGAAGCATTAGCTGTTACATTGAAGCCTTTGAAATTCATGTATTTTGGTGATCACTATGATGTAGATGCTAAAAGAGATATACCAGTATTTGATAAGATGGCAATGTTCCCTGTACATCGTATCTTCTCTACTGGGGACATGGGTAAAGTATTGGAAGTTATGCAATCACGTAATATCCATATGCTTGCTTTTGATTCCGCAGTAAAAGTAGGACAAAGGGCTAAAGAAGTTAAATCAAGAATCTATAAAGATAAGACTAATAAAGAAATAGACATGGACAGTCTGATGTCAATGCCTACTCACAAACAGTCTTTAACTAACTTTAGACGCCAGTTAATTACTGATCCTCACCATGCAGAAAGACAAATGTTTGTATCTCAAGCACAAAAAGCTGCCATGGGTAACATCAGAAGTGCATGGAAATATACTACACCAGATGGTAAAGTATATAATGGTGATGAGTTAATTAATAATTTTAACGGTGCTCATAATGCCATTACTGAAGCTGGTAGAAGAGAGATAGAAAGAGATTTTGGTATTACTCCAGATAAACCTCAAGTAAGTGTACAAAGATTTGCTGAAATTATGCAACGCAAAGCTTTAAGTTCAAACATGAATGACAATGTTATTAATGGTTTGGATGTTGAAAATGGTGAAACTGTTGCACCAATTTCTGGTTTATCTGATAACTCTTGGATAGAAAGTGGTCTTATATCAATGTTGAATAAGTCAATTGTTGATACTAACTTGCCAGGTGGTATGTTTATTCAAATGTCTTCAATATTGTATAATAGAATTGCTGTAACTTCAGACGCACAAAATGAAAGAAAGCTAAGATTCGCAAATACCGATGGTACTATGGATTGTGTTATTTCAATCAACTTATTGAAACACATAATTCCTGATTACGATAAAAAGACTTTCAGTGAAGCTAAAAAGTGGTTGATAGATCATGATATTGTTGGTCCGAATTCTAAAGCTCTTGCAATGGGTTATCGTATCCCTGCTCAAGGTCAAGCGTCAACTGCAGCTCTTAAAGTAGTAGATTTGTATCCTGAACAAATTGGTGATACTATTACATTACCTGATGAGTTCACATCTCTTACTGGTTCTGACTTCGATATTGATAAATTGTTCGTTGCTAGATATAACTATGATAAGAATGGTAATAGAATCAAATTTGAGACTAAGGAAGATTATACTAATAGACTTAGAGAAGCTGGCTTAGATGATGAAACCATAGTTCGTAAAGTTTATGAAAGATATAATGGTAAAACTGACTTTGAAGCAAATTCAAAAGAAGCAAATGAAAACATGCTTCTTGATATGTATATATCAGTTATCTCTAATCCATTAAACTTTGCAGAAGCCAGACAACCACTGGATACAGTAACAGATTACTTGAAGGATACAATTCTTAAAGAAGTAGATACAATAACTGGTCAAGGTAAACGTACAAGTAAATCCCAACTGTATTATGCCACTCCAGCATTCCAGAGTAGAACTAAAGCAGAGTTGAATGGTGGTAAATTTGGTATTGGTCCATTTGCATTAGCAAATGCTCATCAAGTTCTTACTCAATTGGTTAAACTAAGATTTAAACCAAATAAAATTTTAAGAGACTATGGTATAAGTAATTTGTATGGTATCCAGAGTAATGATAGAAATAAGATTAATATCCTTGACTGGTTATCAGCATTAATCAATGCTCATGTGGACGTTGCAAAAGATCCATACATCATTCGATTGAATGTAAGGAAGTTAACATTTAATATGACTAACTTCTTGATTAGATCTGGTAAAGGCGAAAGTACATTTTATTTCTTGCCTCAACAGATATTAAAAGACTTTGCAATAGAATATGACAAATACTCTGGCTTTTATAATGTAGATACACAAAACAAAAATCCTGAAAGTCTAGCATATAGAACTATTTGGAATACATATTTTGAGAAAGCAAAATCTTTATCTAAAGGTAAATATGATCAGCTTTTAGACTTTTTGAATGATAAAGGTGTAGGTGCTAAACAAAGAGAAAAGATGTTCGATGTCAATTACTTAAAGAAGCAATTGAAAAAAGAAGAAACATTTGATTGGTACTACAATCAGTTGCTTATTATGAAGACTTATCAAGAACTTAATCCGTTCTCAAGATCTTTGTCTGAATTAACTACATTATCTCAAATTGATACTAAGCGCTTTGGTAATAATTTTGGTTTACAAAGTGCATTCTTGGATAAATGGAAACAATTCATGGTAGAGCAACAAGTATTTGAAGATCCTATAAAGGTATTCTCAAATACATTCTTAGGTAAGAAAATGCAAGATGCATTAATATTCCCTAGAATTGCCTTCCAAAACACAATGATTAGACTTACTCCAGAATTTGAAAACTTAAGAACATTAATAGAGTTCTATACTAAAGGTTATGCAATTAGTGATGATACATATATCAACAATATTACCAGAAGTATGGAAGCTACATATAAAGCTGGTTTCTTTAACAAGTATTTAGCTGAAAATGGAATAAAGCTTAGTAGTTTGTTAGGTGGTCCAAATAGTATTTCTAAGAGATTAGATAAAATTAAATCTGATGTAAGAAGTGGTAAATATCCAGATTTATTAAGTAGTGATGGTTCATTTGAAAATGTACTTATTAATAATATCTTTAGTAGACCAAAGGAGGATACCACTGAATTAAATGGTCCTGACTTTATTGCTTACAAACCAAACAAGAGTGGTGACAATAACTTAGAAAATGAAATCATCAGAGCTTGGGAAGAATTGTGGGATAGCGATTATCAGGAAATAAGAGATTTTGCAAAAGATCTTGCATTATATGCTTTCTATACTTCTGGTGATGCATTTGGTAAAAATAACATCTTTAGATATGTACCTAATTCAATCAGAGAAGAAATAGGTTATTTTGATTACATTAGAGATCTAGAACGAAATCCTGATGATGCAGTCAAGGATATTAAAGTATTCCAAGTAATAAAAGACTTATGGTGGAATGATCACGTAGTTCCTACTATTGATTATTATGTATTAGATTCTAGTAGAGAAACCATTGAAGAAGAAGGTAGACCTGTGTATAGGGCGTTACCTCACGAAGATAGTGGTTTTACTGTAGTAAACAAGAGAGGAACAGAAGTACAGATTCCTGGTATTATATATGACAAGAAATCTCAATCTATAATTTCATTCAATCAGAATGGTCAACCTATATTTCCACCATTTAAAAAAGTAAAATTAGATAGAAACAATGATCCTAGAACTACGTTCTTGTATGAGTACATAGGTATTAATGAAGATGATGCTCCAGTGTACAGATTGATTAACAAGAAAGGAATGAGTTATAGAGGAAACATATTGATTGAAAATGGTAGAAATAGATCTGTTCTTAAATACAACAATGTTGTACCAAATGGTTATGAGATTATGCCAGAAGAACCAATAACTTGGGTTACTGATCTTACTCCGGTAAAAGCTAGTTTACAAGCAAAGGCATTTAATCAAGCTGGTGAATTTAATACAGATATGCTTGCTAATATACAGCAAACAGTTAAAACTCAACAAGCAACTGAACCATTATCTTATCAAGAATGGGTTAAAGACTATCAAACTCAAAAAGGTGAAGCTGATGCAGAAGCAGCATATCAACAGTATTTGGATAACTTTGAGTATAGTAAATCACAAGGTACACATACAGTACCTACTACAAAGATAATTTCCGGTGGTCAAACTGGTATAGATCGTTTAGGTTTAGAAGTTGGTAAAGAACTTGGGCTAGAAACAGGTGGAACAACTACTCCAGGATATTATACTGAAAACGGTCGTGATGAATCTTTAAAAGATTTCGGAGTAACTGAAATATCTCCAGAATTACAAGCAGGTAGAAAAGGCAGAGAATTTTATTTACCTAGAACAGAACAAAATGTATTGAATTCTGATGGTACGGTGTACTTTAGTACAGACGAAGATAGTGCTGGTAGAATTGCTACACAAAGATTTGCTAAACAACACAATAAACCATTTTTATTAAATCCTACTAGTCAAGAATTAGCACAATGGTTGGTAGATAACAATATTGATACATTAAATGTAGCAGGTAATCGTGGTTCTAAAGTATCTCCGGAATTTGATTCTCAAGTAAGAGATACTATTAGAAATGCTTTTAGTTCTCCAATTCAACAAGATTTATTTGCATCTGAACAATCTTCAGAAACAATTAATATATATGCTGGTACTGGTGAAAATGCAGATTTAAGCAACTTTGCAGTTAGACCTTTTACTATATCTGGTGATAAATCAGAATCTTCTATACGTATTGGTGGTAATTTTCAAACAGTAGAAGGTGCATTTCAAGCTCAAAAATTAGTATTTTCTTCTATGTCAGATGATGAAAAAGAAGACATTAGAAAACAACTAGAAATTGCTTCAGGTAGTCAAGCAAGATCTATTGGTAGAAAAATTAAAGATTTAAATACAGTTTCTTGGGATAAAGCATCCAGTGATGTTATGAGAGATTTATTGTTAGAATCTTTCAGTCAAAATCCAGAAGCTTTAAATAGATTATTATCCACAGGTGATGTAACGCTTACTCATACTCAAGATAAAGGTAAATGGGGTACAGAATTCCCAAAAATTTTGATGGAAGTAAGAGAATTATTAAGGAACCGATCAAACATTGAACCAGCAATTACTGATACTACTAAGGAATTCTTAGATTATGCTAATCAATTTGGTTTTACTGATGAAGCTGCTTTACTTGCAAAAGATTTACCAAAAGCATCAGAAGAAGCTAAGAAAGTAGAAGAAGAGTACGTATTTACATTTAATGATGGGTTTAAGATCAATTTACCATTCTCATTAAATGATCAACAGAAATCAGCTCTATATGAACTAGAGAAGTTCATTGAAGACTATGGAACTGAAATTACTTTATCTGGTTATGCTGGTACAGGTAAATCTACTATCATTGGTATATTTAGTAAGTGGTTAGATCACAGAATTGGTAGAGGCAACATTGTATATACTGCTCCTATTCATAGAGCAAATGTTATAACTAAACAAAACAATCCTAATGCTAATGTATATACGCTTTCTGCTCTATTTGGGTTTACTCCAGATACAGATGAAGCAATGGAACGTGAATCATTGGATTTAAGAGAACTAGAGTTTAGAGCTAAGAATCAAGTGAAATATGAACCAGGTCAATTAATTATTATTGATGAAGCTTCAATGGTGCAAGACGGTTTGTATGAATACATTCAGAAAATCGTAGCTAAAGATGGTGTTAGTGTGATATATGTTGGGGATTCTGCACAATTAAGACCTGTAAAATCAGATCATATTTCTAAAGTATTTACATCTGATGGAGTACCTCAAATAACTTTAACCAAAGTAGAAAGAACGGGTGATAATCCTATTTTAAAAGAAGCCACCAGACTTAGACGAGGTGAAGGATTGAGTTACCAAACTGATATAAATGATAAAGGTCAAGGGGTGTTGTATACTTCTAATGATACAGTTATAAATGAAAACTTAAAACAAATTATATCTTCTGAAGAGTTTAATGCTGATCCTTTGCATTTTAGAGTTATTACTGCTACAAATGCTGCAGCAGCTACATATAATTCAAAGATTAGATCTTTAAGATACGGAAAATTTGCTAAGCCCTTTGTAAAAGGCGACATTCTAATGGGGTACTCAAACAAACTTAGAAAACCAGATGGGTCTTATAGATTAATAAATTCTATGGATTATATAGTACAGAATGTTAGAGATACTACTGTCAAGTTTAAAACTGATAAAGGTGATATAGAATTTAAAGCATTCAAATTATCAATCAGACCTACTGGCAGTACTATTATGGATGACTTCCAGATTACTGTAATTGATAAAAATGAACCAGATTCTAAGCTATTTGAAATAGTAGAATATAAAGACAGATTGTGGAGAATGGCTAAAGAAGCCAAACAGGATAAGCAAATATCTAAATATAGAGATTTGGTTCAAATGGCGTTTAACATTGATAATGAATTAAACATTACCAAGAATTTAGAAGACAATCAAGGTAGGTTAAAAATTAGAAAAGCAATTGATTATGGGTACGCACAAACTGTTTGGAAATCACAAGGTAGTACATACAGTAAAGTTTTAATACTCTCCAATGAAATTGATACGTTTGGTTATGGTAGAGATGTAATGCAATTAAGAAACGAGTTGAGATATGTAGCTGTATCACGTGCTAAAAACTTTGTTATAATAAATTCAGAAGCTGAAAATAAAAAGAAAGTTTCCATGAGAAATGAAATAGCTGAAGAGGATTTGTTAGATGATATAGAATTTGAACCAGCTACAGAAGAACAAGCAATAAAAGCATCTTTACAGGATTCAATTGATGAGTTAACAGCAAATGGTAAACAACGTAGAAAAGAATGTGAATAATTATGCAGTGTTTAAATATTAAAAATAAAGAGGTTGCAGCTTTACTCAAGAAATATACAAAGATATTGGGTAATGAAAATGCTGCATATTATGTGTTATCAGAAAACAATGGTTATGGTTTAGATAAGGCTCCCAATGGGGAGCCATCTAAGCTATTTTCAGATTTAGTTAACCATTTTAATGGTAATAAGAAAGAAGCTATACGAACAAAGTCATTAATATATTCTGCACAATTTAGACAGATAAGAAACATTGTATTAAATAATGATGGGGAAGTATCTATAGATGTATTATTAAATAATTCAGATAAAATAAATAACCCATCATACGTTCCAAAAAAAATACATGAAACGTATAATAAACTTATTCAAGCCTTGACAAGGCGAATAAAAGACATTCAATATGCTAAATATAGTGACAGTAAGAAAGTAGATGAATTAAGAGCATTGGAATTTAAATTAAACCAGTTGGAAAACGATCAAGCTACTTTCGAATTTGTGGACTATATGGCAAGTGACGTAATATCCGCATTAAATGAAGTAAAGGCTTTACAAACTAAAGTAAATGAAAATCAAAAGTACAATAACCCGCTAGATATAACTTCTGCAGAATTAGATATGATAAAGAAAGGTTATATTGGTTTTTATGGCAACATTGCTACTAATATCCAGAACATGTTGGATGATGAATCTACGTTTGACTATTTAAATGATCCTCAATTAGTTGAGGATACAAAACAAAACTTAAAAAGGACTGTAGGTGACTACTATGAATTAGTAAGAAACTATAACAATTTAGCAGACATTGTTGCTAAAGATAATTTTATTAGAGAAGCAACTAAAGCTGGTTCATTTACTATAGATCATCTTAAAAAAATATTAGATGAAGGTGATGTGGATATAAATCTATGGGATCAGTGGGCAGGTAATACACAATATTCTAATAGTGAGTTAGTACGTATAATTCTTAACAAGATAGTTAATACTAAAAATAATGTTGCTGAAAAAGAACTAGAAGTAGGTAAAGAGCTTGTAGAAATACTATCACATGTAAATAAATCTAAGTTAGCTTATATGCATGAAAAAAATAAAGATGGTCATAAAACAGGCTTTATAACAAGAGACTTAAATTACGGTCAACACTATCAAGATTACTTGGAACATCAAAAAAAGTTAGCCGAAAAGTTAGGATTTGGAGATAAAGATATTGCTGAAGTGCCTGGTTTATTGAATCCAGAGCAACTAAAGAAATGGAATAAAGCAAATAATGATTGGGAAGCTAAACATACGATTCGTAAGTTTACTCCAGAGTATTACGAGCTAACTAACAGTCTTAGTGAAGAAGCAAGATCTCGTAGAGATTCCATAAATATGGAAATAAACCTATTGTTAAGTACTACCGTTGATAAGAACGGAGATTACCACAGAGAAGATTTATCCGATGAAGATTATCTAAAATTACAAGAGTTAGAAACTAGACGTAGAAATTTAGCTAATCCATATTATCCAGATGGTTCAGTAAAAGTTGGATTAGATAAAGAAATAGCAATAGAAATGAGAGAGTATAATGAAAAATTAAGAGAGAAATTACATTATACTCCAAATATGGAAAAGTTTAATAAAGCTCTACAAAAGGCAAAGAAGAATTTAAGTCCAGAGAAATTTGCTAAGTGGGAACAACGCAATACAGTTGATCAAATAATTGAAGAATTCTGGGACGATATTAAAACTCTTTCATCAAACGCAAATAAATCTGATGATCAAATACTATATGAAACGGCTAGAAAGAACATGTTAAGACTTTACACCAGAGAAGATGGTAAAGTAGATGTTGATAGCATGCCTGACCAAGTAAAGTCGTGGATTAATACTTATGATGAATTGATTTCTGAGGAAAGTTTGAAAACTCGTGATAAATCAAAGAAATCCAAAGTAATGGACATAGCTGAATGGGAAGTAAACCCTAGATTCTATGAAGAATTAGAAAGAGTTGAAAAATTAGGTCAAGCTGAATATAATGCGTGGGTTTCTATAAATGCTAGATATGACTATGAAGGAAATCTTGTACCAGCTTCCTTTTGGAAGAAATTAGTTCCGAAGAAAGAGTTAAGATCTAAATACATGCGCAAAGTACCTAACAGATCCTGGTCTGAAATCGATAAAGAATCACCTTTCTACGATAAAAGATTTACTAAATATGCAGATCGTGGAGAAACAAGAATTCCAAATCCTGAATTGTATGACAACAGTGCAAATTATCGTAAAATAACTTCTGATTCAAACTTAAAGAAGCTTTATGATAAACTTATTGATGTAATGGAATTATCAAATTCTAAGATTCAATTCTTAAAGTATGAAAATAAATATAGACTACCACAAATAGAAGGTGGGGCATGGACACAAATCCGAAGTAAGGACAATATTTTAAAGGGGTTAGCGTATGCAATAGAAGATACTTACACTGTAAAGGATGATGATAATGCATATATGTTGGAAAATGCTAAACGATCAGATGGGTCACTTGTTAAACTTATACCTACTAGGTATATTAAGATGTTATCAAATCCAGACGCTTTAACAAACGATATAGTAGGATCTGTCATTGCTTATTACAAAATGGCAGAAAATTATGAACAAATGAGTGAAATTGCCCCAGAATTAGAAGTAGCTCTTGATTTTGTTAGTCGTACAGATTTTACCGATAAGAAGGGTGGTAGAATACAAGGTTTGGAAAGTAAGACATATGATAAATTAAAATCTGTACTAGATCAATTGGTATATGGTATGGAAAAGAATGCATTAGAATTAGATGTTCCTTTACCAAAAGGCAAACATGTGACAGTAAGTGTTGGTAAGTTAGCTGCTAATTTAGCTGCATACACTAGAATACAAGGCATATCTCAAAATATGAATGTGATTCTTACTGGTCTTATTACAAACAAAATACAAAATAGACTCGAAGCAATTTCTGGTATATACTTTGGAAATAAGGAACTTGCACAAGCAACAAAATTAATCATACCGTCATATGCAAATGCAATAAAGAACATAGGTCATTCAAACAACAAAGACAAGGTTCTATGTTATATGGAGTATTTAGGTGTAGTAAGAGAAAATGCTCAAACCTTTAGTAAACTTAATCAATCTAGATTTTTAAGAGCATTAAATCAACACTTCTGGTATTTTGGACATGAAATGTCAGATTATGTAACAAAAGGTAAAATGGCATTGGCAATTGGTCTATACTATAAATATGATCCTGAATCTGGTAAATTCTTAAATAAAAACGAATTCCTAAGAAGATTTAAGAGTAAAAAGGAAGGCAATGCCAAATGGAATACTCTAAGTGTAACTTTTTATGATGCATTTGAAGTTAAAAACAACAAACTAGTAATAAAACCAGAGTACGCTAAATCTCTCGATGAAGCTACTATAAACAAAGTTAGAAATACGGCAAAACAAGTAGGTACCAGAATTGACACGCAATTAACAGACTTGGATAGAAGTAAATTACATGCAACTGTAATTGGACAATTATTACTTATCTTCCGTAACTTTATTTTGGTTAACTTACAAACTAAGTTCTTAACTAAACGTCAATTTAACTATTCTACAGGCATGTGGAGCGAAGCTCAAGTACCAGCTGCAGTTAAATATGTATATAGACATTACTTTGATCAGAACAAAATAGATCAATTAAAGGAACTATATCAAAATCATTATGATGAATTGGACGATTTCGAAAAAGGATGTCTTAAAAGAGTTACTTATGAAGTTTTATTTTCCACAGTAGGTTTTATGATCATTTCTTCTTTAGTAAGAGCGATGGCAGATGATGACAAACGTAATTGGTGGAAACAAGAAGCAGCGTATCTTACTCTAAGAGCTTCATTAGAGACACGTAGTAACATATTACCTATTGAAGTAATTAACTTACTTAATACTCCTACTGCCGCATGGTCCACTTTACAATATTGGGGTGACTTAACTACAATGATGTTGAATGATCCTACACAGGAGATAAAAAAAGGTCCATACAAGGGTATGAACCGATTCCAACGATCATTAATTAAGGCCACTCCTTTAAGAAGTATATGGGAAGCACAAGATCCAAGATCAAAAATGGAGTATTACGATAATATGATTTCAATATTTAACTTTTAAAGCCACAAAAATTTTAACGGCCATTACAATAAAGCCCCTTCAGTTTTTGCTGTTGGGGCTTTTCTATATTTTAAATCTTGTAGTGATATACTTTCACCTACCGGTTTTGTTACTTTTGCAAGAGGATTAAATAGGTATTCATGAACTTTACTATCAACACTAATATTCCAAAAATTTAATATTTGTAATTTAGCTTGATATCCTAGACGTTCATATAAACCAAGATCTATTTTGTTTACTATGGAATGAATTGAATAAGCCTTATTAAAGGCAAATACTCTATAATTAATTCTATCTATTGTTAAAGTATAATCACAATAATATAGTCTATGTTTCTTTAATCTCTCTATTAAGTAAGCTTTAGTATTATGAAATACTAAAAAAATATGATTTGAAAGTAGTGGATTATTCATATCACTTGTGTACATATTTACAAATTCACTATTTTTCAAATCATATTTTGTAAAGGTATCATAAAATATTTGAGGAAGTGAAAATATACTATGTTTTGTATATTTATTAATAATCATAGTAGTTCTGCTCCATCTCCTTCATAATATTCTTTTATATGATCCCATAAGTCATTATCTTTGTGCCAAGCTATGCGTTTGATAGCATCTTCAATAACACATACTTTGGCTTCGATGTATTGATTCTCAATATTAAAAACCTTTACTTCATAACCGTCATGACTTTGAACAGCTATTATATATGTTTCTCGTGTATATTCTTCTAAATCTAGTTTTAATTCATTTTTAAAATACCAATAAATTGCAAACCAGTAATAAGCTAATTGTCTACAATAGTCAAATTCTTCTATAGAATGTCTGAAATTATACACATCAGCTGTAGTTTTAATATCAACGAGTACTACTTTCTTATTTGTATGATCAATCATTACTCTATCGAGTAAAGATTTACAAGGAAAATCTCCTAACTTAGAAGCATTTGGAAATTCCCAATTTATATGAAATTCATTATGAACTTCAAACGTTTTTGGATAAGCAAATAAAATCTCATTTGCTTTTTTATGCTCTTGCATATTTTGCTTTATGGTCTTTAGAAGAGCCAAATCAGCAAAAGAAATAACTTTCTTACTATCTTTATTTCTAAAGTATTCAATGTAGTTTTTATATAATTCTACTAATTCTCTTGCTTCTTGAATTCTTTTATCGATAGATTTATTATTACTATAAGCTGCATTATAACTCATTAATAATATATCTTCTTCAGTAGCAAAAGGATCGGTTAATCTCGCAGTAGCATAAAATTCTAGAAGATCTTTTTGTTGTTTTACTTTAGGTACTGCAAAATCTAAAATAATATAATCATTCCAGAATTCTTCTGGCTGAAGAATATATTCATGAATCATAGTTCCTTTATCTAAGAAACTTGCTTTTAATCCTTCAATTTTTCCATCTAGCATATCCTTTAGATATCGGGGTCCCTTTTTTAGGAACCATCCGATATTTGAATTGGATATTCTAGACATATCCTCATAATAAGGTATACTTATATCCATAATTACTCTTCTAATTTACTTAAACGATCTGCTTCCATTAACTCATTAACGAATGCAATGTCATTTAGTTCATCTGCTTCAAAATAAATATCTTGTTCAGTTTGAGACATTATATCGTTATTCATATTTTGCTCGTCTAATTGTAAATTAACTAATTCGTAATTCTTCATAATCGTAAATTTTTAAGTTATAGTTCAAATGTTGTTGGCTTAAAATAAATCGAATAAGATTCATCAAGTATGCTTACGTTTGCTACACGTACATTAGTCCATTCTGTTTCCTCTTGAAATACATAATCATATATAGGACATGCTGTAATATTATGATTTCCAGTATGAACGTGTCCACATAATGCATACTTTGGTTTCTTTCGTCTAATTTCATCAGTTAATGCAGCACAACAATATTGGATTTCAGTTCCATTATCGTGTGTAGTTCCTACTTCTGCAAGATTAGATGCTTCGTGAGTCATTAATATGTCTAAGTCTTTTGGTATCTTTTCATATTTCTTAGCTAATTCAGCATGATTAGCCATAAACGCCCATGGTCCACATTGTTTACACCAAGGTGTTCCATAGATTTTATACCATTTATCATCAGTACTATTATATACTTTTTCCTCTCCATCAATCAATATAATTAATTTGTTAAATAGATAAGTATTTGATTGATTAATCATTTTCTCAAACCAAAAGTCATGATTACCTGGAGTAAGTATAACAGTAGAACAATCTATCTTCATTATCCATTCTCGAAATTCATTAAATATCCATTTTGTCATTTGGATATAATCTCTTTGAATATCTAATGGAGATATATCACCACATATTAATAACAGATCACATGGTTCTATATCAATAAGGTTACCATGTAAATCACTAATTGCTGTTACTTTCATTTAGTTTTAATTTTTGTACTCTATCTTCGTGCTCTTTTAACATTTCATTGCATTTATCTCTTAAACATTCTACAAAGTAGAGATTTTCATGTTCTTCAAATTGTTTAAAAAACTGATCTGCAGCTTCTTTGTATATGTTTATATTATGATTTTGTTTATAATATTCTTCGTGATCACTTAGAATTATATCCTCAAAATCATCATCAGATTTCTCAAAGATGTGCATTAATATTGCAGTTCGATGAGATATCTGTATGAACTTTCTTTTATAGTTCTTGAATTCGTCTAATACATTCATCTGTCTCTTTATGATTATGTACTACAAATAACTTATACTTCTCAGCTAATCCTTTATTTAATAATGACCACATAAACCATTTCCATTTATATGGCCATACATCGTTAGGTCTTCCTTTAGCCTCTATGATAAAATTATCTCCAACAAAATCTGGAGTATAAGTCATTGCTCGAATCTTCTTACCACAAAATGTAAATGCTGGTATTAATTCAAATTTAATAGGCTCATATTCTGCTTTGAGATTATGAGCCTTTAATTGTTTATAAACATATGTTTCAAGTTTACTTTTAAATTCAATACCATCATATATATTTGGTGTGGCATTTTTAACTTTCTGATTTGTCGTTTTCTTTCTTTTTGTTTTTCTTTGCTTCATAACGATCAATATATGTACAAAGTAAACTTCCACAAAGATTTCCAATAAAACTAATCAGAATTAATTGTAACCATGTTAAGTCTGGTGTACTATTTAACCATTCCATGTTCATTGTCTTTTTCTATTTTTGTAAGATGATTTGCAAGTTTTTCTAAAGATATTAGATCATAATTAGCTAGATTTCCATCTATACCTACATCTACTCTTAATTCTTTAGAATCTGTATTTATTTTATCTACTTTTCCATGACAATGACCGTGTATCATAACAGATCCTTTATCTTTGTGTTCCCAACTTAACATCGGAAAATGACACATTATTACTTCTAGATCTTTATGTAAGAAATTATATACAGATTTCTTAAATTTAATATTCTTGATCTGAGTAATATGATTGAAATAGCATTTTAAATGATCTGGTACTTTATCATGATTACCAAGTATTAATACTTTATTTCCATTTAGTCTTTGAAATAGTTTCCTTTTATCTTCTACTTCACCAAATGCAAGATCACCTAAAATATATACAGTATCTTTCTTGTTTACTCTAGAATTCCATAACTGTATCATAGCTTCTTTAGCTTTTTCAACAGTACTTCCAAATATCTCTTTTCGTTTTGGATGAAATTCTAGTATACGGTCGTGAAAGAAATGTAGATCTGAAGTAAACCATATCATAATGTTTCTTTTAACCAATTTTTAATTACTTCAAAGCCATTTAGTTTCACCGCATCAGATATATCTTTAGCTTTCCATTTTTTATGAATTAGAAAGCCATTTAAACCTGTTTTAAGGCTTATCTTACGCATATTTTTAACTCCAGGAACATCTCTATCAAAACATATTAAAATACGCTTAAATCGAAGTTTAAGTGCATCTATAACATCTGGAGTAAGAAATGTGCTTTCTGAAGCTGGTGATATCGCAGTATAACCCATTTCATATAAACACATAACATCCTTCATAGATTTAGTAATAATTAGTAAATCACCTTTTTTAGGTAATTGTTCATATCCCTGAATATCATATGGGGTTAAATTATTACGCCATTTAGTATATTTATCTGCTAAAGGTCTATAAATCTTGAATCTATCATATACTTTATATGCATACATAGGATTATTTTCCTTATACACTCCCTTTACTACACCATCACATAAATAATATTTTATACTACTTACACCAAATTTCTTTAAAGTCTTTAGAGAAATTCCAAATTGTGACCAATATTGTTTATCTATATCTGTCCAGTCTTGTCTAACTACTCCGATAACTGTTTCAGTAGATTTCTCTACTTCTTTATTACTATGCAATACCGTATTATTAGTAATTTGCATATCCTTTACTATTTGATTTAGTAGATCATTATAATTAGTTATACCAGTATATAACTCTACGAATTTAATTACATCTCCGCATTCTCCATTACCATGATCTTTAAATAGTAATTTTCCAGTCTTCTTACTTCGGAATATTCCAAATGAAGGATTCTTATCCTTTCTGAATGGACTATTATAAATAAATCCAACTTTAAATTGTCCTAGATATCTAGCATAAATATCATATTCTGTGACTTTTGATAAGATATAATCCAAAGTAATAGGATTATCTTGTTTTTTAATTCTTTTAGAGTCATACATATGATATAAATTTATAAGTGAAGAGTAGCGGACTCGAACCGCTCCATTTAAATACATGCTAGTTAGCATTTGTATTAGGTCCATTCACACATCTGCTTCTACCTCCACCCACCGTACGCCGACCGCAAAGCAGCCCGCCTACTTGAAGATATATGTGCTTACTCTTCTCCACCTTTAAAATACCTCCTGTGTGGTCAGTGCCAGCCTACGATCTGGTTCTCTTGGTGCGCTATTATTGAAGTATTTATCAATATGCTAAGCGTGAGAAGTCTTCGTTCTATCGTACGAATAGAATTATATTTTAAAATGGTAATCCATTAGGATTATCATTGTTTGTGTTATCTAAAGTTCCATCTACTACGGTAAATGAATTATTAGATAATAGTGGATTTGGATTTGATTGTTCAAAATCAGCAATTACTGGTTTCTCAAATTGATCAATATTCAACTTGACAATAACAGACTCATTTTTATCAACAATCGTCATCGGTTCAATAAATCTATATTTTGCATACTTCGGTAGAGTAGTATAACCACTATTATTATATACTACTTTAATACGAAGCAATGTAGACTTATCTGCGTTATTAAGCTTTTCAGCTACCCAAGTAATAAATTCCTTAAAGCTTTCACCATTAAAGACTCTATCTTCAGGATTTGGATAATAGCATTCAAGAATCTGGTCAATTCTTGCAAACTGATTATCACATTTTCTTTGCAAATCTTCATCAGACATATTGTCTGACTTAGATGGTTCCCATTCTGTATGGGTCATAAATTTACCATCTTTTGCAATGAATTTAAACTCAATAAAATTATTACCATTAAGAGATTTGTCTACTCTAATTGATTCTAATACTACATTGTCATGGATACCAGCTGCTAAATATGCAATATCTTTTTTCTGGATAGCTTGTGCTCTTTGTGAACTATAAATCATCTTCTTCTATGTTTTGGTTATTCTTGGTCTGGCAAATAAATTTTATCCCAATATACTGAGATTTTTCCTTCGTCATCACTTTCTGCGATAACAATATTTTGACCTCTTAGGTGTGGAGCTCTTGCTTCAATAGTAATATTCTCCCCACCTTTAAAGGATGCAATGGTTTGGTTCTTCTTTCTAGAAATATATGCGATAGCATCTGCTTCTCCACATATTATATTACTTAACTTTCCAGCTAAGTCTAATTCCATTTCTGAAAGTTCTTCACCATCTTTGTTTACAAGTTTATCCTTAGTATGACCTATCAGGATAAAATTTTCGCAAAGTTCTCTAAACATATCTAATACTTTACGTACAGCTTGTCTTACATAAAACCAGCCACCGCCTTGCGGCAGTAATCGTACGTCTCCCTTATAACTCTTCCCCATCGGAGTTTGATTATATAAAGTGAGAGCATATGATAACGTAATTTCTTCCAAACGTGTTGCGTTATCGATCGTGATATATTTGTAGAAATATCCATTACATTCTTTATTCTTTTGTCTAATGGCATTAGCTATTTCACCTAAATCATTAATATTTCTAGCTTGTACTGCTAAGCAATCAATAAATTCAGATCCACCCTCTAGATCGATAATTAAATTATTTTCTAAATGAGCTGCTAATGTTGTTTTACCAGATTTCTCTTATATTCTATACAATTCGCTACATTGTATACGTTCTCTTATGAACTGCTACATATCACTATGTAGGATAGACTATATCACCATCTTTATAATAAAGATGTTCCCCACTTCCATCTACAATCGCTTTAGATGTACTCTCTTTCGAGATAGTCGTTGAACTTTCTTTATGATTTAAATATATTTTTTTAATTTGTTCTAGAAAAAATGGTAGAGTTAAATCCATTTTCATTCTATTACAAGAACCACAACAAGGTACACAGTTATCTATAGAATATTCTTTAGAATTATCAAGCCTATCTATACCTAAACAGCGTTCTTTATTACAATAAAAACACGGTTTAGAACATAAATCATTAACTTGCTCTAAAGTTAAATTAAATGGAATGTTTCTATTTAATGCGTTACATTTAAAATGAATATATTTATAACGAATATCTTTAGGTAATAAATTTGAATATTTCTTTCTAAAATTTTCACTTCTCCATTTACCCATACATTTTGAACACCCTATTCTATTAGGATATAATCCATCGTTTCTTACTTTAATTTTTCTATTACAAGATGTGCAAGTTCCAATAAAGTATATTCTATTAGGTTTAGATAAATCTATATCTTCTATTTTTATAGATCCTATAGTTTTACCTATGTACGTTTTATATTTATTTATAGTAGTTTCTTTTATCATAAAGCTTAGCTGCTGATTGTTTTATAATATCCGTTTTTTGTTTTTAAAACGTAAAATATTATAAAAGGTTCCAGCAATTCGAGGAATTTGCATAATATATTGCTATATTATGGCCCAAATTTCAGGCTTACCAAAAAAGATAAGAAATCTTGGATTTCTCACCTTTGCTTTAATTTTCTCAGTAGGTAATACTATCATAATGTTAGTTTATCTACTTCTCAGAAAACTTTGAAAGAATTTGATATAGTTTGAAAAATTTTGTAAAAATTCTGAAAAGATTTGTTATAAGTTAAGTTACGCTGCAATTTCTAATGAATTAATATTCATTGAGATATTGTAAAGAATAATACGATCCTTCTTAGGAAGATCATTAAAGAATGATGAATTTGTAAACTTCGGAATCAATCGAGAACCTACTTGGATATAATTACCATGAATCTTAACCGGAATATCACCAATCTTAAAATCATAGGAGGGATTCTCCGTATAGTAAATATAATCAAACAAGCGAGAAGCTGCTTTATTCCATTCTAGATTCAATGCTTCCGGAGTAATATCCAAAATTGTATAATTCTCATACGGAGCATTATCCAATGTCAGAATTGTGTACTTGTTATCATTCTTGTTAGCCCATGGGAAAATAGATTTAATCTTATCCAAAATGCTAATCGTATAATCACTCTTCTTAGAAGAAGTAGTTGTCGTAAAATACTTACTCAAATCGATCGTATAGTCAAGATTTGTGTTACTTTTTGCCGTATTGTTTACTGTATTATATTTGTATGTCATAATTCGCCTTTATTTAACCAAGATTAATAAAAAATCTTATCTATAATTCAATTAGGTTGTTATATTTCAGGTCATTCTCAAATTCAAGTATTGCTAACTCTCCTTCTCTTACTTTAAGAAAATGAAGATATACTTTATTCTGTACAGGTAGTCGTTGAGGACCATAAGCGGTGATACCTAAAGTTTCAGGTCGAGATAAAACCGCTATAACATCACTTCCTTGAAATACAGAATCAGATGATGATAAATCGCTTCGCATCGGATAGTGACTCGATGGATTATTAATTCTATCAATATTTTCTATATTACGATTCATCTGAGATAATTGTATGATACTTGTCATACCAACTTTCTTTGCTTTGATAAATACTCTTTCAAGTTCAGATATAATCATTCTTTCATCTTTATAGTTATCACTATTTACTAATAAAGTATGATCCAGAATAACTATTAACCATTTATCCTTAGCAATCGTATTTTGAAAATATGTAATTGTATCGTCTATCTTTTGTACTGTAGCTGCATCATCCACATAATATATAGGATAATCTTTAAGAGATTCTGCAGTTTCCTCAACTAAATTAAGTTCAGTATCAGAAAGATCTTCTGATGCTGAGTACAATTGTGTAGTTGTTTGACGCAACTTGTTAGATAGTTTTCTTCCTACTTGTGCACGGCTAAGCATTTCAAATGAGAAAGAAAGTACGATCAATTCCTTGTTAGAATTAAGTTCAATTAAATCAGTTTCGAGCGTATTTACAAACGAAGACTTACCAGTTCCTGATGCTCCTACAATTGTATAAACACAACCAGGTTCAATCCCACCACAACACATTTCATTGAATTTATTCCATCTACTTTTAAGTGGTTCAATTTCATGGTTCTTACGTCTTCGTATATATGTAACAGCTTCACTTGCAGCTGTAGATATATGTTTAAACGGTAGCGGATTAACGTAATTTTGTTCCATACAACATAGTAGTTTCAGGTTGGTTAATATTCATTTGCTCTTCAATTAATTCCCATTCATGTGAAGTAAGCCATTTCCACATAGTTTTCATATAACCAAGCTTACCAGTCATTGCTTTATCGGAAAGCTCAAAGTTTAAAGCAGTTACGATCCTATTATGAAGATCGGGATTGCCTTTGACCAATTTGTTATAATACTCTCTACACTTCTTAACATTACTTCTAAGAAAGCCTTTAGTTCCATCTGGTCTATTAACCATTATTGGATATAATGTATAAAATTGCTCAAAAAGTATATCTTTAGGAGTTAATTTATCTACTAATTCCTTAGTAGGTTTATACACTAACTTTTTACTATCATCTTTCTTCTGAATAAGATTTCTGTCGATTAAGTCTTGTATTTCACTATCACTGACCAGGCGAATAAGTGGTGTGATACCTTGATGGGATTTTTGATTCTTATCTAATACAAGACTTAAAAATACTAACTGATTAATTGATATATTGTCTATTATTTCTAATAAACTTGTATCTAGTTCAATGATCATGCTCTTAAAAATTTTAAAAGCTTGTCAAAGATTTGTTATTTTCTGCCAATTTTTGTTAAAAGTTAAACAAGCTTAACTGTCTAGGTTTTAATTGTTCAATCACTTTAACACATTGAGTAATATAATATTGATAATCAACATCATATATACTCTGGAATGTTTCTCCTTGAGAATATTTCCATTGAAGATCTTCATCAGAATATAATCGATTATGAAGTTTTACTCCATGACCTTTTAGCATATTATGATATGATCTTTTTCCAGTTTCATCTAATTTCCATTTCCATAAGTAATATCCACTATTACTAACGTAAAATCGATTAGTTCTCTGTTGAATTTGTTCATTATACTCAACTGTCCACTGTTTACCAGTCTTCTCAGCTTGTAAGAATTTACGTATATCTCTACATGATTTAATTGTATCTTCTACTGGAGTATTATAAACAAAATAGTTAATAATTGCTTCGGGTATTATTTTAGGTTGTAATCCTCTTCCTAATTCAATATCAGTCAGAAAGAATCCTTTCTTCTTAATATTTCCATCAGATTCTACTCCAAAATAATCATTTATTGCTAACTGATAAAATGAAGTAAACTGTTCTGTTTCTAGAGTAAGCTTAGTAAGCTCTTCCCATTCTTTTAGTACTTGTTGTAATTTATCATATTTGTCCTTTTTTATCTTATATAAGATACCATCAGTATTAATCTGATATAACTTACATCCTAGATCTAAAAGTCTCTCAGCAAGCATTAAAAGTAGCAATTGACCGTTAATTCGTACTTGCATAATAGAAAATGGTGCATATAACCAAGATACTTCTTGTTGCATTTTCCCAGTTACTCCATTAAGCATATACTTATACGTTTCATTTTTATTTTTTTGTTTTGTTCTCTTAAATTCTAGTCTTTCCTGAATAATTTCAGGATATACCTCTTTAAGAATGGATTTTAATTTGGGTGGATATAGTTCATATACTGCAATTAAACTTGGGTATAGTGAATTAACATCAGAATCTAATAATAATTCATCTTCATTACATTTAATTGAACAGCAACCATTGTCACCATGTATACCTCCGACTCCAATAGTTACTTCCATTCCACCAAATATAAAAGTATTAATATAACCTTTTCTACCTGGAGACACATTGTGTTGATTTTTCATATCTTGCAATGCTTTCTGAAGTACTGGAGTATTAAACTTTATAAAAGGAAAAATAACTTTTTCTAGATCTATACGATCCATAGGAGATTTCATATTCTCTAACTGATCTCTAGTGAAACCAGATTTTTGCATTACCTTTAATTGTAATAATTTATCTCCTAAATTTACTCTATCCAGACTTAAACATGGTAATCCAAAATCTCTTTCAGTTTCTACTCGTATATCTAATAGTTTTTCACATCGATATAAAAGTTCTTCAGTAGATTCCACATCATTAATATTATATGATATTAATCTATCCATATCCTTCTCTGGGAGATCTTGTTTCCAATCGACTACAAATTCTTCTACGTTTTTGTATTGCATGGTTACTTGCATCTCTTTTAAAGATACACGTAATGCTTTAGAGAACAACATTGTTAATAAGTCAATTGATAGAAAATTCTTAGTATATTTATACTCTTTCCATAATTCAAAATTAGAGTTTTTGTCTATTACAATTTGACTCATTCTGAATATAGATTCTGTTATTTCTCTTGTACTGAAAAACTCAAAATATCTTTTTCTATATAATGAGAAGATATAATTCAATACTGGATTATCATAGTGATGATTATTATAACCAACAAAATAACAATCCTGAGTAAAGTAATCAAGGAGATCTTGAATATCTACTTTTCTAGAAGATATTTCAAATACTTTAATTACTCCTGTTTCTGTATTCTTACAAGTACAAGTAAATATGTTCTTAAGAACTTCAATATCAAAGACTATACAGGTTTTGTCTTTAATTTTCATAGCTATAATTTGTGTAACACGTCTTGGATTCGAACCAAGTTCCTATATAAGCGCTTATATAGACTACCAACTTTTCCCTTATAGTTTCGGATTATTTACGTGTTATATTGTGCGTTGAACAGACGCACCCCTGTTTCATAGACGAATATCAGCTTACGCTGCAGTTTTATCCTGTTTTTGTAAACGAGTAATAGTAACTCCGTCAATCTCTCGATATTTAGAGTTAACCATCTCCATGATACATACTTCAGGATTATCTGAATCATAAATAAAGTATCCTACCACTTTATCAGATTCTTTTTCCATCATTTTGTTGAAAGAATATTTTACGATATCCTTTAACTTATCTGGAAGACAGACAATAGCACCAACTCTATCTCCAGTAAGAGATGGTTGATCAATATATTGGGTTCTCACAATATAACGATGTTTACTACTATCTTGTTTTTTTGGTTGTTCAACAATAGGTCGAATCTCCACTTTGTTCTTTACTTTGGGTAATTGTATACCACCCTTAGAAAGGTACATTTGACGTCGTTCAAGTTTCTTTTTATTACGACGTTCTTGTGCCAGTTTAAAATGCTCAAGATCTTTTAATGTCTTTTGTTTCTGAGTAAGTTCTACTCGTTGAAGTTTCTCCATACGAGCTTTACGTTTCTCAGCAAGCATACTTAAACGCTCTTGCTCTGATTTAGCTCTTTTCTCCTGTCGTGCTTGATACGCTTTAGGATCTGCTGCAATTTCAGAAGCTTGTCTTTGCATTTCTGCTTTATAGGCTAAATAACCAGCTTTTCTAGCTTCTGCTGCTACTTTTTCTCTCTCTTCTTTTGTTGTATGTTTTATTTTATCCTTAATTTCCTTATGATGAATAAGCTTAATTGCACGCTTTTTATTACGTTCAATTCGCTCTTCCTTAGTAAGTTTCTGTTGCTTAGGATTAAAGTCTTCAAACTTTGTTTCCATAGCAATCATTTTTTCATTATGTTTTTTCTCGATCTCTTTATCGATAGCTTTTTGCTTTTTAGAAGTGTCCTTAGTAGGAATACTAGTATGAATCTGGATAAGCTTCTTTGCTTTTTCTTCCCGTTTCTTTAAAGCTGCCTCTTTACGCTTTTTAGCGGCTTCTGCTTTAAGCTCTTCTTTTCTAGTTTCCCAAGCTTTCTGTTGTTCTTCCTTAGCAATTGCTTTATTAAGAATACGATCTGCAAGTGCATTTGCATTTGCAATAATTTTCTCCTTAAGCGCTTTTACCTTATCTAAAGAAGATGTTTTCTTTTCTGTAGATTTGATATCTTTTGTTTTCATAAATTTTGATAATTTTAGTGTTAATAAATAAGTTTTCGAGACTTGTGATTCGTCCGGGATTCGAACCCGACTTGCCAAACTCTTATTCCTACTTAAAGGGAGCGACAAATCTTTCTTTTTATGCTGCTAAATACATATATGCTTTGCTAGTATCTAACTCAGCCATATCGTTAAAGTCAGCAAGTTTCTTCTTTAGGCCATTAATCTCCAATTGAAGATTATTGCGAAGTTTATTCAAGTAATCACGAGTAAGCTCCTCATTTTGTTTAAGATTCTTCTTCCCCTTCTTCATCTTTAGGGTAGGATTAATCGTCGACTTCTCGATAATAATACCTAGTTGAACAAATTGTTCATTCTTCTCTGATAACTCAAAGATAATAGGATAAATACTATCTTTCGGAAAATCGTCACGTGACTTAAAGCCAAGATTTATACAGAACTGATCTAGTTTTGTCTGAATACGATCTATAGCTTTCTTATTGATATCATCTAACAACGCTTTCATATCATAATGACGTTTGAACCCATTCTCAACTAAGTTCTCTGTTCGAATAATCATCCAGCTATTAGTAATATCTTTATTTAACTTCTCCAATTTTGCCTTAATTTCTGTTGATTTAATTTTCATATACAAATTGATTTTAAATTGTTAAACATCTATTTATATACTTGAATTATCAACTACCTGTGAGGGCGTATTCATCATCGATAATGACATCCTCTTCTTATTCTCGAGGCTAGCCAACCCACTTAGTATGTTATTATACACACCGTATTACGCCCATGTTATGGTAGAGAAATTAACTCATCTCTTTCTCTACCAGGAAATATCTTGAGTAATATGCAATATTTGTCTATCATTCATCACAAAACATAATTGCTATTACTTATGATTTTCTATTTTATGGACGACGGAATAACACTTGTGATGGATTTGAAAAATCTACCACAACAGCTTGACCAGAATTGTCTTTTACTAGTATTCCATTTAGTAAAACATTTTTCCGATTAGGAACTCCTTTCTCAACTGTAGAGTTCTCTTCAGTCATTGTTTTAATATCTGAAGCTAATACAAAACGATACGCAACAAAAATAGCGGAAATAGCCAAGCTATAATTTCCGTCTTTATAATAATTTGAGAAACGATCACACATATCTTTATATGCATCATCATTTCGACCACTACCCATACCGGTTATTATCTTAATTAATCTGAGACAAATTGTCTCTGGATTAAGTACATACTCTCCACCAAATAGACGATTTAACCATGAGATACTTGTTTTACCAAGTGTTATTGATCCATCTTTATTAACTTTCTTATATTTCGCTACTTGCTTTTCATCTGTAAGTAGCAATTGATCTACAAGAATGGGATCATTAAACATATAAGTTAAATCTCTAAATGCCCACGGACTTATAGTAAATCCTTGCTCGGACATAGCGATTAGATATTAACGTCAATACCTAACTCTTTCATCCGAGTACGACAAGCTGTAGCCTCAAGCTCGTTGGCTTCGGCTAAAGTTCCACAGAACTTCATCTGAGCATTCAGGAAGCTCTGAAGTACATTCTTCTCATCCCGGTTAAGGGCCATAACTTCCGGTACTAATTTAACATAATCTACAAAGATAGTAATTTCTTCTTTGTTAGACCGTTCATACTTCTCAATCGCTGCTTTAACAGTAGAAGCTGATGGTACTGGAATAACTTTAGTAATGTCGTCAATGTTGGCGATATCTAGCCGTAATTTCGGATCTTTGTTGAACTGAACTTTACGTTCGTTACTCATTGACTCTACTAACTCGACTGAAGTTACCTCTATCGGTCGAATTGAATACAAATAAATAGGCCGACTTAAAGTCAAAGCACCATTTTTCTTATCCTCTGAATAATTTGTATCAACGGGATTCCGTTCTACAACCAAAATATATTTACCCAAAGTTGCGCCACATTGTGCGGCATTAATACGCATATAATCCATAATTTGTTTCCTCCTTGATTTCGTGGTTGATTCCACCAACGAAACATTTTAAATTGTTTTAAAGATTAATAAACTCAAATAAAATAAAAAGAACTTCTTTACTGGAGTATTTCCTAAATAGGGGATGTTGTTGCCCAGGTGCCTGTTATCTTATCGCCTACGTCAATTCAATGACTACTCCTTGAAATTATTCTTTATACTTGATAAGCTTATTGGATTCTATTTCACTCTGTAATTCTGCTATTGCTATTACTCTAGCACTCCATAGAGACACATTTAAGTAGATACTTCCTCTTCTTAAATGACACTTTTTCATCTAGTGCATTATGGAACTAGTCTTACTCTAGAATTATCCAATTATACTTTTCATATTAACTAATGAAGGTTCGTGTCATGACTAACTGTCCCTTACGCTTGCCCAACATCAGACTAATGAGATCTTACGACATTAATTAATAAGTCACAAGATCAATACGTTTTTTACTATCTTCTACCGCTGTATATTGATAGGGATATGCACATGCTACTGTTCTTATACATTTCTAGGCTTCTCTAGCAAACGTTATATCTTTGTCAATACAAATATACTATTATTAGTATGTGTGTCTTAAATTGGCTTAAACACACTGATAAGATATAATAAACCACATAGGATTACTTTATCGAATATTCCACATATACGGTCGTTTTAGGAACGTTACCAAACCCAACACTTCTAGTCTTTTCACCCTAAAGTGGTTGCCACTCTATTCTTTCATATGCAGTATACTGCCCATATGACCTTTTCGAGGATTTTTCTGTTTTACAAGCTCGAATATTGAGGACTTTCACCTACTTTCCATTTACTCTTACTTATAAATAGGTCTATAAGTATTAGTTCATTTTCAGTCACTCTTAAAGATTTATAAGTTTCAATGAAACGCTTTATACCGATCATATGATTTATCATCATACTCTAGTATTCATGCACGAAGCAATAACGGTTGGCTTGTTGAGGGCGCAGTCAGAAAATGGTTTACCTTATCCTACAAATGATAGGCTTTTCCTAGCGAGGACTTCCTCAAATTTTATTTTAACTCGGGATTTTGGCCCCTACGGTGTTAAACATGTTAATACTCTCTAATATTCTTTGTTTAAGAGGAAATATGACTCTCGGGCCAGTGGTGAATCTTTGGATTCAGTAGCTCTACGTTAATAGACTTGAACTTAGCCCATTGACTTTACAAAAGCCCTACTTTCGTTATATATTTTAAAGAAAGCATACTAAACTTTGCAGGTTTCTCGGATATCAACCGACGGACTCTGTTAGCCGACGTCAAAAACTTTGTATTAGGTAAGTCAGACCTGTTTTAGATACATACAGTGTTACTGTATTACAATCTTGCCAAGAGTTGTTCTAAAACTTGGATTAACGTTTTGGTACGCTTCACCAAACCTCTGCGTTTCCATTTATTATCGTGATATAACTCATGCAGTAAACACAATCACGTTGATATTAATAGTTCTATAAAGTATAGGTTTGGCACCTAATCCGGATAATCTGTCATACGTATCCATAGAAAATAAGTCTCGAATTTATTTCTACTTTCCCAGTATGGATCATAGCCACTCAGCCATATGAATCTTTAGTAATAACACCAACTGTTGACCTTTACTTCTAAGAATAAAAGCTGTAGTAATTGATTCTACTTTCTTTAGATTCGTAGCACCTTATAGCACCCTCTATTAAATATCTAATCTCCTTCATAACTACACTTCCCCTATATTCTTTCATATAGGTGTTTCAGCACTAATGTAGTGAACACTGAGATAGCAAATTTATTTAACCTATCCAAATTAATTAAAGTGGATTCAGTAAGGTAGCTTTGGACACTACCCGGAACTTAGTCAGTTCTTTGTTGAGTAATTCTATCACCCTTTGTGATAGTTGCGGTTGCTGTTTAAAGTCCCTTCTTGATTTCAGGATTGGTTTCCTCCACGGACTTCTAATGAAGTTTACTATTGTCTTTACTCTAAGACTTAATAATTACATTGTCACCTATAATTATTAATAGCTGCTGAAGCAGACTCCATATATCGTTTATCTTCTACGTTTCCCTACTTTATCGGTAAGCGTATCGAAGTGTCTTCTCTTAGTATATTCGCCAGACGGTTCTCAATATCTATAGAATGGATTGATATCTACACTATTCCATTTTCTTATTAACTTTTCTAGAGTAAAAGGATATACTCATTAATAAGTTATCATATTACCTTTTGAATTGCGTGTTAGCGCTATCATATTCTCATATCCTGTTTTCCTTGTCTATATTATGCGATTCGTTGATCAGACTTGTCCAAACATAATATACGCTGTCTTATTGCTTTTTAAGTGTACAGCTACAATACCACTCTCCTTCTTCTTACTACGGGTAAGGAGTCGTTTGACCCGACAGCTTTTATCTTTAACTGTTATGTTATACACCATGCAAAAAGTAAACACATTATAAAGAAGATAATTAAGCCTACAAATGCTAATTTATCTAATGTATTATTATTTGCTTTCATCTCTCTACGCTTTTAGGAATCTGAACATCTGGTACGTGAAAGCGAGGAGTAGGTAGAGTAAACATCACTACTTTCTCCAAATATTCAGTTTTTGTTTCATATTCTTTCCTTTCTTTAACTGGTTTCTTTACTACCTTTTCCACGATTTTCGTGGGGTGATTAATGGTGACATCAATGTTAGCGATCGGCATATCGCTTTTTACATTGGAAACACCTTTATTAAGATCAATCTCTAAGGATAAATTATTCTTAGGATCGAACTTTAATGCGGGCAAGTCAAGTGGTTTTACTTGGTCTGCCCGAACCTCTTCTACTTGAAAGAAGTTCGTATTATAGGATAATAATATACCTACAATAGCAAATGACACGTATGTAAGTAAATTGCCATGTCTACTCATTTTGATAATGATTTATAGTTATTTACTTCTTCTCTTCCACCGGTTTCTCGTCTTTCTTAGGATCTGCAGTTTCCTCAGATTTCGGAGTTTCCTTAGGATATTCGCTTTCTGTATATAGAGCGAAGGCTGCATCCTTGTCTACGTACATGTTACGAATTTCGATCATTTTATTTGTTGCATTGAGCATGAACTTCGGATCTGCCATAGGAACTTCGGTCTTATAGGCTTCATAGAATTTGTTCATGATCTTCTTGGCGAGTCCTACTTCATATGATTTAGGATCGTCAGTATTAACAACTAATTTACTTAGTTGCGGTACCTGTAAGAAGAAATCTCGAGTAGGCTCAAGGATTCCGTTCTTAACTGCTGTAGTATCATCGATTGGTTGCTTAGAATCCGCATTACGAACACGAATAAATGCCTTAATCAAATCAACTACCTCCTCTTCACTTAATACCGGAAGATTATACTTTACGGTCGAGTGAGCAAAAATCGGATTATGATCGGCGATCAAAGAACTTACAGTTCCTTGACATAAACCACGTACTAACGCCGTAGATTTATTACCTAACAGGGTAACAGCATCTTCGAATAATGCACCTAATCCAATCTTGTTCCAAGTTTCCTTCTTTGCTTCGTCGGATTCTTGATTCTGTCGGTATAACCGTACTTTCATCAAGGCTTCGCTGAATCGATTGGGAAAAGGGGAATTTTGCTGTGATAGGATATAGGACAATCCATTCTTTGCATCATTCTCATCTTTCCATTTTGATGCATCTAACTCAGGAACTACAGGAGCTTTTTTCTCTTGTTTAATTTCCTCCTTAGCTTCTTTCTCTGTTTCTGGAGCAATGTCCTTGAATGATAAGGTCATTTGCTTACCATCATCAGATACATGATGAGGAAGCATTGTAACACCAATATTATTAAATGTATTAATAACATCTTGAACAATGACGTCATCATTTGGAACTGCAAGACCTAATTCAAGCTTTTCTTCACGAGCCTGAATAGAAGCCTTAGTCATACCCCAAGCAAGATTATATGTGAAGGCTTGCTCCATCTTAATCGTTGCTGGCTCACCGGATTTCATACCGGCTATATGTCGCTGAGCTACTTCTAGTAGTCGAGCATAACCATCGCCAGACATTCTCTGATGTGGTTGTAACTTAATGTTGTTTAAGTCGATTTTTGAAGGAATCTCTTCCTTTGGCTCCGGCTTAACCTCTTCGGTTGCAACTGTTTCTACTGTAGGATCTACAGGTGGTGGAGTTTGTTTTCTCTCCTCTTTTTCTACCTCAGGCTTTTTTACTTCCTTTGGTTTTTGTGGATTATTTACTTGAGTTTGTTTTGCACTCTTGTTATCCTTTACTTCAGTATCCTTTACAGGAGCTTGCTGAGTTGTTTTATTTTTCTTAGACATGATTCAATTGATTTGTTTACTGTCCTTTACAGTTTTAAATTATTAAAATAACTAATGATAGAAATAGTAATGATCCCGAAAATAGTTAGTAAGCTAACTTGAATCCTCGTGATCTGGTGACGCTCTGGTTCTAGTATGAACTAGAAGATTTTCTCCTTGTTGTTGGTCTCCTTGGTCTCTAATAAACCACATATAAGCCTTACTTACAGACTCAATTGTTGCAGTAATCATTGGTGTCACTCCAACGATTTGCAAAGCCTGTATGGGCATGTGGTTTACTACAGAGACCTTTTCTATTTGGTCCTTTTTAGGCTCGATATTACGAGTCTTACTCTGGATACCAAATCCAACAACAATCGCAAATGCTAGTGTCAATATTAAATTGATACCTAGCTTTGGGCTACCTTGCACTCTAGCGATTGCTACAATCACTAGAATTAAAGCAACAATCATAGAAATGAAAGTCATTGTTGTCATGTTCTGTTAATTTTTTGAAAGTTTATGAAAAATTTCTCTCAACCTACGTTTTGCCTTATTCAAATCGGACTTTACGGTACCGATAGGAATTCCAAGCTTAACACTCAGTTGATCGTAACTAAGACCTTGATAGTATCTTAACTCGAGTAAATTTCGATACTTAGATCTTAGGCGAGATAATGCTATTCTTAGAAGTTCAATATTCTCCGTTTTAATCATATCTGACTCGGGATCTGGAGCTGTCTCTTCTAATTGAATAGTATTTGTCTCATTATCTATGCTGAAGTTCTTACATAAATCCTTTGTGGCTCTTATATGATCAATAGTAGTATTAACTGCTATTGTCTTAAGCCACGCTTCGAAGCTAATAGGATTTACATAAGAACTGAGTTTACTAAAGGCTTTTATGAATGTATTACTCAATAGATCTTGAGTAAGTTCATCATCTTTAACTATATCAAAGATAATATATCTTATCAGTCTATGATACCGTTCATATAACTGATTAAAAGCCTTATCATCACCGTGTTTTGCTTGTTCAATTAAGATTTTTTCTTCTTCTTTCATATAACAAGCATTAGTTAGTGGAAACTAGGGGAGTCGAACCCCTAGAATCCTTTTGTTTAGAACGCCCTCTGCGACGACACAGCTATCTCGTCTGAAAGTAGGCAAATCTTATTACACTTCCTTATTTCTAAACTAAAATGGAATACCTAATATATATCTATAATAATATGTATCATATACATATTTACGTATCCAATAACATTGAATTAAGTTATCAAATATTTCATCAGAATATATTCTAGGTAATTCTATTTTGTCTAACATTGCTACAGCAATTCTTAGTCTTACTAAGTCTGTAGTATGTTTGCTCCCTATCATCTTATTAGGATGAAAAAGACGTTGAGATATCCAAGCAATCCATTCTTTAATTTTTGCTTTTATCTCAATCCAAGTACGCCAATCCATATTATCTGGACATACTGAACAAAATTTCCCATCTGGAGTTTTAATCCAACCAAAATATTTTTCATATTCTGATCCAATTATTCCCCAATCCATACAATAACCTTCATCTTCTCTAAATACTGGTAAAAATTTTTCATGTGTACTAATATTTTTGAAAAGATCTTTTATTGTATTACAGAGTTCGCCTCGTTGATCGAAGATTTTATCTCTATTTTCTTCCATTTATCGTCTTCTAAATAACGAATATTTATTATATCAAATAATTTTTCTGCTTCTTCCCAAGATATATGTAATTTACCTTGAATATCTGCAGTAACAGCAATTTTATTTAAATTACCATCTGGTTGAATATTCTTTATACTTATGAATTCTTTATATTGTTCATCAGTATATTGAATACTACTAGATTCTGTGTTTCTTTCTTCTATTTTACTTGATTCAATTTCTTTAGATAGAAGAGTAAATTCAAATTTAGTAGGATCTTCTAAAATCTGTTCAACTATTTTATGATCTCTTTCGATAAGACCATTAGCAAATGAACTTAGTGAAATACTATTTGTGATTCTTATAAATGGTTCCTTACCATTTAAAGACAAAATATATTTCTGTTCACTGAATAAGTCTTTAACAATATATACTCCTGCTTTCATTTCTTAATTGATTTATAATATGTGTCAATAACTCGACTTGCTGTAAGCAAATCAACTTCAAACTCTTCTTGGATTAGACGATTCTTTTCAAAATCATCATATGGTTCATCCATTATCTTCTTTAATTTCTCCTTTTCACCGGGATTATCAAAGTATATCCAAAATGTTAGTCTCATATTACTCAGGAATTAAGAATGGAATATTTTCAAGTTTTAGTATCTCATTATATACTTTATTCCATTGTTTTGGAATATTGTATGTTTTATAAGAACTTCTATGCTTTTTGGGATTATGGTAATAATCCCACCAAGACCTACTTAATACAGTGATTTGAGGAAATTTCTTACTTTTTCCTTCATTCTTAAGTAGTAATACAATGTTCGATTTACTGGTTATTAAACTCTTTGCAGATGTTGCTTTTGTTACATCTGCTCCTAAGTTCATTAACATTTTAAGGAAACTAACGACGCTTTGTCGTGGTCCTGCTAGTATACATTCTTTATTAAATGATACTAATCTTTTTTCAGCTATTTTCTCATCCATAAGCTTTTTAAAATAATTAAATAAATTGTTATCTAGGTGGGATTTGAACCCACAATCTCCTGATAAAATTCAGGGCTTTATCCAGTTAAGCTACTAGACCCCCTCACTTTCGTAGTTAGCACGTTGATTTACGCTGCTCCTAGAGCAGTGTAATCAGTGACAAATGTATTGCCATTTAAATTTTAAATTGAACCTATTTTATCTTTCACTTATGATCAAATCCAAGTATTCCCCTTATTTTATAATCGAAGTGGAGAATGAGGGATTCGAACCCTCGTCTCATAAGTTTCCAATAAACCTAATAAGATACGATACAGTTCTTATATCGTAAATACTTTTTAATTTTTAACCCCAAATTATTAAGTGTAGATAAAGAGAGATCACTCTCTCTTTACCTTATAAATCTATAGTAATAGTAAGAATTCTTTTTATACGAGTGTATTCCTCTAAGAGTGCGCAATGCGACTTATGTCTTACCTATAATACATGTTTATCTCTTAAAAAGAATAGTCTTAGGCATGTAGCTCTCTACTACTATAGAAAATGCCTTTGATAGATCTACAGAATTTGAAGTTTATCTTGTCATCAAAAGATTGTAAGCATCAACTTCGGCATATAGCTCTAATTCTGTGTGTGATTTGATATCATTACTATACTTAACTTACTTACGTAAGCCTATCACTAGGTCTCGACTCAAGGTTCTAGCGATTCAGCAGTACTTACGGTGTACTTTTCAAGTGATAGTAATGATCTCAGGCACGTGATCAGTGGCTCAGAATTTTCCACTCTGGCTCAAGGCTCTTGAGTACCTTGTTACTTCAAGGTAAACATATTCTACTATTCATTCGAATATTTAAATCGTGGTATTAATCTCTTTCTAGAACTAAATATACGGAAAGAGATTGGGAGGCCTCTCGAACACTCCCAACTCTGATTTCGGAGTTAAATTACTGGATTAATATCTCCAATAATCCTCACCGTAGATAGCACGCTTAGCGTCACTGACGGCTTTATCACGCTTCTCTTCGGCTTCCTCAACGGCTTTATCATATGCACGATAATCTCCGTCGGACTCAAATTTTGTTTTAGCTGTAGATACAGCTGTCAAAAATGCTTTTTGAGCTTCTTCTTTCTTACGAGCCATACGAAGTTCTTTTAATGCTCGATCTTCTGTAGACTCTGCGTTTGATAAACGACGTTCAACTTCACGGGTCTCTTGTTCTAACTTCTTTGCAGCGATATTCTCTTTTGCTTTGTCTACTGCAGAAGTGTTCACTTTACCCTGATTGTTCTCTTGCTCTTGCATTTTTGCATCTAAATTAAAATCTGCCATAATTTTTAAATTTTTGATAAGTTAATAAAATTGATTTTTAAATTAAAATTGTTATTATTTACTTTTTAGTATTAACATATAATCCAAACCAATAATCGCTACCTTCTGATGTACTACTCCAGTTAATAGTGCCGTTAATAATCTCTCTATTACTATAATTACTATGAGCGATTCTATGTACACATTTAATTAGTTTACCAGAGATATCTCCATTTCGCAATATTTGATTAGTGACATTTTTTACATATCTACCATAAGCATGGTTCTCTTCAAGAAATTGCTTAAAACTAGGATTCTCACTAATTGCGCTCTTTATTGATCCTTTTATATCTTTTTTACAAAATGTAGAAGTAGTAGGTTGTCCTCTAGTAGAAACATTACTAATACCGCTGGTATTAGTACCTTTATAAATAAGTTCTTCAAGTGTCATTATTTTTTATCTTTTAGTTTTTTGTATCTTTTGAGATGCTACTTGAAATTCTTCTTTAAATATCTCTTTAAAGATATTACATTGAGAAGGATACATATTAACAAATTCTTCATCTGTTAATCGCCGACCTACAGTACCGTTGTCAATAACGGTCTTTCTGATAACTCTACCTTTTTCTTCTTTAGGTATTTTTATCACATTGTATCTTGTTCCAACTTTTCCATTGGAGCCACAAATTACTTTGTAGCGAGTAATTTCAGGTACAAAGGCTACTGTTACTTTTCCATCAGCCCCCTTCGTTTCTTTCTTTACTCCGGATTTTGTTTGCCCTACAGATAGTATTGCAAGTATGCGAGTGCTTACGTCTCTATCCTGTGCAAAACATACTACTTTTTCTTTTTTGATTGTAGCATTCGCCTTGCGAATACGTACAGTCTCCATTTTTCTTTTGCTTCGCATTTTAAGTAAAATTGATTTTTATTACTAGATAGTAGAATTATATATTCTTTGTATTTTGTTATATACCTCTTCTACTGATTCGATTACTCTTATACTAAAGCCGCACTTAAGTAGTACACAAGTGTATAATTCTTCTTTTGCTTCATCATTATTACAAGAGGCTAAACCTACTTTCTTAGGTAAATCCTCTCTTTCTGAAGTTGGAGTTATTGCAGCAATTTGTTCTATATCAATAAGTATACGTTCTTCATGATTTAAGTACGTAATCTTTTTTGATAGAGATTTGCTAAATGCGGAGAGTTCTATAACGTTTCTTATTTCCATGTTCTTAAATAATGAATCGTGGCATAGTCTTTGTTTTCTTATCATATGCTGCCCCCTTTACTTTATTAGCGTACTATGCATCTTCACATAGCTTTGATTTGCTGTAGGACTCTGGGCTTATTCACGATTCGGGGATAACCACCATATTAATAAAAAATTAAATTATATGATAACTGGCGAGTAATCAATAAATTTCTTTTTTATTCTTAGTACCCTTTTTATAGGGTTCCATTTTAGGCTTAGGACGTCCTTTTTCAGAACGTCCTTGTTTTACTGCTTTACTTTCTTTCCACGTTTTAGACATAGCTCTTAAAAACTTTAACAATTTCAGGTAATGCCTCAATGTAGTTAATACAAAGATACTCTTTTTCCTCTTTTTTGAGAGGATTGTTAAATAAGAGAACTAAGTCTCTAGTAAAAGTAGGATTACGTAATAAGTAATTCTGTACTTCTACTTGCCACGTAAGACCTCCTCCTGTAGATATTGGTGTACCTACATTTTGAAGTAAAACAGAAACTTGCTCGATTAACTTAGAATCGAATTTAGGAAATTGATGTTTCAGTTCTTCTTCATTTAATGAAGAAAGAAATTCTGGATTATCTTTTTCCTGCATGAAAACAAGAAGTGCTCTTTCAAGCATTTCTTTTACTTCTTGTTGAGACCAAGAAGTTGGAATCTGTACAAGACATAAATTATTTCCTGTAGTTCCAATAAGATGTAACTGTTTCATTTTTGATAAATTTAAGTTATAACTTTTAATGACGTCTCCGCATGTACAACTACGGAGAAGATTTTGATTGAACGATTGTTGATTAACAACAACTCATATTGTACTATGAGTAACTAATAACAAGTGTCATCGTGAAGTTTTACGTCTGCAAAATAAATATTAAAAAACTCTTACGTAAAACTTCTTAAAATCGGCTATCTAACATATTTTACGTTATAGCAGAATTGTATTGCCAGTACAATTCTTATTAACGGCATGATTTTAACGTCCGCACGATCATAGTATTTGCAATTATCAGTACTAATTAGAACAATTGCCATTCTTCTTCTCCCGCATAAAAATACTACTTACGCCCCACATGCTTGTCATCTTCTGATGATCTAATAATAAAAATATGCACTACCTTCACAGGCAATGCATATAAATGAATTATAAGTCAGAAATTCAAAAAAGTTATTGCAATCATGATCATTTAATACTATCTATTACCATAACTGGTACTTTGACAGCTTTCTCACTTTCTTTTTCCGGCCTATTTACTTCAGTCTTTATTTCCACTTTAGCATTCTTAGCATCTGGACCTGTTATTCCCGGCATAACTTCTTTTAACTGCATACTAATATAATAGTTTGTATTACGGAGATACTCTTCAGCAATCTCTTCATACGTTGCAGTTGTACCTATTCTATTAAGAATAGTACGTACGATTTGTTCTGGAAGTTCCATACACAAATCATACAATTCCATGTCATGCTTTTCAACATTCCAGTCGTTAAGTCTTTCTTCCAAAGTAGGAATAATAACCTCATTTTTAGTTGATTCTGAAGCTTTTTGAGCTTCTGTACCATGGTACTTATCGTACCCATACCATAGGATTCCTCCTAATAGTACGATGCAAAGTAGCCCAATGGCTACGTCTCGAAACTTGTTCATAGAAATAATTGATTTATTAATAAAACTGTGCAATATTGCCTTTTTAATCTTGTTGTTTTTGTTCTTCCTCGTATAAATACTTTTCTATTCTTTGAGATTCTTTATTAATTAAAATAAAGAACAAACCTAGTATAACACCCATACCTAATGAGGTTATTATTAACTCTCCTGTAATAGCTATGGTGTAGATACCCCCAGCTACTACTACCAATAGTAGTAACACATATAAAAGACATTTTAATGAAGATTTATTTAAAGGATTCATAAGCTTGTAGAAATTGTTTATATGTACCTAACATATTCATTAATAGATTACGATAATTATGTAGAAGATTGTATTCTTCTTCAGTAAGAATATATACTGAGCCTACTTTTACTACATTGTTATTAATCTCTTGGATATTTTGAGAATTAGAATTAGATTCATTTTCTTTCCAAACAAATTTAATAACATCTAAACAGTCTTCGTCTATTAATCTCGCAATTTTGCCAACTATTGCATTGTAAAAATTAATTGCGTCATTTTTATCTAAAAACTTACTTAGATCGTAAAAGTATGATCCACAGTCTACAGCATCTTTAGCATCTCTTAGACCAATACAAAAGACTTCTTTTAATGTCTTTATCCATCTTAACTTGTTTGTAATTGCTTCTGTTTTAGAGAAATCAAATTTAATACCTTTGTTCATGTTATCCATACTAATTTTATATTTTTAATTATTAATAATAATCTAAAATAATCCTAAGTAGATCATAAGCCACTAACGCCGCCAAGCTGTTACATGTACCTACTTAGGATTTCAATTTAATCAGTATGTGTTTCACAACAGATACATGAATAGAGTTCTATAATTCAACAAGTTTGTCATTTTTAAAAGGGAGAAATAAATCTCCCTTACCTGATTATGGATAGATCTGTAAGAAGTGATCTATATAACCGGGTTTTGTTGCAATATATACCCTATAACCTCCACCTAATTTAAATAGGTCAAAGTCTTTTTTGGGTATTTGCATAGCAACAGTTTCTACATCTTGTTTCCAATTTGCATCAAATACACGATGTAACTGATTATGGAGATTATCCATATATCCGTACATACACTGTTGCTTGGATGCGATAGCAGTATTGATTACTACACCGTATCCTTTACTTAATTTATAAGCTAACTTAATTGCATCAAGCCAACTTAAATTAAGCTCTTTTTTAAGAGTCACAATTCTCTTATATAGAGATATACTACGACTCTTTTTTTTCTGAATTATTATTCTTATCATATTATTAAGTATTAATGATTCAGATTTAAAGACATTAGCTTCGGTAGCCGTTGGCATTCGTTCAGCCCGGCAATTTAAACCTACTAGACCCTAGAACCGCTAACTTGTGTATTAATCAGAATGCGTATGAAGTAGTGTAGTTAGTCTCGATGAGGTTGTCTTTACTCTAGGGAATTGTATGCGTATTTCACAATAGGCATACAACAGTTCTGTCGTGACTTCGTTGTTTTTAGAAGGCTATAATCATTGTTTATAAAAATCTTTTAAATGACACACACGTGTTTCACAACAGATATGTGTCTTACATTTTAACCAAAAGAATGTTGTTACTTTAATTCTTTTCTAACATCATCTAAAATACCATGAAAAACACTAACATTTACTTTATCCTTAAATTCAATATATGCAAATAATATCACACATATTGGATATAGGATGGGATCGTCTAATAGTATTAATAATACTATCATATAGAGAAGTACTCTTAATACTAACCAAATGAATGATATTACCTTTTTCATATATTGAATAATTTAATAGACTCTGCATTTACTTAGGCTTGTCACTAACCATGGCTGCATTATATTAAATTAAAAAGAGAGTTGTGTATCACTTCATACACTGGGTGGTTTGTTATTCATGTTTAATAACTTTAACACCAAAATAGACACCAATTAAAGTTGGTATTATGTACAGTAATATATTAGTTACTGCATAACGTGGCTGACTTATTGTCATTACTACATAAAATAATAATACTAACAATAGTATACCAAATAGAATGTAATTGAGTGCTTTCATTTTCTTCTATATTTATTGTTAAATGTATCTACTGCTTTTTCTCTATTAGGAAAGGTAGTTATTACTAATTTTCCTTCTTTTTCGAGAATAATAGACCACTCGAAAGCGTGCTTTCCAACTAGGATAACTTTACGTCCTAGTGCATCTGTTACGATTGCTCGTACCGTAGAATCACAATTTGATTTGTGATATTTTCTTTTTCTATTCATTTCATGTAAATTACATAATCAACATTGTATTTTTATCTACAATATGACTATCGTTTAGTTTGATATAATATCCTCCATGATTATCATCGTGTAATATCTTAATACTAACAATTTCTGTAAGACTCTCTAGGTTATTATTTGTATAATATGATCCTAGTTTTATGTTAGTATAGTTTAGGAGAAAATGGATAGATTCTTCATCTTTCATCTGTATCCTTTTATATTTCCGATGATGATATTGTTCTATCAATGTAGAAATAAAGAATGTTAACAGTCCTACAGATACAAATATAGTAATTAGAATACTTAGCTCTTCTGTTGTCATTTATTAAATGAGTTTATTATTAAATAACATATTCCAATAAATATCCAATAAGCTAATGACCATTCTAATATCATATCTAATATTGCTGAGAATTTCGCTTTTGGATCTAATCCTATTGATAATAGGTATAAACATGACATTATGTAAAATCCTATTGTTGCTTTTGTTCCGTTACTCATTTCCATCTGATTTTATGTGTTTGATTTATTTTGTACAACAGCAACACAAGAAAGATCAATGAGTACTTTATACTCACACTTATTCTTCCTACTTAGGATAGATGCTAACTCATTAGCATCTTTTTGTGTTTGTTCATCATGACCTTCAAACATCTCTACTACTAATGGTTTTATGTTGTGCTTATAGCACTTCACTACTGCTATCATAATATATAATTTTATTGATTAATAATCAAATTAAACCATGTAGTAATAGCCTTCCTGTATTTTTTCAGTTCTTTGATACAGTATTACTACATGATTGGGTAGGCTCCCGTTAATATTACACACAACAGTAACTTTCAGTGATGTTACATTGCTGAACCAACATAACAAAGTACTGAAGCGTGGCATAGCATATACGTTTAATATACTTTTCCGCTATAGAGTGTTGCACTGACAACATTATCTATAGTAAGCTATGGCTTCTTTTGTTAAAATAGATAATATGCATTTTACACCTAAAACTTACAAATAGGGATTCTCTACTCTGGCGTTATGATTCTGAAATCAATGTTGTAGTAGCTAAGTATTTACAAGGATAGTCCTAAACCTATTTGTAAGAAACTGGTGCCCTCAATGTCTTGGGAAGTTATTGAGTTTATTTTGAATTACGCTATATATTATATAAATTACTAATGGGCTTGATGTGAAAAAGAGTGAAAATGAGGGGAGAGAGGATAGTGTTTACCACTCCCTCCCACTTACTCATTACAACTCATCGTCATCCACTATTTCACCCTCTAACAATGGATTAGGCTTCTTCTCCTCAGCTGCCTTAGCTGCTTCTTTAGCTGCCTTAGCCTTCTCTTTCTGTATCTTGTAGTCCTCCATAGTAATAATACGTTTGGAGTTGGTGAACAAGTTCTCACCACGCTTGATAAGACTTGCATCAGACTTGATACATTCGCCTTCGTCAGTACACAGTGTATAGATGAAGACAGAGTTATAGATGGAAGCTACTTTTACTTGCTTACCATCTCTTTCCTTAGTCTCAGTGATGATTTTACCGTCGTTGTCCTTACGAACAAAGTCAGGAAAACCTGCTACTTCAACACGACAGATGGGAAAAACTTCACCAATAGTTTCCTCTATTGCCTTGAAGTACTCATCTTCATGTTCCTTAGTACTACCATATGCAGCCATTAACTGCATCACAACAGGTCTAGTTTGCTCTTGCAGCACCTTTCTTAGACCTGCTTGTCTGAACTCACATACTGCATAGCGTGCTTTGCCGTCTTTGGAGGTTTTTACCTCTACTTTCGTAAGTTCGTAGTTCTTTACGTCTTTATCCTTGATAGACAAATCCATATCATTTTACGGTTACCTATACACCATAAGGTT
>OCPX01000077.1_pt1 | contig 104975 bp, 77 predicted proteins | sample 1538771 | NCBI WGS metagenome assembly OCPX01 (sample SAMN04571725, study PRJEB22368) | human gut metagenome | biome: human gut; material: stool | host: Homo sapiens | place: Luxembourg | collected 2012-11-01 | reverse complement strand
TTTCCGCGCCGGAAATGAGCGAGTTGCCGCCCACCTGCGGCATCTTTTCGAGGAGTACCACATTGGCGCCGGCGTTTTTGGCTTCAATAGCGGCAGAGAACCCTGCACCGCCCGCACCAATCACCACGACGTCATAGGAAGCATTCTTGGGCAGATCCTTAACCGCGGCTTTGAGCGCCTTTTTATCGGCCTTGCCGAGTGTTACACCGGCCTTTTTAGCGGCATCTTCAATAGCGTCGAGCATACCTTTCGACGTGAAAGTTGCGCCCGAGACGATGTCGACCTGCACGGAGTTGGCGGCAGCAACCTGATCCTTCAAATCCGTGAAAACTTTCTTGGCCAGAACAGGGTTTTCGGCATTCTTCAGAATGTCGATTTTCTGAATTTTGCCGTTGTCAAAAGTCACAGCAACTCGGATGTCGCCGTGTTTGCCGACGCCGACGCCTTCAGTGGTGATAGGGGCTGCAAAGAGAGTGGTCGAAGCGGCGCCAAAAGCAAAGGCGGCAGCAATTGTGATCAAGGTTTTCTGGAACTGCATGATGAAATAGAGCCTGTTACCTGCTACGGAGGGTTGAGGGAATAAGTCTGTGAGGCATTATATGCAAAACAAACCATACGGTTTGTTCTTGTGAGCTTTAGTGGTTATGGATATCCCTAATCAATCAAAATAACTACCAATAAAAATTCATAAAAAACAAATTAACAGATAGTATATAGGTGTTGTCGCTAATCTAAAATGCGTGATAATAATAAACCGTCCGGTTGGTTTTATTTTGGATTAAATTTCATCCCACGCGAGACGGATGCTCTTTATGAACTGATTTGACCGCCTCGAGTAACTGTTAGGATCTTTCGGACAATCTCAAAATGCGTCTTAATACTCTTGCCTTCACCGTTGGACTTGCCGTCATGTCTGCTTCTGCCTATTCCGCCGTCACGCTTGATGGCCGCAGCCTCACTCAGGAACAAGCCTGGGCCGCCGCTAACGGCGAAGAGGTCGTCATTGCGCCTGAAGCAATGAAGCACCTCACGGATTCCTACAATCTGGTCATGACTGCCGCCCGTCAAGGTGTTGAAATTTACGGCCTCACCGTAGGCGTCGGTCTTAATAAAGACCACCATCTCTTTGATGCCAAGGGTGAACTCACCGACGTGGCTAAAAAGGCGAGTATTGACTTTAACCGCAACATTCTGCGCTCGCATTCTGTTGGATATGGACCGGCGCTCGATCCGAAGATCGTGCGCCTGTCAATGGTGATCCGCCTCAACACGCTTTTGACTGGCCGCGCCGGCGTGCAGCCTCGCGTTGCCGAGCTCTACCGTACTTTCCTCAATGAAGGCATTACGCCGGTCGTGCCAAGCCGAGGCAGCATTGGCGATGCCGATATCACGCTGGCTTCGCACGTCGGCGCAACGATGATGGGTGAGTGGAAAGTCACTGTAAATGGCAAGGTGATTTCCTCCGCTGATGCGCTTAAGGCTAAAGGTATTACGCCGCTCGTTCCGCAAGGCAAGGACGGCCTTGGCATTTTGTCAACCAACTCGGTAGGCGTGGCCATGCTGATGAATGCCATGCAGACGATGCGCCAGGCTGTCAAAGTGACGCCGACCGTCTTTGGACTCACGCTCGAAGGCCTCAACGGTAATGTCGCCCCATTCCTTGCTCAGACAGTCAATTCCCATCCGCTTCTCGGTCTGCAGGAGGCCGCTAAGAATTTCCGCGAAGAGTTGAAGGGTTCCTATCTCTGGACTTTCGACAAGACGCGAAACCTTCAGGATCCGCTCAGCTTCCGTACGACCGTCTATACCTATTCAGAGGCCTTGCGTGCGCTGACTGAACTTGACGCTTTGGTGAATATCCAGATCAATTCGTCGGATGACAACCCGGGCGTGATTCTCAATGCCTCGAAGGAAGACTACGACTCGACGCAGGTTGCGCAGTACTTTGTTGACGCCGAAGGCCTGAAGGGTGCAATTATCCCCTCGGCTAACTTCGAACCGCTGCCGATCGCTATTTCGGCCGAACGCGCCGCAATCGCGCTCGCTCATGTTGCACACAATTGTGTTCAGCGCACGATCCGTCTCGATGAAGATCGTTTCTCGGGGCTGCCCCGTTATCTGACGGCAGAGTCGAACAAGAACGGTCATAACTTTGGTGCGACCGAAGATTCCATGGTGTCGATCTACGCGGAGAACGTTGATCTAGCCAACCCGGTTTCAATGGACGGTTCGCCTGTTGAAGGCAATATTGAAGACACCGCTTCAAACCTGCCGCGTATTGCTGAACGTCTGAATCGTTCTGCCGACAACATCATCGATCTCTACTCGATGGAGCTCCTGCATTCGACCCAGGCCATTGATCTGCGCCGCGCACAGCAAGATAACGTCAAGCTTTCGCCGAAGACCGAAGCGCTCTATAAGGCTTATCGTGCAAAGGTGCCGTTTGTTGACAAAGACCGCATCTTCTCGGGTGATTTGGAGGAAGGCATCAGCATTCTGAAGAATTGGCGCTAAACCGTCAGGCTTCTTGTAGCTAAGCCAAGGAACCGCTGAAATTAAGCGGTTCTTTGGCTTTATTTTTTTGAGCGGTCAATAAAACGTTTTCATGATTTTTTTGGGGACAGTCCGGAAGAAACGCGCCTGCGGACCGCACTGCCAACAAGAAGGCAGGGCTTTTGAACGGCTACGAGCATGTTCTATGAACGTCATGAAATTATCGCTGTCGGGAAATCTTTCCAACCTGCGCAGCCAGTCAACGCGCAGAAAGAGAGTCATAGAGAGAGCCCCGAGCGTGGGTCCTGGACAGGAAAAGCGCAGAGTGCCTCGGCGTGAACTGCCTTCATACGGGAGGCAAAAACGGCCTTCTCCCAGCCGCATTGAGGTGACGGGCAATCCTGGCATGGTCATCGCCCGTCAGGGCGCGGAGCGTTCCTTCGTGTAGCTTTCAGCACTTTTAAGAGACGAAGCCAGTTGCTTACTCGTCAGGCCGTCAGAACCACTGAGAATCTTGAACCGTGCAGGGTGTTTTCATGGCTCAGAGCCCACCCGCAGCGAGCGCAGATCCGCCGAACTAATGAAAGACCAATGCCGTTGTTGTCGGCTTCGACGAACCTGCCGGGGGCTGAGAACATGGCCGCAATGCGTTCGGGGGAGATACCGCCCGCTTCATCCTCTACAACAAAACCATGTGCGGTTTCAAAAACTTGCACGGTTCCGGACGCTGTATAGGTGACAGCGTTTCGGAGCAAATTGTTAAGAACGACCCCCAGAAGAACCGGCGAGTAAAAACCTGCACAGACCGCTTCCTGAATAACCTGCAGCTGAAGCCCTTTGGCTTCTGCCTGTGGTCTCCAGATTTCTTCCAAGTGTCGGATCATCCGGGGCAGTGTGTCAGGCGTGACTGAGCCGATGAGTTCGGCTTCACGAGAAATCTGCAGGAAAGTGTCAACGAGCACCTGCATGTCCTTGAGTGCACGCTGGGCGCGTTCTGCCTGAGCACGCTGCCGATCAGTTAGGGGGCTGCGCGTCAGCAGTTCAAGGCTGCCTGTGAGTGTCTGAATGGGGGTTTTTAATTCGTGCGTTACGTCACCCGTGAAGCGTTTCTCTCGTTCGAGAGCGGTATAGAGGCGCTCGAGTGCAATATCGCAGCTTCGCGCGAGGACTGTCACTTCGTCCTGATTGTGCGGCGTGCTGATCGGCAGATATTGATCCGCGGAACTCGCATGGATGACGTTGTCTGCAAGCCTGCGGATAGGCGACATGATGCTGCGGTAGAGCAGCCATCCGCCGCCAAAAGCACCTAACGCAACCAGTAAAGCAACCGTGCCTATAAGATGAAAATATGCGGTTTCCGCCCGCTTGAAGCATCCTTGCTGCTTTAAAAGCGCATAGGTGTTCGCACCGCGGTCAGCGATATAGAGAAAATAGGGTCGTTCGAGTTCTATTTCATGAAGGCCGGGCGAGAACATCTCCCAAGCCTGCGGAATGGGCTTTACGTCTGGCCTGGTGCCGTAGAGCGTAACGCCCGGGTTGGCCTGCGGCGCTATACCGTTTTCAAGTGCTTGGATCTTCGCGGTAAGCTGCGAATTCATGAGATCGGCGGCAACATAGTTCTTCACCCAAGTGAAACTCCACCAGAGGGTGACAGAGTAGACCGCAGCGATCGAAATCGTCAGGATGGTCAGGCCGGCAATGACGCGGGCGCCGAGCGAGGCGTGACGAAAGCGATGACGCAAGTGCGAGAAGTCCATACTTGAAACTCAATCGAGGGATTTATCGCTGGGAGCGGCCGATGGACCAGCCCGCACCCGTGTGCGTGCGGATCAATGCCGTTGCGAACGGTTTATCCACGGCCTGACGCAGCAGATAGATATTCGCCCGCAAACTATCCGCGTCAGGCACATCATCGTCAGGCCAAATAGCGGCAGTGAGATGGTCGCGGTCCACAATTTCCGGACTCGCCTTCATGAGTTCTTCCAGGATGCGCTGCGCAATGCCTTTGATTTTCAATGGATTGCCGGCTCTTGTGGCTCGATGCGTTGAGAGGTCATAAACCAGATCCTCAACTATTAGTTTTTCGGGGGCTGTACGGCGAAGAATGGCTGAGACCCGTGCCTCAAATTCATTAAAAGAAAAAGGTTTGCCGAGATAATCGTCCGCACCGGCACGGAGCCCGTCGATGCGTTCTGCAACGGAATTGTTGGCCGTGAGCATCAGGATGGGAATCTTCACGCCGCGTTCACGAAGTCGCCGGCAGAAGGTAACGCCGTCCATGCCCGGCATCGTCACATCAAGCGCTATCAGACTGAAGGCTTCTTTATGGAGGAAGTATTCAGCTTCGTGAGCGCTGCAGGCGGTTTGAGCGGTCCAGCCAAGCTCTTCGCAGAAGTCCGAGAGATTGGCGCAGTGGTCAGGATCATCGTCAATGATAAGAAGGTGAACGGTCATGGTGCTCGAGTCAGCAGAGACGCTTAAGTGTAAACCCGATGTGAGGCGGAAAGAAGTATAAGGATCTCGAGACCAATAAGACAACGCACTAGCGCTTTCGTGTCAACAAAGAAAACTCACTTAAAGTTATGCGGTAAAAAATAAATAGGTACATAAATTATTATTTATTTCATAAACATGATTTTTATTGCTATGGTTTTGTTCTCAAACACGTTGCATTGAAGATCCCAGGACAGTTGCGGATGCACGCATTTAAATGATGCTGATTTTTTGGGGTCAAGATAAAAAACCATAAATAACAATATGTTTGTTTGGCCTTAAAGTTGCGAATTGAGCTGATACAAAAGATTGAGCAGTGCTTTACCTTTCTTAAGGTTGGCGTCAAATTCCTTTGACGTCGCTTGAGAAGCGAATTTTTAGAATCGCTTCCGTCGAAGCAGAAGAACATCAGGAGATACATCAAAAAACTCCGAAAAGAAGCTTCGTCTACCGACCCTTAGAAAGGAGAAATCATGCATCGAGCTTTGCAGAAAGTTCTGCTGCCGCTTGGTCTTTTTGTCTGTGCAGCGCCCCTCTGGGCTGCGCAGACGGCGGATGAAGGCCTCACAAAGTCCGTTCCCTGTGCCGCTTGCCATCAGGACCTCACGAAAAACTACTTCATGAGTCGCCATGGCGTGACGGCAGACAGCCGCACGCCAGGCAAAAACTGTTCAACATGTCACGGCGAAACGCTGCGGCATATGTCGAACCCGATGAAAGAAAAGCCTCAGTTTACGTTTAAGAAAGACGTGAACGGCTTTATGAGCGAAGAAAATTTAAAAGCATCAAATGCTGTTTGCACGAGCTGCCACAAAGGAGGGGAGCAAAAGCACTGGGCACATTCTGCGCATGAGAACGCACAGGTGGGGTGTGTTTCCTGCCATTCAAACCATAAGGCTGATGTTGCTTTAAATGATCGGACGTCCACTGCGCTTTGCATTTCCTGCCACGCTGAACAAAAAGCAGATCTCTTTAAAACGACTGCACATCCGCTGCTCTCCGGGCAAATGAACTGCGTGTCCTGCCATAACCCGCATGGTTCGCAGCCAGGTGACGAAGCAATGACGACGAAAGGGAACACTAACGATACGTGCTACAGCTGCCACCCCGGCAAGCGCGGTCCCTTCCTTCATGGCCATCAGCCCGTCACAGAGGATTGCGGCAACTGCCACAATCCGCACGGCTCCAACAAAGGGGCGATGCTCAAGATGAGTGATCCAATGCTTTGCAAGAGCTGTCATGCCGCTTCTCATCACAGTCCGACCGATACCGTCAATGCCGCGAGAGGGTGCCTTAACTGTCATCCGCAGGTGCATGGTTCCAACCATATCGACGGCCGCAAGTTTGAGAATTAACGCGAGGAGAAAATGATGAACGCAATGCATTTCAAAGCTGCGCGTCTGGCGCTTGCGCTGGCAGGAGCTTTCTCCGCAGGCGGAGCTTCGGCTTTTGATCAGATTCCGTTGACACTTGACGAAGCGCAGTCTGCGGCCGAAGCGGATCGGGCGAACGCGATTCGAATGGGCGGCGAAGTGAGCGCCGCCAATGGTTCGAGCACAGCGGCGGCTAAATCCTGGAATGGCTACGGCAAAGCAGAGGGAGGCGCAGATGTTGACGTCAATCTCTCTGGCGGAACTGCCGCTGAAGGCTGGCGCCTTTCAGGGGACAACCTGGGTTCTCCGATTCCCCGTTTGCAGGCGGAATATCAGAAGGCAGGAAAGTATGCGCTCGAAGGTGAGGCAAAGCGCATTCGCCATGTCGCCGCGGAAGACGCGAACGTGATGGGCGGCAAAGCGGACCTTGAGACGATTCGCGATGTTTATCGTGTCGGAGCAAGATGGCTGCCTGCGGATAACGTGGATACGCGCATAGGCTATCAGGCAGACCATCGACAGGGAACAAGTTCTGTTTTGCTCAGACACAATTACACCAGTTATGGCAATCACGCTTATGAGCTCGATGACACGCATCATCAGGCAGCTGCTTCAATCGAATACATCGGTTCCGGATGGCGTGCTTCGACTGGCTATGAACTCTCAAAGTTTGAGAATGATGCGGGTCCGCTGCTCTATTTTGTGAACAATGCTCAGGGTCAGCCCACGATTGCAGGCCGCGCAATCGATCCCTCCAATACGCTTCACCGCGTGAAAGCGGATGCTTCATTCGATATTGGACAAACGTCGCGTCTTGATGTGGCTGCAGGGTATGCCTGGAGCCAATTGGATGACGCGGTTCTGGATTCGTCCACAGGGCTCAGTGCGGCGGGATACAACGTGAAGGCCCGCGTTCCAAGCTTTAATGTTGCGCTCACCTCTTCACCGCTGCCGCAGCTTAAGCTCGACCTAGACTATGGGTTCCGTCGTTATGACAAGTCCGTGGATACCGCCTCGGCGATCATCACAACGGATCAGGATTATTCGGAAAATAAGTTTTCGGCCAATGCTGTCTATTCTTTCGGCGGAGGTTATTCCGCGAGGGTTTACGGCAAGTATCTTGACCGCGATGACGAACAGGTTGTCGAAAATGTACGCACTTATACGGGCGGCATGGCGCTTAGAAAGCGCATGTCAAATACGCTCTCGGGCAGCCTGGGGTTCGAAGTGAGCGGTCAGTCCGCCAAGAATTACATTGATGCCGAGGATGTCACAAGGGAATCAACGCCCTGGGATCGTCTTGGGTATGACCAAACGGCATTAAAGCTCAATTTGACTTCGTCGCTCATAGACTCGGTTACGGTCAGTCTGCTCGGATCATGGTATCTGAAGAGTTTCGATGCGCCGGAAAATCCGACGGTGACATACGCCATGACAAGTGCGCACGGCACTACCGCCGGAGTGGATGTGGATTGGGCACCGTCACGTGACTGGAATCTCTTTGGCTTTTATTCATTTGATCGTATGAAAGCAGAGATTGATGCCAACGGAGGTGATCTCAACGATACGATGACCTCTCATACGGTAGGCGCTGGTTTCGGGCTCCATCCAGTCAATGCTCCCTGGACATTTGCGATGCGTTACGTCTATGGCTTTGACAAGGACAAAAATGCCGCAAAAGGGCTGATGGACTGGAAAAACGAGTACAAGTCACACTACGCAGAGGCGAACTTCGGCTGGAAACTCTCGCAGCAGTGGAAACTTGAAGGCGCGGCGCTTTTTGGGAAGGTTGACTCGAACGATATTCGGCACCTCGGCAGCGATGCCCCGAGCGGGTCAGAGCTGACTTCCGGCTTCTACGCCAGTCCAAACTATACGGCTTGTGCTTTCTACGTTGGAGCAACTTACTATCTGCCGTAATGCTTGCAGCCTAACGTATTGAAAACTCCCGAAAGACCCGATCCGACCTAAGCCGGAAAGCTGTCTTCGGGAGTTTCCTTTTATGCGCAATAGCTGTCAAGCGAACGATGAATTGACCTATCTAAACGAACGACAAATTGACCTGCCTGCTGATGTTCGTTTCTTACGTTTTTTCGGCTCACAGCGAGGAGTTCAACGGGCGGATGGCCGTGAGCTGCCCTGATTGTGTCCTTTAAACTAATCTTCCTTCAGTTAGAAACGGTGCAGTACCGGGTGGATTTTGAGGATGCGGCGTGCCGTAATCCGACATACCGCTTAGGACATTCGACGGTATCTCTTTGGCGGCTGTCATCAATCGGCAGGATTCCTGCGGCGAAAAGCTTACGCGGCCGTTAAGACGAAATCAGCGCTGTAGAGTGAAACCGAGGCCGCGATATAGACGGTCAACAAATGGGAAGAAGAAATTCTGGGTCCGCCTCGGAAACGGATCGCAGCAGTCTTCTCGGATGGAAGCATCCGGCAGAAACACATCCACTCGCACGCCGCACGGACGAATGACTCGGTGCGCTCAAATCTTCGCGGCATACCGCATTGAGCGCGCGCGAGCAGTCATTCGAACCGTTCGATTTCTGAAGGAAGAAAAAAATGGCGCTTTGCTGTAAGAAAACGCTCGCGGCTCTCACTGCCGCGCTGATGCTCGCTGCCCCGGCCTGGGCAGAAACGGTTTTGAAGGTTGTGCCGCACGCCGACCTGAAGGTACTCGATCCGGTGTGGACGACCGCGTTCGTGACGCGTCACCACGGCTACATGATCTACGACACGCTCTTTGGCCTCACGCAAAAGGGCGAAATCAAACCGCAGCTCGTTGATACCTACACGGCGTCGCCCGACAATCTGCATTACAGCTTCACGCTGCGTGAAGGGCTGAAATTCTCTGACGGCACGCCGCTCACGACCAAAGACGTCATTGCATCCATTAAGCGCTGGGGTGCGCGTGACAATCTCGGTGCGAAGCTGCTTGCGGCTGCCGAGAAGCTCGAAGCCAAGGACGACCGTACCTTTACGCTCGACTTTAAAAAGCCCTTCGGCATGGTGCTCGATGCATTTTCCAAACCGTCGTCCATTCCGCTTTTTGTGATGCCCGAGAAGGTCGCTCAGACCGACCCCTTCAAGCAGATTACCGATATGACGGGCTCAGGCCCCTACATGTTTGCGGCAGACCGCTATCGTCCGGGCGAAAAGGTGGTCTACCTTAAGAACCCGTACTATGTGCCGCGCAACGAGCCCGCTGACGGCACGGCCGGCGGCAAGCACGTCTACGTCGATGAGCTCGACTGGGTGATCCTGCGCGATGCGCAGACGGTCGCCAATGCCATTGAAAAAGGCGAAGTCGACGTGGTTGAAATGGTGCCCAATGAACAGTATTCGGTGCTCAAAAAGAACCCCGATATTCAGCTCCTTAACCAGACGGGCAAGCAGTCGGCGATGCTGCATCTGAACCATGCCATTCCGCCCTTTAATAATCCGAAGATTGCGCAGGCCGCGCTCATGGCGATCAATCAGGCGGCGCTGCAGCGCGCACAGATCGTGCATAAGGAGCTCTGGAACACCTGCACGTCGATTTACCCGTGCGGCTCGCTTTATGCGTCCGACAAGACCGACTATTTCACCGGCAAGCCTCAGTTCAAGCGTGCTCAGGAGCTTTTGAAGGAAGCCGGCTATGACGGCACGCCCGTTGTCCTGATGCTGCCGGCCGATATGCCGAGCTTGAATAAATATCCGCCGGTGATGGCTGAACTGCTGCGCCGCGCAGGCTTCAAGGTCGATCTTCAGTCGATGGACTGGGCCACTTTGGTCACGCGCCGTACGAAGAGCTCCCCCGTATCTGAGGGCGGCTGGAACGGCTTCATCACCTTCTGGAATCAGGCCGATACGTTCAACCCGCTCTTCTTTGCGCCGCTCACCGGCAGCGGTCTGAAAGGGTGGTTCGGCTGGACGGACGATCCGAAGCTTGAAGCGCTTAAGGATGAGTTCGTCGGGACCTCGGACCTCGCCAAACGCAAAGAGCTTGCCGAAGGCATTCAGCTGCGCGTCATGGATTCTGGCGTCTACGGCATGCTCGGTGAAGCCAAGCCCATCATTGCGCTCAGAAAGAATATTTCCGGGCTGGTTGAGGCTCCGATCAGCGTCTTCTGGGGTCTGAAGAAGGACTAAGCGCCTCAAACGCACACACGGCTTTTCGGCCGGAGACATTCTGCGCCTCCGGCCGAAACGCTTTGTGTTCGATTCTGCCTCTATCGATAAAACAGACCCCTCGTTTTCTGCAGACTCCCGCTCTAAAAGAGAATAGGAGACCAGACATGTTCATTCTTCGAAGGTTCCTGGCCTTCATTCCAGTCGCACTGATCGTCGCGCTGATTGTTTTCCTGATGCTCCATTTGTCGCCGGGCGATCCGGTAGCGGCCATCGCGGGCGATTCCGCCACGGCTGCCGACATTGCCCGCATCCGCGCCGAGCTGGGACTGGACGATCCGCTGCCCGAACAGTTTGTGCGCTGGTGCATGGAACTCATTCAGGGCGACCTCGGCCGCTCCTACTTTCTCAACCGGCCGGTGGCGGATCTGATCGCCGACCGCGTTGGTCCGACATTGTCACTGGCGGGCTTCACGATCGTTCTCACCGTTCTCATTGCCGTTCCGCTCGGCGCTTGGGCGGCTTACCGCCAAGGCGGCTGGGTTGACCGTGCCTTGATGGGTTTTTCTGTCCTGGGTTTTTCCATTCCGTCCTTCGTGCTGGGCTACTGCTTCGTATGGCTTTTTGGGTTAAAGCTCAATTTGCTGCCGTCGCAGGGCTACGTCCGCTATGACGAAAGCATTGAGGGGTGGATCTCGCACCTGATCCTGCCGTCTCTAACGCTCTGCTGCATCTATGTGGCGCTCATCGCGCGCGTTACGCGCGCATCGGTGGCGGAGATGCTTACGGAAGACTTCATCCGTACAGCCCGCGCCAAGGGCATCACTGAAATGCAGGTGCTGCTCGGCCATGCGCTTCGCAATGCTGCGGTTCCCATTGTCACGGTCGTAGGCGTCGGCATCGCGATTCTGATCGGCGGCGTTGTGGTGACGGAGATTGTTTTCGCCATCCCCGGGCTCGGCAGTCTCACGATCGATGCGGTGATGTCGCGCGACTATCCGCTTATTCAGGGCGTCACGCTCTTTTTCTCGATGCTCTACATGTTCATCAACCTGCTGATCGATTTGAGCTACACGCTTTTTGATCCGCGGATCCGCGAGTGAGGAGACTGGGAATGTTTAAGAACGCTCTGCGCAAAGTCTTCGCCAACGGTTCCGTCCGTCTCGGCGGCGGCGTGCTGCTCCTTTTAATTTTGATGTCGATTTTTGCGCCTTGGCTCGGAACAATCGATCCGACGATGCTCGATCCGGGCAGTCAGAACCTGCTGCCCGGCACGACGAATATCTTTATGACGCTCGACGGCGACGAGTTCGAGCACTTCTTTCTGATGGGATCAGACTCGCTTGGCCGAGATATCTGGAGCCGCACGCTCTACGGCGGCCGCGTTTCCATTACGCTCGGCATTTCAGTGGCGCTCCTCGCGGTTTTCTTCGGTACGGTTGCCGGGTTGCTTTCGGGCTATTTCCGCTGGGTGGATGCCGTGATGATGCGCGTGATGGATGGCTTTATGTCTATCCCGGCCATCCTCTTCGCAATCAGTTTGATTGCTATGTTCGGCAACGCTTTGGTCATCGTGGTGACCGCCATCGCTATTCCGAGTATTCCGCGCATTGCCCGACTGGTGCGCTCCGTTGTGCTGTCGGTGCGAGAGGAACCCTACGTTGAAGCGGCCATTGCCTTGGATACGCCGGTGTGGAAGATTCTCCTGCGTCACATCCTCCCCAACGCCACTGCGCCGCTCATCGTGCAGGGCACCTATGTTTGTGCTGAAGCCATTCTGGTCGAAGCCATTCTGTCCTTCCTGGGAGTCGGCATGCCGGTTGAGGCAGCGACTTGGGGGAACATCATGGCCGAAGGGCGCAGCCAGTTCAATGCGTATCCGCACATGGTGCTGCTGCCCGGCATCTTCCTCGTTCTCACGATCCTTTCAGTCAATATTCTCGGTGACGGTCTGCGCGATTCACTGGACCCGAAGTTCTCGAAGCGGAGCGACAAATGACGGAATCTTCTCTCAGGGCTCAAAAGCTCCCAGTGCTTGAGGTCGAAAACCTTGCCGTAAGTCTGCCGCCGGGCGGCGATCGTCCGAATGCCGTTGAGCATGTCTCCTTCACGGTCAATGAGGGTGAGGTGACGTGTCTGATCGGCGAGTCGGGGTCTGGGAAATCTGTTATCGCTTCAACGGTTATGGGACTGCTGCCGAAGGGACTCGCACCGGCCGAGGGTTCGGTGAAGCTCCTCGGGATGGATCTCTTTCGCCGAACACCAGACGAAATACGCCGGCTGCGGGGCGCCAAGATGGCCATGGTTTTTCAGGAACCGATGACCGCTCTGAATCCGGTGATGACCTGCGGCGATCAAATGGATGAACTCCTCAGAGCACACGTCCCGATGGGACCATATGAACGCCGCATCCGTATTCTTGACCTCTTCGAGGAGGTGCGGCTTCCGGATCCGCCGAGAATTTTCCGCTCATATCCGCATCAGCTTTCGGGCGGACAGCGTCAGCGCATTGTGATTGCAATGGCTCTCTTGCTTAAGCCCGATCTGCTGATCTGCGACGAACCCACCACCGCGCTCGATGTGACGACGCAGGCGAGTATTTTGAAGCTCATTTTGGAACTTCAGAAGAAGAACGGCACGGCGGTCCTTTTCATTACGCACGACTTTGGTGTAGTGAGTGAAATTGCTGATCAGGTCGTGGTGCTCGAACTCGGCAAACAGATCGAAACGGGACCTGCCAACGCGGTTCTGCAGCATCCGAAAGAGTCGTATACCCAGAAGCTTATCAATGCGGTGCCGGAATTAAAACCCCGCCGCCGCCCGCCGGTTGACGGCAATCCGACCCTTCTGGAAGCGAAGAATGTGGTGAAGACCTATACGCTCGGAGGCTTTTTTACCGGGCGGATCAAGGTGCGCGCACTAAAGGGCGTCTCGGCCCGTCTTCGCCGCGGTGAAACCATCGGCATTGTCGGCGAGTCGGGCTCGGGCAAATCGACTTTTGCCCGCTCAATTGCTCGTTTGATTGATCCGACTTCGGGTGAAGTGTGGGTGAATGGGGAGAATGTGGCCGCGGTTCCCAAGCGCAAGCTCCACGGTCTTCGCCGCCGGCTGCAGGTGGTCTTTCAGGATCCGTACCGTTCGCTCGATCCCCGTATGACGGTGGGTGAATCCATTGTGGAAGGTCCCGTCAACTTTGGGGTTCCCAAGGAAGAAGCTTGGAAGCGCGCGCAGGAATTTATGAAGATTGTTCGCCTGTCGCCCGACGCACTCAATCGTTATCCGAATCAATTCTCCGGCGGTCAGCGTCAGCGCATTTCGATCGCCCGCGCACTCGCCTGTGAGCCTGAAATTCTGATTTGCGACGAAGCCGTTTCCGCGCTCGACGTTTCTGTGCAGGCCGATATCCTGAAGCTCTTGGAAGAAATTCAGGTGAAGCTTGGCATCGGCATCCTCTTCGTCACACACGATCTGCGTGTAGCGAGTCAGATTTGTGACGATGTGATTGTCATTCGCCGCGGCGAATGCGTGGAATCGGGTCATGTGCAGGATGTCTTTTTCCACCCGCAGCACGAATACACCAAGTCTCTTATCGCTGCAGCACCGGGTACGAACTACCCGTTCGGCCGTACTGCGCATCTTTTCTGATTTTTCTTTTTCCTGAGGCGTTTAACCATGAACAAGATTTTGGAGACGCTCGAAGCTGAGCGTGAAGAGCTTGCCGATTGGCGGCATGATTTCCATATGCATCCCGAGCTCGGTCTTGAAGAAACGCGAACGGCCGGGATCGTGGCGCAAAAGCTTCGCTCCTGGGGTATTGAAGTGACTGAACACGTCGGCGTAACGGGGGTCGTCGGCGTGATTAACGGCGATCTGGGGCCGGGACGTTCGATCGGTCTGCGCTGCGATATGGATGCGCTTCCCATTACGGAGTGTTCGTCGCAGTCTTGGAAGTCGACCGTCAAGGGCAAAATGCATGCCTGCGGTCATGACGGCCACACGACGATGCTTTTGGCTGCCGCGCGTTACCTTTCGCAGCATCGGAACTTTCGCGGCCGCGTCGTTCTGGTGTTCCAGCCGGCCGAAGAAGGTACGGGCGGCGCCTTGGCCATGATTAAAGACAGCCTTTTTGAACACTTCCCCATGGATGAGATCTATGGGATGCACAACTGGACGGATGTTGAGCCCGGTACTTTCTCCGTGAAGAGCGGCGCTGCTATGGCAGGGTCGGACTTTTTCACGATCAAGCTTCACGGCAAAGGGGCGCATGGTTCCGCTCCGCAGCTTTCGGCGGATGCGGCTTTGGCGGCATCTCTCGTCACCGTGGCATTGCAGCAGATCGTTGCGCGTAATGTTGCGCCGCTTGACTCGGCGGTGGTGTCGGTCACCAAGATCCATACGGGATCAGCCTTCAACATCATTCCGCAGGAAGCTGAGCTCGGCGGCTGCACTCGATTCTTTTCAAGCGCAACCGGCGCGTTGCTTCGCCGCCGAATCGAAGAAGTGGCCGTATCGACTGCCGCCGCCTGCGGCGTTAAAGCGGAGGTGGAGTTTGAGTCCATTTATGCGGTTTTGGATAATGTCCCTCAGCTCGCTGAAGCCATGAAGAAGGCTGCTGCTGCAGTTGTTGGTGAAGCCAAAACTCAGTGGGCTGCGAATCCGCAGATGGGGAGTGAGGATTTCTCCTTTATGCTCGAAAAGGTGCCGGGCGCCTACTGCTTCTTGGGCGGTCAGGCTCCGCACGGCGCAACCAATCTGCACAATCCCTCCTTTGACTTCGACGACCGTGTTCTGCCGACCGGCGCAGCCATTTGGGTAGAACTCGCGATGGAGCGTTTGGCTGTCTGAAGGGTTTTAAGCAATACCGATCTGGACGGCGGATGTGCTCAGTAGACGACAAAGAGATAAGTGGAAGACCGTATGTCGACTGTAAGCTGTCGGTATGCCAACTATCTTTTTGAAATGGCAGGTTCCTCAGGTATCTATTAAACAGTCTTAGTCACTAACCATAAAGATTAGATCAATAATCCTTCTATATTGCAGCAATAGTTGTTGATTCATGTTTCTCGGATGTGTCATATGAAAGCAGCCTCGATCCCATGTAAGGACCGAGGCCGCAGCTGCAGATTAATTTAGATTAGTAAAGTTATTCACCCTTTGCGACCGCAATACCCGTCAAGCGCCCAAAAGTGAAAATATCGCAGATGGCATTGCCGCCGAGACGGTTGGTACCGTGGATACCGCCCGTTAATTCGCCGACCGCATGGAGATGCGGAATGATATGGCCTCGGCGATCAATGACCTGGGTCTTGGAGTTGATCACAATGCCGCCCATGGTGTGATGTACGCTCATGCCTGCATAGCCCGCGTAAAAAGGTGCACGTTCAATTTTTCGCAGCATCTTCGGAGCCTTGCCGAGTGCATCCTTTTGAGCGTCGACGCCGGCGTTAAAGTCATCGATCGTCTTCTTAAGAACTGCGGGATCTACCTTCATTTTCGCTGCGAGCTCTTCGATCGTGTCGGCTTTCCAGGCGTCTCCGGTTTCAAATCCTTTAAGGATGCCCGCTTGATGACCGGGATTCGTCTCATCAAAACCGTTTTGGTCAATGATAGAAAAGGCGGTCTGCTTTGGCAGTGAGAGGACTGCATCACGGATGACGTCGCGGCGGGAATCTTCAGCGACGAAGCGCTTGCCGGAAAGATCGACCATGATGAAGTTGCGCACGATGAGGTGCATGATGATGCGGTGCGAACGGCCCGGAGGGCAGCCAGGATTGCATTGGATGAAGTCCATGCCTGTTACTTCGGCCCCAATGTCCTGCAGAAGCGGGATGAGATCACCCGTCGCCCCGGGTTGATTCGTCGTCGTCAGGTTCAGCATACGCGGGTCGTGCAGAGCGCGCATTTGCGGATTGGCACCAAAGCCACCAGCTGCAGCTACGACGGAAAGGGTTGCTTCAATGACGTGCTTTTTACCGGATTTATCTACATATTCAACTCCCGTTACCTTACCTTCCAACGGCGATTCGCGCAGGACTCGAACGACTCGGGAGTTAGTGCGGATTTCAATACCTAGCTTGTCACACTGTGCTTTCAGTACCTTGATGTAGTCCGAACCGAGCGAACCGTAGGGGGCATGGCAACGCGGATAGAGACCGCCATAGATTTGGTAAACATTCGGTTTGAACTTCATGCCGATGGACTCAAGCCATTGAATGGCTGCGTAAGAGTTTTCCGTCATAGCGTGAACGAGTTCCGGATTGGCACGTCGGTCCCCACCGTCATAGGTGTTTTCGAAATGTAGTTCAGGAGAGTCCTTGATGCCCTGAGCTTGCTGTCGGGGCGGATCGTAACTGTTGAAGCCGCCGCCGGAGATGGCAGTGTTTCCGCCGAGGAATGCCATCTTTTCCAAAACGAGGATGCGCTTGACACCTTGTTGCTTCGCCATAACGGCCGACGAGAGACCTGCACCACCCGATCCAATCACAACGAGATCAAAGCTTTCATCGAATTTTGGCGCGGCACAGATGTTGAGATCTGAAGTGGTTGCTGCATGTGCAGTGGCGGCACCATACACAGCGGCGGCGCCAGCTGCTCCGGCGAGCAAATGGCGGCGGGAAACTTGAGTCATGGTCATCTCCTTTTCAGAGGTTTTCTTTCAAAACTGGAAAGAACCTGAATGAACACAAGAGTCATTCTCAGCAGTCTTGCCTGTAAAGTCCTCACTACATGGTTGCATTGACAAACTCAAAAAAAGCGAGAAGCAATTAGCCGCAAAGAGCGGCTTCTCTTCCCGCAATCGTGCCGAATACAAGTGCATCATTGATGCCATTTGCTCCCATTCGATTAATGCCGTGAATTCCGCTCGCAGCCTCTCCGGCCGCATACAGTCCAGGAATGATCTGGTCTGCATCATCGAGCACCTGGGCCTGAGGAGAGATTTTCAGGCCGCCCATCGTATAGTGGATCGTCATCGCGGCATAGCAACCCCAAAAGGGCGGTTCGACAATGAGATGCCTGAGTTCCCGAGGAGATTTTCCAAAACGGTCACACTTTCTACGAACTCCATCGTTATAGTCTGCAACCGCAGAGACAACTGCTTTTGGCGGAAGCTTCATCATTTTGGCAAGTCCTTCCAAAGTGCTGCTGGACCAGGCGTCTCCCGTTTCAACACCAAGAACAGCTTCTTTTTGGATGAGAATGTCATAACTTCTTAGACCGGCAGCATCTGTAATGGAGTAAGCAATGCCTCCAGGGAGGGAAAGTACAGTGTCGCGCAGGACATCGCGGCGTTCATCTTCTCGGCAGAATCGCCGACCGGACGGGTCAACGAAAATGAAGCGGCTCACATCGTTGTGAAGTCTTACGCGATGTTTGCGGTCTGCTGGGCAGCCTGGCAGGCATTGAATTTCTGCCATGTCAATGAGCTTTGCACGGCAGTCTCGTACGGCGATTTCTAGCATTTCGCCGGTAGATCCTGGAGTGTTGTCGGTAGTCAGCATGGCGAGTTTGGGTTGGTACCGAGCAACCATCTTTGTATTGGCCCCAAACCCGCCCGAGGCGATGATGACGGCGTTAGCGCGCATCTTAAAAATCTTCTTGTGAGATGTGTATCGGACAGCAGAAACGTTTCCGGCGGGGTTGAGGATTAAGCCTGTCACCTGACAGTTTGTACGGATTTGAGCACCGCGTCTTAAGGCTGCGGAATGAAGTGCTTGAATGTACCCAACACCGTTCGGCATCATGGGCTTGTGACAACGTGGCCAGTGTGCACCGTAGATTTCAATGACATCGGGTTGAAAGCGCATTCCTAGAGATTCAAGCTGTTCGAGCATTGCGCCCGCACCACGAGCCAGGATTTGTGCCAGTCGAGGATCGGATTTATCGCCGCCGCTTTCGAGAATATCGGCTGTGAAGCGCTCAATTGAATCCGAAATGCCTTGTGGAATCTGCCGCTTAGGATCTACTGCTGCATAGAACCCACCCGAGATCAGCGTATCGCCACCGACTGCGTTTTGCTTTTCTAAAACTGTGACTAAAGCGCCGCACCTTGCTGCTTCAGCCGCTGCGGCGAGACCTGCGCCTCCCGCCCCAATGACGACAACATGCGGTTGTTTGGGTTGACGAGCCGCTTGAACACAAGGAAGTGCACAGGAACTGAGACCCGCTGCCAGCAATAATTTTCGGCGGTTTGGCATGTTCAGTCTCTGTGCGCAGTGATCGGGAAGATCACATTGGGGATGTTATCGAGCATTTTCAGAAATTCTGCGATTTCGATTGCTGAGCGTAGACCGAGTTTTTTCGAAAGATTTGCGCGATGCGTTTTTACGGTTTGTTCGGAAATATTGAGATCTATTGCTGTCTGTTTATTGAGTGCTCCAGCGGCAATTCTTCGGCAGATTTCCTGCTCTTTCGGTGTGAGTGTGTTGAAGCGTTCGCGAGCTTTGCGACGCATATCCAGTTCTCTACAAAGCGAACAGTGCCAATGAACGAGATTTCTCACGCTTGATTGCAGAACTTCGGGTTCAATCGGTTTGGCGACAAAATCCGCTGCACCACGTTTAAGTGCCATTACTGCTGCAGCCATGTCGCCGTGTCCTGTGAGAAAAAGAATTGGAATCGTTGATCCCCGGTTTTTGAGTTCCAGTTGTAATTCGAGTCCGCTCATACCCGGCATACGAATGTCAAGTACGATGCAGCCGGGGCGCTCAAAGTCGGAAAATTTCAGAAAATCCTCCGCACTTTCATATTCTTCGGTTTGGTGTCCATCGATTTGAAGCACAAAAGCAACGGACTCTCGAACCCGGTCATCATCGTCGACAATGCGGATAACAGGCGAAAGTTGTGATGCAGCAGTCATTTCTGAGTTACTCCTGACGAGTTGACAGAACCGTTTGATCTTCTAATCCTGTGGCTGCTGTAGGCAATATGACTTCAGCACATAGACCGTCGGCGAGCCGCGTAAAGGAGATGCGACCTCCGTGTCGTTCGACGATCGCCTTTGCCAGAGATAATCCAAGACCAAGGCCGTCTTTTTTCATGCTGGTGAGTGGTTCGGTTAAATGCGCAAAGACAGCTTCAGAGAGTTGCGGACCGAAATCACGAATGGAGAATATGACCTTATTGTTTTGCTGATCGATAGAAAGATCAAGCTGTTTGGAGGGCGCATCTGCCATTGCTGCCGCACTGTTCTTCATTAAGTTAAAGAGCACAAGTTCGATTTCAAGTTTGTTCACTTCAATAAGCGGGTTGTGCTTGATGACAACTCTCGTGCGTACTTCTTCAGACGTTGATGAGTGTTGAAAGGTTTTGAGAGCGGCTTCAAGCGCTGTGGATGCTTTGAGACAGATGCGCGGAGAGTCTTCGTCTTTTGCATAGGAGCGGACGCGTTCCACGATGGCTGCGATCCGATGAGCTTCTTCGGAGATGGCTTCAGATGCTCGACATATGGCAGGGTCCTCTTGAAACCGTTGATTGACGCACATTCTTAAACCACCAGCGAAGTTGAGTATTGACGTTACAGGCTGGAGCATTTCATGGGCAAGCATGCCAGACAGTTGGGAGACAATGCCCGCACGCTCCATCTGAGAGAGTCTTGTTCGACTGATCCGCGCTTCCTTCTCTAAATCCAACTGACGGGCAAGCGTCTCACGTAACTGCCGTGTTCTTACGTTGACTAAAATTTTTGTATACACAGAATGAATGAGAAGGGCGGCGATGAGGCCTGCAAAACCAAGAAGATGAGGGAGATATTCTTCACGGACAGCCTGCCAATTGAGCTCTCTCAAATAGGCATAAGGTCCAAGCTTCAAGCTTCGGTAGAGTTGGTCAACGCCAACAAAATCTCCGGCGGCACCCCATGAGAATCCTTTATGAGATGGAGGTTGGTTAAGGAGCGCCATCGTAAGTTTTTTCAGAAACGAAGGATCTCCTCCCGAAGTCGAAGCAAATACGACGTTCGGATAGAGCGGGGCAGATCGGAGGCAAGCTAATCCATCAGTTTTTTGTGCTTCTATGACGCGTAAAGCTGAAAAACGGAAATTTCGAGAGGTCAGAAGCTGCTCAAAGTCACAGGCTTTAAGGATGCCGACATCTGCTTCGCCGGCTAGGACGAGCTCTGCAGCGTTTGGTGACCGGTATTCGGTGAAGAGACGCTTTCCCCAGAAATTTGTTGGGTTGAAGCCTTTGTCGGCAAGAACTGCCTGAATGATGAGCCAACCTTCAAAGCTCTTCGGTGATTCTGCAACAACAGTTGTACCTTTCAAATCCTCAAAGACCTTCAAATCGTGCCGATCCGCTCGAACAATCACAACGGAGCTGGATGCTTTTGAAGGATCTTTTGCTAATGGGCGTGTACGCACGGCTATGTCTTTGGCACCGTGCGTACGCGCTTCATAGGCGTAGAGGCCGCTGTCGGACATGAAGAAGTCAATGCGCTTTTCTCGGATGACTTCAGAGAGTGCTTCCATCGACAGGGTTTCTGTTTTGAATGCAACATTGGGAAAGACAGCTCGCAGGTGAGCCATCGTCGGCCCCATCGTTTCAACAAAAAACTCCGGATCCAATGTTTCTTCAATACCGATGCGAACAGTTTTTTGAATTGACTCTTCGCATGTACTGATTGCCGCATAGGTGGGCACAGAGATAGAGAGTAGCACTCCCAAAAGTGTGGATATTGCTGTTAGAAGGCGAGACAGGATGAGGGTGAATCCAATCATAGATGAGCGACAGTCAGTGCTGCGGTAGGTTCATTGGTGCCTCATGGCTCCGAAGTGAATTCCACATTCATCAGTTTGAAAAGTATTTTGGATTTGAATTCGTCTCAGCTAGAAGGAGGATTTCTCTAAGTACTCTACTGTAACAGCGATAGTGCTGCTTAAAGGATAAACTTTATTGGGTTGCTCAGCATCTCCATTACAGGACACTGCATCAACGGAAAATTTACTCTTGAAGCATTGTTAGCATCAAAAGACAATTACCTTGCTGTACCGTTATCTCTGTCAATTTAGCGGTTAATGTCCGCTCTAAAGCCTTGATGAGCTCCTGTCTAGGAACTACGCTTGAAGATATTTGATGATTACCATCTCGGATGCGTCAAGTATTATCGATTCAAAGCTGAGTGTCTCCGAGCTATTTTCAACCATTACTTGGTTGGCTCGTATCTTCTCGCTAGGACACATATCACAGGTCCATTGGGGCTGGAGTGAGAAAGGTTAGGCAAACTGTGGGTGCTGCATTTAGGGAAACTACGGACACTTTAAGTCACTCAAGATACATCGAAAACGGTGATTGCGTTATTTCCCTGACTATGCCGGGCGAAAGAGCTGAGATAGAATGACGTCATTATGTATAACAGCTTGTTTTTGAAGCAATAAAGAGAGACAGGCATCTGCAATAACAGGGATTTTCAGCTGGGAAACGCGCCGATTTTCGTCGGTGATTATGAGTAAACTAGATAGTTTCACTTAGCTGATGGGACCTGCAGAGGGAGCAGCCATGTTGGGCGAAATTTGGAAAATTGGAGATTGGTCGGTATTTCCGGCTGAGAATACCCTTCGTCGCGACGGGTCGGAGGTGAAAGTTCCGCCGCGTCTGATGGACGCTTTAATTTTCTTCGCTCGGCATCCCGACCATGTGATTTCGCGAACGGAATTGGTTGCGCATCTCTGGAACCGTTCTGTAGTGACGGATCAAACCGTCACGCAGAACATTTTCGAACTCCGCAAAGCGCTTCGCGATGGACGCGGCCGGCAAGAGGCGCCGGAATACATCGCGACAGTGCCGAAGCGCGGTTATCAGCTCGTCGTTGATGCAGAGCTTCTGCGCACTGCGCAGACCGAGGAGCCGCAGCCGGATGCCGTTTCTGTTGAAGGTGCTTCTGAAGCTAAATTAGGCCCGCCTGCACAAGCGGCTGCAGGACAAACCAAGTCTCAGGGGAAGCGTTCTAAATTCATGGATTTTGCTCGCTCCTTCCTCCTGGATGAAGTTGAACTTGGCTTCAAAAAATATCCTTATTGACTCGCTGACAGCCGACCTTTGAGCATGCCGTAATAGACCCAGCTGAGGCACACGAGTACGGTGCCGATTTTCATGGTGTCAAAGTTCAGACAGTAGAGTGAACCGAGCAGCATCACAATTGCCGCGGTGGCAATCGTATGAATCGTTTCCCGCCGTTTGGGCGATGTGCACTCGGCTTTGGCCAGTGCGAAGCTCCCGCTCATGCAGATCACGAACGCAAAGAGCGTGATGAAGACGGCAAGGTCGGTAAATTGCTCATAGATCGTGAAGGTCGAGGGGCTCAGGATCGGCAGGCAGAGAAGACTTTGCACGCCGGTAAGCAGAATGAGTCCCTTTACGGCGGCATCATGTTTATTCATTTGGCCGAAGATCGACGGGAAAAAGCCGGCATGAGCGGATGACGCAAAAACGCGTGCCATGGTGAACTGCCAGGAAACGAGAGATCCGGCGCATCCCAGCCAGAGCAGACAAGAAACGACAGCACCCGATGTTCCGCCGAAAAGTGCGGCATAAACCACGGCAAATGGCGCATCAGACTGAAGGATGACCGCATTGGGAACCAGACCAGCCGTCAGATTGGTGGTTGCGATATAGATGAAGGCCGTTAGAAGTGTGGCGCAGATAACGGCTTTAGGCACATTCTTTTCCGGATTTTCCACGGATTCAGCATTGGCACAGGCCGATTCCAAGCCAAGGAACGCCCAAAAGGTCATTGAAATGCCCGACGATACCGCATCGAGCGTTGGAATTTGATGGGGATTCCAATTGGCCGCATAGAGCGCCGGATCAAACCAAAAGCCGCCTACAACGACAAGCGTAATCAAGGGCAGCAAGAGCGCCCAGACGAAGATGCCGGTGATGCGGCCGGTGATGTACGGGGAGCGGAAGGTGAGAAGCGAGGCGATCCATAAAAGGAGCACGCAGCCGATGCAGGCAAAAACGGATGAAAATGGGAGATGGAACCAGCTCAGCCCATAGCTTACGGCTGCCAGAGAGATGGCAATGTTGCCGAAGACGAGGGAAATGGCATAAGCATAGTTGACGATAAAAGCGCCGGGCTCGCCAAAGGCATATTCGGCAAAGCCGCCCAATCCTCCCAATTTTTTCGACAGCATGCCGCATTGGGCGAATACGTAAGCCACTGCTCCCGAGGCGAGGGCAGTGACAATCCATGAAAGCATTGAAATGGCGCCGATTTCGGCAAATTTTGCCGGAAGCATGATGATGCCGGCTCCCATCATGCTTAGGGAGGTTAGAAGCGTGAGCTGCGTCACGCTCATTTTTCTTCTTGACATATGCACCCTCAAAATGTTTGGAAAGTCGGCAGCGCTCAAAACATACCGAAGCTCATCACTTCACGGAGCGATGGATGTTTTATTTGTATACGCGTGGAATATGTGAGCTTACGATTATTGCAGGAACTCGATCATAGCGTCTTTGATGACAAATGAAAATCACTGTGAGACAGTCAATGGACGGCTGCCACCCGCGAAATATCGAGGGTGGCAGCCTTCGTTTGAGAGGCATCGAAATCAGATGCTTCAATGGGTATTTAGAAATTAATCGTCAGCGGCAGCACTCAGCGTAACGTTGGACTTATGGTTGTGCTTGAAGAGCTTTTCAGCAGCCAGACCATAGAAGAACCAGCCGGCGAATGTGGCGAGTGCACCGTACATCATGGCTTCGAAGCCGGCAGCGTAGAGCGCGTAGAGGCTGTACACCGTGCCGATGAAGGCCATGATCTTGACCCATTTCGCCTGACTGCCCGTCACGCCTTCGGCCTTGAGCATCACGAACACGGCAGCCATCGAGAGAAGGTACGGCATGACGTTGGTGACCACAGCGAGGTCAACGAGCGTATTGAACTGGCGATAGAGGGAGGGGCTGATCGTCATGAAGGACATGAGCGTCTGAACCGAGACGATGATCGTCATGCCAAGAACCGGCGCGTCATCCTTTGTGACCTTGGAGAACCACTTCGGGAAGTAGCCTTCGTCGGCAGAGGACTTGAAGACGCGGGCGATCGTGAACTGCCAGGACAGAAGCGAACCGGAGCACGACAAGATCATCAGACCCATAACGATCTGGCCCACGGTGCCGTTGAACATGGTTGCGAACACCAGACCGAAGGGAGCGGTCGACTTCACGAGTTCAGCGTTGTCAACGATACCGGCAGCGACGTTGGTCGAAAGGATGTAGATCACGGCGACGCCGAGCGTTGCGCCAAGCACAGCCTTCGGAACGTTCTTTTCAGGATTGTCGACGGCTTCGGAGTTCGCGCAGGCAGATTCCAGACCGAGGAAGGACCACAACGTCATGGAAATCGAGGCGCTGACGGCATCGAAAGCGGGCAGATTATGCGGATTCCAAGCGGCAGTATACGTGTCAGGGTTGAACCAGAACCAACCGAATACAGAGATGCCGGCAACCGGAATGATGACGCCCCAAGCCGTGAAATTGGAGATGAGGCCGGTGATCTTGGCGCCCTTGAAGTTGAGAACCGTGCAGATCCAAAGAACCGCGATTGTCAAGAGGCAGGTTTCAAACGGCGTCGTATTGAGGCCGAAGAGTGCAACGGCATAACCGACGGCCGAAATGGCAATGGCGATGTTCGCAATCAGGAGCGAAACGCAATAGGCGTAGTTGGCCAGGAACGAGCCCGATTTGCCGAAAGCATATTCAGCATATCCGCCCATGCCGCCGCGATTGCGCGAAAGCATGCCGCATTTTGCGAAAGCGTAGGCGAGAGCCGTGGAGCCGCCGGCCGTGACCAGCCAGGAAATAATTGAGAAAGTACCGACTTCAGCAAGTTTCGTCGGGAGCATGATGATGCCGGAGCCCATCATGTTAAGGGCTGTTAGGAGCGTAAGCTGCGTTACGCTCATTTTGCTCGAGGAACCGGACATAAGTTGTCACCTCATTGTTGTTGGGATCAGATTTGGGCGGCCGCAGCGGCAGCCGCCCAAATTCGGCTGGTTAGTGATTAGCCTTCAATGCCGAGTTCGGCAGTGCGTTCTTTGGTCAGCACGTAGCCGTAGGCACGCTTGCGTCCATCCGGATCCTTCTGGATGTAGACGCCCTGGAGTTCAGGTGCAAAGCCCGGGCAGCGATTGATGCCTTCTTCAAGCGCGAGGAAGTACTGCAGGACGGAATTGCCCCAAACTTCACCCGGGACGCAGCAAAGCACACCCGGCGGGTAGGGCAGAGCGCCTTCTACAGCGATGCGGCCTTCGGCCTGTTCAAGCGGCACGAGCTCGGCGTTGCCGCGGATGAACTCGAAGTGAGCCTGCTGCGGATCGAGCGCACGGCGCGGGAAGTGCGAACGGCGGAACATTTCCTTTTGCAGCTGCTTGACGTTGCGGGACTTATAGAAGTCATGCATTTCCTGGCAGAGGCGGCGGATGGTGTAGCCGTGGTAGCGCTCTTCATTGGCGTAGTAGATGGAGGGCAGCACATCAACCAACGGCGCATCGGCGTCGAGGTATTCCTCAAAGCGAGCGATCTGGGTGATGAGGTGTTCCATCTTGGCCATGTCTTCGGCCGGCGTCATCAGGAAGAGAATCGAATTCAAGTCGCACTTTTCCGGAACGACAGCGTTTTCGCGCAGGAAGTTGGCAAGAATCGTGGCGGGAACGCCGAAGTCGGCATAGTGTCCCGTTTCGGCATCGATGCCCGGGGTGGTGAGCAGCAGCTTGCACGGATCGACGAAGTACTGACGATCGCCGTAACCTTCGAAGTTGTGCCACTTCGCTTCTGGTTCGAATTCGAAGAAGCGCAGGTTGTGCGCGATTTCCTCCGTGGGATATTCACCCCACGGCTTGCCGTCGATCAGTGCCGGGACGAAGGGCTTGATGTACTTGCAGGTCTTCATGAGCAGCTTGCGGGCTTCAATGCCCACGCGGACGCAGTCCGCCCAAAGGCGCTGACCGCTCATGCCTTCGTGCATCTTCGCATTGACGTCGAGCGCCGCAAAGAGCGGGTAGAAGGGCGAAGTGGACGCGTGCATCATGAAGGCGTTGTTGAGGCGCTTATGCGGGCAGTAGCGGCTTTGGCCCTTGATGTGGCTGTCCTTCTTGTGGATCTGCGAGGTCTGCGAGAAACCGGCCTGCTGCTTATGCACGGACTGCGTCACGAAGATGCCCGGATCTTCAGGTCCGAGATCGAGAAGCAGCGGCGAGCAGTCCTTCATCATCGGGATGAACTGTTCATAGCCCACCCAGGCAGAGTCAAAGAGGATGTAGTCGCAGAGGTGACCAATGCGGTCGACGACCTGACGAGCGTTATAGATCGTGCCGTCGTATGTGCCGAGCTGGATGATCGCAAGGCGGAACGGACGCTTGGCTTCTGCTTTTTCAGGACGCACTTCGCGGATCATGTCGCGCAGGTAGTGCTCTTCGAAGCAGTGTTCATCAATACCGCCGATGAAACCGTAGGCATTGCGGGCCGTTTCAAGATAAATGGGAGTGGCGCCGGCCTGCAGCAGGGCACCGTGGTGATTGGATTTGTGATTGTTGCGGTCAAAGAGCACCAGATCGCCCGGTGCAAGCAGAGCGTTGAGCACAACCTTGTTGGAGGCTGACGTGCCGTTGAGCACGAAATAAGTCTTGTCGGCGTTGTAAATACGGGCAGCTTTTTGCTGAGCAAGGCACGGTGCACCTTCATGAATCAGCAGATCGCCCATCGAAACGTCGGCGTTGCACAAGTCGGAGCGGAAGACGTTTTCGCCGAAGAATTCAGCAAATTCGCGGCCGGCAGGATGACGGCGGAAGAAGGCGCCGCCCTGATGTCCCGGGCAGTCAAACTGGGCATGGCCGTTGCCAACATATTCTTCGAGGCTGCCGAAGAACGGCGGGAGGACGGTGTCCTCATACTTCTGCGCAAGGGTGTCAATCTGACGGCCATAGAGCTTGGCATCGTCACTCTTGCGGTCAATGATGCTGGCTGCACGGCCAATCAGGCAAGGATCTACTTTGCCGCCTTCATTCAGGATAACAACAGGAATGCCGAAGGCGTTCGACTCAATCTGCTCAAGTTTGCCGGCGAGGGCCTCATCGGCCGTCATGACGGCGATGGAAACCTGGGTGAAGTTGGCGTTGTCGAAGTCGATGACTTCGCGTTCGCATTCAAAAGCTGAACGACTGGCTTCAGTGGCGGCAACATAGAGTTTGCGCATAGGAAAGTCCTCTTTAAGGGCTGTCTTTCTAATATTTTTTAGAAAAACGTATTAAGGCTTTTAAGTATTTTGCGATTGAATGAATTCAGGTGTTTGGAGAACGGGATTTGAAGGTTTCGTTCAATCGCTTAATGCTTGAGGTGAATCCTAGGCTTCCATCAGGAAAGAATCATTAGTGTAATTTCTGAGGAATTTCTTATTTACGTATTAATCCATAAAAATCAACATGTTGATGTGACAATATTTAATTTTAAAGTGCTGTTTAGAAGAATTAGTTTGATGGGATATTGTTCTTTATGAAGGTTTATGAGAAGGACTTTTAAAGTGTCAACGTGACATCATCAATGTATCAACATATTGATATATATGAAGTAAAATATAAATACAGGTATCTTTAGGAGCGTGTTTGCTGCTGTGCGGCAAGGGCGGATCAGCAAGTGAATAGAAAATTTCCTTGTTTTCAATGGTGATTATATTTTCATTGATCTTGCGGGCTATATAAATATATTTTTATTGATCGTTAACCTTGATATTTTCTTGGTATTGGAGTTTGTAAGATGTGGGGGTCTCTCCTTTTGTGTGGATGGGCCAGCACTTTTTTATCACTATGAAAAACATCAACCCGAGCACTCTCTGATGTTGTAAATGTCTGGTGGTGAAATGTGCTGGCCTTTTTTTTAGGAGCTTCGCGTAATGGAGCCTTTTAATGCGGGTTGGTTGTCATTGCTGCCTCCCGCGGCTGCGATTGTGGCTGCGTTGATCAGCAGGGAAGTTATTTCTGCGCTGCTTGTCGGCATTCTTACAGGAGCGGTTATCTACACAAGCTCTACGGGGGGCGGCGTCATCATCGGCAGTCTGGATGCTGTTTTTTCGATGATGGTGGCGACGCTTGAATTCAAAATCCTCATATTCACGTCACTCTTAGGTGCGGTGGTTTATTTGGTCTCTCTGTCGGGCGGTTCAAAAGCCTATGGGGAATGGGCCGGGCGGCGAATGAAGACGAAGCGGAAGTCCTTGCTTTCGGCTTGCGGGCTTGGCTGTCTTGTGTTTATTGACGACTACTTCAGCTGCTTATTTGTCGGCACTGTGATGAAGCCTCTGACCGACCGCTGTCGAGTAGCTCGTGCCAAGCTGGCATGGATCGTTGACTCAACGGCAGCTCCCGTTTGCATCATTGCGCCGGTGTCCTCATGGGCAGCTGCGGTAGCGGCTTCGTTGAAAAGCACGCCGCTCGAGGATCAGTCCATGGCTGCGTTTATGGCGGCTATCCCATGGAACTTCTATGCGATTCTCACCATTGCGCTTGTGGTATTTCTGATTTGGCGGGGCAGAGATTTCGGTCCCATGCTGACCGCTGAAGCTGAGGCAGAGAAAGCGGAGAACCTCACGCAGGATGAAGAGCAGACCGAGTCGACTGGAAACGGCGGGCTTCTGGAAATGATTTTCCCGATTGCGCTGCTTCTCATCTTTTCCTTCGCTTCGCTTTTATATTCGGGCGGTTTTTGGTCAGATGGCCCGACAAAGTATCAATTCGGCGCGGCGATCGGCGCATCGTCATCTTCTTCGGCGCTCTGCTGGGCTGGGTTTGGCACGCTCGCTGCGACCATATTGCTCTACGTGCCGCGCCGCGTCCTTTCATTTACGAAGTGCATGGACGGCGCCGTGAACGGCATGAAGCTGATGCTGCCGGCCAACATCATCCTGGTGCTGGCGTGGACGCTCTCGGGGATATGCCGTGATCTATTAATGTCAGCGCAGTACGTTGAAGGGCTGGTTACAAGTTTTGGCGGCGATGTGATGCAGCTCTTCCCCTTCATCTGTTTTGCGGCAGCCTGCGTGCTTTCTTTTGCAACCGGTGCTTCCTGGGCGACTTTTGGCATCCTCGTTCCGATTTTGGTGCCGATTGCATATGCCGTGGATCCGTCAATGGTCTTTGTTGTGTTGGGTGCCGTGCTGGCTGGTTCTGTTTTCGGCGACCACTCCTCACCCATCTCAGATACTTCAGTGCTTTCGGCTGCAAGTTCAGGCTGTCCGGTAATGGAACATGCGGCAACGCAGCTGCCCTATGCGCTGCTCACGGCCTTTGCTGCCGGCGCCGGTTATTTAACGGCGGGATTGACGAATGGGAGTCTTTTGCTCTCCTGGAGCACTGCGGCTGCCGTGCTGAGCGGCGGACTGTGGCTCACCTTGAATCAGCGCAAAGCGGCTGTGCGGCCCATCGCAACGGTTGACGAGGTTTGATGGCAGAAATGATTTTGAGTCTGTGAAAGGCGGACGTGCGGATGGTTGGGACCCGCACGTCTGCCGCACAGCTTCTTCGGATGGGCGTTAATCGTGAGCTTTAGGTGCTCCATAAGGCTGAACGATTAACGTCCTTTTTTTCACTTTGCAGTCTAAGAACTCACACAGTCAATTCTGCGGCATCAATAATGCCGCAGCTGAAATTCTGCAAATTTAAGTCCGATCTCAACAGCAAAGATGATGATTGCGACCAGGGCAGATGGATTCGAGGGATATCCAGCTATCCGGCCTGTTGTGAAGAAGAGCTCTGCCCGCAGAACACCAGGCAAGCAGCTGCAGTGGAAACTTACCGCATTCAAAGACCATGCGGTTGAGCGGAAATATCAATTAATTTCACTGAAAATGAATCGATGAAGCACGATTTTTCAGTATCGTGCGGTATCTGCCTGCTCGGAAGAGGCGGGCATCGATCGAAATGGCTCGGCATCACTATCCAATTCCTTGTGTTGGAAGAGCATGATGACCGTTCTGCCTCTTGCGTTTGAATCAGCGGCCCCAGCGTTCTTGCCACAACGGCACGGCTTTTTGGAGAAAACTCGATACTGAATCGGCGCCCAATCGTTGAAATCCCAGATGTTCGAACGCTGCTTCGAGTGCAGGCAATGGTTCTTCATTATCAATGGGGGCTGCACCGGCCTGTTTGGACAGTTTTTCCCCGCGGTCATTGAGCACGAGTGGGATATGGAAATAGCGCAATGGTGCGGCGCCGAGCGCTTGGGTGAGCAATATTTGCCGCGGCGTGTTGTCTATCAGATCCGCACCGCGCACGATGTCGGTGACGCCTTGGTAAAGATCGTCAACGACGACGGCAAGCTGATAGGCCCAAAACCCGTCGGCGCGCTTCAGAACGAAATCTCCCACGGTTTTCTCAACATTTTGCAGATAGTCGCCTAAGCGACGGTCATGGAATCGGACATTGCCTGCGGGCACGCGGAATCGAAGTGCACGCACTGGGCGCTCCTGAGTGCCGTGTCGACAGGTGCCCGGATACACGCCAATCGGCAGACCCAATGCTTCGTCAGCGAGCTGAATTTCTTTGCGTGAGCAGGCGCAGCCGTAGATAAAGCCCTCAGCAGTCAGTTTGGCGAGCGCGTCCGCATAGGCCTTTAAGCGGTCATGCTGCCAGAGAATGGGCTCATCAGAGGTCATGCCAAAGCGTGCCAACGCTTTAATGATGGCTTCTCCGGCTCCGGGTACATCTCGCGGAGGGTCAATGTCTTCAATGCGCACGAGCCATATCCCGCCATGCGCACGAGCGTCAAGCCAACTGGCCAATGCCGCAGCAAGACTCCCGGCATGAAGCCGCCCGGTAGGAGACGGCGCGAATCGTCCTCGATAGGGAATTGAGGTGGGTGCCGGTGAAAGGTTGACTGTCTGCATGAGGTTCGAGGCTTTGGAGATGAAGAAGGAACTTTATGCCTAAGGTCGTCAGTACTGCAAGTCTATGAAATTTATTTATTTTGAGCATTCATCACAGCAAAAATGATTTGGCTAATAAGTTAAAGAAATAAAGGCCTGTCTATTCTTTTTAGAAAAATGTTTTAAGGGTCAATTGGAATTGCGTTAATTGCAGTTTTATGGTCTTGGTGTTAACGCTTAATTATTAACCCAAAAGGTCCTTTAATTGTCTATTGTAATGAATGAAAATATAAAGTTTGGGTGATGCATTCCTATTGTTTGGAATTAATCAGGAAGATATCTTTATCAATATGGCGTTAATTTAGTATCAATAATCTGTCTATTTCAGAAAAAGATAGGTTTTATGAGGACTGTTATATGAAATTGATATCAATTAACTAGTTGAAATATATGAAATATACATAACAATCGACAAATGTTTGTTATGTGATTGCTTTTTTATATTTCTATGAGGCTTTAAAGGCCCTAAAAGTTCAATATTGCTGCAACAGCTTCAGCATGGTTCGGCGAGAAGAAGGAAGCCGGTTCGTTTTGAAGATGTTGTTTCATCAACTTCTGGGGCACAAAATGTCATCTGGGAAAAAAATCGGACTATTTGCATGTACTGGCATTGTTGCCGGTAACATGATGGGTAGCGGCATCGCCCTGCTTCCCTCAAATCTCGCCAGTATTGGTTCTGTTGCACTGTTTGGTTGGCTGATTGCTATGTTTGGCGCGTTGGCGCTTGCATATGTATATGCCCGTCTATCTACAGTGAATCCGCAAAGCGGCGGTCCTGTCGCTTATGCGGGTGAAATTAGCCCGGCCTTCGGGTATCAAACCGGCGTGCTTTATTACCACGCCAACTGGATCGGCAACCTTGCAATTGCAATTACTGCTGTTTCCTATCTCTCAGTCTTCTTCCCAATTCTCAATCATCCCATTCCTGCCGGCATTGCCTGCGTCGCGGTGGTGTGGTTCTTCACGATCCTCAACTTCTTCGGCGGCTCAATGATCGGCAAGGTCACTACGTTCGGCGTTATTGCGCTCCTTATCCCTGTTGTCGGCACGGCAACTTTCGGCTGGTTCTGGTTTGATCCCCAGCTCTACATGGATAACTGGAATGTCTCTGGCACGACTGACTTGGATGCTACCTGCCGCAGCGTTCTGCTGTGCCTCTGGGCCTTCATCGGTATTGAATCGGCCTCTGTCTCGTCCGGTCTCGTTGACAATCCTCGCCGTACGGTTCCGCTCGCCACGATGCTTGGCGCCTTGCTCGCCGGTCTCGTCTACATCGGTTCGTCTCAGGCTATCGCCGGCATGTTCCCGGCCTCTGTGACGGCTGCCTCGGGTGCTCCGTTTGCTCTTTCGGCTTCGCTGATGGTCGGTGACTGGGCTGCTCCGGTTGTGTCTGCCATCACGGCTCTCGCCTGCCTCACCTCGCTCGGCTCTTGGATGATGCTTGTTACTCAGGCCGGTGCCCGTGCCGCTCAGGAAGGCTATATCCCCAAGATCTACGGTGAACTCGACAAGAACGGTCTGCCCCGCAAGGGTCTGATCCTCTCGGCCACGCAAATGACGGTGCTTATGGCTGTCATCACGGCCATGAACGCAAGCGGCGGCTCTGCTTCTGACCTCTTCGGCATGATCACCGGTATCGCGGTTCTTCTCACGATGCTCCCGTACTTCTACAGCTGCGTCAACCTGCTGCGCATCGAAGGCGCAACGACCCGCAACGTTATCAGCTGCATCGCATCGGTTCTCGGCAGCGGATTCTGCTTCATCGCCCTGGCCGGCGCCGGTTTCAACCAACTGATCGCTACCTTCATCGTCAGCCTGGTCATCATGATGTTCTTCTCCTGGAAGAAGGGCAAGCTCCAGGCGACTGTCAAGGCTACTGCTGCAGAAGCTTCCGACAAGTCCGAAGCTGGCAAGGCTGCAGTGCTCGTCGGCGACAACTAATCAGTCAACACATCTTTCATCAACTTCTTCCTCTGGCTGGGTCTGCTCACTTTATGTGACGGATTGAGAGGGCAGGCCCAGCCCCTTCTGGTTTCACCACCACATCTCCCTTTGTGAGGTTTCATTATGAACATCATCGTTGAGCTCGTCTCGCCTGGTCGTTTCTTTAAAGACGCCCCGATTCACAGCCTGAATGAGTGCTTAAAAAAACGCGGGTTCGAAGTCGTATTTGCCGCCGATCAGGCGGATCTTGTTCGCGTCGTCGAAAATAATGCCCGCCTTGCCGGTGTGGTGATCGACTGGGAAGATTCTCCTCAGGAACTCTGCCAGCAAATTCATGATTTCAATGAATATCTCCCCGTTTTTGCTTTCTCGAGCTCCAACAGTGTGACGGATGCTACGTTCCAGCAGCTCTCACTGAATGTTGAATTCTTCGAATATGAAATTTCGAACGCTGCGGACATCGCCGTTACGATCTCTCAGAAGGTCGAAGAATACGAAAAGGCTGTTACGCCTCCGCTGACACGCGCATTGATCAACTTCGCCAAAGAAGGCAAGTACACATTCTGCACGCCGGGCCATATGAGCGGCACGGCCTTCCAGCACAGCCCGGTCGGCGCATTGTTCTATGACTTCTTCGGCGCCAATACCTTCAAGGCTGACGTTTCAGTTTCCGTGGGTGAACTCGGCTCTCTGCTTGACCACTCCGGTCCTCATCGCGATGCTGAGAAATACATCGCTGAGACGTTTAATGCTGACCGCAGCTACATCGTTACGAACGGCACGTCGACCGCCAATAAGATCATCGGTCTGTACTCCGCTCCGGCCGGCAGCACTGTGCTGATTGACCGTAACTGCCACAAGTCGCTCACGCATCTGATGATGATGAGCAATGTGATCCCAATCTATCTGCGTCCGACCCGCAACGCCTACGGCATTCTGGGCGGTATCCCGCAGAGCGAATTTAAGCACGAGACCATTGAAAAGCGTGTGAAGGAAACGCCGAACGCCACGTGGCCGGTTCATGCTGTGGTGACCAACTCCACCTATGACGGTCTGTTCTACAACACCGGTTTCATCAAGAATACGCTGGATGTGAAGTCGATCCACTTCGACTCCGCGTGGGTGCCTTACACCAACTTCAGCCCGATTTATCAGGGCCTCGCCGGCATGAGCGGCGGCCGTACAGAGGGCAAGGTGATCTACGAAACTCAGTCGACGCATAAGCTGCTGGCTGCGTTCTCGCAGGCTTCCATGATCCATGTGAAGGGTGAAATCAACGAAGCGACGTTCAATGAAGCGTTCATGATGCACACCTCCACGTCGCCCTTCTATCCGATCGTGGCATCGACGGAAACTGCTGCCGCTATGATGCGCGGCAATGTCGGCCGCCGTCTGATTGATGAATCCATCGATCGTGCGATTCGTTTCCGTAAGGAAATCAAGCGTCTTCGCGAAGAATCCGATTCTTGGTTCTTCGACGTGTGGCAGCCCGAAAACATCGGCACGAAGGAATGCTGGGAACTCAAGCCCGAAGACAAGTGGCATGGTTTCCGCAACATCGATCAGGAGCACATGTATCTTGACCCGATCAAGGTCACGCTCCTCACGCCGGGTCTCAATGGCGACGGCACGATGGCTGAGCGCGGCATTCCCGCTTCGATCGTCTCCAAGTACTTGGATGACCGCGGCGTGATCGTTGAAAAGACGGGCCCCTACAACCTGCTCTTCCTCTTCTCCTTCGGTATCGACAACACGAAGGCGATGGGGCTGCTGCGTGAGCTCTGCAACTTCCGCCGCGACTACGACCGCAATCTTGAAATCAAGGAAGCGATCCCGTCGCTTTACAAGAAGGATCCGAGCTTCTACGACGGCATGCGTCTGCAGGAACTGGCCCAGGGCATCCATAAGCTCATCGTTGAACACGATCTGCCGAACATGATGTTCCACGCGTTTGAAACGCTGCCGAAGATGGTCATGCCGCCGTTTGAGGCCTTCCAGCGCGAACTCAACGGTGAGGTTGAGGAAGTCCGCATTCAGGATATGCAGGACAAGGTCAATGCCAACATGATTCTGCCGTATCCGCCGGGAGTTCCTCTGGTTATGCCGGGCGAAATGCTCACGGCCGACAACCGCGCGGTGCTGGACTTCATGCTCATGCTCTGCGAAATCGGCGAGCACTTCCCGGGCTTCGAAACCGATATCCACGGTGCCTATCGTCAGCCGGACGGTTCCTACACCGTCAAGGTTCTGAAGATGTAAGGCTTCTAGGTTAGGCAGAGATCTGCTGGTGGGGCGGCGGACACATTTGTTGGGTTCCAATGTGTCCGCCGCCTGCAGCCCCATACGAGCAGTGGGATGCTGGAAGATCTCTGCCGCTTTTCACTCCACCAGAACCCAATCCATCAATCCCAACTTACATTAGGTGGCTACATGACTAACGAGAACATCTCGGTCACAGAAGTACAAAATGAAAATTCGGTTATTGCGGAACGCCGCGCCAAGCTCCTTAAGCTTCGCGAACACGGCGTCGCCTATCCGAATGACTTTGTCCGCAAGGATTTGTTCGGTGACCTTAACGAAAAGTACGGCAACAAGACCGCTGAAGAGCTTGCAGCGCTCGCGCCGAAGGTCGCTTGTGCAGGCCGTGTGATGCTCAAGCGAGTCATGGGCCGACTCACTTTTGCGACCGTCCGCGACTATACGGGGACAATGCAGTATTTCGTCCAAGAAAGCACGGTGGGCGAAGCCGCTTACGCAGATTTCAAGACGCTCGACCTCGGCGACATCGTTGCTTGTGAAGGTACGCTGATGCGTACTCAGGCCGGCGATCTGGCCATTAAGGTGACGTCATTCCGCTTGATGGCCAAGAGCCTTCGGCCGATGCCCGATAAGCACAAGGGCCTGCAGGACCAGGAATTCTGCTATCGCCGCCGCTATGTGGATTTGATGGTCAATGCCGAATCACGCGAGCGCTTTATCAAGCGTTCGAAGGCAATTGCCTCCATTCGCAATTTCATGCTGGCCAACGACTTCCTGGAAGTGGAAACGCCGATGCTGCATCCGATTCCGGGCGGCGCCAATGCACGTCCCTTCATCACGCACCACAATGCGCTCAATACCGAAATGTACCTGCGCATTGCGCCGGAACTTTATCTGAAGCGTCTGGTGGTTGGCGGCTTTGAACGCGTATTCGAAATAAATCGAAACTTCCGCAATGAAGGCATTGATGCGCGTCACAACCCAGAATTCACCATGATGGAGTTCTACGCCACCTATTGGACCTATAAGGAGGTGATGGAATTTACCGAAGCGATTCTGCGACATGTCGCGCGTGAAGTGACCGGTTCGGCCATCGTGACGTATCAGGGAATGACGATCAATTTCGAGGAGCCCTTCGACAAGCTCACGCCGAAGCAGGCCATCTTGAAGTACAGCCCCGAATACACTGAAAGTCAGCTCGTGGACGAAGATTTCCTGAAGAAGGAACTCAAGCGTCTCGGTGCCGACGAGCAGATTGATCCGACGCTCGGCTCGTTGCAGATGGCGCTTTTTGACGAAACCGTTGAAAAGAAGCTCATCAAGCCGACCTTCATCATTGACTATCCGACGGAAATTTCGCCTTTGGCCCGAGCCTCGGATGTGAATCCGGACATTACGGAACGCTTTGAACTCTTCATTGCCGGCCGAGAAACCGCCAACGGCTTCTCCGAACTTAACGATCCGGATGATCAGGCAGCTCGCTTCCGCGCGCAGGTTGAGCGCAAGGGACACGGTGACGATGAGGCGATGTATTACGACGCTGATTATGTGACGGCACTTGAATACGGATTGCCGCCGACCGGCGGGTGCGGCATCGGCATCGATCGCTTTATGATGCTGCTCACGGACGCACCTACGATTCGTGACGTCTTGCTCTTCCCTGCACTGAGGCCGGAGAGTAAGAATTGATCATTGAGTTGATTTTGTAAACGCAATTGCAGCCGCGCAGGAAAGATTCTCTCCTGCGGGGCTGCTCTTGTTTGCGGCCAGAGGGCAAAAGGGGCCACAAATGACTAAATTCAAAATGAACAGAACGCAGTTCATGCTGCTGACTGCTTTGAACATGTTGGGATCGGGGATCCTGATGCTGCCGGCAAAAGTCGCGCAGGTGGGCGGCATCGGGCTTTTATCCTGGTTTGTTGTTTGCCTTGCAGCTGTCGCGATGGCATACGCCTTTGCCAACTGCGGGATTTATTCCAAATATCGTCTGGGCGGTTTAGGTGCTATCGCCGAAAATGCCTTCGGCATGCCCGGCTCTTTTTTGACCAACTATATTTACGCATTTTCTGTCGTCATCGCCAACGTTGCCATTGCTACCACCGCGGTCGGCTATCTGCTGGGCATTTTCGGCATTCACGCTGATCTGGGCGTTGTGCAGTGCTTAACCATAGCGTTGCTTTGGCTCTCGACGTTGGTGAACTTCGCGGGCGTTAAAGCCATGGGGCGCCTCAGTGCAGTGACCATCTGGGGTATCTTGATCCCGCTCCTTTTTCTAATCTGTGCGGCGCCGTTCAGCTTTGACGCACAGTTGTTTGCACAGAATTGGAATCCGCGTGATTTGTCGATGCAGACCGCGGTGACGGCGACGGCCCCCATGATGTTCTGGGCCTTTTTGGGATTAGAGTCAGCTTGCGCTAACGACGACAGCGTCGATAACCCGGAGAAGTCTGTTCCTAAAGCTGTATTGGCCGCCACACTTGCGGTGGCAGTCATTTATGTCGGATCAACAACTTTGACCGCAGGCTTGCTTCCAGAATCCGAACTGGTGGATTCCGGAGCGCCGCTCTTTGTCATCTTCGTGAGTCTTTTTGGTTCAACGGCGAGCCGCATACTGGCAGTGCTGCTCTTTTTGGCCTGTGTGGGGTCACTCGTTACGTGGCAGTTTACGATGTATCGAGTCTTCATGACCTCCGCCAGGCTGGGATACTTCCCAGCGTTGTTTAAACGCGTTGGTAAAACCGGTGTTCCTTATTTAGGACTCTTTATCCTATGTTTCATCCAGACGCTGTTGGTGCCGTTTATGCCGGTCTCCAACTTGTTCAGTCAGTTTGATCTGCTGGTGGACATCTCGGTCATTACCAATGTCTTCCCGTATTTTCTCTGTATGGCTGCCACTTTTGTAGTTGTGCGCAGAGCCGGACTTCAAGGCGTCAAGAAGGTTTGTGTTGAAGCGGCTGCCTTGGGCTCACTCATCTTCATCGGGTGGTATTTCAGCCTCATGGACGGCGATGTCATGAAGTTTGCGACCATTGTCTTCTTCTTGGGCATTGCGTTTTATGGTCTCTTTGTTGCCAAGGATGGGAGCACAGAGCTCCCTGAGCAATAAAGATATTTTGGCTAAGCCCACGGGGCAGTATTTAACGGTTTAAGAGTTTACAGATGTAAATGCTTTGAGGAGACTTTGAATCCACAGTGCGTATAAATACTGAGTTTATATGTTGACGCAGATAAGTATGAGTACATCACAAATAAGTTGATAAACAACGATAAACAGTAAATATGCATTTTTCTTGCTATTCCAATAGGGTGATGTACTCAATCGAACTGATCAACTACAATGAGAAACAGTATAAGGACCGCGATAAATAACAATAGAAGATGGTCAAGATAGTTAATTCGAGAGGGAACAATGGAGAGTGCATTTTTTACTGTTGCCGATTGGGTAGCCAATCCTAGATCAAATTCAATTCGGCGAAAAAACCGTCGAAGCGTCCTGCCGCCGCGGCTGATGGATCTGTTGTTTTATTTTGCGCAGCATCCTATGGAGGTAGTTTCCAGACAAGAGATTATTGATAATTGCTGGGATCGGGATGTTGTAACAGATCAGGCTATCACTCAGGCCATTTTCGAATTACGAAAATTTTTAAAAGACGGCCGCAGTGCTAAAGAGGCACCGGAATATATTAAAACGGTACCAAAACGCGGCTATCGTTTATTGGCGCCGGTTCATCAGTTGACGGTGGAAGAATACATTGCCGCAACCTCTGAAAATGGGGCTCAAGGCACACAGGTGATCGACGATGAGGACGTTGCAGCTGAGAGGGAACTGCAGCAGCCCGTCAGTGCGGCTGAGCCCGAGCATGAAGCGGCAACCTCGTTTGAAAGCAAGATTCTGGAGGAGACGGGTACAGCTGCGCTCGAACAGATACCTTCCCGGAGTGCCTCTATCAAGCAAGAGCGCCGAGGAAAAGTTACCCCCCCCCCCGCACAGAAGGGCGGCGCGGCCAAGAGAAATATTTTCAACAAAATATCCGACGCATTGTGGCTGGATCAAGTGACCTTAGGCTTTAAGAAAGGAGCCTATTAAAAGAACGCTGGGCGCTGCGTCTGTGAACGGCGGCAGAGCCCAGATGACATCGTTCTTGGGCCGGGCAAGGCCGAGAGACCTAGCAGCAGAAAAAGCGGTCTGGCGCGGCGTTAGAAGCAAAAGAAAGGGGCTGAACCATTATCAGGTGCAGCCCCTTTATTTTGCAGATTCGCCGTCTAGGCGTTTTCGCGGTTTACCCATATTGTGATGCCTCTTAAAGATTAGTGCTGTTCGGTCGCGAACGGAACACTGACAGAACGCATATTGCGGGAAACACCCAGACAGAAGGTATTCAAATACTCTTCTGCAAAGGCAGCGATGATGGAACCGATCGTATGAATAAGATGCATAGCCATTTTAAAACTCCTAAAGATTCAATGGTGTTGTTAAAAACTTGAGATCTTCCTGACCTCGAGACTTAGATTACCCCTCTCATAAAAGAGATGCAAGTCGATGATGAATTAAAAAAGAATGAATCGCTAAACTATCAATCCTATTAAGGGCTAATACCTAAAAATAAAATAGCCTTTAATTCTGTCAGACGAAATGTAATAAGTGAAGATTTTTGAAAACAGAAGAAGAAATATTAATTGAATACGTTACACTCATTATGTAAGCTGATAAATAAAAGGGCTGTACTTCAAGTACAGCCCTTTTATTTGGGAGCTTCGTCAACTGGAGGTTTTCGATATTCCGGCATGTTGACTCCTATTGAATGAAAATAGACTTCAAGCGGTGCGAGTTGACGTCGAATTATCTTCTGCGGGGAACGGCGCACTGACTTCATGGAGGTCTCGGGAGATGCCCATGCAGAAGGTATTGATAAAGTCTTGGGCAAAAGCATCAAAAAGAGCACCGCAAATTCTAAGAATCGAAGAAAACATTTATGTAGTCCAAAATTACTGAATTGTTCTAAAAATGAGATATTCCTGATCTCGCGATTAGAGTACACCAGCTTTATTTAGGCTTGCAAGCAGATAAATCGAAAAACAAACATCAGAGAACCAAACCGACAATTCAGTTTAGGGTTAGTACCTAGCGTAGAAGATCCGCTCACTGAAACAGCAATAGCGGCAGAATCTTGATGTTTTGAGGCATATAGGTTTAAAGAAAGCGTTTTGGCCTTGTGAAGATGGGCAGGCAAAAGAAAGGGGCTGTACCCAATTACAGGTGCAGCCCCTTTATTTCGCAGGATCGTCCGGCGGACGTTTTCGAGATTTATTCATATTATTTACTTAATAATCAGTTAATTAGCTGCGCGGTGCGAAGAAGCAAAGACCGTGACGGTCAAAGCGGAAAAGACGATCAGCATAAACAGAAGGAATCTGGGACATACCATGTTCCCAAGCAATGATCTGATGAGCAGAAACGCGCAGGATATCGGCGAGCTGTTCAACAGAGAGTTCGAGATGTTCGCGAATAGAACGAAAATTGCTGCCGGTCATACTAATTCTCCTATGACATGTATGAGCTGTTAAAAACTTGAGATCTTCCTGACCTCGGGTTCAAGATTACGCGGTCTTTTAAGAAGTTGCAACTCAAACTGGAAAAATCAATTCATCAACACTAAATCATCAACCGGTATTGGGGTTAGTACCTATTTGGCGAATTAAGACAAATTTAGGGAAGAAATACAAAAAGCTATAAAGACATACGTTTATTCTTTGAACTGGTTATGAATAAAAATGCATTTCGAAATATCAAGCAGGCCGTAAATATAGGCATATTGGTTATACAAAATATCCTTGTTTACTTTTTGAAAACAAATCTATTCGGAGGCAGGTGTGATCGGCGGATGGGGGCAAGGTTTGCTTTAGACTTCGCCGAGAAGTCTGATGAATATCGATGGGCTCACGATGAATGACAAGCCCGTACCCTTATGTCTCTTGTGAAAACACCTGCTGATGATTCGAAAACGGCTGCCGCAGAGGATCATGAGGTCGCAGCTGCGACAAAATCCGGACGTCCTACGACCAAGGATGCTGCGCTTCTCGCCTTTGTTTCTTCTATCGGCCCTTTTGCTGCGAATGCGTATGTCCCCGCCTTTGATGAAATAGGGCAGCATTACGGCGTTGGGCTGGTAACCGTGCAGCAGACGCTTTCGATCTATCTGGCCGCATTTGCTTGTACGTCGCTTCTGATAGGGGCGGCTTCAGATGCTTTCGGACGAAAGGCTGTGCTTGCCCTTTCAATGACGGTATTTGCTGTCTCGTCGCTGGGGCTTCTTTTTGCCGACTCGATGGAAGCGTTCTTTATCTGGCGGTTTGTAATGGGGATGGCAGCGGCTGCGGGGCCTGTTGTCACTCAGGCTATTGTTCGCGATCGCTGGAGCGGGGGTGATGCAGCAAAAATCATCGCGCTCATCGCGGTTATTTTTGGGCTGGCGCCGGCATTAGCTCCGGTTGTAGGGGGTGAACTGACCGTTCATCTGGGCTGGCGGTCAATTTTTATCTTTTTAGCCGTTTTAAGTGCGGCGATGGCATTTTGCTCAGCCTGTGTACTTAAAGAGTCGCTCCCGAGCGAACGTCGTGTTTCTTTTCGTCCGTGGGCGACATTGCTTCGTTATGGTGGGGTGCTCAAAGTCCCCGCATTCACGTCGGGCGTTGTTGCTCACGGCTTCATTTTCTTGGGCTTGATTGTTTATTCTGCAGGCGCGGCTGATTTCGTCCTCAATGTGATGGGACTAGGGGTGGATGAATTCGGCTGGCTGATGATTCCGATGGTGGTTGCCGGCATGACGGGTTCTTGGGCCTGTTCACACTTGCTGGCGATGTTTGGTCAGAATCGGCTCCTTTTTTGGGGAGTCGGCATTTTGACGGCATCGGGCTTATTTGGCGTGGTATTCGATCACGGCCCTTTTGCCGTCTTCCCCTGGGTGTTGTTGGCGCCGGTTGTTTATAACTTTGCCGCAGCGGCCGTTCGTCCGGCACTCAACGTGATGAACCTTGACTATTTCCCCAAAAGCCGCGGCTTGGCCGCGTCGGTACAGCAGTTTTTTCAGACGGGTGCTTTTGCGGTTTCATCGGCGCTTCTCATTCCCATTGTCTTGGGGGAGGCCTGGAAGTATGCCGCAGTGATGCTCGGTTCCGGACTGATTGCTCTGGTGCTGCTCCTCGTTGTGCGGCGGACGAGACCCGCGGCCCTGGCAGCGGCTGAAGCTGAGGAGCTGGCAGAAGACGAACTGAGGATTAAGCCGACAAAACTTTCCTAACGCCAGAGCATTCAGACTGCGGTGAAAAAAGCCTGCGGTTTCATCGAGAAACCGCAGACTGACGGAAGGAAAAGCGAAGCGGAGCTGTTTGTGAGTTCTGAATCAACAGCCATGCAGCACACGAGATCATTTGTCCGTTGCGTGTGCTGCATCCCTGCGGCGGTTAATCGAGCTCCGCTTCGTAGTAGTCAAAGCCGGCATCAGGCTGAACGTAGAATTTCTTCAGGTTCTTAACCTTGGCCGAAACATTCTGTTCGTTGATGAGGAAGATCCACGGCGCATCGTTCCAAATGGCGTCCTGACCGGCGTTATAGAGCTTAGTTTTTTCAACACGATCCGTCGTGAGCAGTGCTTTCGTAAAGCTGTCATCGAGCACCTTGCTGGAATAAAAGCCGTAGTTGCCTGCCACCGGCGCCCAGCTTGCCGTAGCAAGCAGCGGACGGAGCGCCCAGTCAAGTTCGCCCGTGGAGCTCGACCAACCGGCATAGAGCATGTTGAGCTTGGCATCTTCAGGTTTTTTCAGCAGGTATTCATTACGCTGACCGGCTTCCATGGCAAGGATCGAAACTTTGACGCCGACCTGAGCAAACTGCTGCTGCAGGAACTGAATGACTTTCTGTGCAGTGGTGTGGTTGTAGAGCGACCAGAGGGTTGCAGTGAAGCCGTTCGGGTAGCCCGCTTCCTTCAGGAGTTCGCGGGCTTTCTTGGGATCGTAAGGCCAGGGCTCATAGACCTTGGAATAGTCGACGCCTTCCGGTGCAGAGCCCGTGGCCGGAACGGCATAGCCGCTGAAGGCCACCTTGGCAAGGGCTTCTTTATTGACGGCGTAATTGAGCGCTTTGCGCACCCGTACGTCGTTGAAGGGCTTGGTTTTAGTGTTGAAAGCGACGTAACGCTCAATGATGGAGGGCGAAACCGTCACTTCAAGGTTGTCGCTGCCAGTCAAGGTCTTGGCCTGTTCGGGCGGAACCGGGAAGATGAACTGTGCTTCGCCCGTGCGCAGCATGGCTACACGCGTCGAATTTTCCGGCACCGGCTTGAAGTAAATGCCGTCAAGTTTGGGGAGCCCCTTCTGCCAGTAGTTGGGGTTCTTGACGACATGGAGAATTTCCGAGGGGTTGTAATCTTTCAGGATGTAAGGACCCGTGCCGCAGGGATGAAAAGCAATCTGCTTGCCCGGATATTTTTCAAGCGACTTCGGGCAAATCATCACGCCGGCCGGATGGGCAAGCTGATTGATGAAGGCCGAGAACGGCGTATGGAGCGTAATGCGCACCGTATAGTCATCAACGACTTCGGTTTTGGCAATGTTCATGTAGAGCGTGTAGCGTCGGAGCGCATTGTCCTTATTCGTCACGCGGTCGAAATTGGCTTTGACGGCATCGGCTTTGAATTCCGTACCGTCATGGAACATCACGCCTTTTCTGAGCGTCACCGTGTAGACCAGGCCGTCCTTACTCACTTCGTAGCCGGTTGCAAGGGCGTTCTTAAGCTTCATGTCCTTGTCGAGACCAAAAAGCCCTTCGTACATTGACTTGGCCGAGTTCTGTGAAAGCGTGTCGCCGGCATCGTAAGGATCCATCGTCGTGAAGGTTGAGGCGAGCGCGACGGTGATTTCCTTGGCGGCAGCGCCTGTGGAGACGGCAAAAGCTCCGGCGAGAGCGCCGGTGAGCATCAGCATGCGGAAGGTATTGGTCATGGCAATTCAACTCTTGAAATAATCTGAAAGGCGGCCGTCATTGAATCTGGCGTCTTGCCCGATTCAATAGGGAGGGACTGTAAAAAAATAATGAGCAAAGACAGTGCCAAACTCATTGGGATGCTTGCTCTCGCAGGCGCAAAGCAAGCCAGGAGCTGATCTGCGAAAGCGGAGTACTGGCGGGCTGCTGAGTTTGGATAACGGGGTCCATGCACGCGCGGGATGAACGAACCGCCCTTGAAGCACATAAAAAGGCGAAGGCGCACCACATCAGTGCGCCTTCGCCTGTAATCCATACTTTCCTGCGTCAATACTGATTTCACAGTTTCGGATGGACGACCAGCCGATCCACAAGATGGAAGAGTGCTTTGACGGCAGTTTTGATTTCAGAAACGCTGACGGATTCTTTGGGCGTATGTGCGAGCGGTCCGTCGCCAGGCCCAAAATAGAAGGCTGGAATGCCGAATTTCTGCATTGAACCGCCTTCACCCCAACCCGTCATTTCGGTCGTTTCAGGGATATGCCCAAGCGACTCGCCAAGCGCTGCAACGGCGGCCTGTGCCAAGGGCTGCGTCATGTCCGTGGAGAGTGCTGTCCAGTCACCCGTAACCGTGAGTGAAGTCGAAACCGGAGGAAAGTCGGGGTCTGTTCGAACTTCGCAAAGAATCTTTTCAATGCGGTCACACTGCACTTGGGCGGACTCTACGCCCTGATAGCGAAAGTCGATGGTGACGGAAGCGCTGGCCGGAACAACGTTTTCCGCTGCGCCGCCCGAAACAAGATCAATAGAGGATGAGGCCGGACCTGCTGCGGCGTTCTCTGCGAGCAGTTCCGGAAGACGCTTTTTGGTGTGAACGATAAAGAGCGCCGCCGCTTCAATGGCATTGATGCCGAGATGCGGGCGGCTCGAGTGCGCGCTCTTGCCGGTAAAGTCCACGCGGATCCAGCAGTCGCCGCGATGTGCTGAACGTACGCACAGACCCGTTGGCTCACAAATGACGCAGAGCTGAGGACGCGGAGCATCCGGAGAGCCCAATGCTCTGACGACACCCTGTGCCGCGGTTTCTTCATCTGTAGAGAGAATGAGCCAAAGTACGCCGTCGACGCCTTGACGAGCGGCTTCACAAAATGTCGTGAGCGCACAGGCTGCGCCGCTCTTCATGTCCGTTGTGCCGCGTCCGTGCATGCGGTCACCCTCGATGCGGGCGCTCCAAGGATCTTCCATGCCGGCGGGCGGGACGACGTCGACGTGCCCCGAGAGCATGAGTTCCGTCACACCCGCCTTGCCGCGGCCGGTTCGGGCCAGCAGCACAGGGTTGGGCGCTTCAGGGAAGAGGATGCGGATGTCGGCCTCGACACCCGTCGATTCAATAAGGTCTCGAGCGGTTTCCAGCACCTGCAGACAGGCGGGTGACCCAGAAACGCTTGGGACTCGGACGAGCGCCTGTGTCCAAAGAACGGCGCGTTGTTCCAATGTGTCCTGCGGCATGAAAATGTCCTTCAATGAATGGTTATTCGTGCCATTGAGAATAGCGCGGTCTCCAGAGCTTTCAGGACAAGACAATCGCTCAAGTCCTGCGTCAAAGATCAAATAAACCGTCGCTCTGAATGGATTTTTCCGGCGCGGCACGAAGCAGGAGCGAATCCAAGGTCGATTGCCTTGCCTAGCAGGTTAAGACAAAGGATGATGCGTACAATGGTGGGTTGGAGCCCGGGATTGTGTTGTTGCTCGAAGGAGTGAGGAGATCCGTATGCGCGCAGCCAACTCGCATTTTGGAAAACATTACATTAACGGCGTCTGGACAACCCCTAAGGGCGCCATGATTGACGTTGAAAATCCGGCGACTCGTGAAATATTCGCACGTGTTCCGGACGGTACGCCCGAAGAGGTGGATGCCGCCGTCGCAGCGGCTCAAAGCGCATTTCCCAGTTGGAGCAGTACGCCGCTCGCGCAGCGCATCGCGCTGATGGAAGGGATGCTCAGGCGCTTTTGCGAAAAAACGGAAGCCGTCATTGAACTGGAGGTCGCCGAACTCGGTGCCCCGGTTGCTTTCGCACGAAGCAAGCACTGCCTCTATCAGCAGAAACGTACGGCCGCATTTATTGCGGCCGCACGGTCGATTGCCGCAGAAGAAGCATTTCCCGCGTCTCTCGTCATGCGTGAACCAGTAGGTGTCGTCGCTGCCATTACGCCGTGGAATTACCCTTTGGGGCAGATCATTCAGAAGGTTGTTCCGGCGCTGCTTATGGGCTGCACGGTTGTGCTCAAGCCGAGCGAATGGACGCCGCTTACCGCCGTTTTGCTCATTGAAGCCTTTGAAGAGGCCGGATTTCCGCCCGGGGTTCTCAATCTTGTACAGGGATACGGTGAAACCGTAGGGGAGGCCATGACCGGGCACGCAGGGGTCGATTTGATTTCCTTTACGGGATCAACAGCCGTCGGCCGCCGAATTGCAGGCCGTGCCGCCCCGATGATGAAGCGCCTCATTTTGGAGCTCGGAGGCAAGTCAGCGGCGGTGTGGCTGCCGGAGCTCGAGGGGCATGAGGCCGGCCGGATGGCCGCGAAGAAAGTGCTGGATTCCTTGCTCCTCAATGCCGGACAGACCTGCACAGCGCTATCTCGATTTCTGGTTCCTGCTGAAAAGCTCCAAACCGCTGAAGCACTTCTCAAATCCGTTCTTGCAGACTACCCGATGGGAGACCCCACGGATCCGGCAACCCGTATGGGCCCCTTAATTTCCGGGGCGCAGTTTGAACGCGTTCGGGAATACATTTCTTCGGGCATCCGCGAGGGGGCTCGTCTGGTTGCCGGCGGGCTGCCGCCGGAACCGGGCGCCGATGACGGATGGTTCGTGCCGCCCGTTGTATTTTCGGATGTCCGGCCTGAGATGCGGATTGCTCAGGAAGAAATCTTTGGCCCTGTCCTGTCGGTGATGCCGTACAACACGCTCGAAGAAGCGCTGGCGATTGCCGACGGCACGCAGTACGGTCTGTGCGGCGCTGTCTTTGGTCCTCATGAGGCAGCGGTGAATTTTGCGCGTCGTATGCGCACGGGGAACGTCTACGTGAATGACGCGTCACGCGACCTTGCAGCTCCCTTCGGCGGCTTTAAATCGAGCGGCGTCGGTCGTGAAGGCGGCGTTTTCGGTCTGCTCGAATTTACAGAACCCAAGGCGATTTTCGAGCACGGTTCCTAAGCCGATAAGACGCCGCAACGGGCGAAAGTCATCCCAAGACGATCGCCCGTTTATGCTGTCAGCGCTTTAAGAAGAGGAGCATTAAGAGCCGGCAGCCGATGATGATATAGGCTGAGCTGCGAAACTCAGGCGGTTGGCTTGGACCGTTCCCATCCGCCACGAGTAGATCATCATCACGACCAAGCTCACGCCGATGGTGAGCATCAGGTTTGTTGCGCCTGCACCGGCAAGCGCTATGAAGCAGAATCCGCAGCCCAGAACCGCTGCGATGCAGGACAAACGCCCCTGCCGCGAGGTGCTTTCAATGCGAAGCAGATCAATGCAGCTGTAGAAATAAGGGAGCATCGTCAGCAAGACGGCAATCTCGGTGATCATCTCAAAAAGCGAGGCTGCGGAGCCGCCCTTGGCATTGAGTGCAGTGATGAGGAGCATCAGCCCCGTCATTTGACTGGCAGCCAAAATGAGGCCTTTGCGCGGCATGCCCCGATGATCCAGTTCACCATAGATTTTGGGAAAGTGCCCGTCTCGGGCAGCTCGAGCGCCGGCTTGAGTCACCAGAAGCATCCATGAGCCCAGAGAAGTCAGGCAGGCAATCACGGTGCATGCGGCAACAACCGGAGCAGCCCAGTCACCCACCATGAGTGCAACGCTCGCTGCGAATGGCGCGCCGGATTTAGCAATGACATCCGCAGGGAACATGCCGGCAATAGCTTGAAAGCTCAGAACATAAACAATGCCGGCCAGTCCCGTTCCCAGCAATGTCGCAAGCGGCACCGTTTTTCGGGGATTTTTCACCAGACCGGTGGATACGGAGGCCGATTCGATGCCGATGAATGCCCAGAGGCAGAGCAGTACGCTGCGGATGACCGCTTCGGAATCGGCGGCGCCTGAAGTATTCCAATTGGCGGTGTAGGTTTGGGGATCAAACCAGAACCAGCCGAAGATTGCTGTGCCGGCCACCGGAAGCAGCATGGCGACAAGACCAATGGTCGCCATGCGGCCGATAAAGGATCCGCCCATGAAGTTGAGGATGGTAAAGATCCAGACGATGGCGATGCAGACCAGACCGGCGGGAATCGGTTCCTGCAGGGCAGGAAAGAACATCGACAAATAAGAAACCGCTGTCACGCCGATGGCTAGGTTTCCAACCCAGTTGGCGTTGTAGTAAAGAATGCTCGATTGAAAGCCGAAGGCGGTGCTGACTTCGCCGGCGTAGGCGACAGGACCGCCGCTTTGCGGATTGACGGTGGAGAGTCTGGCGTAGACGTAGGCCAGCGACATTGCGCCGATGACTACGATGATCCAGCCGATAAGAGAGATGGAACCGATCGAGGCGAGGTTGGCTGGCAGCAGGGCAATTCCCTCGATCATGTTGCCGGCAACAATGCCGATGCAGACGATAAGCCCAAGTTTGTGTTTTTCGCTTTCATGGCCGGGAGGCTTCATGATGAACACCTTTGCTGCTGGAGCCCCAACCGACGCAGCGCTGAAGGCTGCGGCGGAAGAGGAACTCGAAAGAATCCGCTCGTTATTAAAAGTTTTAATCTCGGGCTTAAACAAAGTCCTCATGAATGCATCATTAATTGCTTTTCCGGTCAACGATTCTTCCCCGGAAATTCCCTAAATATTTATCAATAACAATATGTTGATGAATATGTGATTACTTTTGGCCTGGCGGGCAGCATCAATTTCGGCAGAGATCATGCCCGGATGAGCGGGCTGCGAAGATTGTTTTTTTAAATATCCGACGATGGAATGAAGCCCGCGCGAAGAGACATTCAACGGATTTGAGCTGGTGCGGATGCAGTAAGTCCAAACGTGTATGGAGGGGTGTTTGGGAGTGGTTATGATCAAATCTTTCCAAATACTGGGAATCCGCCGCCATGGAGCTCGATCTCATTACTTTTCTCATCGTTTGTCCGCTCGTTTTTTTGGGCGGCCTCGTTGATGCCGTGGCGGGCGGCGGCGGTCTGATTGCGCTGCCGGCTTATCTCATTGCCGGCGTGCCGGCACATTTGGCGCTGGGTACCAACAAGCTTTCGAGCGCCATGGGAACAGTGGTTTCGGCCTTTCGGCTTTGGCGTGCGGGATTTCTCAATATCCGCAAATCCCTGCCGGCCATTGTGTGTTCGCTTTTGGGCAGTGCTGCCGGTGCGCATCTGGCGCTGCTGGTGCCCGAGCGTGTCTTTGAACTCATTCTCGTGGGACTGCTGCCGATTGCTGCCTTTTTTGTGCTTTCAAAGCGGGCGGTGATGTCTAATGACGAAGGGATTATCACTGCGCGAAAGCAGCTTGTCATTCTCTGCATCTCGTCGCTCATCTGCGGCGCCTATGATGGGTTCTACGGGCCCGGAGCCGGCACCTTTATGCTGCTCGCTTTTACGCTTTGGGCAAAAATGGGCGTGCGGTCGGCCTCTGGGACCATGAAGGCGGTGAACCTCGCGAGCAATATCGCAGCATTTGCAACGTTTGCGCTTTCTGGTGAAGTGATTTGGCTTCTTGGTCTGACCGCAGGGATCTTCGGCATTGCCGGTCATTACATTGGCGCCGGGTTAGTGCTTCAAAACGGCACCAAAATTGTTCGGCCGATCATCGGCGCTGTGCTGGCGGTGCTTTTTGTGAAGACCGCTTGGGAGCTCTTAAGCTGAAGCTCCATCAGCCTTCATCGGCTGTTTCTTCCCAGAGCGATTTCGTGTCCAGAGTGCTGCCGCTCTGCAGGAATCGATTCTCCTTATAAAGGCGGTTCCAGTCGCGTACGGTATAAGCCGGCACGCCGAGCACAATGCTTGCACGCTTATAGCCGTAGCCTCGATTGAAGAGCTCAAGTGCTTCCCGCTTTTTTTCGAGTGAGTAGCGCTGCCGGCCGTGATCGGACAAAGCCGTTTTTGCCGGAGGGCAATGGGCTTGCTGCTGAGGGGCAGCCTGCTGATCCCGTTCGTTCGTGTTGTCGCACTCAGCAAAGAGAGACGGTTCCTCCGGGGTCGCTTCAGCTGCCGTCTCGGCAGGTGATTCAAAGCAGATTTGGCATTGAAGCGGCGCATTGACCGAAGCTGGCTGCGGCAGATCGTCGGCAAATTTAAGTTTGGGCATGGCGGCTCACAACTGCATAAAGGAAAAGTGCTTTTAAGCCTAACGGCAGTTGAAAAAAACTGCCATAAAGCCATTCTGAGAAACGCTTTCTGTGCCGTTTATGAGTGTATTCAATATTGAACTGCACAAAAAATGAGCGTTAAACGTACGGCAAGTGGAGCACCTCATACCGACGTCTAACGCTCTTAGCGAGGAAGCTGGGCGGCGGACGTGCGATACCCAACATTTCGCACGTCCGCTTGCCACAGACTCAGAAAAACCCATGCATACAATCTATTTCGATACGGTCCATCCGTTCTGATGCCTTCGTCATCCAATGGGCGATTCATACGCTCAAATTCTGTTTACGATTGGTCGGAACGAATAAACTGCGTAAAGTTCAATAACCAGATAATTACGGAAAATTCATAAAATCAGTGTTCTTCTATTGGTGGCAAAAAAATACCGGCAACCATTCATATAGGAGGGTTTATTCACGCCAGAGTGCTCGGGAAGACGTTGGCCTCGTAATATTCGTGATGTGCCGGTTAAGTCACACAAAAGGAGAGACATAACTATGGTACGAGCATCCTTCTAGGAAGTCATAAACTTTATAGCAGTGAAAGTAAATTTAAATCTCAAGAGCACTCAGTAAATTATCATCTATTTGAAATATAACAAATATGACTATTTCAAAATGCCTAAAAAAATGATGCAGTGTACTTTCGACAGGAGAGGTTAAGTCAAAGTCTGCAGCGGCAGTTGGACTCATTTTTGATATTTTGCGAGCGTGTAGTTGTGCTTATTCAGAGTTTCTTGACAGGGGCATTATTCGTCAGGCGTTGAAGTATGAGGGATTTCATGTAGTTTGAGAAGTTGCTTTTGGTCAATCTTTGCCTGGTGTAAAATCTAACCCATCAGTCTGTTTTGTAATGGGTTAGGGGAACCGCAGAGATTTAATACGGTTTCTTATTAAGACGATTTTAGGTAAACCCCGACCTGTCCATTTCATTGTGTGATCGAATGACTCCCGCCCGCAAAAGTACCCGCAGAATTGCCGCCGTTCATGACCTTTCGGGGGTTGGGCGTGTGAGTTTGATGGTCGTGATCCCGATTCTTTCAACAATGGGATTTGATGTCTGTCCGCTGCCGACGGCCATTCTTTCCAACCATACGCAGTATCCGGAATACAGTTTTCTCGATCTGACCGACGAGATGCCGAAAATGATTGCCGGCTGGAAGAAGCTCGAAATCGAGTTTGATGCGATATACACGGGCTATCTGGGTTCGCCCAGGCAGATTCAGATCGTTTCGGGTTTCATTGATGATTTCCGCCGTGAGGACACGCTTATTGTTGTCGACCCGGTTTTGGGGGACAACGGCCGACTTTATGCCGGAATGACCAAGGAGATGGTGCTTGAAATGCGCGTTCTGGCGCGGCGTGCGGATGTGCTGACGCCCAATCTGACAGAACTCTTTGCGCTGCTCGATCGCCCTTATCAGCATGAGTGTTCGGACGAACTTTTAAAGGAAGCCCTTAAGGCGCTTTCCGCTCAGGGGCCCGATACGGTGATCATTACCGGCGTGCCGGTCGTCGGCCGGCCGGATCTGACCTCGGTTGTTGCGTCCAGCCGCTCCGACGGCCGGGCGTGGAAGGTCACGTGCCCTTACCTTCCGGCCCATTATCCGGGTACGGGCGATGCCTTTACGAGCGTCGTCACCGGGGCGCTTCTGCAGGGTGACAGCCTTCCGGTTGCGCTTGACCGAGCGGCCCAGTTCATTTTGCAGGGCATTCGCGCGACTTTCGGCTATCAGGGCGACAATCGCGAAGGCATTCTGCTCGAACGGGTACTGCCCAATCTCAATCTGCCGATTCAGTCGTCGACCTACGAGCTCCTTTGATTGGCGCCTTGGCAGCGGTTATGCAAAACGGCCGCCCGTGCGCAGAGCATCGGCGGCCGTGAAGGTTCTTTGAAGAGCATCCCGCTGTCGGCAGGATGCTCTTTTTTTGAGGGAGATTAGTACTTGTCAAAGTACTGCTGAACTTCCTTCCAGTCGGCGGTCTTCGTGAGCGAGAGCTGGAGAAGGACGCGAGCCTTCTGGGGATTAAGGGACTGAGCGGCAACCCAATGCATCTTCTCGTCGTCGACTTCAGCATCCTTCGTTGCAGAGCCGGTCGGCACACGCGAAGCACGAACCACCACTAGGCCGTCCTGCGCAGCCTTTTCAAGGACCGGCCAGACAGCCTTGTGGATGTTGCCGTTGCCGACGCCCGCAGAGACGATGCCTTTGTAGCCCGCCTTCACGAGTGCTTCAGCCTGATAGCCCTCGACGCCGGCGTGGTTGTAGACGATGCCGACTTTGGGCAGCTGATCGAGCTTCGTCACGTCAAACGGCGCTTTGAGCTGAGCGCGCAGACCGACGGCTTCATAGGTGACCTTGTCGTTGAAGATCCAGCCCACTTTGCCGAAGTTCATGGCTTGGAACGTTTCAGGCTGCGTGGTATTTGACTTAAAGACGTCGCGGGCGCCGATGACAACATTGTCCATTGCAACGACGACGCCCTGTTTAGCCGTGTCAGGCGTGGCAGCCGTCAGTACGGCGTTGTAGAGGTTGCGCGGACCGTCAGCAGAAAGACCGGTGGAAGGGAGCATGGCGCCAACCAAAACCACAGGCTTCTTGCAGGCCGTGGTGAGCTGCAGGAAGTAGGCGGTTTCTTCCATCGTATCGGTGCCGTGCGTGATGACGAACCCGTCATATTTGCCGCAGTCGCTCGCAAGCGTCTTGGCGAGTTTGAGCCAAACTTCGTCAGACATATCCTGAGAGCCAATATTGGTCACCTGGATAGGCGTCACGTTCGCAATCTTGGCGAGCTGCGGAACAGCGTCCACGAGGTGGTTCACCGACACCGCACCGGCCTTGTAGGCCGAGCCGGTCGAAGATGCGCCGGCGCCGGCAATCGTGCCGCCCGTGGCGAGAACGGCGATATTGGGCAGAGCGAGCGCAGCGGTCGAGGCGGCAGCCAAAGAGAGCGCGAGAAGCGTTTGCTTGAACATGAAGATTGCTCCTATGTGGTTTTGGCGGCGCTTCCATTGGGTTTGAGGCGCCGTACTTTTATAGGCAGCAGCGGGCGGCGCCTCACTAGGCGCCGCCCTTTACTGCCGATTGGTCCTGACAAACTCACGGTCCGGTTTGTATCCGCAGCGCCCCGTCAATGCCGCTCTTGGTCCTGAGCGCAGTGACAGGAAAAGGGATTAACGCTAAAGATATTTCGTTTACCGAAAGCCCATCTGTTGGTTTTTGAAGTGTATGACGGCTGATTCAAAAGTAGGGGGTTGCGACGTAATCCATTGACCTGATAATGGTGGCGTGCACGAACTTAGTGTTGATACTGATGTGCAAATACATTCAGACGTGCACAATCAAATATTTCATCTTTCGCGCGGCCAAAACAACCGCACGTCATCCGTCTCCGCAGCTCGGCCGCCCGCTCAGCAGTGGGCTTAATGAAAAAAAACAACGATGACGATTTTTCATCCTCAGCTTGATGAAAACGGCGAACCCGTCGCCGTGTCTCGTCCGACAAGATCGAGTCATGTCTCTGCTTGGGGCGATTCTGGGGCAGCAGCTACTTTCTCCATAACCGATCCGACGCTTCTTCCAGCCGTGCTTAACGGCATTGCACTCACGCATGCGCCGTTTGAATGCTTGGATTGGGTGCGCTTTGCGCATGAACTGCCGGCCGTAGCGGAGCCGCCTTTCCCGGCAACGGATAAGCGCCGAACGAGCGGCCTTGTCATCATTGAACCCGATCGGCGTATCTGGCTGGTCCACCCGACCAATCAATTCGGCGGAGTGGAGGCGACTTTTCCCAAAGGTCGGTTGGAGCCCGGGCTGACCCTCGCGGCAAATGCCGTGAAAGAAGGCTGGGAGGAAAGCGGATTGGATGCTCGGCCGCTTGAATGGCTCTGTGACATTGAACGCACCAAAACCATCACGCGCTACTACCTTGCGTTTCGGGCGGCGGGAACGCCTGCTGATATGGGATGGGAGAGTCAGGCGGTGAGTCTTGTGCCGGCGGATCAACTGGCAGCGTTTTTGAATCGGCCTAATGACCGCAAGGTGCTGCCCGCTCTGCAGACAGCGCTCAAACGGCTCTTTTGAAGTTGGGCGCAGCCGACTCCAAACGCAGCAAAAATCATTCGCCCGAATGCGTTAAAAATGCCCGGCATCCGTCGCCTTGGGTGCACATAATTGTCGACAAATCACGGACATTCGCACAAGTGAGGTAGGGTATATGCCTTATCGACTTTGCGGCCGTGTAAGAAAGGCGTGCGTCAGGTTTTCTGGGATGTTTTTTCACGAAAAGCCTGCACATAATGTGTCCGTCCCGAATTCGGGTTGAATACGAACAGATTTCTCTACGGGTTAAGAAGAACATGTCTCAAACGATTCTGCAAAGCGTGCCGGTTGGCGAAAAGGTCGGTATCGCGTTCTCTGGCGGCCTCGATACGAGCTGCGCGCTGCGCTGGATGAAGACCAAGGGCGCGCTTCCCTATGCCTATACGGCCAACCTTGCTCAGCCCGATGAGACCGATTACGAAGCGATTCCCCGCCGTGCAATGGAATACGGCGCCGAAAAAGCCCGTCTGATCGACTGCCGTGCGCAGCTTGTGAACGAAGGCATCGCTGCTATTCAGTCCGGTGCTTTCCATATTTCGACGGGCGGTCAGCTCTACTTCAACACCACGCCGCTCGGCCGCGCTGTAACGGGTACGATGCTCGTTGCCGCCATGCGTGAAGACGGCGTGAACATCTGGGGTGACGGTTCGACCTATAAGGGCAACGACATTGAGCGCTTCTACCGCTACGGTCTGCTGGCCAATCCGAGCCTGAAAATTTATAAGCCCTGGCTCGACGTTACCTTCATCAAGGAACTCGGCGGCCGTGCTGAAATGTCCGCCTTCCTGCAGAAAGAAGGCTTTAACTACCGCATGAGCGCTGAGAAGGCCTATTCGACCGACTCCAACATGCTCGGCGCCACTCATGAAGCCAAGGATCTCGAACATCTCGACTCCAACGTCAAGATCGTCGATCCGATTATGGGCGTGGCCTTCTGGCGCGACGACGTCAAAATTGAACCCGAACTCGTCAAGGTCTCCTTCAAGGACGGCGTGCCGGTTGCGATTAACGACAAGACGTTCAGCGATCCGGTCGCCCTCATGATGGAAGCCAACCGCATCGGCGGCCGTCATGGTCTCGGCATGTCCGATCAGATCGAAAACCGCATCATTGAAGCCAAGAGCCGCGGCATTTACGAAGCCCCGGGCATGGCGCTGCTCTTCATCTGCTACGAACGTCTCGTCACCGGCATTCACAATGAAGACACGATCGAGCAGTACCGCATCAACGGCATCAAGCTCGGCCGCTATCTCTACCAGGGCCGTTGGTTCGACAGCCAGGCAATCATGCTCCGTGAAAGCGCCATGCGCTGGGTTGCTTCCGCCATTACCGGCGAAGTCACGCTCGAACTGCGCCGCGGCAACGATTATTCGATCATGAATACCGTGAGCCCGAACCTCACGTACGAACCCGAACGCCTGACGATGGAAAAGGGCGACTCGATGTTCTCCGCCGAAGACCGTATTGGTCAGCTTACGATGCGCAACCTCGACATCGTCGATACGCGTCAGAAGCTTGGCATCTACTCGAAGGAAGGCCTCCTTGCCGGCACTGACATGACGCCGCTTCTCGGGAAGAATGCGAATTAATTTCATTTACGTGAAATAAATTCTTGCAATTCAATTTAGCCTGAGGTTTCACTTCGCGCTAAACTGCATCGCGTTCAAAAACGGCTCCGTTCCCTCCTTGGGAAACGGAGCCGTTCCGCTATGGGGATTACAGAATGGCAGTGATTCTCATTTGTTAAGGAAGAACTGAAGGACAAAGCCGCAAAAATATATTGACTTGCTCTCCGAGGGAGAGACGCATATGACGAAGATCGAAACCCAAACGCCGGCGACCGCAGGCATTCAGAACGAAACAATTCTGGAAGCGGACACAAACAATCCCACGGCCTTGGAATCGCCGAGCGAATTCTTCAGTCATGGGGAAGGAGACAGCCCGCGTTCGCACGCTGCCGAGAAGACCCGTCTGTCGGTTCTTGGCTTTGCCGTGCTCCTCACGCTGAGCTTCTCAATTATTGAGTTGGTCGGCGGCTGGTGGGCGAATTCACTCGCCCTGATCGGTGACGCCGGCCATATGGTCACAGACTCCATGAGTCTCTTGTTCGCACTGGTCGCCAATCGTCTTGCAATGAAGGGTGCCGATGAAGCGCACAGCTTCGGACACGGCCGCGTTGAAGTGATTGCGGCCTTTGTCAACGGTCTGACGCTTTTAGGTGTTACCTTCTGGCTCTTTTATGAAGCGATTGAACGCATCCGTGAGCCGGCAGCCGTTGCGGGCGGCAGCGTTATGGTGATTGCCTTTGCGGGACTCTTAATCAACGTGGCTGTCGCTTGGTCCTTGTCGCGCGACCGCCAGAACGTCAATACGCGTGCGGCGCTTCTGCATGTGCTCGGAGATCTGCTGGGTTCAGTGGCGGCTATCGCCGCGGGCGGCATCATTTGGGCGGGCGGCCCGGCTATTGTCGATCCGCTCCTTTCGATGTTTGTCGGTCTTTTGCTCCTTCGCGCAACCTGGAAAGTGCTCAGCGAATCCGTACGAATTCTGCTTGACGGCACGCCTGAACAAACGAACTTTGATGCTGTCGGCGAATACATCCGCTCAGTGCCCGGTGTGGATGAAGTTCATGATCTTCATATATGGACGATTACCCCGGGGCATGATGCTTTGCAGTGCCACGTGCGCATTGCTTCGTACCAGTGCTGGCCGCGGATCCTGCACGCCGTTCGCGAAGGCATCAAGGGGCGCTTTAATATCGACCACGTTACGGTTCAGCCCGAGTGGGAAGGCATGGGACCGTGCTGGAATTGTGAAGGTACGGAGCGCGTGATCCGCCGCGCTGACTGCTCGAACTGCTCAGGATGCCGGCATGCAGCGCCGGCGCCGCAGCCGGCAGCGCTTCGCGTCTGATGCGGGTGCCCGGAGAGCGCTTCAAAAGGCTGAGACTAGGCCGCCTCAGCCTTCATGCTCTTTTAGTCAGCAGAACACTGCAGCGGGCAGTCCGAAAAAATCTGCTCGAAGAAAACGCAGTAAGTTCATTAAAATAATAAGTTAACTTGCAGTGCATCCCTAACGCATGGGAATACTTGGCGAGCGATCCGCTGCGTGAATTGGCGGCAAGCTTTTTGCCGCCGCTTATAATGCCCGCTTTAAATTTTTTATCTCTCCGTCTTCTCTCATCGGTTGGAAGGTTATGACCAAGTACGTATTTGTCACCGGCGGCGTCGTGTCCTCGCTCGGCAAGGGTATTGCCGCAGCTTCGCTTGCGGCCATTCTCGAATCTCGCGGCCTCAAGGTTACGATGATCAAGCTCGACCCGTACATCAATGTGGATCCGGGTACGATGTCGCCTTTCCAGCACGGCGAAGTGTTCGTGACGGAAGACGGTGCGGAGACTGACCTTGACCTCGGCCACTATGAGCGCTTCATCTCCTCGAAGATGCATAAGCCCAACAACTTCACGTCGGGTCAGATCTACGAGAGCGTTCTGAAGAAGGAGCGCCGCGGCGAATACCTCGGCAAGACCGTGCAGGTGATTCCGCATATCACCAATGAAATTCAGGAATTTATTGCCCGCGGTGCGGCTTCTGCCCACGGCGGCAAGCCCGATGTTTGCGTCGTGGAAATCGGCGGTACGGTGGGCGACATTGAGTCGCTGCCGTTTGTGGAAGCCGTCCGCCAGATGTCTTTCCGCGTGGGCCGCAACAACACCTGCTTCATTCATCTGACGCTGTGCCCCTGGATCAAGTCCGCCGGCGAACTCAAGACCAAACCCACGCAGCACTCTGTGCAGAAGCTGCGCGAAGAAGGCGTCTACCCCGACGTGCTGCTCTGCCGCGCCGAATGCATGATTCCCGAGAATGAACGCGCCAAGATCTCGCTTTTCTCGAATGTTCCGATGGAGAACGTGATCAGCGTGGCCGATGCTTCGACCATCTACGAAGTGCCGCTCATGCTCCATGCTCAGCATCTCGACGAAATCGTCTGCAAGAAGCTCGGTCTCGAAACCAAGCCGGCTGACCTCTCCGCCTGGGCCGACATCGTGCATAAGCTCAAGAACCCGATCCATAACGTCACAATCGGCATGGTCGGCAAGTATGTCGATTACGCCGACAGCTACAAGTCTTTGAACGAAGCGCTCACGCACGCCGGCATCCATACGAGCACCAAAGTTTCCATCCGCTTCATTGACTCGACCAAGATCGAAGAAAACGGGACGGACTGCCTCAAGGGGCTCGACGGCATTCTCGTGCCGGGGGGCTTCGGCAAGCGCGGTACGGAAGGCATGATTCAGGCGATTGAATACGCTCGCGTCAATAAGATTCCGTTCCTCGGCATCTGCCTCGGCATGCAGTGTGCGGTGATCGAATTTGCCCGTCACGTCTGCGGTCTCGGCGGCGCCAATTCGACAGAGCTCGATCCCGGCACGCCTCACCCCGTGGTGGCGCTCCTTACCGAATGGAAGGATCATTCGGGTGCGGTTCAGCGCCGCGACGAAAGTTCGGACCTCGGCGGTACGATGCGTCTGGGCCGCCAGGAAGTGCCGGTTGCGCCCAATACGCTTGCGCACAAGATTTACGGCGATGTTGTGGCCGAACGCCATCGTCACCGTTATGAAGTCAACAACTCCTACGTCCCGCAGTTCGAAGAAAAAGGCATGGTCATCAGCGCCAAGACCCCGCTCGAACACTTGCCCGAGATGATGGAGCTCCACAATCATCCGTTCTTCTTCGCGGTACAGTTCCATCCGGAATTCACCTCGAATCCGCGCTTCGGCCACCCGCTTTTCAAGGCTTACATTGAAGCTGCCGTAAAGCATCGCGAGGCTGCGGAAGAAGCTGAAAAGGCTGAGGCCTAAAGCCCGCCTGACAAAAAAGCCGCCCGGATTCTCCATCGAACCTCGGGCGGTTTTTCTGAAATTCATTCACCCTTCAAGGAGACGCGCTTTGCAGCTCTGCGGATATGAAGTCGGCAACCGCCGTCCGTTCTTTCTCATTGCCGGTCCCTGCGTGATCGAATCCGAAGCGATGGCGCTCGACATTGCCCATCAGATGAAGGAGATCACCGCCGAACTCGGTATCCCGTACATCTTCAAGGCCAGCTACGACAAAGCCAACCGCACCTCCGGAAAGAGTTTCCGCGGTCTGGGCATGGAAAAGGGGCTCGAGATCCTCGCCAAGGTGCGCGCTGAAGTAGGCGTGCCGGTCCTCACGGACGTGCATACCGAAGCGGAAGTGCCGGCGGTCGCGGCGGTCGTGGATGTGCTTCAGACGCCGGCTTTCCTTTGCCGCCAGACGGACTTCATCCGGGCCTGTGCGCAGTCGGGCAAACCCGTCAATATCAAGAAGGGGCAGTTCCTCGCTCCCGGCGACATGGCGAACGTGATTGCCAAGGCCCGCGCGGCTGCTCAGGAAGCCGGACTTGATCCCGATCGCTTCATGTGCTGCGAACGCGGAGCGTCCTTTGGCTACGGGAACCTGGTAAGCGACATGCGCGGTCTGGCCATCATGCGTGCGACCGGCGCGCCGGTTGTCATGGATGCGACGCATTCCGTGCAGCTCCCCGGCGGCAACGGCACGAGTTCCGGCGGTCAGCGTCAGTTCGTTCCGGTGCTCGCGCGCGCGGCCTGCGCAGTGGGCGTTGCGGGGTTCTTTATGGAAACGCATCCGAATCCTGCAGAGGCACTCTCTGACGGTCCCAATGCCGTTCCGCTCAATCGCATGAAGGAACTCCTTGCTGAGCTCGTTGAGATCGATCGTCTGGTTAAGGCGCATCCCTACCTTGAAGAGAGCTTTGCGTCCTGATTTCCTGCCGGCTCGCTGATCCAAAGGAGTGCGGTGCCGGAGAGCTCTTTATCAACCCAAGCCTGACGGGCTGAATAGCGCCGTCAAGCAAACCATCATTTCCACTCGTAAATAGATCTGAGAGGCACATACATGAGCGCCATTATCGATGTCATCGGCCGTGAGATTCTCGACAGCCGCGGCAATCCGACCGTTGAAGCGGAAGTTTGGCTTGAAAGCGGCGTTGTCGCAACGGCGGCGGTTCCCTCGGGCGCTTCTACCGGCGTGCGCGAAGCGATTGAACTCCGCGACAAGGATCCGGCTCGTTTCGGCGGCAAAGGCGTTCTCAAGGCCGTGGAAAACGTTTCGGGCGAAATCGCCAATGCCGTGCTCGGCGCAGAAGCGTCCGATCAGGTCTACATTGACCGCCTGATGATTGATCTGGACGGCACGGAAAACAAGAGCCGTCTCGGCGCCAATGCGATGCTCGCAGTCTCCATGGCCGTGGCGCGCGCTGCCGCTCAGGAAACCGGTCTGCCGCTCTACCGCTACTTCGGCGGCATGGGGGCCGTAACGCTGCCCGTTCCGATGATGAACGTCATCAATGGCGGCGCGCATGCCAACAACAACCTCGACCTGCAGGAATTCATGATTGTGCCGGTCGGCGCTCCGACGTTCCGTGAAGCGCTGCGTTGCGGCGCTGAAACCTTCCAGGCGCTCAAGAAGCTCGTCAATGCCCGCGGCTTGTCTACGGCTGTCGGCGATGAAGGCGGTTTCGCTCCGGTGATCGAGTCGCACGAAGAAGCGCTCGATCTGATTCTGGACGCCATCGCCGCCGCCGGCTACGAGCCGGGACGCGATGTCTGTCTCGCACTCGACTGCGCTTCGTCGGAATTCTTCGACAACGGCCGCTATGTGATGAAGAAGTCCACGGGCGATTCGCTTACCGCTGAAGATTGGATCGGTGTGCTTGCCGACTGGTGCGGCCGCTACCCGATCGTCTCGATTGAGGACGGCATGGCCGAGGGCGACTGGGAAGGCTGGGCCAAGCTGACGGCTGCGCTCGGCGACCGCATTCAGCTCGTGGGTGACGATCTGTTCGTCACCAACCCCAAGATCCTCAAGGAAGGGATTGAGCGCGGCATCGCCAATTCAATTCTGGTGAAGGTCAATCAGATCGGCACGCTTTCGGAGACGTTCGAAGCCGTCAATATGGCCAAGTGCGCGGCTTACACGGCCGTCATTTCGCACCGCTCCGGCGAAACGGAAGACAGCACGATCGCGGATATCGCCGTGGGTCTCAATGCGGGTCAGATCAAGACCGGCTCGATGAGCCGCTCGGACCGCATGGCTAAGTACAACCAGCTGCTGCGCATTGAAGAGCACCTTGCCGGTGCCGCCGTCTATCCGGGCCGCACCGCATTCAAGGCGCTGCGCGGCTGAAGGGCATAAAACCCTGCCGGATCCCATTGTTGACGGGCTCCCGGCAGCAAAGATCCTTGCCGCGCTGAATATTTAAGGCTCGGGAAGACCTTCCATCACCGGACAGCTATCTACAATAGAGAGCTGTCCGGTTTGTTTTTTTGAACTGCAAAATCAGCAGTCACTGCTTCCACGCCGCTATGGTCCGCTTATTCATCTGCATTCTGCTTCTCGGCATCTGCGCCGCGCAGTACCAGCTGTGGCTTGGGCGGGCAAGTTGGAGTAGACTGTCTGAGTTGAGAGTAGTACTCAATACGCAGCGCGAGGAGAATGAATCGCTTCGCCGAACCAATGAAGCGCTGCAGGCCGAATTCAATTCGCTCGCCAACAATCAAGATGCCATTGAAGAGCGCGCCCGCCGCGAGCTCAATATGGTCAAGCCCAATGAAATTCTCTTCCGCATTGAGACGACGGAAGAAGCGGCACGCAAATCCGATGCAGCAGCATCCATGCCGGACGTCGACGCTCCGGACATTGCCGCAGGGGCTAAACCGACCTTTACGCCTAAGAAGTCGGATCTTTATTCCGCGCCCAAGAACCAGCGTGCGCCGAAGGCTCGGGATCGACGTCAGTAGATTGACGCCCCGGGCAAAACAAACGGCGCGGAGCCATCCCCGCGCCGTTGGTGAGCATTCTTAGTCTCAGAAAGAACGAACGTTATGCCTTCTGCGTCTGCACGCCCGGCGTGAAGAGCGCTGCGGCGTCGATGGCGTCGTAGTGCGCTTTGGCGCCGCAGAAGCGGCAGGCGACGTCAAGAGCGCCTTTTTCCCGGATGATGGTGTCGACTTCTTCGCGGCCGAGTGAACGTACCAGATCGTCGAAGCGGGCTTTAGAGCACGTGCAGGCAAAGTGCGGCGCCGCTTCGTGCGTGACGAGCGGAGACTCTTCCCAGAAGAGCCGGCGGTTGATGTCTTCGGGTGAGAGCGTAAGCAGTTCGGCGCTCTTCACCGTGCCGGCAAACATCGTGAGCCGCTGCCAGCCTTCCGGGTCATAGTCAGCGGGGAGTTTTCCGCCTTCGGCGGGCATTTTCTGAAGGAATACGCCGCCCGCCGTCTTGTCGTCGGCAGCCAGCACGAGCTTCGTGTCCACCTGCTCGGAATGGCGAAAGTAGTTTTCAAGCGCTTGGGCAAGCGTGTCGCCTTCGAGCGCCACAACGCCTTGATACGGCGCCTCATCGGCCGGGCGATGCGCTCTGTCGAGAATGAAGGCGCAGCGGCCGCGGCCGGAGACATTGACGAGATCTTTGAGCTTGGCGTTGGGGTCGAGCTTCGCCGGATCCGTGCCGGCCGCAAGCTCCACCATCACGCGGAAGGCATAGCCGGGGCGCACTTCCGCCAAGGCACGGCGAACGGGACCGTCGCCCTCAATTTGCAGGGCAACTGTCCCGTCAAATTGCAGCGCGCCTGCAGTGAGAAGCGCTGCGGCGGCCATTTCGCCCGCGAGGCGGCGGGCCGCAACGGGAAGGTTTTGATTGACGACGGCCTGTTCAAGGGCGTCGCCTAATACAACCGTTTCACCGCGCACATTTGCGCGCGGGAACAGCAGTTTTTGGAGAGCATCCATGACAATGACGAAACCTATTAATGAAAAACCTGAGGTTCAGTATTTTAGCGGTGCGGCTAAATCGATAAACTTTTTAGACCGCAACGCATCTGCCTCAATTGAGGCAAAACGTGTCCAGTCTTTCAAGAGCTTTGTCGTGACTATTGATCTGCATATGCATTCCAATGCGTCGGACGGAATTCTTCCGCCCGCAGAAGTTGTTCGTCTTTGTGCCGGCAACGGCGTAAAGCTGATGAGCCTCACCGATCACGACACGATGAAAGGCATTGAGGAGGCTCGTGCAGAAGCCGAACGCCTTGGCATCGCATTCGTGCCCGGCATTGAAATTTCCACGCGCTGGGGACAAAAATCGATTCATGTGGCGGCCTATAACCTCAATCCGAATACGGAAGCCTTCAAGGCTTTCTTCAAAGGCGTTGACAAAAAACGCATTGAGCGCGGGGAACGGATGGGAAAACTCCTTGCGGCCTGCGGCTGCAAGGGGGCCTTTGAAGGCGCAATGGCGCTTGCCGTTCATCCGGGATCGCTTTCCCGTACGCACTTTGCACAGTGGCTTCTGGATGCCGGCTATGTGGAGAATTACGCCCAAGCCTTCGATAAGTACCTCAAGCCCGGCAAGCCCGGCTACGTGCAGATTGAATGGCCGGAAATCCGCGACGCCGTGCGTTTTGTGAAAAGTGAGGGCGGCACGGCTTCTCTCGCTCACCCCGGGCGCTACAACCTCAAAGAAGGGTGGATGATTGACGAACTGCTGACGGCCTTTCAGGGAGCCGGCGGAGAGGCGATTGAAGTGGCCTCGGGTTCGCAGACCCGCGATGATGATGCGCTCTTTGCGGCCAAGGCCAAGCAGTACGGGTTTCTCGCGAGCACCGGGTCAGACTGGCATTCGCCCCGCTCGCCCCGTCCGACGCCGGGGAGTCAGCCGCAGGTGCCGGCTGATCTGACGCCGATTTGGACGAAGTTCGGCTTCCCAAAAGATTTCTGCGGTCAGCATTGATCGCAGCAGCACTTCTCCCAGCGGCGAAAATAAAGCTGCCCCCGAAGCATTGAGAAATACTTCGAGGACAGCAGGAAGATTGGTGTATCAAGCCTTAATTTTGATGGGCTGTGACTTCCAGACCCGCGATGTGTCCAAAGACCAATAGGTCGGTGAGCGCATTGCGTCCGAGGCGATTGCCGCCGTGGATGCCGCCGGTGATTTCACCTGCGGCGAAGAGCCCCGGAATCGGGTTGCCTTTGTCGTCAAGCACCTGCGTTTTTTCGTTGATGCGCAGACCGCCCATCGTGTGATGGATAGTGGTCGTGAGCGGAACGGCATAAAAGGGTGCCTTTGTCACAGGCATGCCAATCAGAATCTTCGGAACCGAAAGCCCTTTGGTGTCTTGAGCTGCTGCGGCAGCGTTGTAGGCCTTCATGGTCTGGGCGAAGCCCTTTTCGTCAATGCCGGCGGCTTTGGCCAGATCTTCGAGGGTATCGGCTTTATAGGCATAGCCGTGCGAGAGGGCAATCTGTATCAGATCGTCACGCACTTTCTTTTGGTTGATGGTTTCCTGATCGAAGATCGAGTAGACCACCTGACCGGGCTGCTCAAGAATGCCGTGAGAAATTTCATCGCGCCGGCCCGTTTCATCCACGAAGCGCAGTCCGAGCTTATTCACGTAGGGCGTATCCTGCGGACGGCCGGCAATGGCGGATTCGAGTTCTCCGTTTTTCGGATTGCCGTGAGGATGGATCTGAATCCACTGCATGCCTTCGAGCGCAGCGCCGGCCTTGACGGCGGCTTCAAGCACTTCGCCCGTCGTGCCAGGCTGGTTCGAAGTAGCAATAACGGAGATGTTGTTGTACTTCTTCACCATCTGGAGATTGGCGCCGTAGCCTCCGGCGGCGAGGATGACATTTTTACCCGAGAAGATATGCGGCGCACCCTTCACATCAACGGCTTTCACGCCGGTCACTCGGCCCGACGGATCACGTTCGATCTCGGTCACCTTCATAGAGGTGTAGATCGTGCTGCCCGCGGCTTTCACTTTTTTCGCGAGCGGAGCGATGTAGGCATCGTAAGTAGAGATCGGTGTTTTGCCGTCAGCCTGACGCGGCCACTGTCCGCGGGGGTAGAGGCCGCCGATGCCCACATCAATCCAGTGACGCGGGACGTGGAACCACGTCATGTCAGACTGTGATTCCAGCCAATTCATAGCGGCTGTGGCGTTTTGGGTCATTGTCAGAACAAGCTTCGGGTCGCTGTGGCAGTCACCGCCCTCGATCGTCTGCAGCGCAAAGAGTTCGGGCGAGTCGAAGATGTACTTTTTACCGGCGGCATCATGCGCGGCAAGCTGCTTTTTCACCGTTTCCTGAAGGTCGGCTACGGCCTTGCTGCAAGGCTTCATCGAGGTGTACTTTGTCACGATGTCGCGAACGGCCTGCGTCATGTCAAGAAGCTTCTCGGGATTAGGATCCATGGCGGACATGTTGCCTTCAGAGCGGGCGGTGTTGCCGCCCAGCATGGCCATCTTCTCGAGCACGATCACCTTGGCGCCGCGCTCGACGGCGGTGGCTGCAGCCACCATGCCGGCTCCGCCGCCGCCCACAATGATGACATCAGCTTGTGTTTCCAGCGGCAGCGCTTTGTCTGAAGACTTGGCGTCGGTTTTCTTTTTAAAGAAAGACGCGTCGGCGCCGGCCTGCTTAAGCGCTTCGCTGACGGCCTTGATGATGGCGTTGGAAGTCATCGTTGCGCCGCTCACGACATCCACCGAACTGGTTTGTTGGGCGACTATCGCGGCAGGGAGCGCTTCAACAGCAAGCGACCCGATGCCCGGCGTTTCCTGCTGACGGACGACTTTGACGGATTCGATGCGGTCGGCGGAAACCTGCACTTCTACGGCAAGTTCACCGTTGCGGGCGGGCACAGCGGCCGAGTAGACGCCAGGCGTCATCGCTGCGGCGGAAGCGGCTGCAAAAGTAAGAAGAACGGCGGCTGCCGCGGCGGAGAGTACGGGTTCAGAAGGATGAATCATTGGCCGAATTTCCATAAAACGTGGAATTGCTCTAAAGAAGTCGGACAAATTCTAGGGATAGCGCTGTCTTCGGAAAATGAGGTAATTTACGTGTTTGAATGTCAGATTTCGGAGCCAATCAATGTCGGAACCGGTTCTTAGTCGGAAACGCCAAGGCGCTCAGGATGCCGTCGATACGCTCGAGACGTTCGAGGCGTTCGACAAGCATGGTCTGCCGGCCTTTGTCCGCGGCGTGGATGCTGAAGCGCTCTATTTTTTTCTGGCGCTTTTTCGTACCGGAACGCTTCCGCGTGCGCCCGAGCAGCTCGGCATCAGTCTCTCGAGCGCCAACCGCATGCTCGCGAAGCTCCGCACCTATTGGGACGATCCGCTTTTTGTGAGAAGCGGGTTTCTGATGCAGCCGACCACAGCTGCCAAACGCCGTTATGACAAGGTGCTTTCCCTCATGCATGTGCTTGAGGATCTGCGGCGCGACGACGAACTGGATCCAAGAACTCTTTCGCGCACCGTTCGCACGGCCTGCTACGACAATGCATTTGCGCTCTGCATTGCCTCGATTTTTGCTGACTTCACGGCCCGCATGCCGCATGTGCGGCTGCGCGCCATGCAGGCCGATGAACATCTCTTTGATTATCTGCGTGAAGATCTGCTCGATCTGGTGTTCTTTGCCCGGCAGGGACTCCATCCAGATGTTCATTCTGTGGCGCTTCTTACCACGCCGTACGTCTGTCTGGTGCGGCGCGGACATCCTCTCTCTGAACGTGCTGCGACTTTGGGGCCTCTTGAACGCGAAGATCTTGAAGCCTTCCCGCAGGTGCTCATCAATGCCCAGCCCGACCGCTACCGTGCTCCCAACAGTCCCGGCAACGGCTGGTTTAATCCCAAAAATCCAGACCGCATCGCACTGGTGACGCCCTTCTTTCTTGCGGCATCACTTTGTCTGGAAGAGACGGACTGCTACGCGATTGTGCCCAAGGCAACGGCTGAACTTGCACTCGACCCGCGACGCACAGCGATGCTTCAGCTTTCTGATGCCGCGCCAAAACTCACCGTTCGATTGGGCTGGCACGAGCGTACGCACGCCGATCCGGGATCGCAGCTGATCCGCGCGCAGCTCTTGGCGCTGATTCAAAAGCGCTTTGGGCGGCCGGTAGGAGAGTAGCTATGCTGCATTCGCTATGGATTCTTGCGGCCACTTTTTTTACGGTGCTCACCTATGTGTTCGTGAAGTGGGTGCCGCCGCAGTACGAAATTTGGGACATTTTCTTCGTCCGTTCCTGCTACATGGCTTTCTTTGCCGTTCTGATGGCGGCGGTTGCTAAGACGCCGCTCAAAACAAAGATCCCGAAGGCGCATATCGGCCGAGCGATATGCGGCATGCTCGCTTTGCTGATCAACATCGTGACCGTACAGCATCTGCAGATCGGCACGGCTGAGACGCTCTTTTACACCATGCCGCTTTTCGTTTCGCTCTTTGTGATCATTGAAAAGATGCGTCTTGGCGAGCGCACCGACTGGGTGCTGGTCGGTTCGGTGCTTTGCGGTTTTGCGGGCATTTGCATGGTGCTGCAGCCTTCCTGCGGAAGCCATGAACTGCCCTATGCCGTGCTGGCTGTGCTTTCGGCGATTTTGGCGGCAGGTTCAGCGATGTTCTTGAAGCGTCTCGGCGCGGCGGGCGAACCGATTTTCCGCACAGTCTTTTGGTTTTCTGCGGCAAGTCTGGTCATTTCTGCCGTGGCGGAGGCGTTCTTGAGCAGAGCCTCTATGAAGGACCTTTTTACGGACCCCATGCTTTTTGCCGTGGGTATCTGCACGATGGGCGCTCAGCTCGCACAGACATTAGGATGGGGACGCGGCCGGCCGCTGCTTTGCGCCTGTCTGCAGTTTTCCGCCATTTTGTTTGCCGTCTTTTTCGGCTGGCTCTTTTTTGACGAGAAACTCGAGTCTTTCGCCACGGTCGGCATCGTGATCATCATCGCTGCTGAGCTCGCCGCTGCTGTTATCGGTTTGCGCAGCCGAGCGCGTCGCGGTTCATCAGCGTGAACAATCTAATGAAAAACGCCGCAGACGGCATTGGTCTGCGGCGTAGATGACCAGCATGTCAGAACGCTAGTGAGAATGCTTTTTTACATAAAGAATGATGCCGAACAAAATGACCGGCATAGCAACCCCTGTGACTAATGTCGCGATCCAAACAGTCATTTCATATACCTTTCACGCAAGTAGACGACAGCAAATGCTGAAATAAGCAGCACGCCGCCAATAAACCACCCTAACAGCACACCGTTAAAAAGCCCAACAGCCATTGAGGCAACCGACAAATTCACCAGCCAGGCTCGCATCGTCTCGGCGTACGGTTTTAAATTATTCAAACTGAATTGCATTAATACCTCTTGAACCCATTATACAAAAGGTTAATTCCCCTCAGACTTATCGCTTCGAGAGAAGAATCGCTGGGATTGCAATGATGAAGAGTCAGCTATGCTAATGCTTGGCTTGAAATGACTCCCTGAAACTCTCCGCGAATATGTGGATCAGTTAGCCGGTGCTGGAGCCCAACGAAAAACGCCGCAGACGGCATTGGTCTGCGGCGTTGCGGATCACCAGCATTGGGACTATTGAGCAGTCTGAATGCTTGAGGCCGAAATTTTTAGAATCGGTCGAGACCGCGTTCCTTGAGCTGATCCATTTCGTCGAGATTGACGGGAGGCGTCTTCTTGCGGCGCAGGCGCAGCTTCAGACGGCTGAAACGGCGGCCCTTGCGCGGCGAGGGTTCGAGCGAGAAAGGTTCTCCGCCGCTCGGCGAAAGCGCCCCGTATTCGGGGGTTTCGCCCAGCATGAACTTCGTGTCGTAATCCTTCAGAACTTTGGCGACAAGGCCCGAGAGTGCAAGCAGAGCGATCACGTTCGGGATCACCATGATGCCGTTGAAGAAGTCAGCAAGTTCCCAAACCAGCGTTACGTGGAGGAAGGAGCCGAGCATCAGGAAGCACAGAACAAGCACGCGGTAGCTCTGCACCCAGCGCAGACCGAGGAGATACTTGACGTTTTGTTCGCCGAAGAAGTACCAGCCGACGATCGTCGTAAAGGCGAAGAAAAAGAGGCAGATCGCAACGAAGCCCGGACCGATGTCGCCCAGACCGGCTGTAAAGGCGGCCTGCGTGAGGACGATGCCGGTGCTCTTGCCGTCAAGCACGCCGGTCGTGAGAATGACGAGTGCGGTCATGTTGAGCACAATGAAGGTGTCAAAGAATAGGCCGACATAAGCCACTAGGCCCTGTTCGCACGGGTGCTTAACCTGTGCGAGTGCATGTGCGTGCGGGGTGGAGCCCATGCCGGCTTCATTGGAAAAAAGACCTCTGGCAACGCCGTAGCGAATGGCTTCCTTCAGACTCGCGCCAATGATGCCGCCCGTCGCTGCAGACGGATCGAATGCGCCGACGATGATTTCCTTGAAAGCAGGCAGGATCATGTCGTAGTTGCTGAAGATGATGGTGAGAGAGCCGAGGATGTACACCACAGCCATGAGCGGCACCATCTTTTCGGCAAAGCTTGCGATACGGCGCACGCCGCCAATGAAGATGAAGCCGGCAATGGCAAAGACAAAAATGCCGGTAGCCCACTGCGGAATTTCAAAGGCTTTGTGGAAGCCGTCGGCAATAGAGTTGGCCTGAACCATGTTGCCGATGAAGCCGAGCGCGATGATGATCGAGACGGCAAAGAAGGCCGCAAGGGGCTTGTTGTGGAGGCCGCGGCTGATATAGAAGGCCGGGCCGCCCATAATTTGGCCGTGTGCGTCACGGGCACGAAAGACCTGAGCGAGCGTAGCCTCAGCGAAGATCGTAGCCATGCCGAAGAAAGCGGCAAGCCACATCCAGAAGATGGCGCCGGGACCGCCCATGGCAATGGCCGTGGCAACGCCGGCGAGGTTGCCGGTGCCGACCTGTGCGGAAATTGCAGTGGCGAGCGACTGGAAGGAACTCATGCCGTCCTTGCCCGCTTTGTCGCCAAAGAGTGTGATGCCGCCGAAGACCTTGCGGAAGGCTTGGCCGAAGCGGCGGATCTGAATGAAACGCAGCTTGATGGTGAGATAAATGCCAGTGCCCACCAGAAGCGGGATTAGGCAGTACATGCCCCAGAGCAGTCCGTTGACACTCTGAACGAGCTGGGTAAAGTCGTCCATTTCCATGGGCGATTCCTCCTGCAGGAGCGATGGTCGAAGAAAGCAATACCCACGGGCTGCCGCCCGTCCGAGAGATTGGGGGCATATCCGCTGTGCCGACATGCAGAGGCATTCTTGGCTGGATATCTCATGCGGCCGACCGCCGCTCTGGTTTTATTGATAGTTGGCGCCGGCTCCCAGTTGCAGCCGGATCTTTGATTGTAGGTGGAGGTGCAGATGTGTTTTCTCTTTGCTCATCCCCTGTATAGGTGAGGGATATATTGCCTAGAAAAGTGAAAAATAGGCAATTTGAGAGTGCTCTCCCAATCTGCTGTTAGACGTGTATGATGCGGTTTTCTCCACAAATCTTGGCTGATCTCATGGCTGCCCGCATCATTAGAATTCTTATTTGGCTCTGCCTTGCCGCCTGTGCTTTCTGGATCATCAATGCTGTCGTAAGCATGATCTGGTATGTCTTTCGATAAGTAAAGCCTTATTCGGTGAAGTCTTCGGGAAGAAGGAGCATCGCGCCTCCGCGCTCGGCAGCCCTGAGCTTCTTAGCTGCTTTTCGCAGCAGTTTGTCCCGAGTGATGAGCGCCGTGCTGCCGACGCCGCAGATATTGGCTGCGGCTTTCGTGAGGATGAGAAACTTCTGATCCTCGGGGTCTCGGCAGCGCACATTTTCAGAGTCAAGCGCCTGAGCAGCCTCTGTGAGCATGTCTTTTGAGGGCATGCGTATGAGTTTTCCCCAGCGTTCGAGCATGGTGAGTGTGCGCGCGGCCGCTTCTGCTTCGAGCATTTGTTTGACCGGACGAGCGGCGACCCCCGCAAGTTCCAAGAGCGTTTCATGGGAAGCTGCCGGCACGATCCGCCCTGCTTTGAGTGCGCAGCCCAGCGGCGAATCCGATTCGCTCTCATCCCGCCAGAGCGTGCATTCAAGAACGACGTGCGTGTCAAGGATGACAATGCGTTCTGCGGAGCTGCGAAGGAGCGGCGCCGCAGAGGCTTCGATCCGCTTGACCGCGGCGTAAAGCTCGGGAGGAAACATGGTGCGGGTGAGGGGTGCGGAACGTCAAAAGAAGGAAAAGGCTTCGGCCGTATCGGTCGAAGCCTTTGGCAGGCGAAGCGAGAGGACTCCAGTCTGCCTGCAGCAATTCGGAGTCTTTCGTCGTCAGTCCTCAGCCGAGAAGCGCCGCTACGTGAGCGCGTTCGCTTTCAAGCTCCGCGACGGACTTGGCGATCGTCGCGCGAGCAAAGTCAGAGAGTTCAAGTCCCTGAACGATTTCCCAGCGGCCGTCCTTCGTCGTGCAGGGGAACCCGAAGAGGAGCCCCTCGGGAATGCCGTAAGAACCGTCGGAGGGAACCCCCATCGTTACCCAGCGGTCCCCCGAACCGAGGACCCAGTCACGGATGTGGTCAATGGCGGCGGAAGCGGCAGAGGCCGCTGAGCTTGCGCCGCGCGCTTCAATGATGGCTGAGCCGCGCTTGGCGACGATCGGGGTCATCGTTTCCTGATAGTAGCTGCGGTCGACGAGTTCGAGCGCAGGGCGTCCCTTGATGAGCGCATGGTCGAGATCCGGGAACATCGCCGGGGAGTGGTTGCCCCAAACGGCAGCGTGCGTGATGTCGTTTACCGACACCTTGGCCTGCGTTGCCGTCTGAGCCATCAGGCGGTTCTGATCAAGACGCAGCATGGAGGTGAAGTTTTCGGGCTTGAGATCCGGAGCGCTCTTCATGGCGATCCAGGCATTGGTATTGCAGGGGTTGCCGACCACGAGCACCTTGCAGTCGCGCGAGGCGGCTTCGTTGAGCGCACGGCCTTGAGCGACAAAAATCTCAGCATTGGCATTAAGCAGATCAGCACGCTCCATCCCTTTGGAGCGAGGGCGGGCGCCGACAAGCAGCGCGACATCGGCGTCGCGGAAGGCGGTCGTCGCTTCCGGGGAATTTTCCAGTCCGGCCAGCAGCGGAAAGGCGCAGTCGTCAAGCTCCATCATGACGCCCGTCACCTTTTGCTGGCTTTCAGGGGAGGCGCGGTCAAGCAGCTGCAGAATAACGGGCTGGTCGGGCCCGAACATGTCGCCGGCGGCGATGCGGAAAAGGAGAGAATAGCCGATGTTGCCGGCTGGTCCGGTAACGGCAACGCGGATGGGTTTCTTCATGGTCAAATCTTTTTTTTAAAGTTGAACGGCCGGCAGGGACCCGGCCTTCTTTTTCATCGCGCAAAGTCTAGCAACTACCATCATCAATAGGAACTCCCTTTGCGCAGAAGTTCAAAGTCATAAGCCTCTTTCCAATCAAGACATAGGCGCCAGACTTTCGCTCAAGCCGTCAAGCAATCTCGTGATACAGAAGAGTTCGATCGACGTCGAACTAACAACATTGTCTTGTGCTAAGGTTTCCACGAATGTTTGAGGCTGCTGGCGTTTCTCATGATGCTTTGTCGATTGCTTCCAATGAAGCGCCGGCGTCCGCGAGGCGCAATGCGCTTGAGCGGACCGCAGAGCAGCATCCCAACGACAATTTTCAAGAAAAGGACATCCCATCATGCAGAACAACGTTTTCCTTCGTCTCGCGCAGGAACGCTATACGACTAAGCATTACAACGGTCAGCAGATTCCGCGCGAAGAGTTTGATACGCTGCTTGAAATTCTGCGTCTGACCCCCACTTCGGTCAATGCTCAGGCGCTTCATTACTTTACGGCGACCTCACAGGAAGCCCGTGAACGTCTGCTCCCCGCCTTTCCCGAATTCAACCGCGACCGCATTACCGGTGCGAGCGATGTGGTGGTCTTTACCGTACCCAAGACGCTGACGGAGGCGCATCTGCGCCGCGTACTGGATAAAGAGGAAAGTGACGGACGCTTCCCCAATGCAGAAGTGAAGAACGCTCAGGATCAGGGGCGTCGTTATTTTGCGGGCCTGCATCAGGGGTCTGAAGCAGAGCTCGTGGCATGGGAGGCTCGTCAGGCTTACATCGGCATGGGGTTCCTCCTCTTCGCCGCAGCCGGCATGGGCATCGACTCGACGGCGCTCGAAGGCGTTGATTTTCCGAAGCTCAATGAAATTCTCGGGCTTGACGAGAAAAATCTGACGGCGATTGCTGCCGTGAGTCTCGGGTACCGCAGCCCGAAGGACGGCAATGCCCAGCGTCCGAAGTCCCGTCTGACCCGTGATGAGCTCTTCACGTCGCTTGACTAAGTCCAAACTCAGCGCGTAGGCGTAGAGTGCCTTTATGCGCAGGGAACTGCAAAAAGCCGGCGTCCGTTCAGTACGCCGGTTTTTTGATGTCTGAGATCACACCTCATAAGAGGGAGGATGCCATGAATTCGATGCTTGAATTGGTGAAGCACCGCTATACCGCGAAGCGCTATGACGTGAATAAACCCATTTCCGATGAGACGCTCAATGATCTTCTGGAAGTGCTCCGTTTGTCGCCATCATCGGTGAACATCCAGCCGTGGCATTTTTATGCCTTGAAGACGAAGGAAGCACTCCATGCCATTCGTCCGGCCGTCAAGGATTTCAATCTCGAGCGTACGGAGCATGCGCCCGTCATTATTGTTTTTGCCATCGAGAAGCACCTCGACGATGCATATGTCCATCGCTTGATGGCTCAGGAAGCCGCGGACGGGCGCTTTCGCGGACAGTTTGCTGATCCCGAGTTTGCAGCGAAACTCGAGGCTTTCCGCTGCGCAAGCGTCAAGGCCTATTGCTCCGGCGCGGACCGCGGTGAATGCTGGGCCGCCAACCAGTGCCATATTGCGCTCGGTTTCCTGCTCTTGGCAGCTGCCGGCATGGGCGTTGACGCCACGACATTGGGCGGCATGCATTTCGAGAAGGTTGACGAAATTCTCGGACTTGCCGCCAAGGGACAGAAATCGGTGATGGCCTGCGCGCTCGGCTATCGCAGCAGCGACGATTGGAATGCGGACGCTCCGAAATCCCGCTTCCCGCTCGATGCCGTAGCAACGATTCTTTAAAAAGCTGCCCGTCCTCTGCTGCCGCAGCTCAAAGACGCGGCAGCGTTCTCCTGCGGCATCCGATGGATCTCAGCGTCTTAGATTGACGTGTACTCGGCTAAAATGGCGTCGCCCGCACTCATACGATGGCCTTCTTTGAGGAATTTGGAATGAAGCGCTACGCTCTTCAATCGCTTTGCAGCTCCCGCTCCCTGATTTCGGTTTTCTGCGCTTTGTACGCATGGACCGCTGGCGGGGCTTTGGCCGCATCCGCGCCCGAAGATGAAGCTGTGTTGGAGGCGCGCGCAGCACAAGCCGAGAAGGTGCTCGCGGATCGATCGTTTTATGAACGCTGGAAAGAGCCTTCAGCGATCGATTCAGTGAAAACGGCTGCTCAGGTGAAGAGCGATGCTGAGGGCGTGCTCAAGCAAATTGAAGGGGCGCTGGCTGTCCAGCGCAGCTGGTGCGGCAAAAAGTTTTTTGTCAACAGCTGCATTGATGACGCTCGGCGCGCTTCATTTGACCGCGAACGCGAGGTCCGCGAGATCATTGTGGCGGCAGACGAAATCATCCGTCTCGACCGAGTGGAAAAGATGCGCGCAGAACAGGAAAAGAATGCGCTTGAACCTCGTCGGGAGCCCATGAAAATAGCGCCTAAGACGGTGAAAACCGATCCTCCGGAGCCTATGCACATTACGCCTAAGTCTGTGAAGGCACCCAGCCAGCCGATAGATATTGCGCCCAAGACCGTCAAAGAGCCTTCCGCTCCCGTGGAATGGGAAAAGAAAACGGTTAAAGACGCTTCGGTCCCTCACGGCATGAACGGGAAGACGGTTAAAGACGTCGCGGCGCCGACGCCGATTCCAGGCAGTGAAATGCCTCACGATGCGGCGTCTGAGCGAGCCGCTGCCGAAGCGGCCAACGAGGCCTACTACGCGCAAAAACAGCTCGAAGCTCAAAAGCGCATGGAAGAAGCCGCAGAGCTCGCAGCCAAGCGCAAAGCGGATCGTGAGGCCAAGCAGCAGCAGTTCGAAAGGAGCTTGGATGAGCGCGAAGCTGCGCAAAAGCGCTATGAGGCCAATCAGAAGGAACGCAAAAGCAACCTGATGCAGTATTTCTGACGCTTGTCCATGACCTCTCCAAGCCAAAAAAATCAATGGGCGGAGCTCTTTGACGCTGCTCGCCCGCTCGAAGAGCGCACCGCACTCGCTTTCTCGGCTGACGGCCCTCTGGCTCGCCGTCAGACCAACTTCACGCCTCGTGAGGGGCAGCTTGCGTTTGCACAGGCCGTGGCCGAAGCCATTCAAAATAAGGAAACGCTTCTGGCCGAAGCCGGCACCGGCACCGGCAAAAGTTTTGCGTATCTGGTGCCGGCGCTGCTTTCGGGTTCGACGGTCGTGATTTCGACCGCAGGCAAGCCGCTGCAGGATCAGCTTTTCAACAAAGACATACCGGCGCTTTCGGCCGCGCTCGGCGTCAATGTGCCGACAGCCGTCCTCAAAGGCCGAAGCAACTATGTCTGTCCTTATCGGCTTGAACGGACGGAAGCCGAAGGCCTTCTGCCTGAGCGCGACAGCTACCGCAAGCTTCGGGAGATCAAGCGGTTTGCGGCGATTTCAGCCACGGGTGACCGCGCGGAGCTTCCGACGGTGCCCGAGGACGATCCGCTCTGGCCGCTGGTGACGAGTACGCGGGAAAATTGTTTAGGCAAAGAGCGGTGTGAACATTGGGAAAACTGCTTCGTGCGCGCCGCCCGCGAAAAAGCGCTCAAAAGCCAAATCGTTGTGGTGAATCACCATCTGTTTTTGAGTTCGCTTGCGCTCAAGCGCGAGGCGAATGGGCAGATTGACGGCATGCTGCCGGCCGCTGATCTCACGGTCATTGATGAGGCGCATCAGCTCCCGGGCATTGCGACGGACTTCTTTGGCACTACTTTTACCACCTGGCAGCTCGAGTCGATTGCCGACGAGGCGCGTGCGCTCGGACGCGGTCATGCCAATGACGGCGCGGATTGGGATGCGCTCTGCCATGCCGTTCAGAAAACAGCCCGCGATCTTGTCATTGCCGCCCGAGGCATCGGCATCGAGCCGGGCGACCGGCTCGCCGTAAAGACCATTGAGCGCTTCGAGGAGCTGACTGAGCCTTTTGGCAAAATGCTCGCAGCTTTCGGTCAGCTCATTCGAGCGATGAGAGCCAATAAAGACCGCAGCGATGATCTGGATGCACTTTGTGAATATGCCTGCGAAGTGGATCTGGAGATGGCGAAGTGGGAAACGCTTTTTAAGCGTCTCATGCACCTGGAGGGAGAAGCCGATGATGCTTCGGAAGAAGCGGCTGACATTCCCTTTGAAGGCTTTGAAGAAACGTTAGTAAGCACTGACTCTCAGGGTGATGCAGACGCAGCGCAAGGGGGAACCCAACGCGCCTTCCGATTCCAGAAAGACGCCGTGCAGTGGATTTCCGCAGCGCCTTCGAGCCTGCGGTTCAACAATACGCCGCTCAAGTTTGCCGATGAATTCCGGCAGATGCGGGAAGCCGAAGGCGGTGCGTGGGTGTTCACTTCGGCCACTTTGTCGACTGCAGGAGACTTCACGCGCTTTGCGATTGAGACAGGGATTCCGGAGGCCAAAGCCGGGACGTGGGAAAGTCCTTTTAACTATTGGGAGCAGGGCTGCTTTTACCTGCCGCAGCTGCCGCCGCCCACCAATACCATTGAGCATGCCGGACGGGTGGTCGATGCGGCCTGGCCGCTGGTCTGCGCGGCCAAGGGCCGAACATTTTTTCTCTGTACTTCACTTGCGGCCGTCAGCAAAGCGGCCGAGGAGCTCAGGGCGCTGCTCGACCATGCAGGGAACCCATATCCGCTTTTCGTGCAGGGTGACATGCCCAAAGCGGCGCTCATTGACGCCTTCCGCGAGCACGGCAACGCCATTCTGGTGGGCTCCATGAGTTTCTGGGAGGGAGTGGATGTGCAGGGAGAGGCATTGTCGCTGGTGGTGATTGACAAGCTCCCCTTCGCGCCGCCCGATGACCCGGTCTATGCCGCCCGATCCGATGCGCTTCGTGAACAAGGCAAAAGTCCTTTTGCCCTGATGGCGCTGCCCGAAGCGGTAACCGCGCTTAAGCAGGGCTCTGGGCGGCTGATCCGCTCGGAAACGGACCGCGGCGTCTTTATGCTCTGCGACTCTCGAGTGGCGGACAAAGCCTATGGACGGACGATTCTCAAGAGTCTGCCGGATTTTTTCCGTACGCGCAGTCTGGAAAAGGCGCTGGAATTCTTCCGCAGTCCGCAGGCGTGGCATAAGACGATCTATCGTCAATAGCTGCTGACGGCGGCGGAGCGCGGCGCTCGGCCCGCAAGTCCGCCTTAGGAAAGGTCAGGCTGCGGAGAGCGTTTTTTTGCAGGAAAACGCCGCAACGAGCTCAAGATGCATGGCGCCGGGGAAGAGGTCTACGGGAGAGATGCTTTCGAGCGTGAGTCCTGCGGCAGCAAGTTCCTTGGCGTCACGCGCAAAGCTCTTGGGGTTGCAGGATACGTAAGCGAGCCGCTTGGGGCCGTTTGGAAGCGAAAAAAGGTCTGCAAGCGCTTTTGCGGCTCCGCCGGCCATGCCTTGATAAGCAGGGTCGACGATGATCTTCGTGGGTTTGAAGCCCTCGGGAAAGCCCTCTTTGAGGGCCGCCGAGAGGAAGGTTTCTGTCGGCTCAGCCGCAAATGCCGCCTGCGGGATACTGTTGCGCGCTGCATTTTCGCGGGCGCAGATAATAGAGGCCTCTACGCGTTCAACGCCGAGCGCTCGGCCGTGCGGCCCCGCGCGTCTTGCGGCAGCGAGCGTAATGGTGCCGACGCCGCAGTAAAGGTCGAGAATCTGATCCCCAGGCTGTACGTCCGCAGCGTCAAGCGCTTTTTCATAGAGCACCGGCGTCTGCGGCGTATTGACCTGCAGAAAAGTCTGCGGTCCCAAGGTGAAGGCGAGATCCATCAGCTCGGCTTCAATGCTCGAGCGCCCCGCCCAGACAACCAGCGCGTCCGGCGCAAAGCTCAGTACAGCGCTCCCAGGGGTGGGGTGGACATTGATGAGGAGCGATTGAAGCTTGCAGGGGGCGAGTGCCGCGATGAGCTTCTCTTTAGCGGCGAGCAGATCGGCCGTCAGCGCTCGAACCACGAGTACTGCCATCCGCTCGCCGCTGCCCGGCGCTTCACGAAGAAGGAGGCTGCGAAGCACCCCAGTGCCGTTGGATACTGCGGCTTCAGGAGCAGGCGTAAGTGCCGGTTCGCTAAGAAACGGCGCAAGTGTTCGAGCCGCTTCTTCCATCCAGACGGGCGTTTGCGGACAGTCTTCTGCCGGGACAAGTATTTGGCTGCGTGCAGCGTAGTAGCCAAAACGACCGATGCCGTCGATGACGCTCGGATAAAGCACAGCTTTGTTGCGAAAATGCTGAGCAAACGCTTCGGGCTGCCCCGAAGGCGGCTGAATCAATCCTTCTCGCCAGAGTCCGGCCTGGCGGAGCGGCTCTTCAATGAGCAGTTTGGTTTTGAGAGCAAGCTCTGCGGAATACTTCAGGCTCCCCAAAGGACAGCCGCCGCAGACGGGCTGGCCGTTAAGCGACGCAGCATGCGGGCAGCGGGAAGGATCCGCGTCGGGCGAAGGAGCGCTTTCTCGCCATTCCACGGCGAGTCCCCAATGGCCGCCGGGTTTGGGCGGGTTCCAGAAAAGATCGCCTCGCGCACCGGGAAGTGCGCCGGGCACGAGAATTTCCGGGACATCTTTGCTCTTGGAGTTGTCGCTCAATCGCGCGATGCCGGCTCCCGAAGGGTGGATGCCGGTAATGAGCACATCGGTGAGTACTTCAGGACGCTCAGCGGTCGCCCCCGGCGCATGACGGCGGCCCATCAGCGGGCGGCCCAAAGGCGCAGCGCGTACATGACGACTTCTGCCGCAATGACGATGCCGACGAGTACCCCAGAGCGTCTGAAGAGCGCTCGGGAGGCTTCAAGCTGAAATTTGCCGCGCGCTTCAAAGTGAAGACGCTCAGACATGCGCTTCACCGTGCGCCAGACCAGTCCAAGCGCAGCAAAGCCAAAGAGCGCTGCGAGGAGCACCACCGTACAGAGGTTATAGAGTGCGCCGGCCCAGTATGGGTCTGCTCCCTGCAGCCAGGCGCCGACGACGGCTACTGCAGCCATCAAGGCAAGAGCGCCCAGCCACAAAGATTTGTGCGCAGTCCATTCGCGCTGGAGCAGTTCCCTCACGGCGTCACTCGCATCGGGCACTGTTTGTTTGGGTTCAGGCGCAGTGTCCGCAGCCGGCGGCTCAGCCGCTGCGGACGTCTGTGAAGATGGAGTCGGGTGAGAAGTGGTCATTCGCCGTTCATTAAAGAAAGTATTTTTCGACGATTACAATATACCGCCCAGCGCCACGATCGCCACGAAGACCGGTGCAAGGACACCGATGAGCAGGCGCGCAGCTTTGAGCGAAGTGTCCGAAAGCGGCTTCACGGACTGCAGTTCGCGGCTCGTGACCGGCCAGGCGACCCAAGCGGCGGCAATAGCAATGCCGAAAGTCGACAGTGGCATGCCGATGTTGGAGGTGACGTAGTCGAGGATGTCGAAAATGTTCTTGCCGAAGAGCTTGACGTCACTCCAGGGACCGAACGACATGTTGGCGGCAAAGCCCACGATGGCGCAGCCCGCGAGCGTGAGCAGAATCGCGTTCTTGCGCGAAATATTGGCCTCCTGAGTAAGGAGAGCCGTGCAGGCTTCGAGCATGGATACGGAACTCGTCAAGGCGGCAACCGTCAGACAGGCGTAGAAGGCTGCGGCAAAGCCTTGCCCCAGAGGCATCTGAGAAAAGACCGCGGGCATCGTTACAAAGGTGAGGCCGGGGCCGGCGGTCGGATCCAGATGAAAGGCAAAGACTGCCGGCATCACCATCAGACCGCCCAAGATGGACGAAAGAATGGCCAGGAAGGCAACCCAGCCCACGGAGGACGGCAGATCAGCCTTCGGGTTGAGGTAGGACCCGTAGGTGATCATGGTGCCGGCGCCGAGCGAGAGCGAAAAGAAGCAAAAGCCCATTGCATTAAAGAGCGCTGTGCCGTTGAAGTCTTCCCAGCGCGGAGTGAAGAGAAATTCCACTCCGGCCCACCCGCCCGGCAGCGTCACACCGCGGATGATGAGGATCACCATCAGGATGAATAGAAGCGGCATCAGAATCTTGGCGATCTTTTCAATGCCCTGCTGTACGCCGTTCATGACAACGTAGGCTGTCAGGCAGAGAAAAAGCAGCAGATAGCCGTAGGAGGAGACCATGTCGGAAACGAAGCTGCCGAAATTGGCGTTCAAAACTTTGGCGTCAGTGGTCAGACCGATGCCCAGCATGGCATCCCAAAGATATTTGATGCACCAGCCGCCTACCACGGAATAAAACGAGAGGATGAGGAACACCGTAAAGACGCCGATGCCGCCGAAGATCCCCCAAGGTTTGCCGGCAGCCCGATTAAGGCTGCCCACCGCACCGCGGCGGCCGGCTCGGCCCATTGCGAATTCTGCGAGAAGGAGCGCCACGCCCACCGTCAGCGTGAAGAAGATGTAGGGGAGCATGAAGACACTCCCGCCGTTCGTACCGGCCATGTAGGGGAACTTCCAAATGGCGCCGAGACCGACTGCGGAGCCTGCGGAAGCCAGAATGAAGCCGAGGCGCGTGCCCCAGGTTGCTGGCGTATGGGTGGACATGGAGAAGCAATTCCTAGTTGTTTTAAGGCTTGTCAGAGGCACAAGCGTTCTCACGCACCGAGGTTCTCTGCCGTTAGGCGGATCTGCGTGAGCGTGCTTATGTTAAAAGAGTCCGGCGCCTTTGGCGGCGACAATGAGGATGAGAATGGGGGCTGCGCACCCTGCAAGGATCCTGAAGGCTTTGAGACCTGCCGCAGACCATTTGGCGTTCATTTCGAGCTGCTTGCGGATGGTCGGCCAAGCTACCCAGGCGGCCACCAGACCGATGCCGACACAGCCGATCGGCATGCCGATATTGGATGTGGCGTAGTCGAGCAGATCAAAAAGCGTGCGCCCAAAGAGCTTCCAGTCTGAAAGCGGCCCGAAGGAGAGCGCGCAGAAGACGCCGATGATGCCGAGCACCGTCGAAACGGTGAGCACGGCGGTGCGACGCGTAAATCCCCAGCGGTCGACGCAGTGCTGCGAAACCATTTCCAGAATGGAGATGGCCGATGTGAGCGCTGCTACAAAAAGGCAGCCGTAAAACGCCACGGCGAAAAGTCCGCCCATCGGCAGGTGACTGAAGACGGCAGGCATGGTGGCAAACGTCAGTCCCGGACCGGCATCCGGCGTCAGACCAAAGGCAAAAACGGCCGGCATGATCATCAGGCCGCCGAGAATAGAGGACATCACGGCGAGCACTACAATCCAGGCGGTGGAGGTGCCGACGTTCACTTTGTCGGACAAGTAGCTGCCGTAGTTCATCATCGATCCGGATCCCACTGAAAGTGAGAAGAAGGCAAAGCCCATGGCATTGAGGAGCGCTTCACCCGTAAAAGCCTCCGGGTCAGGCATGAAAAGAAACTTCACGCCCTCAATGGCCCCGGGAAGCATTAATCCGCGCACGATCAGGATGAGCATCAAAATGAAGAGGAGCGGCATGAGAATCTTGCCGACTCGTTCAATGCCGCGTTCGACGCCGCAAAGCACAACGCCTGCGGTCGTGGTGAGAAAGATGACATGCCCCATGACGGACTGTACGGGATCGGCTGCAAAGGCCTCAAAGGCGCTGCGCATTGCGGCCGGATCGTCCGTGATGCCGCGGCCCATGATGGATTCGATGAAGTAATGCGTGCACCAGCCGCCCACGACGGAATAAAAAGCCAGCACCAATGCGCCGGTGGCTACTGAAATAAAGCCGATCACTGACCAAGCGCGCCCGCCCAGCTTTAAGTAGGCCGTTCCGGCGCCGCCTCGTGCGGCACGGCCCATGCTCATTTCTGCAATGAGGAGCGCAAGACCGATCGTGAGCGAAAAAGCAATCGTCGGCAGCATGAAGATCGAGCCGCCGTTCGTGCCCGCCATATAAGGGAATTTCCAGATGGCGCCAAGCCCCACGGCAGAGCCTGCTGAGGCGAGGATGAAGCCTAATCGCGAGGTCCAGGCGGAGCGTGAGGATGTCTGAGGCATGAGAATAATCTGCGGGAAAAATAAAAAACGGGAGCGGTGATGAGCCGCTCCGCGCCTATCCATCATTGATCTGGCGCACGGTCTGCAAAAGCAGACAATCTGCTTGCAGGCCGTACGCAGAAGTTTGATTTTAGATGAGTCCCGAGATAAGAACCACGAGAACGAGGATAGGGGAGAACACTCGAAGCATGAGTTTCAGCAGCCACTGCCACTTTTCCGGCGCCGTATTCTTGACGCGGTCCCAGCAGGTGTAGCCCGCCAGATAGAGGATCACCAAGCCGCCAAGGGGCAGCGACAGATTGCTCGTAAAGAAATCAAAGACGTCAAAGAAGGTACGGCCGTTGAACATCTTTACGTCGCTCAGCAGGCCAAACGAGAGGCAGGGCAGAATGCCCACGACGGCGAGAGCAATGGTGGAGAGCACAGCAGCCTTCGGCCGCGACATCTTTTGTTCGTCAACGAGGTAGGAGACGAGAATTTCAATCATCGACACTGACGACGTAATGGCCGCGACTGCAAGGCAGAGATAGAACATCACGGCAAAGAGCTGTCCCATCGGCATTTGCGCGAAGACCGCAGGCATGGTGATGAAGGTGAGGCCCGGACCGGCAGTCGGATCCAGCCCAAAGGCAAAGACCGACGGCATGATCATGAGGCCGCCCATGATGGAGGCGATCACGGAAAGGAAAGCAATCCAGGAGCAGGAGCGGAGCACATTGGTTTTGTCATCCAAGTAGCTGCCGTACGTCATCATGCAGCCGCAGCCCACGCAGAGCGAGAAGAATGTGAAGCCCATGGCCTGCAGGAGCGCGGAGAAGGTGAAGGCCTGCGGGTCAAACTTGAAGAGGAACTCCACGCCGGCCCATGCTCCGGGAAGCATGAGACCGCGGATGATGATGGCGAGCATCATGAAGAAAAGGAGCGGCATCAGGACCTTGCTCACGCGCTCAATGCCCTTTGTGACGTCAAAGGCCACAATCAGACCGTTGAGGAGCAAAAAGAGCCACTGAAAGCCGAGTGCCAGCACGGGGTTGGCGGTGAATTCGCCAAAGTGGGCTCCGAGCTGCGACTGGTCGGTGATCAGTCCCTGTCCCACCAACGCTTCGCAAAAGTACGACAAGGTCCAGCCGCCGATGGCGGAATAGAAGGACAGCACCAGGAAACCGGTCAGAACGCCCAGATACCCTGCCGGCAGAAAGGCGGGTCCGGCCAGGCGCCGGTACGTTGTGACGATGCCGCCCCTGCCGAGACGTCCGAGAACGACTTCAGCGATAAGGAGTGCAAGACCGACGGTGAAGGTGAGCAGAATGAAAGGCAGGACAAAGACGCTGCCGCCGTTCGTGCCTGCCATATAGGGGAACTTCCAAATGGCGCCGAGACCGACGGCGGCGCCCGCAGAAGCGAGAACGAAGCCGATTCGGCTCGTCCAGGTGATGCGTTCTTGAGCCATGATGTTCTTTGGATGGTTATTTGAATTGCATAGACAGAATCAAGGCGTTCCGAGGCGGAGCCAGCCTGATGACGGCCTAATGCGTGTAGGCAATATTAGGCGACTTTATGCTCAGGGAACCTGAACCCATTGGCGCTTTAGTCTTAGAGAGTACGGCGTTGACGCAAATTTTGTGTTTTGGAGAGTGCGGGTGGATGCGGTGATAAGGTTGTCGTTTATGTGTGAGGAAGTATTGAGACTGCATACTGTGGTGCTTATGCTTCCTTGATAAAGAAGATTTTTGCAAAGCTCCCAAAACAGTGATAAACAAAATTTAAGTAGTAATCCGGATTTTCTGCATTGTAGTAAACGAGCCACAAGAGCTAGAAAACTGCAAATCTCTGTCTAAGAAGGAAATATAAGCATATAAGGGTAAACACCCCCCCCCCGTGAGATGGCCAAGATCATCTAACTCATTGATGCTTTGGGAATGTTCTTCTCGTCCGGACAATGGTTACCGGAGTTTTTTTATGGAGCATCTAAAGTGAATAACAGCTACAAAGTTGTATATAACAAAGCGCGCGGTGCTTTGATGATTGTGAACGAATTGACATCGTCAATTCAGAAGAAAGGCACGAAATCAGTGATAGCTATGGGTGCTGTGTTGGCCCTTACGGGCGTTGCCCAGAACGTGGCTGCACTTGAAACGGTCACTTTGGAGGGATGGTCTGATAATACGCAAGAAGTAGGTAATTGGGCAGGCGGCTCCCATTACTACACAACAAATGTGACGGCAGTTGACGTTGTTTTTGCAAATAACAGTTTATTAGCCAAAGGAGATACAGGGACAGATGCTCAGGGCGGGGCTATGTATCTCAATGCTCATACCCAAAATGCCGAAAATACTATTAATTATTTTGAAAATATCAAATTTGAAAATAATTTAGTTAAAACCGAATCAAACCAAGGAGAACGAGCATCAGCTTACGGTGGAGCTTTGCTGATTAAAGGAGGAACGACCACCTTAAAAAATACTATTTTTACAGGCAATAAAGCTGAAGCGACGTCAACACTCGCAAATAGTACTTCGAGCCCACAATATGGTGGAGGAAGTGCTGCAGGCGGTGCAATTTTTATTGACTCAACATTGAATAAGCCCAATAATTATCCTGCAACACTTAAATTTGTTGTTGATACTGATGGCCTCATCAGCAGCGGAAATACAGTGAGTAGTGGTCAGCAGAAACCTTTTACGGATGGTTGGAATACAAAAGTCCCAACTGCCGGAGGATTCTTGTATATGGATCGCGGAGTAACTGCTGACTTCGATATTTCTGAAGGGATCACCTACACAATCGGCACAAAAGATGCTTATAAGCAGGATAAGAACATGGACAGCATTGCTAGTTCTGTGTATCTGAAAACTGCTACACATAACAATAATGTCATTAACAAAACCGGTGCCGGGACGCTGGTAATGCACGGAAGTCTGAACGACTACTACGGTACCTTGAACGTTAATGAAGGTACATTGGAAGTGACTTCCGATTGGGCGCTTACAAATAAGGTGAAGGTTGCCAGCGGCACACTTATCTTGGGGAATGCGTCTTTTACAACGGTTAAAGCGGCGGCAGGATATGACGGATCTGCTGGCGGTACTGCAAATGATGTCGTTGATGATGCAGGTTCGCTGACAATTCAGTCAGGAGGTTCTGTCATCGTAAACTCGTTAACCTTGAATAGCGGGAGCGTGTCTGTAAGTGGATCACTCACGGTCGGGACGTTGACTACTGGGAATGGGACCCTATCGTTTAAAGACGGCACCATTGTGACTTCGATTGGTCAACTGTTCAATGATAATGCGGGGAGTGCTGCTACGTTAGAGTCAACGTCTTTCAGTGCAAAGACGGGTATAACATTATCAAGCGGCATTCTCTCATTGACTGATGACGGTACGTATGATGTCTCTGCTCTTTCCGCATTGGAGAGTGCTATTCAGTCAAATAGCATCAAATCGGTGACATTCACAAACGCAAAATTTGAATCAACAACTGCCGACGAAAAAAACGGGCTCTTTGCAGGCATTATTGCAGCTACTTCAGACGCTACGGTGACTGCAACGCCTACTGCAGGCATAGTAGACATTACTACCAGTAATGCGGGCGCTGCAACCTTGACTGTTGAAACCAAGAATGATACGGATACCGTGTCGAGCGTGAAGGTAACAAGCACGACTAATGAATTGACCTTGGTGGGTGACAATAGCAACAGTCAACTTGTTTCGGATAAAGATGGCAAGGCTCTTGACATCACGGTTGAGGGAAACGCTACGCTCAAACTTGGTTCATCATTACTCGAGAAAGAAACTTCAGGACAAGTAGCCAATATAACTGCTGAAGAAAATTCCAAGATTGCAGTTGCCAATATCAATGCGGAAGCTACCTCTATTAAAGCGGCAGACGGTGCGATAGTCAGTGTGGGTTCTGACGACAAGCGTGCGACGCTGGGCGTTTCTCAACTTACGCTCGAGAAAGGTTCTCTTCTGATCGTTGATCCTACATGGAGCAACAACGCCGCAATGAATGTGATTGGCAATGCATCTCAGGCGATTATTACAAATGCCGATATTCAAGGTGCTGCGATCGCAGGCCGCAATGGTCTCATTGTTTACGGCGCATCTGCTTCTGACGCTGAAACAGCGTTCGATCGACTGACATCCCTTAAATGGGGAGAGCAGGATATTTCTGCTGCGCTCTATGTTGGAAAGACGCTTACAGTGAGTGCGGACGGGAAAGTGATTGTGGACGGAACCCAAACTTCAAGTTCGAACAATCCAAATTCCTACCAAGCAGGAGCAGTAACTGTTGCTGACGGCGGCCTCCTTATGGTGGACAATCAAATCGACGGCAGTAAGGTGATTGACGGTAATCTCATCATGCAACCTGGCAGCATTCTTGGATTGGTGAATACAAATGTGGGTACGCTGACCTTGGCCAATCAGGTTACGGGTACGGTCAATGTTGTTACTGACAATCCCTTTATGGAAGCAGAGGTATCAACAGATAACACCTCAGTAACAGTTGGCTTGGATGCTGAAAATGGTCTGAGTGCGCTTGCTTCAACCGGTATTCAGGCTATGGCTCGTCGTGCGGACTTCACTATGTCGGAAACCATCGCCGACCGCACGGCACTTGATCAAACGCTCCATGCCGGTATCAATATGTGGGCCGATGTTTCCGGCGAACGTTACGAAGCCGACAAATTTGATAATAACGGCAATTTTAAGGCTGATCTTGGCTATGGTATGTTCGGCGGTGATGTCGCTCTGACGGACGATATCGCAGTTGGTGTCGGGTTCCAGTATGGCACGGGTAGTCTGCGCAGCGGCGTCGCTTCCATCAAAAACGAAATCGACAGCTACGGATTTACGCTCTATGGCTCGATGAAGTTGGGCGACGCCAAGATTGTGGGTGAGCTTTCTTGGCTACAATCGAAGAACGACATTACATCGTCGCAGACGGCTTTGAATCAGAAAGTCGATGCAGACATCTGGTCTGCCGGCATTCGTGCCCAACATGCATTCACGCTGGGACAATTCATGGTGACGCCGAGTGTCGGCTTGCGCGTGTCCTATATGGAAACGGATGCGATGAACATTGGTGCAGTGAAGGTTGAAAAGCAGGATCAGACTTTGGTTCAGATTCCGCTTGCACTGCGCATTACGGGTGCTCCGATTCAAAGTTCTTCTGGATGGAGCCTCGCACCAAACCTCAAGATCGCCTATGTTCCGACGTTCGGAGACAAGGAAATCAAGGTGCTTGGTTATGAAACCGATGTTATCGATACAAGTCCGGTTCAGGGCGCTTTTGGTATTCGCGCATCCAATGGAAATATGCTATTCAATGCTGACATGACCGTGGGTGGCGGAGAATATGGCACTTCCTCTATTGGTGCGAAGGTTGGTTTTAAGTACGCCTTCTAAGCACTGAATAAAAACTGTCATTAGCCCCGGAACCCCCGGTTAACTGATCCATAAATCAGCGGAGAGTTTTAGGCGGCAGTTTCAATCCAAGCAGCGCGAGCATATCGCGCTGCTTCTGTGACTTGGAGAACACTGGTATCGGGTGGTGGCTAGTGCGATCTCAAATAGCAGGTCCTCCAAGTCTCGGCGCTTAGCCTCGCCGGACGCATGAAGGAAGCCGTACCACACCAAACCACATAGTTGTTCAGGTACTTGGTGGCTCCCCCTTGAAGCGAGAGTTGACCATCCTCTTGAGTTCTGAGTGGAAGGCATTGACGCTTTGGATGTTGTAGGGGTCGCGCGCTTGCTTGCCCCCGTGAGCCGCACCAATTGGAGTCCCTCTGCGGACGCAACCCTCTGCGCAGGTCTCCCGCCACCAGAGACAGCATCGTAGAGTCCTCCACGCAATGCCCGCCAACGACGTTTAGCGCATCTTGGCCGGTGGTAGGGGGCCTAAGTTACTGACCTTTCCCATGAACCCGCCATTGCAGCTGACAGCGACAGGTACGCATACCTGGCGCTTTCCTAAGTACGGATATAGGCTCCGCCTCGCCGGTGTGAGGGTAGCGGGATGCCGTCCTCCACGGTCGGATGACCTTTGAACGACAGGGCGAGGTTTCGTCGTATTCAATAACCCTTGCAGCAGCGCATTTTCTAACGTGTCCGCCAGGGTGTCCAAAATCCTGTGTGTGGCGCCAGGCGAAGGCTGTAGGTATCGATATACCGCACTCCTCAGCAGTTAGGCGCCAAGCACATGCAGTGCACGTACTTCCTCAAGGCGCTTAGTGGCGTTTGAGCCGCGCCCCTAGAACCGTGCTGGTTGATGCCTGAAAGGTCTTGCCGCAAGCCCGACAGAGATAGCGCTGAGTGTCGTCTGCTTGCTTCCCATTCCGAATCACCTGCTGAGAGTCGCAGTGAGGGCATTGAAGCCCTACTTTGAAGCGACGTACGTCATAGCTGTCGAGGTCCGAATTCTGCCAACCAAGCTCTTGATTGACGTCGCCCCCAGAGGCAATAAGCCCATGAAGCACGTCCCTTTGCTCTTGAGCGGACAACTTAAGGAAATCGCTTAGAACAGAGGCAGAGTCAGGCATATACACATATACAAAAATCCTATCGATTTAGCTCCATCAAAGACCCTGTCTGCATTAAATATCAACTACTGCTTAAACAGAGCCTCAAAATTGATTTTTTGCACTTGTTGTCGATTTATATTCACCTCAGAAACTAATTTAATAATTGTTGAGATCGAATTAAAATATTTATTGCTCAGAACTATATTAAGCTCTAGAAAATATTTTACTTTTTCGCATAGCTCAGAAATTTAACCCGATCTAAACCGAAAAACTTTACCACCACAGGCGATGCCCATGGTAACCATGTACCATTGTTGAGGTAATAGCGAGTGAAATCTTCATCGTGGACCGAAACAGAGAAGCCTACACTCTCAGGGTCAATGGCAATAGAAGAAAGTTCTTTTATGCCCATTGATTTCATGATTGGATATTCAATTGTTTTCTTATCAGTCCAGCGACATACATACGCCCCTACAGGATTAAACAACAAATCTCCCCAGTGGATAAAGCCTGTATTAATAGGGTAAAACACCCCAATTCTTATAGGGCTTCCACGCTGTACGAGCGAGTTAATATGCCAGTCTGAATTGTAGTTATCTGGATCAAAAGTACTCCGATAATAGTCCTTCCAGTCAGAACTCTTTTCAGCTGAAATAATCGAAAGCAAATCGAGCGTGGCTCTGCAAAATGTTACTCCCCACGACCAATGTTTTCCAAATGAACGCGACTTCCACATGTCAAGAGAAAATAAATTTAAGTTGTGCAATTCAGCATACGCTTGCGCTTGTTGCAAAAGCGAGATCGTGGCTTCTGCACTGCAAAGGAATAGAGTATCATCTGCGTCAATATTCCAAAAACGCGAAAATCCATATTTTTTTGCATGTGATAGGGTGGTTAGATGCGCACAAGCCGCGTTACGCCAATTTCTTGATGCAATATTATCTATAAAGATCTTGAAAGGCTTTTTGGCACTTGTTATAAATTGAAGGTTAGGGTCTTTGAACCATATACTCTTATAGATTTTCTTTTCTAATTTTGGATTATCACAAATAACAATAATTGCAGAATTCATGCGTTCTGCGATATCCATCCAATTACGAAGGCAAGATATTGTATAGTCAGCATCACGATTTACCTTCAGATAGAAGGCTGAACTTTTTCGTGCCGCATAGCTTTGATATTTCCTATTGGGTAAAAGTGAAAATTTTCTTAACCCAAGCTTCCTCGAATGATCTTTGTAAAACTGAACCAGAACAGTTGAAAAAACCTTGATCTGTTTAAACTTGCCGATGCCGGGTGTTTGTCCGGTGATAATCTTGAAGGGAATTGAGCGAAGTTTGAGATGCATTTTTATATTATCTAAAGAATGTTTGATTACGTGTGACTACGTAGGCTATTTACCCAAACCATTAGTTCTGCTTGATTTATGGATGATGTTTCCAAAATGTTGTCTGAATGATTCGGCAATCCTCTTAAAGAAAACATATTGAAAACTTCATCAATTGTGCGCGCAGGTGTGTTAAAACCCCTGTCGGGAAACGGTCTATACACGACAAAGGACGGAATTCCTGTCAGGGACAGCCAATCCATCAGACCGCTGCGGATCCCGATCAGACCGGCCGCCTGCGTGGCCGCCGCATAAAGCGCCGGGAAGGTCAGGAATTTTTCATTCTTCGGGTCCGAAGGATTGCAATAGAGATGAAGGTCCGCCTCTTTGACACATGCTCTCACCATCTCCACTTCCTGATCCATCAGACTCCCACAAGAGAAAGATCCGGGCGAAAGAATGATCGTGCGAGTAAGCTCCTCCGGTGAGATCTTCAACTTCTTAAGTGCGTTGGAGAGCTCCGCATCCAAAAGCTTCTTCTCCGGACGCAGGCAAACGCCATCAAAATGAGTGCAGCAGTCGAAATACTCCTGCATCCACGCAAAATAGTTCTTCGGCCCTTCGGGACGACGAGTCGTATTTTCCAACTGCGCGAAGTAGCGCCCAGGGAAGCACATCTTGATGCGCCAGTCACCCGCATCAGCGTCATCAGTAAGGTGACGAAGCCCCCGCGGTTTAGCTACAACCGAAGGGATCTCTGGGAAAAGGAATGACAGCATTTCCTGATGGTACTTCTTCGTGCAGAGCACCACTACGTCGCCTTTCCCCGTGAGCCCTTGTTTCTTCATGAGCTTCTCAAAGAAGAAGGCTAGAAGCAGCGCGATTTCGCCGGAGTTCGCCCAAAACACGAATACGTGCTTTTTGCCGTTGACGCGCTTCACGGATTCCTTCGCAAACAGGTGATCAAGGTCTTTGGCAAGCTCGCCGAGAATGTCCAGAGTGTTGACTACACAGGAGCTACCCAAATGCCATTGGAGCTTATGATCCTGAAGCTTGCGGCCCCACAGCGGAAGACCAAACAGCCACGACTGGCGAGAGGTCTCTCCGAAATTGGCGAAGCACACGCTCTCTCGATAGAGACTACCCGCGAAGGAACGCTCCAACCGGCAGTCGCTGCGCTTTTTCTCATACACCTTGAGCCCGAGAAACCGCTTCATCTTCACAAGCTTGAGGCTGTTGTCTGGTGAGATGCTCATAGCGATTCATCCAGCACTGTATGAATGAACAATGCGTCGTTGCGCTTTTTGTTGACGGCGACGGCGGTGAGAAGCCCCGATGGCTTGCAGTCGTTGACCAAGATGCGCTCGCCGGCGGGCATGCCGTAGAGAATGGCGTCATAGCGAATGCCGTTCGCAGTGAGGAAGGCTTCCAAAGCCGGCCCCAGCTCCTTCTTGCGCGCTGTGAGCAGCACTACGGCATCCTGCGCCGGCAAGGAAGCGAAGAATTCCTTCACTCCTGGCAGAAGTTCATCTCCCTGAGGCCGCAGATGCCCGTTGTGAATGACCAACGTGCCATCCACATCGAAAACCCACGTTTTGGGAAGCGTCGACAAGCGTAATGTCGTCATAGGTTTGTCTCCGGGCGGCGGGAGAAGCTCCAGTCGCCCTAGCGATTAGAGAAAGTCGGCGGACTTCAGGATCCCGTTGTAGAAAGCGCCGCAGATGGAGTCGTAGTCTTCCCACGCGTAAGTCGTGAGGGACAGCCAAATCACCGCGTGCAGGGCCCGGATCTTGGTGCGGTTGACGTCTTCGAGGTTCTCGAAAAAGAACTCCTCCATATCGGCCCAGTTGTTGGGCTTGATGGACAGTTCCACACTCTTGTCGCCGATAGAGAGAGCGAACTTCTTTTGATTGAACTGGTCGTAGTTGCCCGCCAGCGAGTAGTAGACCTTGGCCCAGTCGTAATCCTTATCCCCGTAGAACTTGGTCTTGCCGAAGTAGCCGCGAGGGTCAATGAGCACCAACCGTTCATGGAGACGGTCGTAGAGCATATTCGAGAACGTCGAATCACCGTGAATGAGGCAGAACTTGCGCGGATAATATTGGCGCAGAGTGTTTTTCAGCGCCTCGCGGTCATAGAAGATGTTCTTGTAATAGCGTCCGTTGATGCGGATGTATTCGTCCTTGGCGAATGGCACGAGGTTTTCCACCTTCTGCAGACGGTCGAAGGTCTTGGTAATGTAGTTGGAATCGAGGTCGGCGGTCACCGCGTCGATCTCGGGTTCCAAATGATGAAGGTCATCCAAAGCCTTGACGATGCTCTTGACAATCTTTTTTTTCTCCGTGACCGTCAGGCAGTCGTACTCGAAGATGTTGCGGCCCCGGATACGTTCCATCACCAGCGGCTCGTAAGAATAAATCTTCGGAATGCTAGTGAAGCCCAGCGCCGTGACATGCTTGTACCAATTGATCTCGTCAGCGGCGATTTTCTTGCCCTGCTCGTCGATGCCGCGCTTAGTGATGGTCTCGTCGTTGAACACAACTTCGTTGAACGGACGGCAGATAGAAGGCTTCTTGATGGCCTCGAAGGCGCTTACCGTGCCCACTTCCGTGACGTGCTCCAAATAAAGAGGTGCGAACGCCGTCCCCTTGCCTTGCAGCCACGGCACCAGCGCACCTTCGTGGGGAATGTCGCGCAACTCATCCTTGTTCTTGAAAACGAAGAATCCAGCTACGCCCGCCGAGGAAGAGGCTGCGTGGACGAACTGTCCGTTTTCGAACGACCAACGGCAGGGGAACGTTCCTGAAAGCCCCACAAAATTGGCCTTCAATGGACGCTCTGTTAAAGCTTCGGGCACCCGGTAGTCTTTCTCGAAGAAGAGGTCACACCACACAATGAGGATTGGTTCATCGTCGCGGATCTGCGAGACTACCTGCTCGATGCCCGAAATGGTTCCGGTGCCGTCGGCGGAGACGATGTTCACGGAATACTGCGACCCGAACGCCGCGAGATACCGTTCCAACACGTCCTCCTTGTAATCGCAGATCACACTGAAATCGGCTCCCTTGAAAGCCTCGAAAGTCCAAAAAATCATCGGGCGGTTGTTGACCGGAACCAAACATTTGGGACGGTTGCGGGTGAGACTTTCCAACCGCGTTCCTTTGCCGCCGGCTTGAATAATGACGTGCATGAACTTCTCCTGATTGTTTTAATTTATCTTGGCGGCCACGAGATCGTGGATGTGCACCAAGCCCACGACGGCGTTGTGGTCGTCCACTACGACCAGTTGATTGATTTGAAACTTGCGGATCAGGCTCATCGCGTAGAAAGCAGATTCGTCGGCCTGCACCGACTTCGGAGTCGGATTCATGAGGTCGCGAGCCTTGAAGCTCTTCAAGTCGGTGTCGTTTTTCAGCGCCCGTATGAAGTCGCCTTCGGTGAAGATGCCCGCAAGCTTGCCGTGATCGGTCACTACGAAGCAGCCCAAATGCTTTTTCGCGAGCACGTCGAGGGCATCCATCGCGGGATCGTCCAAACCGACTGTCGGTAAATTTTCCAGGCCGCGCATGACGTCGGAGACCTTCATCAGCAGACGCCGCCCCAGCGCTCCCGCCGGATGGCTACGCGCGAAATCTTCCGCACTGAAGTTCTTGGCGATGATGAGCGCTCCGGCGATCGCGTCGCCCAAAGCCATTGTGACCGTGGTCGATGCTGTCGGAGCCAAATTGAGCGGGCAGGCTTCGCGGTCGATGGCGGTCACCAAAGCTACGTCGGCCACCCGCGCGAGTGAACTGCGCGGATTTCCGGTCATGGCGACGATTGGAATGCCCATCGCCTTGAGAGCCGGGACACAGGTCATCAATTCGTTGGACTCGCCGGAAAACGAGATGCCCACGAAGACGTCGCCGGGCCGGATCATGCCGAGATCGCCGTGGGCGGCCTCATCCGAGTGCACGAAAAATGAAGTCGTGCCCGTGGAAGAGAACGTGGCGGCAAGTTTGCGTCCGATGTGCCCGGACTTACCAACCCCGGAGAAAATGACGTTGCCCTTGGTCTGCAGGATCAGGCGCACTGCCGCGACGAACGGGGCTCCCAAATCGTTTTCCACCTTTTCCAGTGCCTGACGTTCCAAATTGAACACCCGACGGCCTTCGGCCAGAATTTGAGCATCAGTCATCGACATGAATACTTACTCCTTGCTTGTATTGGTTGAGTAGAGGGGAAAAAGGCCTCAACTGGGTCAGCAGTTCCGCAGGCGTCCCCAGCTCGCGTACTGCTCCATCAGCAAAAACAGCGACTTTGTCGGCGCCGGTGATGGTTGTTAAACGGTGCGCCACTGTCAGCACGGTTCTGCCCTTGGCGATTTCCTTAAACGAAGCCGCGAGCTTCGACTCGGCTTCCGCATCAAGCGCCGAAGTTGCTTCATCGAAAATGAGAATCGCCGCATCCTTGAGGAACGCACGCGCAATCGCGAGACGCTGCTTCTGCCCGCCCGAGAGCAGACCGCCCGCCTCGCCCACTCGGGAATCGAGCCCTTGCGACAGACCCTTCACGAACTCATCGAGAGCCGCAGCCTTAAGCGCCTCCCAGATCTGAGCATCCGTCTTGTTGGTGAGGCCGTAGGTGATGTTCTCGCGGATGGATGCATCCAGGAGGACGGTGTCCTGAGACACCATGGCGATCTGGTTTCTGAGTGATTCGAGCGTGATGTCGCGGACGTCAACGCCGTCAATGAGCACACACCCTTCCATGGGTTCAAGGAACCGCGGCACGAGGTTGACGATGGTCGACTTGCCGGCGCCCGACTGACCGACGAACGCCACATGTTCGCCGGGTTTGATGGTGAGGTTGATGTCGTGAAGCGCATCCTTGTCGGCGCCGGGATAGCGAAGCGACACGTGATCGAAGCGGATCTCGCCGCGGACGTTCTTGAGTTCTACAGTGCCCTTGTCTTCTTCGGGGGCCGCGTTGAGCATGGTGAAGATGCTTTTTGAGGCCGTTCCGATGGCGGCGAACGTACCGTTCAAGCCGGAAAGCGCCTGAATGGGTGTGCGCAGGAGCAACATGGCAGCGAGGAACGTGATGAACTCGCCGAAAGTAAGGAGCCCCTGCTGAGCTTCGAAGAGCGCCGCGCCCACGACGAACGCGATGGCCACCATGGTCACCATCTGCGTGAGGGGTGTGGAGAGGCTCTGCGTCTGAATGGTCTTCATCGCGAGCGACCGGATGCGGTTGTTCACGAGAGAGAACCGCTCATCCTCGAAGTCGTAGGTGTTGGAGACCTTGACGATTTGCGCCGCGCTGTAGGACTCCTGCACGCGGGAGATCATGGAGGCGAGCGCCTCTTGCGAGTTCTTGACGATGCGGCGCATTCGGCGGCTGATGGCGCGCAGAATGAGCGCCAAGGCAGGGGCCACGATGAAGGCCACGAGCGTCAGGTGCCAGTTGTGCCAGAAGAGTACGCCGAGGAGCGCGATTACCTGCACGACGTCGCGCACGAGCACGATGATCGAGTTGGCGGCTCCGCTCAAAGCGATGTTGGCCTCATTGACGAACTTCGAGGAGACTTCGCCCGTCGTGTACTTCTGATAGGTCGCCGCAGGCCAATGGAGCATGCGCTCGAAGAGCTGGGTGCGAAGCGTCACGAGTACCGACTGAGAGACCTTCGCCATCAGGACGGAGCTCATGACGATCGACACGGTATAGAGGAGCGACACACCGATCAAGGCAGACGGAGCCGCGAAGATCACCCACTTCTCATCCTGGTAGAAGCCGAGGTCCGTGAGCTCACCCAAGAGCGTAGCCGTGAGGGACGACATGCTTGCCGCCCCCATCAGGAAGACGCAGGCCAAGGCAATCTGCCACTTGTAGGGTAGAAGGAGCTTGTAGAGTCGCCCGAGATCAGGATCCACGAAGACGGAGAAGAGGCGGCGGAGGAACTTCATCACTCGCCCTCCTTCGTGCTGAGGCCCTGAAGACGGCAGAGGCGAGCGAACAGCCCGTCCTTGGTGAGGAGTTCTTTCCAAGTGCCCTGCTCGACAACCTTTCCGCCTGCCATGGCGTGAATCTGACCAGCATGCTCGATGGTGGTGAGACGATGCGCCACGATGAACGTGATGCGGCCGACCATGAGGCGCTCAAGCGCACCTTTGATCTGAGCTTCGGAACCCGCGTCGAGTGCAGAGGTTGGTTCATCGAGAATGAGGATCGGCGCATCCTTGAGGAAGGCGCGGGCAATCGAGATGCGCTGCTTCTGGCCGCCCGAAAGACGGTCGCCCGCTTCACCCACGGGCGTATCGAGCCCCTGAGGCAGACTCTCGATGAACTCCGTCAATGCAGAGTCCTCAATGGCTTGACGAACAGCTTTTTCCGAAGCGTCAGGAAAGCCGTAGGCGATGTTGGCACGAATGGTGTCGTCGAAGAGGAAGACGTCCTGAGCAACAATCGCAATCTGAGCACGAAGGCTTGCGAGAGAATATTCCCTGCTGTCGAGGCCATTGATGAGGATCCGGCCAGCCGTCGGGCTCCAGAAGCGCGGAATCATGTTGACCAGCGACGTCTTGCCCGAACCCGAAAGCCCGACCAAGGCCGCAGCCTGACCGCGCGTGACCGTGAAGGAAACGTCATCGACCGAGTTGGCGTCGGCATTGGGATAGCGGAGCGTCACGCCCTCAAAGGCGATGTTCTCAATGTTGCGCCCGAGCACCTTCGTGCCTTCGTCCCGCTCTTCCTTGAGGTCGAGCGTGCTGAAGAGGCTTTCGGCAGCCACAGCCATCATCACGAAGCTGGCGTTAAGCCCGGCCAAGTGCCTCAGGGGAGGCATGATGAGAAGAAGGGCCGCAAGGAACGTCACGAACTCGCCCACCGTGAGCAGACCAGCCTGCGTCTGGTACATGGCGGCCGTGAGCACGACGGCCACCGCCGCCATGCATAGGAGTTGAGTAAGAGGCGTCCCGAGAGACGACGCCTTCGTCATGCGGATCATCAGATCCTTGATTTCGGCGTTGAGCTTCTCGAACCTCGAGGTCTCTGCGCCGTAGGCGTTCGAAATCTTGATGAGGCGCTCAGCCCCATAGGCTTCGCGCACCCTCACTAGGAGTTCAGCGATGTTCGCCTGGCTTGAGCTCATCACCTTCTTCATGCGAGCGCTGATGCTTCGAAGCAGCCACGCCACCATAGGAGCAATCACGAGGGAGACCAACGCCAACTGCCAGTTCTTCCAGAAGAGTACGATCGTGAGCGACACCACCTGAATGCTGTCGCGCACCAAGGTGATGGACGCCTTCGCGGCATTGCTGAGGGCGAAATTCGCTTCAAAGACGAACTTCGAGGTCACGAGCCCCGTCGAATTGGCCTGGTAGGTCTCCATGGGCCAGTGGAGCATGCGGTGGAACATCTCCCCGCGCAGCTTCACCAGGATGGCCTGAGACACGCAGCCGAGCAGGTAGTTGCTGCCGAACATGCATCCGCCGTGTAGGAGCGACACCAGGATCAAGCCGATCGGAGCTGCAAGCACCACCCAGGCTTCCTGGTTGTAGAAGCCTGCATCCGTGAGCTTGCCGAGAAACGTTGCAATGAGCGACGATGAAGCGCCGGCACCCAGCATGCAGAAGACGGCCAGGATGATCTTCCACTTATGAGCCGGAAGATGCGAAGCCAGCCGCATCAAGTGCGGGTTCTTGAGCTTCTCATGGAATCTGGAGAACGGAGCGCGCGTAGCCAAGGTTCACTCCTTGACCGCGCCTTCAGAGGCGTTGGAGCTGCTCGAAGTGCTCTTCTGGGCTTCCTCGATCCACCGGCGGACTGTCGTTGGCGACACGTTCATGGTCCGGCTGATCTGATCCCAACTTGCGCCGTCAAGGCGCATGCGGATGCACTGGGCCTTGAATTCCTGCTTGTAGCGGAACTGCTTCTGCGGAATCTGCTCCTTGAACTTTCCGGCCAGATAGAGCTTTGCCCAATCGCGGACGGTGTTCACGTTGATCTCGAGAATTTCCGCAACCTTGCTGTAGCCCAAGCCGTGCTCAAACAGCACGAGCGCATCCCTCCGCTTCTTGTCGGAAACGAAGTTCGGGCGTTCGCGGACGTCCGATTCATTCAAACCGGACGTTGGTCTGTTTGAGCTTGGCTTGAGGGAAGAAAAGGGCATTGTCGAAAGCAAGGAGAACCCGCGCCGACAAGTCAGCGCTTTGATCATTTGACCGAATGGTATGTGTACCCGGTGGAAAGAGCCAAATCGAGAAAATTTGTCTCAAATTGCGGATTTACTTGAAATTCAATAGGTTGTAGACGTTTTGGCGTCATATGCAACTTCTACTGTTGCCCCCCCCCCCAACAGTTTTTCGCTATGGCTTGCGTGAAGCCTATTACCATGTTTTCGTTTCTTCCCCACCCTGCCAACACCTTCTTCCTGCAGGGGCCGTCATGAGCAAAGGATCTCTTCTTTTTTGGCTCTCGCCTTTTTCCTTTGTCATCTGCATGATGGTCGCCGCCCACGGCACATCTTTCCCTAAAGGCTATGTCGATCCCTCGACTAAACGCTTTCCACTCAGGAAGCTCAGGCACAGGCGAAGGCCTGGGGTCAGACCGGCGCTGCTCGAGCCTTCTGCAGCAGGTCGGGGTCTTCGTGCGACGACCGCGGCCGGAACGCGTTCATCGCTGAAAATCTCGTAGCCTTCAACGTGCTCACGCTTGCTTCTCAGCGAGAAGTTTGGCTTGAAATCCAGGATGCCAACTGCTTAAGCATGGGGGTTCTGCTTTGACAGAAGCCTGCAGAAAGAATACGAAGAAGCGTGCAAAAGACGGCATATAGAGCCGTATGATCACAACAGACAGCTTTAACGGTTCTTCGAGCATAGTCGCGGATCAAGCTCGACCTGTCAGGAGGGTGTTAGTGCAACGGGAATTTGAGACACAACACCACTACGCGACTTTGAGACTCGATAGCTCCGAGTCTCAAGTTCAATTGACGCCCTGTTCATAAAGGGATTGCGACGCGCAATCCAGATCACCGATCAGGCGCTGAAGGTTCTGGTTAAGCAGTAGTTGATATTTAATGCAGGCAGGGTCTTTGATGGAGCTGAATCGATAGGTTTTTTGTATATGTGTATATGCCTGACTCTGTCTCTGTTCTAAGCGATTTCCTTAAGTTGTCCGCTCAAGAGCAAAGGGACGTGCTTCATGGGCTTGTTGCCTCTGGGGGCGACGTCAATCAAGAGCTTGGGCAATCTTCTTCGATGCTCAGCTCTATGCCAACGAACTGGCCGATGCGGTCGAACGCGGCGAAAAAACCAATAACACTAATGCGGTTAAATTGGACAGCGAGATGAAGCGCTGTGCCAAGGGCCCCCCAGACTAACCAATGAGGAGCTCCAAGCCATGCAACCGCAAGATCTGATGGAAATTCACAGTGAAATTCCGGAAATGGGAACGGTGACGATCCGCACCAACCGTACGGATCTCAACTGCATGCAGGTCTACAGGGTATATAAACAGCGACAGGCCATTGAACAGTTTTTCAGGACTTACGGGGCAAGTTTGGATTTTGAAGCTTCCTATATGCGCACTCAGGCAACACAGGAAGTTTGGCTGTTTCTCAATCACCTCCCGTCCATGATGGGAATGGACTGTATTACCGATATCGCCGCGATGAATGAGGACAAGAATATCTCCCTTGAAGACCTGAAACAAACGTTGGGAAAGATCATGGCAACCAGGGTGCAGGGAGAGTGGCTGGTCGCTCCGGTGAAACGGAGTGTCGCAAAACTGTTGGACAAATTCGATTTCAATCCATCACCGGAGCTGATTGAGGAACTCCTCGCTGAAGGTACGCCGCCCTAATGCACAGCGTACCTATTCCCGAACGATAGGGTCTAAGCACTAAATTAAAAACTGTCATTAGACGGTTGCAGCAAAAAAGGCCCACCTTTATTTTGGGAAGGCGGGACTTTTTGGTCGAAATCTACCCTTCAAGCCCCTGCCAGCAGGATGCCAGCACCATTAGAGGCGCAAGCCAGCGCAAACCGAAGCCAATGGCTGAAAGCGTGCCTTTGGTCACGACGCCGTTTTCCGGCGAGCAGGTGCTCAGTTCCTTCATGGCCTTGGGCCAAGCCTTCCATCCGACCACAAAAGCAACGGCCAGTCCATTGATAGTCATCAGGAAGTTTGTGCAGACGTAGTCGAGAAAGTCAAAGATGCTGCGACCGAAAATGAGGCAGTCGCTCCAGGGGCCGAAGGAAAGCGCCGAAACGGAGCCCAAAATAAAGAGCGCAGCAAAGCACAGAAAAACGGCAGCTCGGCGAGAGAACCGGCATTCGTTCTGCAAAAAGGCGACGGCCACTTCAAGCAGGGAGACGGCTGAGGTAAGCGCAGCCACAAAGAGACAGAAGTAAAAGATCACCGCTACGACGCTGCCGCCCGAGAGCTGCGCAAAAATCATGGGCAGCGTGATGAAGACGAGGCCGGGCCCGGCATCGGGCTCAAGGCCGTAAGCAAACACAGCGGGCATGATGACAAGCCCTGCCAGAATGGCTGCCTGAAGAGCAAGAATCGCTACCCACATGGCAGCGGAAGGCAACCGCGTGCTTTTATTGACATAAGCGCCGTAGGTGACGAGAACGCCGGCGCCCAGAGACAGTGAAAAGAACGTGAAGCCCATGGCGTTCAAGATGGCCTGCGGCGTTACGGTCGACCAGGAAAACTGAAAGAGATACGCGAGCCCAGCCTCTGATCCGGGCAGCAGGAGTGAATAAGCGGCGAGTCCAATCATCAAGAGGAAGAAGATCGGCATCAGGCAGGTGGACAGCCGCTCGATGCCGCGGTGAACGCCAAAGACAGCGGTCAAGCAAACGGCAGCCAAAAAGGCAAAAAGCCAGGCAATATTGCGCCCGCCCGAGCTCACGAGCTCACCGAACCGCATTTTGAGCACTTCAGGGTCCGGGGATGCAGCCTCTCCCATCAAGGCTTCCGCGAGATAGGCCGCACACCATCCGCCCACCACGGCGTAATAGGAAAGGATCAGAAACGACGTGAGTACTGCCATGCCGCCGCACCACGCAAAACCTCTGCCGCCGGCACGGCGCATGGCTTCAACCGCGGAACCGCGGCCGGATCGGCCGAGCGCTAGTTCTGCCATGACCAACACGACGCCCGCCGTAAAGGTGAAGAGAATGTAGGGCAGGATGAATGCAGCGCCGCCGTTGGCACCTGCCCAATATGGGAATTTCCATATGGCTCCGAGGCCAATCGCTGAACCGGCAGCGGCCAGGATAAAGCCGAGCCTGGAGCTCCATTGGGCAGAAGAGGTTGGGACGGACATGGTGAACGGCAAAAGCAGTGCGTACAGATAAACGAGGTCGGCAATTGTAACTAGACCATGCAGAAGCGTTGTTGCTTCAGCCCTTGTCTATTGAAGTTTCATTTGCAAACGATAAGCGTCACAGGACTTCGATAGGATGAATATAAAGAGATGCGCTTGAGTCACTTATTTCGCACTCTGCTTTACCACCCAGTTTGAAAGGCCATCAATCATGCAGAAACAATGGATGAAGGTTTCGTGTGCAGCTGCGGCTGCTTTGGCGCTGGCTGCGCCGCTTTCGGGTTATGCCATGCCGCGAGTGGCTGACGCAGGACTCGTTATGACGGTCACGGGCGAAGCCAATCGACTGCTGGCCAATGATCAAGCGGTGATCACCTTTACGGCGGAAGCTCAGCGCCCGCAGGCACAGGACGCCAGTGACGAAATCATTAAGGCGGGCAACGCCGCGATTGCCGCGCTCAATGCCATCAATGCGCCTGCCGGGCAAGTCGAGGTTCAGACCGCGGACTTTTCAACTTGGCCGGTGAGAACTCGGGCCAAAGAAGGAGAAACCTCTGAAATCGCAGCCTGGGGTGCACGGCAGACGCTGCGCGTCACTGTTCGCGACCTGAAGCTTGCGTCGGCGGTGATGAGCGCTGCGGGCAAGAGCATGAATTATGACGGCGTCACTTTCTCCGTCTCTCGTGCGGTTCGGGAAGCCGCGCAGGATGAGCTCCTTGCCGAAGCGGTGAAGCGTGCGACGGAGCGTGCTGTGACAGCAGCTCAGGCACTTGGGCTCGAAGAGAAAAACGTACGTATTGAGGGTATTCAGGTTTCCGGCGCAGCCGGTCCTTCTCCGCGCTACTATGCGCAGCCCATGATGATGCGTGCTGCGGCGGCTAATGATTCCGCTGAAGCGGTGGTGAGCGCAGGTTCTGCAGACGCTGCCCTGACCGTCAGTCTCACCGTGCGTATCACGCCTTAATGCCTAGCGCTGGAGCAATTGAGAGATGGCAAAGTTCACTGCACAGGCCGGTATTGATCCGCTTTTGCGCGTTGACCTCGATCCCGGCGACGAAGTCGCCGCGGAGCGCGGATCAATGGTGATGATGGATGCAGGATTGATCCTGAAAGGCAAGACCCGCGGAGGCTTTTTCAAGTCGCTCGCGCGCAAATTCCTCAACGACGAAACATTTTTTCAGCAGTGGATTGCCGCCGAGGATCAGGCCGGCACCGCTTATTTAGCGCCAAGCCTGCCGGGCGGCGTCAAGGTCCTGGATGTCAAGGATGACGGCGTGATGATTGCCGACGGCTGCTTTCTCGCGGCAACGGCCGGCATTGACATTTCAGCCAAGGCTCAGGGGCTGGGACGGGCGATTTTGTCCGACAGCGGCGGCTTCTTTATTATGAAGGCCGAAGGTGCCGGCACGCTGGCAGTCTCGGGTTTCGGCTCTTTGGAAGAAGTGGAGGTGACGCCCGACCGTCCGCTTTTGATCGACAACGGGCATCTGGTCGCTTGGGACGCATCGCTAGACTATGAAATCACGCTCCAGACAGGACGAAGCGGTCTTGCCGGCCGATTGATCGGCAGTCAGCTTACCGGAGAAGGTTTTGTACTTAAATTCTCTGGCAGCGGCCGAGTTATTCTCAGCTCACGCAGCCAAGGCAGCTTCATTGACTGGATCTTCTCGCGCCGACCGATTGATCGAGAAAAGGAAAAGGCGGAATAAATTCAAGCTAAGGAACAAAACTCGGTATGATCCGCCGCCCGCACTCTCATTTTGCCTGCGGGCGTTTTTTTCGATTGAACGCTAATTGAATAATTCCCGGGTCGAGACGACGCTGTGCTTGACCTTTTAAAATAGTGAATTACTAAACTTATCCATCAGGAGCTCATCCTTGTCCAACCGCATTTATCCCCATCCGATCATTGCCCGTGAAGGCTGGCCTATTCTCGCGGGAGCTCTGATCGCCGTCATCGTGAGCTGGATGCTTGACCTCGGAATCATCACGTTCCTTTTCTTCGTGTTCCTGGTGTTTGCTTTCCAGTTTTTCCGGGATCCGGCTCGCGAAGCGCCCGAAGATCCTCGGGCTGTTGTGAGCCCTGTGGACGGACGTGTCTGCAAAGTTGAAAAGTGCACGAATCCGGAAACGGGTGAAGATGCTGTGAAGGTTTCCATCTTCATGAACGTCTTCAACGTGCACAGCCAGAAGTCTCCGGTTGCGGGTGTGGTCGAGAAAGTGACCTATACGCCCGGTCTTTTCGTGAATGCTGACCTCGATAAAGCCAGCACAGAAAACGAGCGCAACGCTGTGACGGTGCGTATGGCTGACGGCCGCCGCATCACGTTTATCCAGGTGGCGGGCTTGGTGGCTCGCCGCATCATCTGCTATGCGACGATCGGTCAGGAACTGGCCCGCGGCGAGCGCTACGGCTTTATTCGTTTTGGTTCCCGCGTTGACGTGTATCTGCCGGCTGACGCCGAAATTGTTGCTCAGATCGGCGACAAGATGACGGGGGTTTCCTCCACGATCGCGCGTCTTTGATGTGCTTGGGGCTTGGTGTCTGTCGGCACACCCGTTCTCATTTAACCTGAACTCCCGAATGACTAGATCCTAACTAAAACGGAAAACAGTCTTCGGG
>OCPX01000054.1_pt1 | contig 116407 bp, 86 predicted proteins | sample 1538771 | NCBI WGS metagenome assembly OCPX01 (sample SAMN04571725, study PRJEB22368) | human gut metagenome | biome: human gut; material: stool | host: Homo sapiens | place: Luxembourg | collected 2012-11-01 | reverse complement strand
GTGTCCATCCTCGCAGTATCCGGTTCTCAAGGTGCACGCCTGCGCTGGTTCCCGGTTGCACCGGGCCGCGCGGCAAGGAGATATATTGCCAGACCGCGAAGCTCTGTGGGACGTCAATTCCACTCTTCACAAGTCCTACACAACATATTGCTTTCTATAGGTAATAGAAAGACTGGTGCGGATCTTCCGCACGTATCAGATGATGACCCTTTGGTTCAGGAATATATGGAGATCGGTCACCTGTAGGTGATTATCTACCCGCGCTTTTAGCAATGTAAACCGCGCTTCAGATAAAAAGAGGGAGCGCCGCGCACAACGCGACACTCCCCTAGCGATTCAAGAGAATCTATTAGGCCTCGAGAGCCTTCTTGGCGATGGTAGCCAGCTCGTTGAAGGACTCGATGTCCTCGTAAGCCATCTGAGCCAGGACCTTGCGGTCGAGCTCGATGCCGGCAACCTTCAGGCCGTGCATGAACTGAGAGTAAGAGATGTCGTTCAGGCGAGCAGCAGCGTTGATACGAGTGATCCAAAGAGAACGGATCTCGCGCTTCTTGTTGCGGCGATCACGATACTGATACTGCAGGGAGTGCTGGACCTGCTCTTTAGCATGCTTGTAAGTACGCGAAGCGGCACCGTAGTAACCCTTCGCACGGTGCATAACGGTACGGCGCTTCTTCTTGGCGGCAACAGCGCGCTTAATACGTGCCATGTTCTATCAACTCCTAGACGGTAAAACGAAAAACGGGAACGCGAACTTAGGCGAGACGCGACTTGATGACCTTGCGGTCGGCAGCGGCAATCTCGGTCTCCTGACGGAAGCCACGCTTACGCTTGGTGGACTTCTTGCTCAGGATGTGGCTCTTGAAAGCCTTGGCGCGCATAAGCTTGCCGGTACCAGTCTTGCGGAAACGCTTCTTGGTGCCGCTGTGGGACTTCATCTTAGGCATGAAATACTCCTTAATCGGTTACAGAACACTAGTTACTTAGTATCGCTTGCCGCTTTATCCTCATCGAAGGCGCCCTTAATCGGGGCGAGCAGCATAAGCATGTTACGGCCTTCCATCTTAGGCTTGGACTCGACCGTAGCGTAAGGCTTGAGATCCTCGGCGAGACGCTCGAGAACGTTAAGGCCCTGCTCCGGGTGAGCCATCTCACGGCCGCGGAACATGATGGTGATCTTAACGCGTGCGCCCTTCTTGAGGAAACGCAGAACGTGGCCCTTCTTGGTCTCGTAGTCGCCAACGTCGATCTTGGGTCGGAACTTCATTTCCTTGACCTCGACCTTGGACTGGTTCTTACGAGCAGCCTTGGCCTTCATGGCCTGCTGGTACTTGAACTTACCGTAGTCCATGACCTTGCAGACCGGCGGCTCCGCGTTGGGAGCGATCTCGACCAGGTCGAGACCCTGATCGTCGGCGACGCGCTGGGCATCGCGGATGGCGAACAGGCCGAGCTGAGAGCCATCGACGCCAATCAAACGGCACGAAGATGCAGTAATCTCGTCGTTGATGCGGGTGTCATCAGACTTAGCTATTTTCCCTACCTCCATTCATAAAAAAATAACCCGGCGCTTCTCAGCAACCAGGTCGTACACATAGACTTCCTCGATTTGAGGAAGGGAATCTAAGTTGTATGACCAGTCAGCTGCTCATTGGCGCCAAAAGGTGGGAACCCTCGGGTTCCTCTTTAGGGCATTGCGGGAACAACGCCTTGCGAATAATAACACGTACAGCGCGTTATCACATTACGTACACGAAAAAGGAGCCTTGACCCCCTTGAACGCTCGCTTGCATGTATGGTGCCCGAGGCGAGACTCGAAGGGCCTTCGCTTCGCGAAGCCCCGGGCTTCGGACGCGCGGCGCCCTCGCCACGCTCCGCTACAAACAGGCCGCAGGCCTGTTTGCTTAACGCTTCGCGCGCTCACGCGAGTTCGGCACGAAAAAGGGGGCCGCAACCCCCTTGAACGCTCACTTGCATGTATGGTGCCCGAGGCGAGACTCGAACTCGCACGTTGTTGCCAACGGTGGATTTTGAGTCCACTGCGTCTGCCAATTCCGCCACTCGGGCACGTAATGCGTGAGTTAGTTTATCACAGCTTTCTACCGATTAGTTCGAAAATGGAACTTCGAGCATTTCGATGAGTTCGACCGTGCGGAGCATCTCGCGCTGACGGCATCCGCGACCGTCGACCGAAGCCTCGCCCATCTGGTTATCGTAAGGGTCCTCGCGCATGCCGTCGAAAGAGGGGTCAAACCCTGCCTGGAATCGATTGTTGGCCACCATACGCCACGGGTCGAGATTGCCAAAGTAGTGACGGCGGCGCCACTCCTCCCCCATCCTGCGAGCAGAAGATCCAAATGACACGTCGGCGTTGAGCCAACCGGTCTGCGGCGTATAGAACTCTGCCCAGTCGTGCGACCCCACCGAATCGGGCGCAACGTACAGGCCGCTCTGCCAACGGGCAGGCACGCCCGCGATACGGCACATGGTGATAAACGTGAGCGCCATAACGCCGCAATCGCCGCGGAGCGAATGCGCGCAGTCATCGGCAATAGATCCCAAAAGCAAGTACGGCGGCTGATAGCGATAGTCGATATGCTGCGTCAGATAATCATAGATAGCACGGGCGCGATCGAGCGGATCCTCGAGTCCGTCAACAACACCGGCCGTCAGCTGCTGCAGATACGGCGTGAATGCAATGTGCGGACGGTCCTCAGAAATATCTTCGGGCAACGGCGCGTCCATACACGGATGCGACGGAAGCGCACCCCCATAAATATCGCGATAAGCGGCATTGATTTGATAGCGATAGGTCACCGAGAATGAGCGATCACTCGAAGAAGACCACGAGGCGGTACGCGCCGAAGCGTTCGCGGGAGCAACAGCACCCTCCGGCGTCATATTGAGAACCTCGATATGAGACTGTTGACGACAGGCGGCGGCAACGGGTAGCCAAGCGCGAACGGTCTCCCCCTCTAGAGCGCCGGGGACAGACAAGGACGCCTTAAGCGTAATAACGCGAGTCAATCCGTTTTGCGACTCCATCTCCTTGAGCATCTCGTTGCGCAGTGCTATTCCGTCCGTAGAATCGGGACGCATGCCGGGGACCTCTTTGGGATATACGCGAAGCGAATCGAGGAAGTTGTCGAGAACGAACAGCTCACCATCGATAAAGCGCCAGTCAATACGCTTACGGTCAATCAGATCGTTAAACTGCTCCTCGGTAAACTCAGGCCACTCCTCGCGAATCATCGCAATAGCTCGATCGCGCGACACCGAAAAATGAAGCGGCGTCTCAAGCATGCGATACCGCTCGGCACGAACGCAGGCAGCAAGCGAGGGATCGGGATTCTGCCCCAAAAGACGATCACAAGCCGCAACAGTCTGCGTCAAATATCCGGCATCCTTGAGTCGAAGAATCTCGGGCGGTAGTCCAATATCGAGATGACGAAAGTCATTACAGCAAACATCAACAGAGCAACCAACAGGACCCTCGTCAATAACCTTCCCATCCGAAGGCAACACATTAACAACAGCCATACTAAAACTCCAAGTCACTAGAACGCTTGAAGTCCATTGTAGCGAGATAAAAAAGAAAGCCCCAACAAGGGAGCCATCAACACCACCGAACGGTAGTCAAAAAAATGAATTCAGCCCAGTAACCCTGTAGCGAGTTAACGAAGGAGGCCCCGTTCACCCGAAGCTTTTCCCATTGCGCGACTTCTGGCAAAGCCAGGTGAGTGCAAGGGAAAAGCGTAGGGTGAACGGGGCCTCCGACGGGAAAGTTAAACCGCTACTTACGCCTTGTTGACGGAGCCAAACTCCTCCATGAGCTCCTTGGTGCGGGCAACGATGTTGTCACGACCAGGCTTGAGGAGCTTGCGGGGGTCAAAGCCCTTGCCCTGCTGATCCTTGCCGGCCTCGATGTACTCGCGAACACCCTTGGCGAAGACGAGCTGCAGATCGGTGTTGACGTTGATCTTGGAGATACCCAGGGAGATGGCCTTCTTGATCTGATCCTCGGGGATGCCGGTGCCACCGTGCAGGACGAGGGGCAGGTCGCCGGTCTGAGCCTTGATCTCGCCCAGGCGCTCGAAGGAAAGGCCAGCCCAGTCGGCAGGGTACACGCCGTGGATGTTGCCGATACCGCAGGCGAGGAAGTCGACGCCCAGGTCAGCAATCTGCTTGCACTCAGCAGGATCAGCGAGCTCGCCGCTGGAGGTCACGCCGTCCTCGGTGCCGCCGATGCCGCCGACCTCGGCCTCGATGGACATGCCCTTGGAGTGGGCAAGCTCAACGAGCTCCTTGGTGCGGTCGAGGTTAAGCTGGAAGGTCTCCTCGTGAGAGCCGTCATACATGATGGACGTGAAGCCGGCCTCGATGCACTTGAAGCAGTCCTCGTAAGAACCGTGATCGAGGTGAAGGGCGACGGGAACGGTAACGCCCGTGGCCTCGACGGCAGCCTTAACCATGTCGGCGCAGACCTTGAAACCGCCCATCCACTTAGCGGCACCAGCGGTGCACTGAAGGATCAGCGGGGACTTGGCCTCCTCGGCGGCCTGGAGAATAGCCAGGGTCCACTCGAGGTTGTTGGTGTTGAAGGCACCGAGACCGTACTTGCCGGCCTCGGCCTTCTTGAGCATGTCTGCTGCGTTGACGAGCATAAAAGAAACCTCCTGTAAGGTTGCTCCGATAACGCCTGAGATTTTACCACGACATACCCGAGCATAAACGTTCGTTTGTTCACGAATACCATCCGATTGGACAAATTTTGACCGTTTGCCCCACAGAATCGACCCACTGGGGAAAATAGCTTGACGATTGAGCGGTCTTCGTGGTTCGGAAGACGGCTTCGAGCCTACATCTGCATAAACGGGTTCTGCATAAGTTCGCGCGCCATCGTGGTCGAATCGCCATGGCCCGTCAAGCAAACGGTATCGGGCGGAAGCATCTTGGCAAGTTTGGAGAGCGAGCGCATAATCGCCGCCTCGTCACCGCCGGAAAGATCGGTACGACCGTGGCTGCCCGGGAAAAGCGTGTCGCCCACAAAGGCGATGTTTCCCTGCTCGGTCGCGGCGAACAGGACGATGCCGCCCGGCGTATGCCCCGGCGTCTCGATCACCTGCAGGCAGACGTCGCCCACCTCGATTGTATCGCCCTCGGCAAGCAAGCGCGTCGGCTCACCCGGATCGGGCGTCTCGATACCCCACATGACACGCTGCTCCTCGATATTTGCGCGAGGTACCGTCACGTCCTTAGCGCACAACTCATATAGCGCACTGTCGCCAACGACAGCTCGAACCCCGGCAACCCCGCCAACATGGTCGGCATGACCGTGCGTGCAGACAGAGCCGAGTACGCGCACCTCGGGATGCGCGGTGCGGATATGCTCCACAAGACGCTCGCCCTCCCACGCCGGATCGACGATTAAGCACTCGTCATTCGAAATCACGGCGTAGCTGTTGGTCTGAATCGGGCCGTTGACGAGCGCCTCAATCGAAGCCGTGCCTCGGGGTGTCAGGTCCAAAGTCATATCGTCCATGCGCATACCCTCCTTCTAAAATACGCTCGAGGCACCAAACGATGCCTCGAGCGTAACCAATATCTATGATGCTGAGAGGCTCTCGCACCTACACACGGCGCTTGAGTTGCGCTCCACCCTCGCCGGGCATCAGGCGGCGCGCATCGTAGACCGAGTCAACGCTGCTGATAGAGGCCAGTAGCGGATCCAGACCACTCGCGTCCGAGATCTCGACCATAAAGCGCAGGGTTGCAATACCCTCGCGGTTGGTCGACGTAGCGGCAGAAAGGATATTGCCGCCCGCATCGCCAATGGCAATGGTGACATCCTTGAGCAGGCCCATGCGGTCCAGGCACTCGACCACGATCTCGACCTGGAAGAGGGTGTCGGCAGCACCGTCCCACTCCACTTCGATCATGCGCTCGGGATGCTCCATAAGGCCCTTGACGTTGGGGCAGTTGGCGCGATGCACCGAAACGCCACGACCGCGCGTGATGAAGCCGACGATATCGTCGCCCGTCACCGGATTGCAGCAATGCGCCAGACGGACCAGCAGCCCGCTGTTGCTCTCGCCCCTGACGATAATGCCGTTGCTGGCGCTCTTGCCGCGCTTTTGCGGCTTGCGGTTGGAGCCTCGGGCCGGCTGTTTCACGACCTCGGCGATAGCCTCGGCCTTGGTGAGCTGTTCCTCGGGCTTGGGGTCCAAGATTTGCTCGACCTTGTTACCCACAGCGCGCGGGGCAACTTTGCCGGAGCCGACGGCGGCAAACAAGTCCTCGAGCTGCTTGTAGTTAAACTGCTCCGCCACGGCGTTGAGCGCACGCGTGGATCGCGGCGTCGAGATGCCATACCCGCGCTTGCGCAGGTCCTTGGCCAGTATATCGCGGCCGGCAGCAGCATCGTCGTCTTTGGTCGCGGCGGCGAAATAACGGCGAATCTTTGACTTGGCGGAAGGCGTCTTGACGATCTTGAGCCAATCACGCGACGGCTTGGAACTCTTGTTGGTAAGGATCTCGACGCGGTCGCCCGTCTTGATCTCGTGCGTGAGCGGGGCCACCGCACCGTTGATCTTAGCGCCGACGCAGTGGTTGCCCACCTCGGTGTGAACGGCGTAGGCAAAGTCGAGCGGCGTGGAGCCGGCACGAAGCGCCATGACCTCGCCCTTGGGTGTAAAGACAAAGATCTCCTGATCGAACAGATCAACCTTCAGCGAGTGCAGGTATTCCTTGGCGTCCGTAATCTCATCAGACGCTGCCCAATCGAGCGAATGTTTGAGCCAGTTAATCTGGTCGTCCAGACGCTGGGCATCATTGGTCTTAGACGCAGACGATCCGCCCGACTTCTTATAGAGCCAGTGGGCGGCAATGCCGTACTCGGCCTGCTCATGCATCTCATAGGTTCGAATCTGAATCTCGAGCGGGCGGGCCGTAGGGCCGATAACCGTCGTGTGGAGCGACTGGTAGTTATTGACCTTGGGCATGGCGATATAGTCTTTAAAGCGACCGGGCATGGGGTGCCACAGCGTATGCACCGCACCGAGCGTGGAGTAGCAATCGCGCACCGAATGCGTGATGACGCGCAGCGCCACCAAATCGTAGATCTCGGAGAACTCCTTGCCCTTGCGCTTCATCTTTTGGTAGATGGACCAATAGTGCTTGGAACGGCCGTTGATCTGGAAGTCCTTCAGGCCAATGCGGTTGAGCTCATCGGTGAGCGTCTTGATGGTCTCGGCCAGATAGCGCTCGCGAACCTCGCGCGACTCAGCCACCATGCGCGCGATGCGCTGGTAGGCGTCGGGCTCCAGGTAGAAGAAGGACAGGTCCTCGAGCTCCCACTTAATAGAGCTCATGCCCAGGCGGTCAGCCAGGGGCGCATACACGTCCATGGTCTCGCGAGCCTTAAACAGGCGGCGGTCCTCACGCAGGGCTGCAAGGGTGCGCATGTTGTGCAGACGGTCGGCAAGCTTAACGATAATGACGCGGATGTCCTTAGACATGGCGAGGAACATCTTGCGCAGCGTAAGGGCCTGCTTCTCGTCCATGCTGTCGACTTCGATGTTGGTGAGCTTGGTCACGCCATCGACGAGCTCGGCCACCGTATCGCCAAACAGGCCGGAAACATCGGCAAGCGAGGTCTCGGTATCCTCAACGGTATCGTGCAGCAGCGCGGCGCACACCACATCGCAGTCCATTTTGAGATCGGCCAAAATGATGGCAACCTCGACGGGATGGTTAATGTACATCTCGCCCGAACGGCGCTTTTGGTTGCAGTGCTTCTCGGCGGCAAAGCAGTAGGCCTGCTCCACTTTAGAGAAGTCCTCCTCATTCATATATTTGAGGCACAGGCGCTCCAGCTTGTCGTAGCTGTCCGCCATAATCTCGGGCGGCAGCTCATCGGCATGCTTATAGTGCTCCATCTCCGAAAAAGGCTGGAGGGTGGAATCATGGGCGGTACGGGCTGCGGCATCCATCGAGGTCCCCTTCCCCTAGGCCCGCGGTACGATCGGGCGGTTAACTTTGGCTAGCATATCAGAAGCACACGAATCGAGCGCCCAGCTCCGGAAAGCCGAGAACTCCATGCGCGAGCGCAGGCCCTCCAAATAGCGAATTGACCTGCTCAATTGCACACGGCCGGGGTTTTCGGCCATCGCGATGCGGCGGGTGTCATCAAACCCCGAAACGCGACAGAAACCAAGCTCTTCGAAGATTCCCAGGCCGCTTTCCACCGAGCGCTCGTCGACCGGCGTGCGGGCATCGATGGCAAGGCACATCTGCGCGATGTCGATATCGCTCGCACTAAACGATTCGTCTCCGGTCTTGCCGCGGTTGGAGCGCCACATGGTCTGCAACGCACGATAGAGCGTGACGAGCTCGTCGCGCTCGGGCGCATAGCAGTCGAGTAGGCGCTCGTTAATGCGGGCATCGCGCGACGAATAGAGCAGATGGATCACGGCGGGCTGGCCATCGCGACCGGCGCGGCCACTCATCTGGTTAAACTCAATGCCGCCAAACGGCATGTGATAGAGCACGACATGACGAATATCGGGAAGGTTGACGCCCTCGCCAAAGGCAGATGTCGAGACGATGCAGCTGAGGCTGCCGTCTCGAAACGCCTCCTCTACGCGATGGCGGTCGGTGCGCGTAAGGCCCGCGTTGTAAAAGGCGATATGCGACGCGCAGTCGGGAACGCGTTTGCGCAGCGTCTTGGCAAGCGCCACGGACTGATCACGCGAGTTGACGTAGATGACGGTCTTCTCTCCCGTCGCGACGATGGACACCAGGCGGTTTTCGCGGCTCGCAAGATCGCGGTCGTCCTCGAGCTGCAAGTTCTCGCGCACGGTCTCGTCGACCACCGTACGGGTAATCGGCAGCACGCGGGCAAGCTCCGCCACGACCGGAGCCGTCGCGGTGGCCGTCGTGGCCAGAACGACCGGATCGCCCAGGGCCTTGAGGATATCGGGCATGTCGAGATAGGCGCTTCGGTCGCCGCCCTTGGCAAGACCGGCATGATGCGCCTCGTCAATGACGACAAACCCGATACGCCCCGAGCGCGCAAAGCGGTCGCGGTGAATGGACAGGAACTCTGGCGTCGTGAGCACGATACCGGTGCGGCCCGAAGCCAGGCCGGCAAACACGTCATCGCGCGCTGCCTCCACGGTCTCGCCGGTCAACACGCCCACGCCAATGCCGAGCGCAGCCATCGTCGACGAGAGGTGATAAGCCTGGTCGGCAACGAGTGCGCGCAGCGGATAGACAAAGATGCTCGCCCGCCCACGAAGGACCGCCTCGCGCGCGGCGTGCACATGGAAGATGAGCGACTTGCCGCGCCCCGTCCCCATAACGGCCAAGACGCTCTGGTGGTCGGCGAGCGCGTCGAGTGCCTCGACCTGCGCGCGATGCGGCTGGTTCGAGCCGATAAAGCTATGGATAAGCGAGCGCGTGAGCTCGGTATAAGAAAGTTGGGCGAGCGTCTCGCGTTTACGCGACTCCAGGCGCGGGCCAGAATCCGCCGGTTGCACGCCGCGGCGAAGCTCACATGTCGGATCGTCGATATTGGGCGCCGTGGTATCGCGCACCAAGATATCTTTGATCATGAGCTTGGGCTTCACACGTCCCTGCCAATGCTCGGCCACTGCCTCGAACACCAAGTCGACGGCGCTATCGCAATTGATGAGCCTATCGATCTGCGGCACGCGGAACATGATGGCCGGCACGCTCGCAGCGCCATCGGTCGCCACGAAGCGCATGTGCTCGCCGGTTTTGCCCACCACGGCGCGGTCGCACATCGTCACACCCTCGGCCGCCAACAGCGGCACCTTGTTGCCCTGGCCAAACGGCTCAAGACGGGAGATCTGCTCGATGGTCTCAATATTCAGCTCGGAGAGATCGACGGTGGCGGCAACCTCGTCGGTGTCCTCAAAATCCTCGGTGGGAAGCTCGGACAGCACGGCGGAAAGGCGACGACGGAACTCGTCGAGCTTGGACGCCTCGATGGTCACGCCCACCGCACCCGCATGCCCGCCGCGACGAATCAGCAGATCGGAGCAGCGCTCTACGGCGTCGAACAGGTTGACCTTGCCCACCGAGCGACCCGAACCGCGAGCGATACCGTCTTCGATCGAGAACAGCAGCGCCGGCACGTGATAACGGTTGGTCAGGCGGCTCGCTACGATACCCTTGACGCCCTCGTGCCAGCCCTCGCCACCCACGACGATTGCGCGACCGCCATCATAGGTCTCCTCGACCTTTGCCATGGCATCGCGTGTGAGCTCCGCCTCGATCTCGCGGCGTTGGCGATTGATTTCCTCGAGCTCGGCGGCAAGCGCGCTTGCCTCGATAGGATCGTGGGCAAGCAGCAGGTCGAGTGCCAGCTTGGGATCGGCCATGCGGCCGGCGGCATTCAAACGAGGAATGAGCGAAAATGACAGACCATCGGCCGTAATGGTAGAAAGGTCGGCCTTGGCAAGTGCGGCCAGCGCGATATAGCCGGGACGAGCCGTCACACGCATCTGCTGGATGCCCTCGGCGACCAGTGCGCGATTCTCGGGCGTGAGCGGCATCATGTCGGACACGGTGCCCAGCGCCGCGACCTCTATCAGCGAACGCCAATACGACGGCTTGCCCAGACGCTCGCCCAGGACTTGCACCAGCTTGAGTGCCACGCCGGCACCGGCAAGCTCACGCGAAGGACCCTCGTCCTCGAGCTTGGGGTCGGTCAGAGGCACGCCCTGCGGCACCTGGTCGGAGGGCTCGTGATGGTCCGTGACCACCAAATCGATCCCCAGGCTCTCCAGATAGGAGACCTCTTCCTTGGCGGCAATGCCGTTATCGACGGTCACGATCAGCTGGGGGCGAGCGAGCTCGTTAACGCGGTCGAGCGCCGCGCGCGAAAGACCGTAGCCCTCGTCAAAGCGATGCGGAATAAACGGCGTGACATCGGCGCCAAACGTGCGCAGCGCCTCGGTCAACAGGCAGGTCGACGTAATACCGTCAACGTCAAAATCGCCAAAGACCGCGATGCGCTCGTGGTTGCGAATAGCACGCTCGACACGGTCGGCAACGACCGACATGCCCGGGATAATGAGCGGGTCGACCCAGTCGCGATCGAGCGAAGGCGTCAAAAACAGCTGGCCTTCCTCGATGGATGTAATGCCGTGCGCAACCATAATGCGCGCCACCAGCCCGGGTATGCCCAGGCCAGCCGAAAGCTCCTTTTCGAGCTCGGGGTTTTGCTGAGCGACCGCCCAGCGATGCGTCGTCTTAAGCGATGACATAGGCGCCCACCCCCGATAGGGGCAGGTCGCCGCGATACCTCTCACGGTTCATAGCGATGAGTCCTCTGTGTATGCCCGCTTCGGCAGGCAGATCTGTTGAACGGATTTATTATACCGTGCAGTACGGACGCAAAACGCCGCAGCACGCCGCGGTTTCGGTAAACGATGCCGGTAATAGCCTCGAAATATTCGAGCGTTTCTGACGCACGGACGCATGCGAGCGTCTAGCATATCCATTCAAAACGGATTCACGGCAAAGGGAGTCACAAGAGCATATGAAGCAATGGGTTGGACTGGGAAAGTTCCTCGCGGGGCATATGCAGGTCATCGTTCCGATTTGCGTGGCGCTCGGTGTGCTCTTTCCCCAGCAGATCGGCGTACTTAAGCCCATCGTTCCCGTCCTCTTCGCCTTTATGACATTCCAAGGTGCGCTCAGCAACACCTTTCACCAGGTGGCTGAGGTGTTCCGCCGTCCCCTGCATTTGATTTTGGCGTTAATTGTCTCGGCTGTGCTCATCCCCATCGCGGCGTATGCCATGGGCTCACTGTTCTTTGGTTCCAACCCCAACCTTGTCTGCGGCATCGTGCTCGAGTACAGCGTACCCGTGGCAGTCACTGCCTTTATGTGGATTAGTTTGTTCGGCGGCAACGGCCCGCTCGCGCTCACCATCATCCTGACGTCCTCGGTTATCTCGCCTGTGACGATTCCGCTCACGCTCAAGCTCTTGCTGGGCGCCACCGTCTCGATCGATGTGCCGAGCATGATGCAAGACATGGCCTTTATGATCGCCATCCCCGCCGTGCTCGGCATCGTGATCAACGAGCTCACGCGCGGATGGGGACACGAGAAACTCTCCCCCGCGCTCTCGACCGCCTGCAAGTTCATGATGATGGGGGTTATCGCGTCCAACTCCACCGCCATGAGCGAGTACGTGCTGCACATGAACACGGTGCGCCTGGAAGTCGCCCTCTTTATTTTGGTCTTCGCCATCAGCGGCTTTGTCGTCGGTTTTCTGGTCGCACGTGCGCTGCATCTGCCATATAGCGAGACGACTACCATGTGCTTTACCTGCGGCATGCGCAATATCTCTTCGGGCGCCGTCATCGCCACGCAGTACTTTCCAGGCGAAGTCGTGTTTCCCGTCATGTGCGGAACGCTGTTTCAGCAGATACTCGCCTCGATTATCGGGCATCTCTTTGAGCGCCTAACCGGCGAGGAGCGCGCCAAACAGCGCAAGCGCGTCGAGGCCGGCCGCGACGCGATGACACGCTAGGCAGCACGCTTTTCGCAGGCGCTCGCCTTGCTACGCGAGCGTTTCCAGATGTGCATGTAGGCGCTCAGCATCGATATCGAGCGTGGTCTCGGCATTGACCTGGGCCAAACGATAGCCCACAAAGTAGGGCGATACCACCCAACGTGGCAGCGCCTTGGCAATGGTCCGGCCGTCCATGTGGTAGAAGAACAAGTTGTACGACTCCGCGCGACCGCCGTGGTGTTCGTGCAGGATATAGCGCAGGGCCACCTGAATCGCATCGGCAAACAGGTCCACCTCGGCTTGGTCGCGGGCGTCGTCGCTGGCGGCGATTCCCTGTGGAGCCGAGACGTTGACCTCAAAGAATCCCATGATCGGCTCGGTTGAGATGTTGACCGCGACCCTCCCCCGCCGCCAAACATCGATGCCTTCAAAATTTGCTGAGGTCAGCGCAGCATAGCCGTCCTCCTGTTCCAAGCCCACAATCTGCATGTGTGGATGGACGAGGCTGCCGCCCGAAAGCGGGCCTTTGTTCTTGTACATGAGCACACTGCGGTACTGTTGGGAATCGATCATCTGCTGCCAGCAGCCCAGGGCAAACCGCATCACATGATGCAGCTCATCCGGCGCATAGGTCACCAGGTCGGCGTCGTGATTGGCCGACTCGATCAATACGGTCTGACGGGTGGCTCGCAAGGTCTTGAACTTATTCTCGAGCCAGATGCAGTCACCATCGCGCTGGATGATGTTGGCGAGCCCCTCCGTGTCACAAAAGGGGCACGCGGTGCCAGGGCGACGGTTGTCGTCGGGCTTACCGCTCGCCTGCTGAACGTCAAATACCAGCGCCACGGGTTATACCTCCAGCGGCACGATCTTGGTGCCATGGAGCTCGGAGACGCCTAGCGCCGCCGCGACCGCGTCGCGATTTGCCGTGGTAATGCCGCCTCCGGGAAGGATGGTCAAGCGATCGCCCGCATACTCGATTAAACGAGCCAGGTGATTGAAATTATCCTCGATCGGCGTACCGGCAGCACCGCCATGCGTGAGGATGCGCGTAACGCCGCAGTCGGCAAGTGTATCAATCGCATCGAGCTGAGCCTCGGGCGAGAGCTGGTCAAATGCCATGTGGAAGGTGATGTCAAGGGACTCGCGCTTGCACTCCTCGGTCGCGCAGCCCGTAGCCATAACGAGGGCGCCGAGGGTGAGCTCGTCGAGCGCCCAGCCGCCGGCACAGGGCTTGCAGCAGCCAAAGACCAGGCCATCGACGCCGGCGCTCACGGCAAGGCCCAGGTCCATCTCCATCATGCGCAGCTCGTCCTGGTTGTAATGAAAGTCGCCACCACGCGGACGAATCATGCACATCACTCGCGCGTCATGCTCGTGAGCGTAGTTGACTGTAGCGCTGATAACGCCGGCGGAAGGCGTGGTGCCACCGACGGCGAGGTTGTCACACAGCTCAATGCGCCCCGCACTGGCCTCGATGGCCGCCGGCACTCGCTCAAAGTTCTCGGCACAAAACTCGTACAGCATAGATAGGCCCCCAATGACAGCAGATGTTTTCCGACGGGCATTGTCACACATCCCCATGAAGTTGCGGTGGAATAGGGACTGTTTTGGCGTCTAGAGCCTTCATTTAGTCCCTATTTCACCGCAACCCAGAATGATCTCTTGGGGACGGCACAGCTGGCCGAAAAATGTTGCCGATGGTGAATGTTGCGCAACAAGATTTCGGAATCCCGATTAACCATGGCAGTATCGCATTCGTATTTAGAGGAAAGGATTGCCATGTTTAAGAGCATCCAAAAGAGCGGAAGGATCGCAGCGGTCGTCATCGGCCTGATCGCGGCCCTGTCTCCGCTCGCAGCCCCTCCCGCAGCATTAGCCAGCGGTAGCGTACCGACGCCCGAGCTTGAGAAGTCATATAGCTTTAAGGTAAGTAGTGAATACTCGGATATCCGCACGAACGGCCATACAAAGTTCGGCTATCTGTACGACTACGATGACGATATCAACCGAAAGACAATATCCCTTATCAATTTCAATGATGGCAGCATGAGCCCCATCGATATATCAGATGAATGCCTTGATTACGCATATCTCACCGATAGCGATCAGCTCTACTGGGAAGACGGTAATAATTTATTCGTATTCTCACCAGACAACCAGACCCAAACAGTCCATCCCATCACTTCGGCCAAATATGCCTACACCAATGTAACCGTCTCCGATGATGGCAATAGAGCTGCCGTGGAGCACTATGACAATGAAGGCGATCCCAAAATGGTCGAAATCTATGATCTTGAATCCGACAAACTGGTCCAGACATACCAGCCAGATAAAGATGACTCTTGGTGGTACAGTTACTCAAAAGACATGAGCCGCCTATATGCCTTACAGGACAATACCGAGGACGGCGTCGTTGCACTTAGGGTTTTCAACTGTGATACAGGGTCAACAGAATTAAAGACCGTCAACGTAAAAAAGGATGATAGGTCTTCGAATATCTACAACATTACCCTCAGTTCTAACTCGGACGACATTTATCTTCAGAGCGACATTGCACTAATAAAAGCTGACCGCGATGGAAACATGAGCGTTCTTCTCAATGACGATGAGCATGCTCCTAATAATTTCTACTCGGAATCAGTCAAGTTCTGCCCAATCTATATAAAAAGAGGGTCAAACGAGCTATTTGAAGAGGCTGAAGGTTATTACGACCTAAACGATAATGATGCAAACGTTGGCGTCTATGATTTGGGAAAGGAAGAGATTATTAGCTCGACCGCCTTCCCCTTCGGCGGCGGATACCTCAAAGACATCTCACATGACGGTAAGGCCCTGCTCGGAGTAAGCACAGATGGTGACAAAGACTCGGCATGCCTAGCTGATGCAAAAACCGGAGCAAAGAGCGAGTTTGGCTCTCATTGGTCCGATCTTTGGTTCATGGACGGTGATCGTAGGATTTTGGAAACCTATAATGATGAAAACGACCCTGCGACGGTCCACGTGAACATCTATAAGTCCAATATCCCCCATTCCCTGCCCGAGGATGTGCTGTACTTTGTCCAGACTCACCTGCCGTTTGTTATTGGCGGTGGCGTGGCGATTGTCCTTATCATCGGCGGCGCGATCGTTGTCCTTTGCATCCGCAAGAAGCGCGTAAAGGCCGCAAACGGTGCGACACCCGCAGTGCCCAAGCCTCAGCGCAAGCAGCGTCGTCGTCAGAAGCGCGCCCAGCAGAACGTCGTTCCACCCGCAGCACCTGCGATGCCGACGGCACCGGCAGCTCCGGCCGAGCCCGCCCGCTTCTGCCGTCACTGCGGAACCCCGCTCGTACCCGAAGCCCAGTTCTGCCCAACATGCGGACAAAAGGTAGACTAGCGAACAAAACCCAATAGCCCCCAACCACCAAGGCCCCGTTCCGAAACACTCCAGAACGGGGCCTTATCTTGGTGCAGGGTTGCTAATTTGGGACGGGCATTGTCGCACGCTCCCATGAAGTTGCGGTGGAATAGGGACTGTTTTGGCGTCTGGAACCCCCAATTAGTCCCTATTTCACCGCAACTTAAAAAGGGGCGCTGACCGGGATAGTCAGCGCCCCTTTGTTGAATGGATTAACCCCCAAGATAAGCTTTGCGGACGTTGTCGTCGTGCAGCAGCTCTTGGCCGGTGCCGGTCATGGTGATCTTGCCGGTCTCGAGCACGTAGCCGCGCGTAGCGATCGAGAGCGCCATCTGCGCGTTCTGCTCGACCAGAAGCACCGTGGTGCCGGCCTTGTGCAGGTCCTCGACAATCTGGAAGATCTGCTCAATCAGGATCGGCGCCAGGCCCATGGAGGGCTCATCGAGCATGAGCAGCTTGGGGTTACTCATAAGGGCGCGGCCCATAACGAGCATCTGCTGCTCGCCGCCCGAAAGGGTGCCGGCGACCTGGCGACGGCGCTCCTTAAGACGCGGGAACTGCTCGTAGACGCGCTCAAGGCCCGGAGCCACCGTGGACTTGGGCTGTGTGTAGGCGCCCATCTCCAGGTTCTCCTCAACCGTCATCTGCAAAAAGGCGCGACGGCCCTCGGGGACCTGAGCCAGACCCTTGCCCACCAGCTTGTCAGCCGGCGTATGGGTAATGTCTTCGCCCATAAACTTGATGGAGCCGGTCTTGGAGCGAAGCAGGCCCGAGACGGTCTTAAGCGTCGTGGACTTGCCGGCGCCGTTAGCGCCAATCAGGGCCACGATCTCGCCCTCGTTAACGTTAAAGGAGATGTCCTTGATGGCGTGGATGGCGCCGTACCAGACGTTGATGTTATAGACGGAAAGCATCGGCTCTGCCATTTAGTTCTCCCCCTTATCCTGCTTGCCCAGATACGCCTCGATAACAGCGTCGTTGTTCTGGATCTCCTCGGCCGTGCCCTTGGCGATGACCTTACCAAAGTTGAGCACGCAGATGCCCTCGCAGATGTTCATAACGAGTGACATATCATGCTCGATAAGCATGATGGCAATGCCGAAGGTGTCGCGAATCTTGACGATGTTCTCCATGAGCTCTGCGGTCTCGGACGGATTCATGCCGGCGGCAGGCTCGTCGAGCAGCAGCAGCTTGGGATTGGTGGCAAGTGCACGGACGATCTCCAGGCGGCGCTGAGCGCCGTAAGGCAGCGAGCCGGCCTGTTCGTTTGCCAGGTGCTCCATATCAAAGATGGACAGCAGCTCCATGGCGCGCTCGTGGGCGGCCTTCTCGTGCTTCCAATACGTCGGCAGGCGCAGCACGCCCTCAAAGCCGGAGTAGCGCTCCTGGTTATGCAGGCCGACCTTAACGTTATCCTCCACCGTCATGGTGTTGAATAGGCGAATGTTCTGGAAGGTACGGGCAATACCCATGCGGTTGACCTGGTAGACCGACTTGCCCGAGGTGTCCTCGCCGTCGAGCAGGATGGTGCCGTGCGTGGGCTGGTACACCTTGGTGAGCAGGTTGAAGACCGTGGTCTTGCCGGCGCCGTTGGGACCGATCAGACCGGCAATCTCGGTCTTGCCGATAGTCAGGCTAAAGTCGTCGACTGCCTTAAGGCCACCGAACTCAATGCCCAGGTGGATGCACTCGAGTGCCGGGCGCTCGCCCAAGTCGCGGTCGGGAACGATGGCGCCAGAAGGATACGGGACCATCTTGCCCTTGTTGAACTCAAACTTACTGGGCATCGGCTGCCACCTCCTTCTTGGAAGCAAAGCGGTCCTTGACGCGACCGAAGAACGCCTTGAGCTGCGGGTTGTTGGTAAAAATCATGACCAGGATCAGCACGATGGCGTAGATGAGCATGCGGTAGTCCGAGAACTGACGGAGCAGCTCGGGAAGCACCGTGAGCAGCGCCGCCGCGATGACGGAGCCGCGCATATTGCCCAGACCGCCCAGGACCACGAACACCAGGATGAGGATGGACGTGTTGAAGTCGAACTTGGTGGCGGAGAGCTGCGAGAAGTTACCGCCAAAGAGGGCTCCGGCAGCACCGGCGAGGGCAGCGGAAACCACGAAGGCGATCATGCGGTACTCGGTGACGGAGATGCCTACGGACTCGGCTGCAATCTTGTTATCGCGCACGGCCATAATGGCACGGCCGGTACGGCTGCGAACCAGGTTGAGCACGATCACGAGTGCGACCATGACCAGGATGGCACCGGCGAGGAAGGTCGAGTACGTCGACACGCCCGAGGCGCCCTGGGCGCCCTTGATGATGGCGGTGCCGTCCTCGAGCAGGTGCAGGTCATCGATCGTGGAGTTACCCGTGATGTTAAAGATCACATGCAGGCCGCGGGAATCGACGCCCACAATGAGGCAGGTGACGATCTCCTTGATAATCTCGCCAAAGGCCAGCGTCACGATAGCCAGGTAATCGCCGCTCAGACGAAGGACCGGGATGCCAATCAAGAAGCCCAGGATGGCGGCAGCGATGGCGCCGACCACGATACTGATGATAAGGCGCACCGGATCGGAGGGAACGGCGCTCTCCAGCGCGACGGCGGTGACGATTCCCGTATAGGCACCGACACTCATAAAGCCCGCGTGGCCCAGCGACAAGTCGCCCGCGATGCCGACGACGAGGTTAAGGGAAATGGCCATGACGATATAGGCCGTGATGGGAACCAGCTGACCGGCGATCATGCGCGGAATCATGTGGTTGGACTGCATAAAGAACACGATGGCAAACGCCACAAGGCACATGGCGTACGTGACAAAGTCGTGACGCGTCTGCTTGTCTTTAAGAAACTTCATAACGCTCACCTACACCTTCTCGGGGACGTACTTGCCCAAGAGGCCGGCAGGCTTGACGAGCAGGACGATGATCAGAACACCAAAGACGATGGAGTTGGCAAGGCTCGTGGAAATGTAAGCCTGCGCCATCGCTTCGATGATGCCGATGAGAATGCCACCGACAAAAGCGCCGGGGATGGAGCCGATGCCACCGAAGACAGCGGCGTCGAAGGCCTTGATGCCAGGCATGGCGCCCGTGGTGGGCTGCAGCACCGGCGAGTAGGAGCACAGCAGCACGCCGGCGATGGCGGCAAGGGCAGAGCCGATGGCAAACGTCATCGAAATGGTGCGGTTGACGTTGATGCCCATGAGCTGAGCGGCAGCCTTGTCCTCGGACACGGCGCGCATGGCCTTGCCCATCTTGGTCTTACCTGTAAAGAACATCAGGCCGGCCATGATAACCAGGCAGGCGACGATGGTGACGAGCGAGACGGCGCTTACGTTGAACTTGGCCAAGAACTCCGGCACCTGGAAGGTGACGAGCGAAGTGAAGTTCTTGGGCGTGGCGCCCCACAGAAGCTGCGCGGCGTTCTGCAGGAAGTAGGACACGCCGATAGCCGTGATCAGAACAGCCAGCGGGCCTGCTTGGCGCAGCGGCTTATAGGCCAGGCCCTCAATGAGAACACCGAGAACCGTGCAGGCCACGCAAGAGAGAACTACAGATGCCCAGCCCGGGAGGCCGAGATACGACGTGGCGCAGAACGAGACATAGGCACCGACCATGATGACATCGCCGTGAGCGAAGTTCAGCATCTTGGCGATACCGTAGACCATGGTGTAGCCCAACGCGATGATGGCGTAGACGCTGCCCATGGACAGGCCGTTGACCAGGTATTGGATAAAGACCGTCATGTTCCACATCCCCCTTTCGAATAGGTTTCCAGTTAATGTATGAAACAGGGACGTTACATCGTCCCTAGATACCAAGCAAGCAGGGAAGGCCAAAACCTCCCCTGCTTGGGATCAAAACCGCTCTATGTAAGGCGGCCAATTAGGCCTGTACGTACTTGCCGTCGGTAATGACGTACGCCGTCGGGTCCTTCTGAACCTGGCCCTTGTCGTTCCAGGAGAGCTTGCCAGTCAGACCGTCAACGGTAATGTTGCGCATAGCCTCGGGAAGCTTCTCGGCAACCTCGGTCGGGTCGGCGTCGGCACCCAGGCCGGCTTCCTTGAGGGCCTCGACCACCGCATGCACGCCGTCGTAGGCGTCGGCGGCAAACTGGTCCGGAGTCTCGCCATACTTATCCTTGTAGGCGTTGACGAAGTCGGCATTCTTCTCGTCATCGGCGGAGAATGGGGTCATGAGCAGCAGACCCTCGGCCAGAGAGGTGTCGAAACCTTCCACGCCCAGGATACCGTCCATACCGTCGCAGCCCATCATCTTGACGTCGTAGCCCATGTCCTTGGCGTTCTTGAGCAGGACGGATGCGGGCGTGTAGTAGATCGGTGCAAAAATCATGGTGGCGCCGGCCTGCTTTGCCTTGGTCAGCTGGTTGGTAAAACTCGTAGCAGAGTCGTCCTTGAAGGTCTCCTCGTCGACAATCTCAAGCTTAGACTTAGCGGCCTGGGCCTTAAAAGAATCTGCGATGCCCGAAGAATAGGCGTCACCGGAGTTATAGAACAGCACGAACTTCTCGTTCGCATACTTCTGCGCCAGGAACTTGGCAGCGTTGACACCCTGGTTGGGGTCGGTGAAGCAAACCTGGAAGACGCAATCCTTGCCCTTGGTAACGTCCTCGGAGGACGCGGACGGGGTGATCATGAACGTCTCGGGGTCGTTACCACACTCTGCGGCAACGGCAACCGACGCGCCCGTGGTGGTCGGGCCGACGAGGGCCTGCATGCCCCAGTCGAGCAGGGTGTTGAAGGCGTTGACGGCCTTCTCGCCGTCAGCCTGGTCGTCCTCGGCCTTGCTGACAAGCGGCAGCTCCTTGGTCGAGAAATCCTTGCAGCCAAGCTCGACAGCCTGGGTAACGGACTTGCCGTAGGACGCGTTGGCGCCGGTCAGCGGGCCGATGGTGCCGATCTTAAACGAAGCGTCGCCCGAAGCGGAACCACTGTCGCCGCCGTTGGAGGAGCAGCCAGCTAGAATGGACATCGCCCCCAGACCTGCTGCGCTCGCGATAACGCTCCTGCGATTCATAACAGGGTTCAATGACTTACCGGTGAGGCTCGACATGCGGCTCTCCTCTCAAATCTCGTCGGGTTTCGGTTACCCGACAGGCCATCCTTCGCCGTGTTCGGCGTTCGCAAAATAGTAGACGCTTTAGTTAAGGAAAGTGGCGATTATTTCAACTTTTCTTTGGATTTGTTCATTTATCCATATTTCTGCGTATTTCTATTACTTTATGCAGTAAAGCCACTTTATTGTGTAAAAGCAATGTTTCCGTTCTGTTACAGGCGTCCCCGCCCTGAATAAAACAGCCTCACCGGTCGCGCTTTATGCGCGCTTAGGCGGCGATGTACTTGCCGTCCTGGATCACATAGGCCGTAGCGGGCTTTTCGACCTGGCCCTCGTCATTCCACGTCAGCTCGCCCGTCAGGCCCTCGATCTTGATCTTGCGCATGGCCTTGGCAAGGCCGCCGGCAATGTCGGCGCCGTCGACCGTAATGTCGATGTCTGCCTTATCGATTGCCTCGACAATCGCGTGGACGCAGTCATAAGCATCGGCGGCAAACTGGTTAGGCGTCTCGTCGTAGGCATCCTTGTAGGCCTTGACGAAGTCGGCGTTCTTCTCATCGTCGGCAGAAAACGGGGTCATGAGCAGCACACCCTCGGCAAGAGATGTGTCGAAGCCCTCAACGGAGAGCAGGCCGTCCATGCCGTCAGTGCCCATGAGCGTCATGTCGTAGCCCATGTCCTTGGCGTTCTTGAGCAGGACGGACGCCGGCGTGTAATAGATCGGGGCAAAGATAAGCGTGGCGCCGGCCTCCTTGGCCTTGGTGAGCTGGTTGGTAAAGCTCGTGGAAGAGTCGTCCTTAAAGGTCTCGGTATCGACGATGTCGAGCTTGGACGCCTTGGCCTGCTCGGCAAAGGCGTCGGCAACGCCTGAACTATACGTATCGCCGGAGTTGTAGAACAGGGCGATCTTGGCATCCGCGTACTTCTCGGCCAAGAACTTCGCGGCGCTGGCGCCCATGGTGGGATCGGTGAAGCAAACCTGAAAGACCGTGGTCTTATCCTTGGTGACGTCGAGCGACGAGGCCGAAGGCGTGACCATGAGCATATCGTCGGCGATCTCGCCCGAGACGGCGACGGCGGCACCAGTCGTGACGGGGCCGACGAGCGCCTGCATGCCCCAGTCGCACAGGGTATTGAAGGCGTTGATAGCCTTCTCGCCGTCGGCGACGTCATCCTCGGACTTAAGCGAGAGTTTGAGGTCCTTGGTCGAGAAATCCTTGGCGGCGAGCTTGGCACCCTTCTCGGCCGAAACGCCATAGGTTGCCGCGGCGCCGGTCAGAGGGCCGATGACACCGATCTTGAAGGTCTTGCCGTCATCGGCGGAGCCGCCATCCGAGCCACCCGACGAGCAACCAGCGAGTGCGGCGGCGGTGCCGAGCGCCGCGGCGCCGGCGAGAAAGTTCCTACGGCTGAGCGTGCTGTTGATGTTGAACATGGTGTCCCCCTTTTTTCGCTGGCCGCGGTGCGGCCGTCTTGCGGTACGGGGCAAACCTTATGGCGCAAACGTTGACAGTTTGTTACGGAGTTTCGTTTGTAGCGAGCATGTTTCCAATGTTTCCGCAGCGTTTCGGGGGTGCCGTTTTGTGCGACTCCTGTTGCCTGGCGAGCACGCGCCCTCGGTTCACGCTAGAATGCACTCAACCTTTAAGCGGTTAATCCATCCATAAGATGCACGAAGGAGCTATCTATGAGCGAACCCCTGCGCACCGTGAACGTCGGTCTGATCGGTCTGGGAACCGTCGGCGGCGGCGTGGCCCGTCTGATCAAGAGCCACCACGATGAGTACCTTGCAGCCTACGGCATCGACCTTAAGCTGACCCGCGCCTGCGCGCTTGCTTGGGAGCAGGCCGAGGCGGCAGGCATTGAGCGCGAGGCCTTTACGAGTGACTGGCATGACGTCGTCACCGACCCCGCCGTCGATATCGTCGTCGAGCTCATCGGCGGCGAGCATCCCGCGACCGAGATCTTCACCACCGCCTTCGAGAACGGCAAGCACGTCGTCTCTGCCAACAAGGCCCTGCTGGGCCGTCATGTCGAGACGCTCGCCGAGAAGGCGCGCGCATGCGGCGTGCAGATTAAGTGCGAGGCCAGCTGCGGCGGCGGCATCCCCATCGTGAGCACGCTCGAGCACGACTTGGTGGGCAACAAGATCCTGACCATCGCCGGCATTCTCAACGGCACCACCAACTACATCCTGTCGCGCATGGACGCCGAGGGCGCCGATTACGCCGACGTGCTCGCCGACGCGCAGGCCAAGGGCTACGCCGAGGCCGACCCGTCCGCCGACGTCGACGGCTTCGACGCCGCCAGCAAGACGGCAATCCTCGCCTCCATCGGTTTTGGCACCCGCGTTACCACCGACGATGTGTACCAGCAGGGTATCCGTACCATCGGCGCCGAGGACATCGCCCAGGCCCGCGAGCTCGGCTACACCATTAAGCTGCTCGGCATCGCCCGCAATACCGACGCCGGCGTCGACGTCCGCGTGCATCCCACGCTGATCCCCGCCGACCACATGCTTGCCAAGGTCAACGGCGCCATGAACGCCGTCTACGTGGTAGGCGACGCCGTGGGCGAGACCATGTTCTACGGTGCCGGCGCAGGCTCCTTCCCCACCGCGAGCGCCGTCGTGGGCGATATCCTGTCGCTCTCCGAGCAGATCAGCCGCGGCGTGGCTCCGCTGCCCGAGATTGAGCCCTATGGCCACAACCTCGCCTTTAAGCCCATGGACGAGCTCCAGACCAAGTACTATGTGCGCCTGAAGGTCGCCGACCGCGTGGGCGCCCTGTCCGAGACGGTCGATATCTTTGCCAAGCACAACATCTCGATCTCGCTCATCAACCAGGTCGAGGACGGCAAGTCGGGCGTCAGCGATGCCTGCTCGGTCATCTTCCTGACGCACCGCGCGCTCGAGAAGGACGTCCAGGCTGCCGCCGCCGAGCTTGCCAGCGTCGACTGCGTGGCCGAGGTCGCCAACGTCCTGCGTATCGAGGACGTCGAGGCCTGGACCGAAGGCGTCATGGCCAACTAGTCCATCAATCGCCTAGCAATACGCGCTTTGAGGGCTCCCGTCCGATATGGGACGGGAGCCCTTTTGTCTCCTGCCCTAAGCACAACGGCAGAGCACATTTGCGCGAGCCGCTCATCGGTAACGCGGGCTACCGTTCACCGATATGCAAACGCGGCCGATTCCGGCTACCGCTACGCTGTGCTGCGTACGTCCACCCCCGAAGAATGGAGGCACCATGTTGCTCGAGGGCAAGAAAGCAATCGTCACCGGAGGCACGCGCGGTATCGGCTATGCCATTGCCTGCCGTTTTATCGAGGAGGGTGCCGCCGTCACCGTCTTTGGCTCGCGTCAGGAGACTGCCGATGCAGCCGTTGAGAAGCTGACAGCCGTCTATCCCGACGCCAAGGTCTGGGGTCGTTCCTGCGATCTCACCTCGCTCGAGGCCGTGACTGAGGCATTTACCCAGGCTGCAGCCGACATGGGCGGTCTCGATACGGTCGTCAACAACGCCGGCATCTCCCAGCGCTCGCCCCTTTTGGACTACACGGCCGAGGAGTTCGCAAAGGTCATGGACCTTAACGTCGTCGCTGTCTTTAATGGCCACCAGGCTGCCGCCAAGATCATGACCGAGGCCGGCCACGGCGGCACCATCACTACCACAAGCTCGATGGTCGCCAAGTACGGCCAGCCCTCTGGCGTCGGCTACCCCACGTCCAAGTTTGCCGTCAACGGAATGGTCCAGTCGCTCTCGCGCGAGCTCGCCCCCATGGGTATTCGCGTCAACGCCGTCGCCCCAGGCGTAACCAAGACCGATATGGTCGCCAACCTGCCCGAAGAGGTCATCAAGCCCATCATCGCCACCATCCCGCTCGGCCGCATGGGCGAGCCCGAGGATGTCGCCAACGCCTTTGTCTTCTTGGCAAGCGACATGTCCTCCTATGTCACGGGCGCCATCCTCCCCGTCGACGGAGCCGCCCGCTCCTAAGGAGCCACAAGCTTTGGCTTCAAGCCTCAACATAGCTCAACCAAAAAGGCGCGCCGTCTGAATCAACTGCAGACAGCGCGCCTTCTCCTGTTATGAAAGGGAAACTGCGCCCCGTTTCGAACGCCGATTCTGGGACACCGTTTCCGCAACGGGTCTCTCGCGGAAGCTACATCCCAATCTGGACATTCCGGGACACAGTTTCCCGAAGGGCGGTTTAGTCATGCAATCCTAATCAAAACGAAACTGTATAGCTCCCCTAAGATAACCAGCTCTCATGCTGGAGCAAGCGCATCAGGCAGCACGACCGCTCACCGACATGCAATTTGTTGCACAGTAAAATCGGCTAGTGGCACCCTTATCCTTTATTTAGCGTATAGGGTCAAGGAAGGGAGAATATCATGCCAAGACGGCAAACACCGCTCGAGGTCATGTTCTCCCTGTTCAAGACTTCATTTACCCTGAGCCATCGCGCACTTGCTGAACTGTTACTATCCGATCTGCCGTTAACAAATGGACAGCCTACCGCCCAAATGGCACAGGATACCAGCTGGCTTTCGCGCACGATTGTGCACTCGCAGCCGAGCTCCCTAGAAGATCGCTACTTTGCCGACTGGTCCTGCGCATCGAATCAAATCCTGCACAAGCTACAGGAAAAAGGGTATTCGAACGCCGACATCTATACCATGATTGCGGCAGCGACTGACGCGATGGCTCAAGCGCTCAGTGCCTGCGGGCGTAATGGGCTCCTTTACCGGAACGCCGCCTCGCGCCTCGTCAGCTGCCAGCCAGACAAAGATGACAGGGCTCTTATCTCAATCACGCTCGTTGTTTCGACCGCCTGTTGGTGCGATCCGGCCCGTGCTATCGCGTACATCAGGAACCGCTTTGAATTCGCAGGGAATGCCAGGTCGTTTACCCCCTCAAGTATTTCTTTCTGTCCATGCGATTTAAAACAAACGGGCACCGAACATGCGATCGGCCTTATCAGGATCGATAACGAACTCGTCATCGGCGGCCCTTATGTCATTGAGCCTTCTGCCATGGGCTCCATCATCGGAGCGCTCGCACTCGAAGACGGCGCTGTCACCGATGTTGGGCTGGATGTCTCCGCCAGGCATCTCCGTATCTTCGCCGAGAACAATGCTTGGTACGCACAAGACCTCGGTTCGACCAACGGCACGCATCTGATTCGAACAGCCGACAACAACGAACTCGACATCAGCTCCGGAGCGCCCGCCCAGCTGTACCCCGGCGACATCCTGCGCCTGGGTCTCAGCACCACTTTTGCCGTCGTAGCAACGACGGCTATCTTAGCAAATCAACATTACTAACCATGGAAACAAGGTGACTATGAGCATCACGGATGTCATCAAATATGAGGGCAATAACCAAACTTTTATCTGGAAACACCCCTCAGAAGACTTCAATACGGGCTCGCAACTCATTGTTCACGAGACCCAAGAAGCAATTTTCTTCCTTAATGGACAGGCCCTGGATTCGTTTGGACCAGGCAGGCATGAACTTGAGACTCAAAATCTACCGTTACTGAACGGCATTTCGAAGATAACGACCGGTGGTGTCAGCCCGTTTCACTCAGAGGTCTACTTTGTTAACCTCATCGAGCAAATGGGCATCCGCTGGGGAACCAATTCCAAGATTCAGTTCATGGAACCGACTTATGGATTTCCGCTCTCGCTCGGGGCGTCCGGAGAGATGGCTCTTGCTGTAAAAGAGCCCCGCAGGCTCCTTCTCAAGCTTGTTGGAACCGAAGCCTTGCTCTCCCAGGACAAGCTGATCAGTTATTTCAAAGCTTTCCTGCAAACTCGAATAAAAACTCATCTTGCACAAGTAATTACCGAACAAAAACTCTCCATTTTCGAACTTGATGCACACCTTGAAGAGTTATCCGACTCGCTTAAGAACAAGCTGCTTCCCGACTTTGCCGCATACGGTCTCTCATTAACGCAAATGCTGGTCACCGCCATCGTCAAACCCGAAGGTGATCCGGTATACGAGAAGTTTAAGGACCTCCATTTCAAGCAATATGCCGACGTACGCGAAGCACAGATAAAACAACAGGTCAGCATTATCGAACAAGAAACTGCGGCGCAGCGCACCGTAATCTCCGCAAAAGCACGCGCAGAAAAACGGCAAATCGAGGGCTATACCTATCAACAGGAACGCAGCTTCGATGTTGCCGAAAAGATGGCCCAAAACGAAGCGACTGGCGAATACGCAAACATGGGAATTGGCCTGGGCGTAATGGCCGGTGTCGGCGGGACCATGGGGTCAGTTATGACCGATGCACTCTCACAAGCGACTGGCACGTCTGCGACGCAGCCCATCCCTACGGATACCAATTCGCAGCAAAGTGCTGCAAAGTTCTGTTCCGAGTGTGGATATCGCTTCTCTGGAACCGAGAAGTTCTGTCCCGAATGCGGAGCACGGAGGTCATAATGAAGAAGACGCAGGCATATATTGCAGCAATCCCCGTAGCCCTCTTCATAGTTATCGAAAGCGTGGCCGTACTTTTATTTGGACCCTCAACTACCTTTTGGATTGAGAGCGCATTCTCTTTGGTCATGCTCGCCCTGGTGGTTTCAACCTTGTTATTTGGACCCCAAAAGAATCTTAAGATATTTGGTATCTCAAAGATACTTGTTATTGGCGTATCGTTTACAGTCCAATTGTTGTTAGGCATGCTAGGGTCCGCGTTAAAAACAGAGGCGCTTCCAGCAATTCCAATTCTCAGTTTTCTGCTAGCAAGCGCTGCGACAGCCACGCTCTTCGCAACAGGCGCTTCCGAATCTCACGCATCTACTGTTGAAAACCAAGTTTCAAGCAAATCGCAATCCATGCAGAACCTTGAACTTCAGCTAAGACTGCTTCTAGATGAATCACCTTCAGAGTTGCGCGCATCAATGACCAGCCTCTTGGAAACTTCAAGCTTTGCCGACCCCGCCAGTTGTGAAGCAAGCACTCAAATTGAAGATGAAATATCGAGCGCACTTCGTGATCTATCGCAATCAATCGAATCAAACGATATCGAAGGTGCGAACTCGAAAATATTGCGCATGACTTCGTTGATAAGGCAAAGAGCGGCACTGGTTAAAGCAAGCAAGGACAGCTAATGATCGATAAGGATAAATTAATCTCGCTTCTTATTTCAAAAGAAATTCCGGTAAAAACGGCCCAGAGATACAAAACTATTGGCTATCGAATAAAGCTCGAGAGTGGAACAGCCGTATATGTCTACGACAGCGGCGGCTTCTTTTGTCAAGGAAATAACGCTGATCAGGTCCGGAAAACCATCGAAGATGAAATCATTGATGAACCAAACGACAAAGTTTTCGTTGTTTACGGCCACGATAAAACCGCCCGAAACCAACTCCAACGTCTTCTCGAAGAGTTAAATCTCGAGCCTATTTTCCTCGATAATCAGCCTATAGGGGGCCGAACAGTAATCGAACAACTAATGGAATACATCCCTTGCGCTAATTTCGGGATAGTACTTATGACCCCGGACGATATAGGCTGTCCAAAGAATGAACAGGATCAACCGCAGCCAAGAGCTCGCCAGAACGTAGTTTTGGAGCTTGGGATGTTACTGATGAAATTCGGCAGGTCTAGGACCGCGATCCTTCTCAAAGAAGCCGACCCGCCGATAGAAAAACCGTCCGATATAAACGGCATCTTATATCTCCCTTACAAGGATGACGTTTTTGAGATAAAGCAGAAACTAATACGGGAAATGAACAGCAAAGGGTATGAAATGGAGCAATCGAAATGAAAGCGCTAAAATGCGAACTCTGCGGTAGCACAGAGATAATCAAGGATGGAGACTTTTTCGTCTGTCAAAGTTGCGGTATGAAATACACGCTTGAAACCGCAAAGAAAATGATGGTCGAAGGTGTTGTCCAAGTTGAAGGCACAGTGAAAACAGACCGCACTGAAGATGTCAATCGATATCTCGCCTTGGCCAGAACCGCTCAAAAAGCAGGTAACAACGCTGATGCTGAGAAATATGCCTCCATGGCCCTCGAGATTGATCTTAAGAACGCCGAGGCATGGTCAATAAAGGCAAAAGCGATAGACTGGCAGCTCACGTTTGACAACGATCGCTTGTCGGAATCAAATGCAGCATGCATCAATATGCTAAAGCTGCTAAATCGAGCCCCATCAGATTTTGATGAGATAAACGCCGCGCTAAACATAGCGATAGGTTTCATTGAGCATTTGCGAGCTATCACAAACTCTGAGATAGACTATTTCTGCCAGAAACTTGCAAATCTACCGAATGCGAAGAATCTAGAGTTAATTCAATCGGGGCTCATTCGTCACCTACAGTCGCGTGAACTCCAATGGAAAAATATAGAGGCCGTGTGTGAATTACAAACGGCTGCCGTAAAGAGGCTCAGCAAAGAGCAGGGGGAGAGTGCCGAGATACCCGAGAATATCGAAGAGCTCCTCGACGCCTTTACCGAAGACCTTTCCGGTCTTGCAGCGCGCAACATTTCATCAATGTATTACAATGCTGCAATCACGATCCTAAACTCTGCGGTCAACGGCTGCTCCACATGGTCGGAACGGTGGAACAAGGTCCGTGTATTTGATTACTACGGGACAGGTAATTTCGACTATGACAACGAAGAAGAAGCTCTTAATCTATGCATAAATGCGTACGATAGTTGCATAGAAGCGACTCGCTTAGCTATCGACCTCTTTGACAATAAAGTCGCCAAACAAGGCACTGCCACAGACGAGATGCTCTTAAGATGCTGGGGCATATTGTGCACTCTCGAGGAGCTATGTATCAAAGTTCGAACAAATCGCCGATACTACAGCCAGTACTCTAGCGGGCAAATAACAAACGACGGCTTTTTCCTTGGCGATGAGGCAAAACAGCTTCGGAGAGAACAGTTAGAAAAGGACATGGCAAAGCGTGACGAATACGACCCCGAGAAGAAGAAGGAACGTGAGCGCGCTGAAAAAGAAGCAGAGCTCCAAGCCAAATACTGGTTAGATAATCCTGTTAAAAAGACGCAAAAACAAGCGCTCGAAGATGAATTTGACCGGCTGGGGAACGAACTTCGAGAGCTTAAGAGCAGACGTTCCTTTTTCAGCCCGTTCGAATTCAAGGCAAAACGAGAATGTGATGCAAAAATCGAACAGGCTCGCGAGCGCAGGCGGGAAATCAAGAACTCTCTGAAGGCCTTAGACGATGAACTCCTGGCGTACGTGTCAAACGAAATTGAATCATAACTTTCACCGCTCGCCGCAACGGTCCATTGGCGACCTCAAAGGCGCCTCAATAGGATAAGAGCGATTTCACACCATGGAGGAATGGCGGGCAAGCGCTCGGAGTGTTCATTTGTCTGATAACCGATATTCACTCTAGCCCGAGCAGATTAAGTCCCGCCACCGTCATCTTGCACACGAGCGGCCTTGCGGACACCTTTTCTAAATATCCGGCAGCGATTAGGCTCGACAATGACCTACTCGCTGTCGGCTTTGTCACATCGAGATAGCTCGACACACCATCAAGCGTAGATTCGCCAAAGGCACCGAAGATATGCATCTGTGCCGCATAAAACAGAATATCTTTTGCCCTTTCGGTAAACGTATCGTCGAGCTCATCGATCGCCCGCTTAAGATCATCGAGTTGTACGCGCTTTTCAGCCAAATCGCTCAGAACGGCATCTTGCGCTTGCTCGACCAAATCAAGAATCATTGCAACAAACGGAGTTGCATCGCTACCATTAAGGGGCCTCTCCACCACGTCAAACGCCTTGTAATATGCGGTTTTATTCTCAGCAATCGTCCTGGAAAGCGACAACACCGTAGGCTGCGACAACGTCTCGTTCAGGCTCAACGCGAGAAGATATCTCCCCGTTCTCCCGTTACCGTCATAGAAGGGGTGAATATACTCAAAGAGAAAATGGCAGATTGAGGCTGCATAGAGGCTTGGGACATCTTCGCGATTGCCCAACTCTATCATCTTGCCAAGGAGGTCAATGATTTCGGGCTCCGAGGAAACACCCTGATGGAGAATCTTGCCCCGATTGTTCTCAATCACAACGGGACCCAAACGGAACATCTTGCCATCCGGACGGTCCTTCGGGTCAAGCACACCCTTAGTGACGGCATCGAAAATTTCGCGGATATCCTCGGGTTTGCCGGGACGACTTGAACCATCCACCAGCTGAAGGTAGAGGCGAGCGAATTCAATAAAAGGAGTGTGCTCCTTTTCGGCGGCACCGCAAAGTTCGGCCGCGGCATCCTCCGCAGACTCCAGCGCCGCTTCAATCTGGCGCCGTGTGCTGTGCACACCTTCCATTTCGTTGCTGAAAACAACCTCCTCAAGCACCAGCGAACGAATCGAGGCCCCCAAAGCCACATAAGGCAAGCTGTTCCACAGGTTGGAAATCTTTCGCTCTTTTCTGAGGATCCGCTCGCTAGCAACGGACAGGTTCAAAGGAACACAAGCGAACAGTTCACCATGCTCAAGGTGAATTCCAGTCCGCACCGTGCCGTCGGCAGTAAGGCGCTCGCGCAGTAGCTCGTCATGGCAAGCATAACGATCGGAGCTTGAATCTGCATAAAAGAGTTTTTCGAGCGTCTTGTACGCCATCGCTTCATCGCCCCTTTGAAATCAAATAGCTTAATCGTCTTTCATTATTTCGAATTAATCCGATATTTGCAATTAAGACTCAAGAAATGCATTGTCTAATTTCAGAATTTGAAGTATTGGGAATTAAGGTTTCCTTATTTACATAGCGAACTAATTTCAAACCTCAGCAGAGCTTTATGCAAGAGGCGCGCGTCCTGCATCAATAGCAGGCAGTGCGCCTTCTTCTGTTCGAAAAGGAAACTGCATCCCAGATTTTCGGCTCAGAATGGGGTGCGCTTTCCGCAACGGGCTTCTCGCGGAAACTGTGTCCCGCTCTGAGCGTCTATTCCGGGATGCACTTCCCAAAGGGCCTTGTTCCGGAAAACGTGCCCCATTCCGAGCCTTCAAACCGGGATGTACTTTCCGCCAGGGGCTTCATCCGTCCCTGGTCTCTCCGAAGGGCCGCCTCGCTACTTGTCGTCGTCCTCGGCTTCTTCTCTTGCATAGAGCTCCAGCATGCGGCGGCGGTATTCGCGCACGGCGAGCTTGGCGCGCTCCAGGCGACGGCGCTCACGCGGAGTCAGTTCGGACAGGTCGACCTCGTCTCCATAGGTCTTATCGGCAAGAAGATGTGCCGCGTCCACAATACGAGCATCGATGTGGCCGCTCGCCGCCTCGGCGGAAAGACGCTCGGCAATCGTGTCGAGCGTAGGCAGGCCCTCGAATACGCGACCATGGCCATGCGAGGTCAGCAGCTCATGCTCGCGTGCGAGCAAGCTCGCTAGGTCGTGGTGGGCGCGCAGGATGTCGAGCGCATCGGATGGATGCTCGGCAACTTCTGCCACGGCGGCGACCGGCGCGGCATCGACCACGCGGTAGAAGAGCTGCGCGAGCAGCGGCATCAAGAACACCGTGATGGCGCCGGCGGCAACCATAACCGACGCGATGTCTTGCGACAGCGCGCCCGCGTTGACGGCAACGCTCGTAACGGCAACGATGATCGGCAGCGCCGTGGTGCAGTACAGGGCCACGGTAATGCGGCCATACGCCGACACATCGTGCGTCGCAGGACAAATGCTCATAGAAATAAGAATGGGCACGGCACGAATAATCAACAACGCCACGATAAAGCCCACGAGCAGACCCGGGCGCGACGCCACGGCCGTCAGGTCGATCTTTGCGCCCGATACGGTAAAGAACACCGGAATCAAAAAGCCGTAGGCCAGGCCGTCGAGCTTGGTCTCGAGCGTATGGTTGCCCTCGGGGATGATGTAGCGCAAGACAAAGCCGGCGGCAAAAGAACCCAACACGATGTCGAGATCAAAGACGGCCGAGAACGCCACGAGTGTGACCAGGATGAGCACCGTCAGGCGCACGAAGGTCTGCGACGTGGTATCGGCACGTTCCTCGACAAACGCAAAGAAGCGGCTGCCGACGCGCTTGGAGCGGCTTGGGACCACGGCAAGCAACACGCAGACCACCGCAAACAGGCCAAGAATCACGAGCGTTTGGATGCCGGTACGGGCAGACAGCAGCACCGACATGGCAAGCACGGGGCCGAGCTCGCCCCAGGTGCCATACGCGAGAATCGAGTCGCCCACGCGCGTTCCGACAAGTGAACGCTCACGCATGATGGGCACGAGCGTGCCGAGCGCCGTAGAAGTGAGGGCAAGCGTCACGGCGATACCGTCGAAATGACTGACCGAGAACCACGGGGTAAAGCGCACGGCAAGCCAGGCGATACCAAACGTGACGACCCACGTCGCCAAGCCGTAGCGCCCCTCGACGCCCGTGATGCTCTTGGGGTCGATCTCAAAGCCGGCAAGCAGGAACAAAAAGGCCAGACCGAGCTCGGACACAAGCGAGACCTCGGCATCTACATGGATGACGCCGAGCATATGGGGTCCCAGCACCGCGCCGAGCACGAGCAAAAAGACCGTCTCGGGAACGGGTTTTCCAGGAATCGCCGAGGCGATGAAGGGGCTTGCAAAGGCCACGAGTGCGATGATGGCGAGCGAAACGAATGCCATGTGATGCCTTTCTCTTGTTTGCGCTTCACTGTAGCACCCTCGCCGTCCTCAACGCGCCGCGAGCTGTCGTATCATAGTGAGGTTTACAAACATGTGGCTCAAGGCGACTGCAGGGCAGGCCCCGCAAACCGACCGCTGCCGCATACCGTACCGTACGCCCAACCGATCAGGAAGGCAGGAACCAATGGTCTCTCGTATCTACGTGGAGAAGAAACCCGGGTTCGACGTCGAGGCTCAGCAGCTCAAGGGCGAGCTGACCGAGATTCTCGGCATCAAGGGCATCGAGGCCCTGAGGATCATCAACCGCTACGACGTCGAGGGCATCGACGAGGAGCTTTTCCGCTCCTGCGTGCCGACCGTCTTTAGCGAGCCCCAGGTCGATGTGACCTACGACGAGCTCCCCGCAAGCGATGGCGCCGTCTTTGCCGTCGAATTCCTGCCTGGCCAGTTTGACCAGCGCGCCGACTCCGCCAGCGAGTGCGTGCAGCTCATCAGCCAGGGCGAGCGCCCCGCCGTGCGCTCCGCCAAGGTCTATATGATCTCGGGCGCTCTGGACGAAGCCGCCATCGAGGCCATCAAGCACTACGTGGTGAACCCCGTCGAGGCGCGCATCGCCTCGCTCAACTTGCCCGAGACGCTGTACATGGAGACCCCCGAGCCCCAGCCCGTCGAAGTGCTCGACGGCTTCCGCGAGCTCGATGAGGCCGGCCTTGCCGCCTTCATCGCCGATCGCGGTCTTGCTATGGACGAGGCGGACATCGCCTTCTGCCAGCAGTACTTCCGCGATGAGGACCGCGACCCCACCATCACCGAGATCCGCGTGATCGACACCTACTGGTCCGACCACTGCCGCCACACCACCTTCGGCACCGTCCTGGACGACGTGACGATCGACGACGCCGTGGTGCAGCAGGCCTTCGACCGCTACATGGAGATGCGCCACGAGCTCGGTCGCGACGCCAAGCCCGTCTGCCTCATGGACATGGGCACCATCGGCGCCAAGTACCTTAAGAAGACCGGCGTCATGACCGATGTCGACGAGTCCGAGGAGATCAACGCCTGCACCGTCAAGGTGAAGGTCGATGTCGACGGCGAGGACCAGGACTGGCTGTTCCTGTTTAAGAACGAGACCCACAACCACCCGACCGAGATCGAGCCCTTCGGCGGTGCCGCCACCTGCGTGGGCGGCGCCATCCGCGACCCGCTCTCGGGCCGCAGCTATGTGTATCAGGCCATGCGTGTCACCGGCGCCGGCGACCCCACCGTCCCCGTGTCCGAGACGCTCGAGGGCAAGCTGCCGCAGCGCAAGCTCGTGACCACTGCCGCCGCCGGCTACTCCAGCTACGGCAACCAGATCGGCCTTGCCACCGGCCAGGTCAACGAGCTCTATCACCCCGGCTACGTGGCCAAGCGCATGGAGGTCGGCGCCGTCGTGGGCGCTACCCCGGCAAACCACGTGCGCCGCGAGTGCCCCGCCCCCACCGACAAGATCATCCTGCTGGGCGGCCGCACCGGCCGTGACGGCATCGGCGGTGCCACCGGCTCCTCCAAGACCCAGAACACCGAGTCCATCGAGACCTCGGGTGCCGAGGTCCAGAAGGGCAACGCCCCGGTCGAGCGCAAGCTGCAGCGCCTGTTCCGCCGCGGCGATGCCTGCCGTCTGATCAAGCGCTGCAACGACTTTGGCGCAGGCGGCGTCTCGGTCGCCGTAGGCGAGCTTGCCGACGGCCTGTATGTCGACCTTGATACCGTGACCAAGAAGTACGACGGTCTTGATGGCACCGAGCTCGCCATCTCTGAATCCCAGGAGCGCATGGCCTGCGCCGTCGCCGACGGTGACGTCGAGGAGTTCATGGGCTACGCCGCCGAGGAGAACCTGGAGGCAACCGTTATCGCCGAGGTTACCGCCGAGCCGCGCATGCGCATGGCCTGGAACGGCGTCGCCATCGTCGATCTGTCCCGCGAGTTCCTCAACTCCAACGGTGCGCCCAAGCACCAGGTCGCCCACGTCTGCGCCCGTAGCGTGTGGCAGCCCAGCTGGGCCGGTACCACGCTTGCCGAGCGCATGACCTCGCTCGTCACCGACCTCAACGTCGCCTCCAACAAGGGCCTTTCCGAGCGCTTCGACTCCACCATCGGCGCCGCGACCGTGCTCATGCCCTTTGGCGGCAAGACGCAGCTCACCCCAAGCTCGGCCATGGTCGCCAAGTTCCCCGTGGACGGCGAGACCACCACGGCGAGTGCTATGGCATGGGGCTTCAACCCCTACCTGATGGAAGCTGACCAGTTTGCGGGCGCCTACCTGTCCGTGGTCGAGTCCATCGCCAAGCTCGTTGCCGCCGGCTTTGAGCACAAGCGCGCCTACCTCTCCTTCCAGGAGTACTTCGAGCGCCTGCGCACCGAGGCAGAGCGCTGGGGCAAGCCCATGGCTGCCGTCCTGGGTGCCCTCATGGCCCAGGTCGACCTGGGTGCCGGCGCCATCGGCGGCAAGGACTCCATGAGCGGTTCGTTTGAGGACGAGGCCGGCGAGCTCAACGTTCCGCCGACCCTGATCAGCTTCGCCGTCGCCGTGGGCAAGGCCGCCCGCGCCGTCTCGCCCGAGTTCAAGGGCCTCACGCACCGCGTCGTCCGCATCGCCCCCGCCACCTATGGCGAGGACTACCGCCCCGACGCCCAGCAGCTGCTCGCCGCGTTTGACGCCGTCGAGGCGCTCACTGCTACCGGCAACGCCCTGGCCATCTCCACGCCCGGCTACGGCTGCGGCGCCGAGAGCCTCTTTAAGATGTGCGTCGGTAACCAGATCGGTATCGAGCTTGCCGAGGATGTAGACGTGGAGAGCCTCTTCACCCCGCTCTACGGCAGCTTTATCGTCGAGCTCGCCGAGGATGCCGAGCTGCCCGAGGTCGCCGACGGCGTTGTCGTCGAGCCCCTGGGCACCACCGTCGAGGGCTATGTCATCGACACCGGCTCCGAAGTCATCGAGCTCTCCGAGCTCCAGGAGGCCTGGGAGAGCGGCATCGAGGGCGTCTTTGCCTACCGCAGCGCCGACGAGACCCCCGAGGTCGAGACCATCGACTTCCGCGCCAAGGACATCCACGTGTACGGCGGCGCCAAGATCGCCCGCCCGCGCGTGGTTATCCCCGTGTTCCCCGGCAACAACTGCGAGTACGATAGCGCCCGCGCCTTCCGCGCCGCCGGCGCCGAGGCCGACACCTTCGTGATCAACAACCTCACGCCCGAAGCCGTCGCCGAGAGCACCCACGAGCTTGCCCGCCGCATCCGCGCAAGCCAGATCGTCATGATCCCCGGCGGCTTCTCGGGCGGCGACGAGCCCGACGGCTCCGCCAAGTTCATCACGGCGTTCTTCCGCGCTCCCGAGGTCACCGAGGCAGTCCGCGACCTGCTCAAGGCCCGCGATGGCCTGATGCTGGGTATCTGCAACGGCTTCCAGGCCCTGATCAAGCTCGGCCTGGTGCCCTACGGCGACATCGTCGACGCCACGCCCGATGCGCCCACGTTGACGTTCAACACCATCGGTCGCCACCAGAGCCGTCTGGTGCGCACCCGCATCTCGTCCAACTTGTCCCCGTGGCTGTCGCAGTGCAGCCTGGACGACCCCTACACCGTCGCCATCAGCCACGGCGAGGGCCGCTTTGTCGCCAATGACGAAGTGCTCGCCCAGCTGATCGCCAACGGCCAGGTCGCCACGCAGTACGTGGGCGAGAACGGCAAGCCCAGCATGGATCTCTCCGTCAACCCCAACGGCTCCGCACTCGCCATCGAGGGCATCACGAGCCCCGACGGCCGTGTCCTGGGCAAGATGGGCCATGCCGAGCGCCGCGGCGACAACCTGTACCGCAACGTGCCCGAGCATGTCCCCGGCGATAAGTTCATGCCGATCTTTGAGAGCGGCGTGGCCTACTTCGCTTAAACCTTTCCCATCGGGTACAATCCCTTCGGGTAACAACACCCGCCACCGACACATCCGGTGGCGGGTTCTTTTTTGCTTCGCGCATGCAGGAAGGACATCATGGAAAGCCGCAAGCCGTATCTCGCCACCCTGCCCGGACTTATCCTGGGCTGTCTTGTTTGCTGTGCACTCTGGGGATCGGCCTTTCCCTGCATCAAGATCGGCTACGCACTCTTTGGTATCCCGGCGCACGATAGCGCCTCGCAGCTGCTCTTTGCGGGCTTGCGCTTCACGCTTGCCGGCGCCCTGGTTATCGTTGGGATGAGTGCGGCCCAACGCCGCCCCCTCATTCCGCAGGCTCGCGACATCAAGCCCATCTTTGTCTTGTCGCTCTTCCAGACTATCGGGCAGTACTTCTTTTTCTATCTGGGCCTCTCGCGCGCCAGCGCCATGTCGAGCTCCATCATCGAGGCCAGCGCCAACTTCCTCGCAATCCTCTTTGCCGCCCTGGCATTTCACACCGAGAAGCTCAATACGGCCAAGGTGCTTGGCTGTGCGCTGGGCTTTGCCGGCGTCGCGCTCGTCAACCTCTCGGGCGCAGATGGCACCTTTGGCTTCAGGCTCGATGGCGAGGGCTTTATCCTAGCCTCCACTGTCGCGGGTGCTCTTTCGACCTGCCTGATCGGCATCTTCTCGCGCAAGCACGACGGCGTCTTGCTTGCCGGGTGGCAGTTCTTGGTCGGCGGCCTGGTCCTCACCGCCATCGGCTTTTTGATGGGTGGCACGCTCTCCCCCACGACAATTGCCCCCGCCATCGCGCTCATCATCTACATGGCGCTTATCTCCGCGGTCGCCTACTCGCTGTGGTCGCGCCTGCTTGCCGTCAACCCCGTCAGCCGCGTCTCGGTCTTTGGGTTTATGAACCCGGTCTTTGGCGTACTGCTGAGCGCGCTGCTGCTCGGCGAGGGCGCTGGCACGAGCCCCATTACCGTCATCGTTGCCCTGCTGTTGGTCTGCGGCGGCATAATCATCGTCAACAAACCCAAAAAAGCCTAGCGAGCTCACCTTTTTAGAGAGAGCCTTCACACACTTTAGCTTAATGGAATGCACTGGCTCTCGTTGATTTCGTACCGAGCCGCGGCGGCAGACGCTCGTCTTGCCGCACCGCGCCTGGGCGTTATGGCCGGTGGCCCCCGCAAACGCAAAAAGGGCGCACGACCATCGCAACGGTCGTGCGCCTTTTTTCTAGCGTATCTGGACGCCGGCTTTCTTTTTATCGGCCTTGACGCGGTAGAGCTCCGCATCGGCAGCGCGAAGCAAGTCTTGCCAGGTATCGACACCATCACCGACCCGTGCGTAGCCGATGGACATCCGCAGCAGATATGGAACCTCGGCACGCGCGAGCTCGTCGTTGATTGCCGCGCACAGACGCATGATGTCCTGCTCCGCCATCGCCTTTTGAAGCACCACGAACTCATCGCCGCCATAACGTGCGATAAAGCCGCCAGACGCCGAGCAGACATCCTTGAGCGCCGTCGCAACAACCTGAAGAGCATGGTCGCCCTCCACATGTCCATAGCGATCGTTAATCTGCTTAAAGCCGTCAGCGTCCATCATAAGCAGATATACATCTTCGGCCTGATCCACATTTGAAAAGAGCGACAGCATATAGGTCTCAAAACGGTTGCGGTTGTTGAGTCCAGTCAACGGGTCAGTCGAGATCAGTTGCTCCTGGCAGATGATATAGAGCAGCAACATGCTAATCATTATGCCGACACAAAGGCCAGGCACCGAGTATACGATCTGAAAGGTACCGCCCACCAGGGCCGGAATGGCGAAAAATGCCAAGGTTCGATAGATAGCCTTCGTCTGCAGGCTCTCGACCCTGCGAGATTGCACAAACGCATGCAGGGACGTATGTATAACGTAACAGTAGCTGACAATGGGCTGGATCATATAGGCAAAGCCGCGACGATACACGCCCTGCGAATCGATATAGAACAAGGCGTGCGTCCAGTAACTGGTAAAAGCCAGCACGACCACCAGAGCCGTAGGCAACGTTACAAGCACCACCCTATAGCGCGAGGTCACAAGGCGAGAGCCCTGCATCGTCTCGGAATAGATAAACCAAATGAGACACGCGATGGCAAAGAGCGAAAACGAAACCGCGTTGGAAATCCAGTTGGCAGCAATACCCAACGTGCCGTCCGCACCATCCGAAAGCGTCCAGATCATATCGAATAATATGTACGCGGCAGAGGTGTAGCCAAGCATGCTAAACAATAGCTGCAGGGTGCTCGAGAACAAGGAGCGACGACTTCGCGCGGCAAGCCCGATAAGAACAATCATGCATAGCAGGAATATCTCAATCTTGAGTGCCTTAACCACTAGACGCCATCCCTTCAATATCCGAATGGTCAGAATCGCCCAATTCGAATCAGGGCAATAAAACCCCTTTACTCCGCAGGGATAAAGGGAATCATAGCAGAGCGCCCGAACATCACTGCAAAACAGTTTCTGTTCGGGCGCTCGGACGGCGCGAATTGCACGCCGGCATCATTGATTGATAGCGATTGCTACTCGCCATCGATGTCGGTCGCGACGGCCTCCTCGATGGCCTCGACACCGGCAGGCGACAGGTCCTCCTTGCCCTGACAGAACTTCTTGTCGACCCAGCCGGTCAGAATCGGAGCCATGATTGCCGTGATGATAACGGCAGTGGCGATCTGGGCGTACGCGGTGGGCGCAAGCTCGGCGTAGCGCGGCGCGACCTCGGCGAGAGCAACCGGCGTGGTCATAGCCGTGCCGGCGATGGTGGAGCAAGCCACGGCAGCCTTGCCGTTACCACCGCACAGGCGCTCGAACGCAAAGGTGATGGGACCGACGACAAACAGCGTGACAAGGCCCAGCAAGATGCCGGAAATACCACCGGTGATAAAGCTCGACAGGCTCATGGACGCGCCAAGCTGAAATCCGATGACGGCAATCGCAGGGTTGGCACCGGGAACTAGCAGGTTCTTGATAAACGGGAACAGGTTGCCCAGAACCATGCCGATAACGAGCGGCAAAATGGAGCCGATGATAGTACCGACAGGGATGTTGGCAAGGCCCGAAACACCAAGGATGATCATCGTGACGGCGGGGCCGGCCGTAAAGAACAGGATACCGACGGCGCCCTGCTCGGACTCATCGCCGAACTCGCCCATGATGCCCGTATAGAGCGCCATGTTGCAAAACGTAATGCCGCCGATGATAGACACGGAGCTCAGACCCAGGAAGTTATCGTTAAAGAAATATGCCACGCCCAGGCCGAGAGCCGCTGCGACGACCAGCTTGGGAATCAGCACGACGATGCCGGTCTTGATGGCGCCCGGCGTGGACTTGAAGCTGATGCCGGCGCCCACAAACAGCAGGATCGCGGCGACGATGGTATTGGAGCCACCGCGGCAGGCAGCCGTAAAGAAGCCGCCGATCTCAAAAACCTGCGGGCAGAAGGTGTTGAGCAAAAGACCGACGATCATCGGATAGATCATGATGTCGCCCGGGATGCGCGGAACCTTGAATTTCTTTTGCTCGTTGGCAGTCGCTTCCTGTGCCATGAAACCCCCATTTCCGCTGACGCGGAACAAAAGCCCACGTCATGCTTTGCTACAGTAAAGTTTGACCATGGTACCAGAAGAAATAGACCAGCTCGGTGAAAAATTCGACAAGTTGGGATGGAACGAGATTCGGCGCCCGCGACGCCACCCCTATATAAGGCTCAAGACGAAATAGAGTACGATGCCCGAGACGCAGCACCACAGCATCGATTTTGTCTTGACCGCCACGACCACGACGCCGGCGGCCGCAATCCAGGGAACCAAGGCAGGCCAGAGTCCCGCGTCGAACGCGCCGGGGTTCACCAAGTCGTTGGCGACCAGCGCGGCAAAGGCAGCGGGCGGGATATAGCCCAGGGCCTCGGTAATGCGGGGCGACAGGGTCCGCCCGCGCAAGGCGAACGCCGGCGCGATGCGAAAGAACGCGATAGCAGCCCACGACGACAGCCACAGAACCAAGAACTCGTTAGCGGGCATCGCGGGCACCTCTTCCGTCAAATACAGCATCGCACGCCAGCGCAATGGCAATGCCGACCACGACGCTTGCCGGCACGGCAATATTCGCGAGGCCCAAGAACTTGCATACGGCGACGGACACCGCGCCCGAAACCGCCGCGACAACGTTACCGCGCGACAGCCGCTGCGAAAAGAGCAGGCAGATAAAGAGCGAGGTGCAGACAAAGGCTGCAATGGCGGTGGGAACATCGACAACGGCGCCGACGATGGCGCCCATCGTACACGAAACGCCCCATGTTGCGATGAGGATCACGTTGAGCACAAAGGACTCGCGCGGGCCCCAATCCTCCCCTTCAACCAACTTGGCAAGCGAGATGCCATATGCCTCCTCGGTAAGTGTCGCGGCAACAGCCAGCGTCTGACGCTTCGAGGCACCCCTCAGATGCGGTGCGATCGATGCCGAGTAAAGCGCAAAACGCGAGGAGATGGCGGCAACGCTCGCGACGATCGATGCTGCAGGCACACCCGCCAGCCACAGGTTGCAGATCATAAACTGGCCGCTGCCCGTCACAAACGTACTGCTTAGAGCAAAGACCATCCAGGGCTCCATTCCCGTCTGCCCCATGATCATTCCGCACGGCGCGCCTATTGCAACATAGGTAAGCATCACCGGCCAGACGGTTCTAACGATTTTGAACACCATACGCTTCTCATCCTGACAAGGTCTCCGAGCCGCATGTAGCGATACGGCAGAATCATCATCCGACAGCAACCGAGTTCACCTACAATTGCCACCGGATCGAAAGACACAACTTTTTAGGAAGTCATTATGACAGCTATCGATCGAGACCGGGCGCGCGCGGCCTTCAAAAGCTACACCGATGCCTACGACGCCACCAACCCACGCATCGCGCTCAAAATCGAGCATACGTACCACGTGGCCGAGGCATGCGATGCCGTAGCGCGCGAGCAGGGCTGGTCGTCAGAAGATATTGACCTGGCATGGCTTTGCGGCCTGCTACACGATATGGGCCGCTTTGAGCAGCTGCGACGCTGGGACACCTTTAAGGACGCCGAGAGCATGAGCCATGCGGCGCTGGGCATCGAGGTCCTCTTTGGCGAGAATCCCGCCGATGCACCCGCCACGACAAACATCCGTGACTTTATCGAAACCGGTGCGCATGACGAGCTCATCCGAGCGAGCATCGCCTATCACAGCGACTTTCGCCTGCCGGCACAACTCGACGAGCGTACACGGTGCTTCTGCGATATCGTGCGCGATGGCGACAAGATCGACATTATGCGCACCATCGCCGACAGCACCGTCGATACCATCCTCAAGGTGGATGAGGACGCGTTTCTAGCCAGTCGCTTCTCGGTACCGACGCTTGCCGCCTTTGACGAGCATCGGTGCGTCGCGCGCGACGAGCGCAACGAGCCGGCGGACTACCTGGTGGGACTCATCTGCTTTATGTTTGAGCTCGTCTATCCAGCGAGCCGCACGCTGGCGCGCGAGCAGGGCGATATCTACCGCCTGCTCGACGCGCCCTTTGGCATTACGCGGCCCTTTACCGACCCCGCCACGCAGGCGACTTGGAGCCGCCTTAAGGACGAGATGCGCGACTGGCTGGCGCGCGCCTAGCGCTCAAGCTGGGCCAGCAGTTCCTCGACGACCTCGACGGCATCGCCGACAACCTTGTACTGGGCAGCACCAAAGATGGGGGCATCCGGGTCCTCGTTGATGGCGATAATGCACTCTGCCCCACCGATGCCGGCAAGATGCTGGATGGCGCCCGAAACACCGATACTCACGAGAAGCTTGGGCGAAACCGATACGCCGGTCTGGCCAATCTGATGGCGACACTCCAACCAGCCGGCCTCCACGACAGGTCGCGTGCAACCAAGCTCGGCTCCCAGAGCCTCGGCGAGCCTTCGCATCAGGGGCAGATTCTTCTTGGAGCCAATGCCGCGGCCCACCACGACCAAGCGCTCGGCATCGGCGATCGAGGCCTGCTGCCTCCACTCCTCGGCGGGAATCGAGATCTCGACACGAGCCTTAGCATCATCCGCAAGCGATATCTGGGTGATCGTGCCGGAGCGGTCGTAGTCAAAGTCGGGCGCCTTAAAGATGCCGGGACGAACCGTTGCCATCTGGGGACGATGATTGGGGCAGACGATGGTGGCCATCAGGTTGCCGCCAAACGCCGGACGCGTCTGTTGCAGCAGCCCCGTCTCCGTATCCATCGAAAGTACGGTGCAGTCAGCCGTAAGGCCCGTCTGCAAGCGCACGGCAACGCCGGGTGCCAGTTCGCGGCCAAAAGCGGTCGCACCGTATAGGATGGCCTCGGGCTTGCGCTCTGTCACCAAATCACAGATCAGGCGGACATAGACTTCAGCGTCGTTCTGACGCAGGCGCTCGTCGCGACAGACCAGGACCTCATCTGCGCCCGCGCAAACCAGATGCTCCAGGTCGCCGAGAGAACCCTCGGGACCCATACCGACCAGTGCCACCAGACGGCAGCCGCGAGCATCGGCAAGCTCGCGGCCCTTGCCCATAAGCTCATAGGCAACGGGAGTCACCGTATCGTGCTCGTCGGTCTGCGCGAATACCCAAATGTCTCGATACGCATCAAGGTCAACCGCGCCGGCGGCCTCATCACGCTCGATCGAGATAGCGTTGACAGGGCAGGCGTCGACGCACCCACCGCATAGGATGCAGCCGTCGGTTACGTGGGCGCATCGGTTGGGTCGCTCGCCTTCCACCACGATGCCGCCCGAAGCACAGGCGCGAACGCAGCGACCGCAGCCGATACAGGCTTCGCTATCGATAATCAGTCCGCTCATCTACGCCATCCCCTCGATAATCTTGGCAAGTTTTGCCGCCTGCTCGGACGCCGTTCCGTCAACGTCCTCGCACGTTTGGTCACGGTCGGGCACAAACGATCGCACGACCTGTGTCGGTGATCCGGCAAGGCCGCAACGCGAAGGATCGGCGTTCACGTCGGCGGCACTGACCACGCGCACGTCCGCCTCCTCCGCCGCGCGAATACCGGCAATGCTCGGCATACGCAGCTGGCCGATCTCCTTGGCGGTCGTCATCGCACACGGCATCTCAAGATAGACCGTCTCCTCGCCGGCATCGCAGCCGTGAACAAGCGCCAGTGAACCACAGGTCGTAAAGCCCGCGCTTTGCACGCAACTCACGTCGGTCACGCAGGGAATCTCAAAGGCACCGGCAAGTTCGGGACCAATCTGGGCCGTATCGCCGTCCACCGCCATCTTGCCGCAGATGAGCAGGTCAAAGTCCTCGTCGAGCGCCTCGATACCGCACTTGAGGGCATAGGTGGTTGCCAGGGTATCGGCACCCGCAAAGGCGCGATCGGTCAGCAGCAGTGCGTCATCGGCGCCTCGGGCGATGCAGTCGCGCAATAGCGATTCAGTCGCGGGGATGCCCATCGACACCACCGTTACGCGCACGTCCATGCCAAAGCCGATAAAGTCGTCCTTCAGCGCCAGCGCGCATTCCAAAGCGCTCGCGTCAAAGGGGTTAATGACCGCTTGCTTGCCATCGCGCACGATAGTATTGGTCTTGGGGTCCATCTTGACCTCGGTGCTTCCGGGCACGGCCTTGACGCACACCACCATATGGAAATCGCTCATCTTCACGCGCCCCCTTTCTGGACAAGCTCATCCAAGAGCTTCTCCGAAAACAGGTTGCCGCGACCCAGTTGCCCGTCGGGATCGAGCTGGAGCTTGAGCCGCGCCGACTCGACCATGGCCTCGTGACCGTACATCGTCTCTAAGAAGCCCGCCTTGATCTTGCCGACGCCGTGCTCGGCAGAAACGGCGCCGCCCATAGCCGTCACCTCCGCAGCCCACTGGGCAAACAGCTCGCCACCGCGACGGTAGTCCTGCGCATCGCGCGGCAGGATGTTCACATGCAGATGGTTGTTACCGATGTGCCCCCAGGCAGCAGATTCAAGCCCGCTTTCGGCCAGTGTGCGGCGATAGAGGGCCACGACATCGGCAAGGCGTGCATTGGGCACCGACATGTCCGAACCCAGTTTGGTGATGGTGGGATCCGTGCGGCGACGCTCGTCGATAAGCATGTTGACGCTCTCGGGGACCGCATGGCGGAAGAACCGCTGGCACTCGCGATCAACCTCGGTGCGCGCGACCCATGTCGCATCGTCGCGGCCACCCGCAAACTCGAGCACCCATCCCAGGTGGTACAGTTCCTCGGTCGCCTGGGCCTCGTCATCGCAGTCGAGCTCCACGTAGACACAGACCTTGGCCTCTTTGTCGAGCGCCGGCAGCGAGGCAAACGCCGTCGACTGCTCGCGCTGGCGACGTAGAATATCCAGGGCGCCAGCGTCGAAGTACTCGATGGCAGCCGCATGGGACAGGACGGGACGCATGGAATCGGTAAAGGACACGGCCTTGTCTTCGCTATTGAAAAAGCAGCTCACACCCCAAACGACCGCAGGCGCCGCCTGCAGGGCAATCTCGAGCTCGGTGATAACGCCGAGCGTGCCGCAAGCACCGATAAAGAGGTCGATGGCGTCCATTTCGTCCGCAACGAAATAGCCTGAGGCATTTTTTGTCTTGGGCATGGTATAGCCGGGAAGATCGAGCTCGAGCGTACGGCCCACTGCCGTCACGAGCGACAGGTGGCGGCCCTGGGCAAAAGCCTCGCCGCGCTGAAGCTCAAGCAAATCGCCATCAGCCAGCGCGACGTGGAGTCCCGTGATATGTGGGCGCATGGGACCGTAGGCGTAGCTGCGGGCACCAGAGGCGTTACATGGCGCCATGCCGCCCAGACAGGCAGATGCCTCGGTGGGATCGGTGGGAAAGAACTGCTCGGGGGCCTCTTGGAACTCCTCGTAGGCCTCAAGCGATGCCTGGTCCCAACCAGCAGTCGGCAGCACCTTCTTGCTCAGCTGCTTGCGCAGCTCCGAGAGCACAACGCCCGGCTCCACGCGCAGCAGAAATTGGCCTTGTTCATCGCGGCGAAGGCCCAAGTAGCGATTCATACGGGAAGTATTGAGGATATGCCCGCCGTGGGGCACGGCACCGGCGGCAAGGCCGGTTCGGGCGCCCTGAACCGTTACCGGGACACGCTCGGCATGGAGCTTTTCCAAAATGGCACGGACCTCGTCTTCCGTTGTCGGAAACGAGATGCTCGAGGCCTCGCCCGATGCGCGAGACTCATCGCGACCATACTCTTCGAACTCGTCGGTGAAGGGTTTGATGGTTGCAGACACGCGAACTCCCCCTTTAGCTAACTACAGTGTTTGCAGGGAGATGTTACCGCATCGTTTCGTCGACGTGTTCGAGACCGTCTCCATAATTGGCGATTTTTACGTTCGTGCAATTCGGCGAGCGGCTTGATTTCCTCGGCAGACGATGCTTTTGACACATATGGCCCCGCCGTCGCCGACCGCGCGATTGTCGCTTGAAAAAAGTTGGGGTATTTTTTGCCGCCTTTTACCTGCGGAGACACCAATCCGTCAAGCATTTGGTCAGCAATTGGTCAAGTAGTGGCTGATACCGTCGGCATCGACAGCCAAAACCGACAGAAGTTTTGGCCCCAGAAGCAGGGAGGTTCCCATGGCATATTACTGGCCCCAGTACGGCATCGTCATCGAAGTCGACGACGATCCCCATCTCCTGCCTTTCGACGAAGAGGCATTCCCCGATACGACGGTCTACCACGTTACCACCGATGTGATCTGCGACCCCGAGTCGTTCTCGGCGCTCGCCCACCGCATCGCGCATATCCACGACATCGAGCTCCCTCCCGACTTCGACGAGCTTGTCTACTCACGCCGCCTGATGCTTCACATGCTCTTTGGAGCGAACCCGTCCACCTTTGCGCGCATCTATACCGCCAAGGATGCCGCATGAGCGCGAAGAAGCCACCCCACTTTGCAGGCCTGGGTCGTCACAAGAAGCTCATCCTTGCCTGTTTGGCCATCGTCTGTGCCCTTGTCGCCGTAGGACTATACGCTTGGCAGTCGCAGCCCGTACCCGAGGCGGGCGCTTCGGTTACGACGGCCGAGGGCAAAACGCGTCAGGAAATCCAAGATGAGCTCGACGCCATCGTCCGCGACAACATGATGACGATTTCGGTCGCACCGGTCGCTCAGCTGCAGGAGGACGGCAAGCTGCGCGTCAACGTGCAAAACGTCCAAGACAATAAATTTCCCCAGCGATTCCGCGTCATCCAAAACGACGAGACCATGTACGAATCCGGTGTGGTCGAGACCGGCAAGACAATCGAAACGTGCCCCGCCGGCGACATCAAAGAAGGCGAGGCGTACATCGAGATCCAGGCACTCGATGCCAAGACCCTCGACAGCCACGGCAATCCGACACGTGTCAAGGTGCGGGTTGAGCAAGCCGAGAACTAGCTTTTCCGGCCGACGCGGCACCGCACGCAATTCACCAGCATTCGTCCAATCATCGCGGGGACGGCCCGCGGCGAATAGAAAGGACCATGGACATCACCAGGAACATGAACGGAGCCAGAGCGCTCGTCGTGGGCGCAGGGCTCGCGCTCGCGCTCGCAATGGGCGCCGCCCCGACGCCAGCTATGGCAGCCGGGCGCGTTGGAACCACGAAAGTAATGGTCAGGACCGAGATCGACAACGTTGAGTTCAAAGTTCCGACGGTTATTCCCTTCGTCGCCAAGGCCGACGGCACGCTTCAGGGCCCCTCAGAAGACGCGACCACCATCGACAATCATTCGGCCTACGGCATCCATGTCACCAACATGAAGATCGACGCCATGAACACCTGGACCATTGCTGCCGACGCCAAAGCCGGAACCGCACAGAACTCCATCGACTTTAAGTTTGGCCCCGACGGCGCGCTCCAGAACGCCAGCGCCGCAATGCAGGGGACGGGCCTCGATCTTTCCAAGAATGCAGCCTTCGACATGGGCTACCAGGGCATTGCCGGCGGCAAGGACAAAATTAAGCTCAAGACAAGCGGAAACGTCGCCCGCGTCACGCGCGACATCTTCCGCGTAACCGGCGAAGGCGATCAGGTTGCAACGATCACCTGGACGGTCGAGCCCGGTGCGCACACGGCATAAGGCTGTCGCCCTGGCCGCCGCCGTCAGCATCCTAGCGTTTGGGCCAGCCATGGCCTTTGCCCAGCAAGAACAGGCGCAGGCCGCCACGCAAGTGACGGTCGACCTCTCGGAGCTCGACCGCGGCGACCGCGAGGAACCGTTGGCGCAGACAGGCGACAGACGATGGCTCTTGGCAGCAGGCGCCACAGCAGCAGGCGCGGGGACCGCCGGCCTCGGTCTGCACATCAAACGCAGCCAGAAACAAAACACGGACAGGCCGCACTAAATTAGCTAAGGAGACCCCATGGCATCAAAGAACCTTTTGCCCGTCGTCGCACTCTGCGGCGCGCTCGCAACCGGAACGCCCGTCGCCGCTTGGGCGACTCCCGTCATGGCAGACTCCTTACCAGCAGCTCTAAGCTCCGCACCAAATCCGTCGAGTGCCATTGCGTGTAAGCGTTTTTCGATCGCACAAGCCGCAATCTCAACCTCGGGATGCCTTCGTCGTAATACGGACGGCTCGATAGTCGTGGATATCAAGCGTTCGAACAAGGCAAACGGCTCCCAGGCGGGGTGCGCCGTCTGCACGTGGCGCTCGGTTGTGCTCGATGCGGATGGCGATCCATGCAATTTAGAGCTGCGCATCGACATCGCTTCGGTCGATGACTCGGCGAACGGAGCGAAGGTCGCCTTCGACGGTACGTTTTTTGAGAAAGGAGGCGGTATATGTCTGGGCTGCGCCGCCGCGAATGCAGATGATGCGCAGCCCACCCTCTCATTCACGGCATCGTTGCGGCTGACCAAAGCCGGTACCGATGCCATCGCGGCGGGAGAAGCGTCCCTGCTGTTCTACGCCGTCAGCACCAAAGACACAGACGCTCATTTCGAGAAGCCAGCCGGATCACTCAGCCTTACACGAGGGATAGAGGCAGGCCCTATTGAAATCGATGCCCACGCGCAAAGCAGGCAACGCATTCTTGCCGACCCGGCGCTTCTCGAAATGGAGTGGAACGGATCCGGAGCCATCGGAATTCTTCCTTCCGCGCTTGACGCCAAGACGCTCCCCTCAAACGACGAACCCATCAACGCAACCATACAAGAAGAGAGCGCGGACAAAGAAGCAGGTGCGGGCGACACGCCGTCGCCGACAAACAGCGTCCCAGCTTCTTTCGAAGCACCGAATGGGCCCGCTACCGATTCAAACGATCCCGAGCTCGCAGACAGTCTGGGGCTTGCTGATCCTCAAGAGATCGATGAAGGTAACTGCTGCGTGCTTGCCGCGCTCGACCACACAGAGGTCATCGACGCTGCGAACATCGAAGTTGCCGCCGCCAATCAGCCCGTCCGCAAGTCGGCTATCATCGCATTTCCCGAATCCATCGAAGTCGTCTTTTTGCCATCGGGCGAGGTCGTGGCCCCAACACTGCTCACCTTGTTGGGCGCCAAGAATACTCGAAACGAAATTAAAAAGGTCACGGTTGTCGACCCTGCAACCACCGCCAAGCTGCGTCTATACGCCGTTGCTCCAGACGGAGGCAAGACCTTGGAATTCGATGGTGACACACTCCTAGCCTGGCGACGTCTGGACATTATGCAAGACGTCTCGTATCAGATCGAACTCGAAGGGTTTGATCGTGCCCGCGATGCCAATATCATCGCCGCGGCTATTGAATCCCCGCAGCGGCTTATGACACTGCGCTTTGAATACTATCCCTATGTCCCGACAACCACCTGAGGCTTAAATGCTGCACATCATTCCTAACACCACTTATATAACGTATTAGATGAGTCGCGATGTGCCTCGCATTTCGTTCTGCTACGATTGCCACGTTGGCATCAATACAGGAGGGCTCATGCCGGGCTTGGGAACAATCATCAACGTTGTGCTTTTAGTTGCGGGCGGTCTTTTGGGATTAGCGGGCGGCCGCTTCATCACACCGCGCATCCAAGACACGCTCATGAAAGCATCGGGGCTGTGCGTCCTGTTTATCGGCCTTGGCGGCACCATGCAAAAGATGCTCCTTATCGATGGGAAGGCGCTAGCGACCACCGGCACCACCATGCTCATCGTCTCATTTGCGCTCGGTTCGCTCATCGGCGAGGCCGTCAACTTGGAAGCCGCCATCGAGAACCTTGGCGAATGGCTCAAGCGCAAGACCGGCAGTGAGGGCGATAACGAGTTCACCAACGCTTTTGTCTCGACTTCACTCACCGTGTGTATCGGCGCCATGGCAATTGTGGGATCGATCCAGGACGGCCTGCTCGGCGACTGGTCAACGCTTGCCCTCAAGGGCGCACTGGACTGCATCATCGTCTGCACCATGACGGCGTCGCTCGGACGCGGCTGCATCTTCTCGGCCCTGCCCGTAGCCGTGTTCCAGGGGACGATCACGTTGTTTGCCGGCGCGCTCTCCCCCATCATGACCACAGCAGCCCTCGACAGCCTTTCGCTCGTAGGCTCCATGCTCATCTTCTGCGTCGGCGTCAACCTCATCCGTCCTCAGACCTTCCGCACGGCCAATATGCTCCCCTCCGTCGTCATCGCCGTCATCTACGCCCTCCTGTTCTAAATCTATCAACGCAGCGGTATCTCGAACACCTGTTTGATGCTGTGCTATGATATGAGGTCACCGTAGCTGCGTTCGAGAGGAGGAGCGGTGGCCGACCAGGACATCAAGATGCTCATCGAGCGCATTATGGCCGAGGCCCGGACCCATCAGTCTGCCCGCTTCTCACATGAAGTCTACGCAGACGAGCCGATTCTCAAAACCGGCCGACAGATGCAGAATTTCCTCCCCGACCAGTACCGTAAAATGCGCGAGATATCGCGCTGGCAGGATGACCCCAAGGGCGGTGCGGGCCGCTGGCTTTCGGAAGCCGAGCTTTTTTACCGCCAGGGCCTGCTGATGGCCGACTTTGAGGACGACTGTCCCTACAACGGCACCTTTAAGTCGTACTTTCCCACCTACAACGCCATGAGCGACCGGCAGCTGCGCGGCTACTTTACCTGGCGTGCCCAAGTGCGCCGCGGAACCGTCGAGGAAACGTCTACGTCCTTTGCCTTTCTGTATCTCTATGAGCTGATTTGCGGCATTGGCGTAGATGACCCGCTCGACGGTTTTAACAAGATCAAGGCCTTTTGGGATGTCTATCGCGCCTTCGAGCCCGGCATTGATCGGTTTGCACGCGTGTGGTTGCAGGATTACGCCGTATTCCATGGGCTCAACCCCAAGCTGCTCCGCGACTCTAAAACCGTCATGTTCGATAACGCCCTTATCGAGCTGCGGCGCGCGGCACGAGACCTTGTACCGGCACCGGCACCGTCCGACCAGACCCCCAAACGTCGCAAAACCTCCGAGCCCACGCTCCCCCTTCCGCCCGATGAGGTGCGCGAGGAGCGACTCATGGCCGCCATCAACGCCCTCTCCACGTACAACCTAAGTAACTCGCGGCTCGACCGCAGCCACCACCGCGATCTGCGCCACGCGGCATGCGCCGTGTATGTCCGCATGGCGCGCTACTATGACACGCACCGAAAGACCGGCATCGTGGCGAGTTTATTTGGGGAGGAGACGGCCATGCCCTACACCATGTTTGCCTCGGCCGTATTCTTTGCGCCCGAGCGCCACGAGGACTGCGAATATCGCCTGGATCCTATCCATATCTACCGTTGCCAAAACGGCTTTTGGGAATGCATGCGCATCCACGGTAGTAGGCAAAAGAGCAGCAAGCTCGGTGAAATGATGCGCGCCTGCGACCAACGCCTGCGCCTGGCGCTGGACCCCGCCCATCCCCTTAAGGAAGAAAAGGTCCCCAAATATCTGGCCAAAATTATCGATGACGAGATTGTGGCATGGCTTTCGTGGGACGCCGTACACCAGCCCGTCAAGATCGATATCGATCTGAGTCAGCTGGGGCACATTCGGAGCGCCGCTGCGCAAACGCGCGAAGCGCTTTTGATCGACGAAGAGCGCGAGGACGGCGCACCTGTGGAAGCCGAGGCAGCGGACTCAGGGCAACCGGAAGCCGAGCCCGTAGCCGACGCGATTGTCGAGGCGGTCGCGGCACCCATTCGGCAGGACGAGACCGACGAGCCAACCATATCCACCGAACAGTTTGGTGTCGTGGCACCGCTTCTCGCGCCGACGCCCGCGTTCGCAGCTGTTGCGCCCGCTGACGCCACGAACGAACTCACGCCTGCCGCAGACGCCTATCTCCGCGCGCTGCTCGAGCACAACGCAGTACAGGCGGAATCGGCGGTAGTGCAATCGGGGCAGAGCGAGGACATGCTCGTCGACAGCATCAACGAAGCGCTCTTTGACCTGGTGGGCGACACCGTTATTGAATTTGGCTCAGAAGGACCGCAAATTATCGAGGACTACGAAGCAGACGTGAGAGGATACCTAGACCATGAGTGATACCGCACCCGCAGCATCCCGCGTGCCCAAGCGCGTCGCCGCCGTCATTCTCAACTCGCTCAAGGGCGGTGTTGTCCCGCGCATCGGCCTTCCCTACATCACCGTGGGACGAGAGGTCGAGATCCGTGCTCTGCTCACCGACCTGAGCCTCATCGCCGATGGCGGCGCAAGCTTCCGTTTCCTAGTCGGTCGCTACGGCGCCGGCAAGAGCTTTTTGCTCCAGACCATCCGAACGCATGCCATGGGCGAGGGCTTTGTGGTCGCCGATGCCGACCTTTCCCCTGAGCGCCGCCTACAGGGCGGCCAGGGCCAGGGCCTCGCCACCTATCGCGAGCTCATCCGCAACATATCGACCAAGACGCGCCCCGAGGGCGGCGCGCTCAACCTTATCCTGGATCGCTGGGTTGCCTCGTGTGCCGACGTCGACGAGTCGGTCGTCAACGCCCAACTGGCCCCGCTCGAGGAGATGGTCCACGGCTTCGACTTCACCCGCATGCTCCGCCGCTACCGCGCAGCCGTATCCGAAGGTGACGAAGAAGCTATGAGCCGCGTGACCAAATGGATCCGCGGCGAATACCGCACCAAGAGCGAGGCGCGCGCCGAGTTGGGCTCCTCGACCATCATCAGCGACGACGACTGGTACGACTACGTTAAGCTCATTGCACGCTTTTTGGTCTGCAGCGGATACAAGGGCATGCTGGTGCTCATCGACGAACTTGTGAATCTGTATAAGATTCCCAACGCGATCACGCGCCAATATAACTACGAGAAGATCCTGACCATGTACAACGACACGCTCCAGGGCAAAGCGCAGTACCTGGGCGTGATCATGGGCGGCACGCCGACCTCTATCGAGGACCGCCGCCGCGGCGTCTTTTCCTACGAGGCCCTTCGGAGCCGTCTCGCCCAGGGCCGTTTTGCGCGCGATGATCTCAAAGACATGCTCGCGCCCATCATCCGCCTGCAGCCGCTCACCTACGAGGAGCTGCTGGTGCTCATCGAAAAGCTCATGCAGATCCATGCCGGCTACTTTGGCTGGACGCCCACGCTTACCGAGAACGACTTGGTGGACTTCCTCAAGATTGAGTTTGGCCGCGTGGGAGCCGACACGCATCTGACGCCCCGCGAGGTCATCCGCGACTTTATCGAGCTGCTCGATATCCTGTGTCAAAACCCCGATGCTAACGTGGCCGAGTTGCTACAAAGCGTCGGTGGCGACGCGCTGGCGCCGGCAGCTGCAACAGACGACACCGGCACCGCAGACGACGACCGCAACTTCGCCGAGTTCACCATCTAACCTGCCAAAAAGGGACAGGTTTATTTTGGAGGATTTTATCTGGGCAAACGCCGATGTTGCAAGATATCGAGCCGTCGCCCGTTGCGTTGATCGGCCCGTTGATGAGAGGAGGTCCCATGAACGCTTTTGACCGATATGCCCCGTTTATCCAGGATTTCATTTACTCCCACGATTGGGAGAGTCTGCGCTCCATCCAGGTTGCGGCGGCAGATGCCATCTTCAACACGCAAGACAATGTGCTCCTGACGGCATCCACGGCATCTGGCAAAACCGAGGCAGCCTTCTTTCCCATCCTGACCGAGTTTTGGGAGAACCCACCCGCGAGCGTGGGCGCCCTTTACATTGGCCCCCTCAAGGCGCTCATCAACGACCAGTTCGTTCGCCTCAACGATCTGTGCGAAGAGGCCGACATCCCCGTCTGGCACTGGCACGGCGATGTCTCGCAGTCGCACAAGGCAAAGCTCATCAAAAAGCCGAGCGGTATCCTGCAGATTACGCCCGAATCGCTCGAGGCACTCCTGATCCACAAGCACATGGCAATCCCGCGTATGTTCTGCGACCTGCGCTATGTGGTCATCGACGAGGTCCACTCGCTCATGCGCGGCGACCGTGGCGGGCAGACGCTCTGCCTTATCGAGCGACTCTCGCGCATGGCCGGCGTACAGCCTCGACGCATTGGCCTTTCTGCCACCATCGGCGACCCCGAGCGCACGGGAGCCTTTCTCTCACAGGGAACGGGGCGCGACTGCGTTATCCCCCGCTTTGAGGAACCACACCGCGTGTGGCGCATCTCCATGGAGCACTTCTACAACTCGGGTCCCCAGGCACAGCAGCGAGGATTCGAGAGCATGGGCCCTCAAGAGGCCGAAGTGCTCGCATGCGAGCGCATCGAGGCAGCGGCACCCACGGCGCTGCCGGCCGACACCAAAGACATACGCCACAGCGGACAGCTCACACAGGAGGAGCGCCGTCAACGTCGCGAGCGGGCACGGGGCAAGGCCGCTCCCAAGTACCGCCGAACTTCCTCGGCCCCCGAGGGCGAAGTCGACATCCCACGAGCGACCGAGCAGGCGCTTCTCAACCCCACCGACACGGCGCCCGACAACGCCGACCCCGGTATGGGTTATATCTTTGAGCATACGCGCGGCCGCAAGTGCCTGGTCTTTGCCAACTCGCGCGAAGAGGCGGAGGCCGTATGCTCCATGCTGCGCAGCTACTGCGAGAGTCGACACGAGCCCGACCGTTTCCTCATCCATCACGGCAATCTTTCGGCATCGCTACGCGAGACCGCCGAGGAGCTCATGCGCGACGAGGAGCAGGCACAGACGACCGTCACCACCTCTACGCTTGAACTCGGCATCGATATCGGCCGTCTAGAGCGTGCCTTCCAGATCGACGCGCCGTTTACCGTCAGCTCCTTTTTGCAGCGCATGGGGCGCACGGGACGCCGTGATCTTCCGCCCGAGATGTGGTTCGTCATGCGCGAGGAAGAGCCCGAGCCGCGCACGATGATGCCCGAGACCATTCCCTGGAAGCTCCTGCAGGGCATCGCGCTCGTACAACTCTATCGCGAGGAAAAGTGGGTCGAGCCGCCCGAGCTCGATCGACTCCCCTACAGTCTGCTCTATCACCAGACCATGTCGACCCTCGCCAGCACCGGAGAGCTCACGCCGGCCGAACTTGCCCAGCGTGTGCTCACACTCAGTTATTTCCATCGCATCTCGGCCGATGACTATCGCGTGCTGCTGCGTCACCTCATCAAGATCGACCACATCCAGGTCACCGAGGGCGGTGGGCTCATCGTGGGCCTCGCGGGCGAGCGCATCATCAACAACTTTAAGTTCTACGCCGTATTCCAGGAAAACGAAGAGTTCACCGTTCGCAGCGAGTCGGCCGAGTTGGGCACGATCGTCAATCCGCCACCGCCCGGCGAGCGCATCGCCATCGCCGGACACTGCTGGATTGTCGAGGAAGTGGACTGGAAGCGCCATACCGTCTTTGCCACGCAGGTCAAAGGTCGTGTTCCGGCCTACTTTGGCGACTGCCCCGGCGACATTAACACGCATGTGCTCGAGCGCATGCGCCAAGCGCTCACTGAGCACGCAGCATATCCGTACCTTATGGGTAACGCACGGGCACGCCTTGCACAGGCTCGTCATACCGCCGAGATTTCGGGCGCGGGAACTAAACCGCTTATCAACCTGGGCGGCGACACCTGGGTACTCTTCCCCTGGCTGGGCAGCTACGCCTTTTTGGCGCTCGAACGTATGCTCAAGATTAAATGTGCCGCGGAGCTTGGCCTTCGCGGACTCGACCCATCACGCCCGTACTTTATACAGTTTAAGATGAAGGCCGACGAGGAGACGTTCTTTGAGGTGCTCGCCGCCGAGGCCGAGAAGGACTTCGACCCCATCGAGCTCGTCTATCCCGGCGAGGTGCCTTACTTTGATCGTTACGATGAGTTCGTTCCCGAAGAGCTCGTGCGCAAGGGCTTTGCCGAAGGCGTGCTCGACATCGAGGGCATGAAACAGCGCGTCCGCAGCTGGCGCGACCATGCCTAAGACCAGTCTTTTTTGGGACGGGGAGACTTACTTGTCGTGAAGGACGGTGCCGAGGAAGTTAGTGTCGAAGGGCACGGCTTCGGCAAAGGCGTAGTCGCCGTCGCTGGCGATGAGCAGGTAGTTTTCCTCGCCGCCGAACTCCGTATCTCCACATGGGACCACCCAGGCGTGGGCGAACACCTCGAGCGCCGTGGCGGCGCAATCGCGCAGGAACGTTACGTCGCTCCCCTCGTTTGCGCTCACGATATTGGCAACGTAGATACCCCCGGGGTTCAGGCTGCCTCGCACCAAACGCAACGCCTCAACCGTCGCCAGCTCGCGTACGGGCTCGGCACCGCCAAAGCAATCGCTCACGACCACATCGTAGCGACGATGGCCCACGCTCGTCACACCCAGATACGAGCGAGCCTCGGCGGTTATCACCCGCAGGCGATCGCCAACCGTACGCTCCAACTCCTCCAAATAGAACCAGCGGCGCGCCAGACGTGTAATCTCGGCATCGTATTCAATGACGGCCATACACAAGCCCTCATGCGACAACAGCGCAAACTTGGGATAGGCAAACCCGCCGCCGCCCAGCATGAGCATACGATCGATACCATGCCCGTAAGCATCACGCATTGCGTCCTCGGCCTCAAACACATCGTCAAATGCACGATAGTACGCAAAGACCGGCTCCGCCCAACGATCGCCGACATAGCTCGCGCTTTGGTAGACGCCGCCTTGCACCAACACGCGAATCTCATCGCCGCCCTCATCGTGCACGCGTTTCACACGCGCCAACCCGTTGCGGGTTCGCGCGACCTGCAGGCAGGCAGCACGAACAGCGACGGCGGCCGCACCCAGCGCCGCAGCTCCCAGGGCAACGCCGGCAACGACACCGGCAGAAACACTCGGCTTGTTCATTTAGAGCTCCTTTTGCAGATAGAGTCCGTGGTCGTAAAAACCCAAATGGCGATAGTACTCGCGCGTACCGATCGCGCTGATCACGTTGATGCGCGCATAGCCGGCATCCCGAGCTATCTGGCACGCACGCTCCACGAGCAAACGTCCCAATCCATGGTGCTGCGCCGCCTGGCCCTGGTCACCCACGCGCGCAGCCATGCCATACACGTGCACCTCGCGAATCATTGCCTCGTCCGGCGTCGTCGGCAACTCGTCTGCGTGCGCGGTAACAAACACACGATCGGGCAACGACAGGCGCAAAAAGCCGGCGATCTTGCCTTCGAGCGTCACCCACTGCAAAAAGCGCTCGCGCGTCACCGGCGTCTCGTACGCCACTTCCTCGTCAAGGGTCAGCTCATCCAAGTCGGCACCCGCCGTGCTGATCTCGCGATAGCGAATCTCGCGCACCGTCGCGCCTTCTCCACGAGCCGCCAAGCGGTTCTCAACGAGCTGACGCAGGTTAGGCTTCTTGTTGCCCACCATGATGTCGTCAGAGCTAAAGTCACGGATCATGCGACTGATGCGACAGAACGCCGGCGTCACCACGATGTCGTCGGCCAACACATCGAGCAGCTCTTCCTCGGTATAGGGGCGCCACTCGCCGCGCTCGTAGCGGCCCACCAGACGCGAGCCCTCGATGAGCGCGCACGGGTAGACCTTGACCTCGTCGGGCATAAAAGCGCCCTCGGTCATAAAGCGCTCGTAGTCGCGCTTGTCCCCCTCGGGCGTAGCGCCCAACAAGTTGAGCATAAAGTGCGCGTGGATCTTAAAGCCAAACAAGCGCGCAAGCGAAAACGCCCGCTCGATCTGCGCCACCGAAATACGGCGCTCGTTGATGTCGAGCAGGTGCTGGTCAAGGCTTTGGATGCCCATCTGAATCTTGGTGCAGCCCAGGCGACGAATGAGCGTGAGCGCCTGTGGCGTCACGGCATCGGGGCGTGTCTCAATAACGAGTCCCACCACGCGATGCTTCGCCGTCTCGTTGATGCGCTGCTGGCGCTCAAGCTCCTCCATCGTGGCCGTCTGCCACTCGGCGACCTCGCCCCACGGCGTGCCGGGGCCGTACAGCCGACGCACCGCACGGTTGTAGCCGCCCACGGCAGCATCCACACACTCCTGTTCGCCGGCAACACCGCTCGTAAGCTCGGCCTCATCGGTCGCAATGCCGGCGGCCCGATAGCGCTCGCGACGCTCCGCCACCACCGGCGGCAGGGCATCGGCGGGAGCGTCATCGAGCAGGCGCCCCGCCTCGGCACGGCTGATGCCCGGACGCGCCAACATGGGGTTAGCCGCCACACCAGCAACGGCGTCATCGCTCAGCGCACGGAAAAGCTCCGACATAAACCACGTCTGATACCCTTCCGGATAGTCGCTCCAGGTACCGCCGAGCACAATGAGCTCGATCTTATCGGTCGCATGGCCCATCTGCGAAAGCGCCGTCAAACGGGCGCTCACCTGCAGATATGGATCGAAGCAGTTTTGCTCTGCACGGGCGCACGCCGGCTCGGCATGTAAATAGCTTTTGGGCATGCGCAGGTCGTTGGGGCAAAACAGGCAATCGCCCGAGCACGGCCAGGGCTTGGTGATGACGGTAATGGTCGCCACGCCCGAAGCCGTTCGGCGCGGCTTCATACGCAGCACCTGCAGCAGTTGGCGTTCCAGATCGGAATCGACATTCCACGCCGTCCAACGAGCCGGCTCCTCGCGCTTCACCCGCTGGTAGAACGGCAGCAGACGGCGCTTGGCCAAATCGCGTTTGTCGGCACCTTCACGGCGCGCCTCGGCATGTATCAGTTTGACGAGCGCTTTGTCGTCCACGGTCTCGCCGCGACGCAGAGCCTCGAGTATGTTCAAGATAATCTGTTCCATGACCCCATTGTAAAGGCAAAGGCGCCGGAGCCCGTCACGGCTCCGGTGCCTCCATCAAACAGCGCAGCTATGGTGTATAAGTCTTCGATAACCGCCCGTCACTCTGAATCAAATGACATGTCGCCCGAACCAACCTCAAAACGATACGTGGCGGACTTATCGCCATTATCGAATTCAAGATTCAAAATGGTCTCGCCGTCGTAGTCAAGCGGAAGGAAATCGCTCTCGAAGTCGCCGCTGCCCAAGGTGAGGCTCGCCTTAAAGCCCGTAGAGTTCGGGACCGTCATCTCCACATCGCCCGAGCCCACACTCACGTCCATCGACTTCGCGGGGGCCTGGTAGAGCTCGAACGTTACATCGCCCGACCCGACCTCTGCACTAAGCGCATCAGTCACGCTGCCCGCAAACTCTACATCTCCCGCACCCAGGAAAAGGTCGAAACCATCACAGGTGACACCGGCAATCTGCAGATCACCCGAGCCCACGTGCGCGTTGACTCCCTTCAGATGTTCGGCAACACGGCGCGGCAGCTCAACCGTAACCGAGCGGTCAATTGCCTTACCGTCATCACTTCCAAACTGAGAAATCTTGAGCGTCGAGTCCTCGACGGATGCGATGTTCTGCGTCGCGGCCTTGGAGGCATCCATACCATTGGCAACGCGTCCCCGCTCGATAACTCGAGCCTTGTTGCCATCAACAACCTTGACGTCCACCGTAGCCGCATCGATATCGAAATCGAGGTAGCGAAACTCATCAGCATCAAAGGTCGCACACGAAAGCTGCTGAGGCCGAGCGGAATAGTTACCGCTATCCAAGAGATCATCGTCGTCAAACATATCGTCAAAATCAGACAAAGCGCCGGATAGAATAGCGGTCGTTCGCACCATATTGGAATGAGCCAATAGCCGCGAGGCACCAAATACAAGCCCGATGATAAGCACAAACGCTCCGATGCCAACGCCCAAGCGTACCTTGGATTCATGCGAAAGCTTCATCATTCATCACCCTCTTTGGCGATCGGCTCAGCGGTGGTCGCGGTAGCCACGTCAGTATCAACTGAAGCGGAAGTATTCTGAGCCCTAGCCGCCACCGGCGCCGGACCAACCTGAATATCTCCACGCGCCCAATCACCATCGAGCGCACGCGCCACCCAGTGATAGATGGGAATCGTGAAGAAGATCAGCGCGGCAAAGGGGCCGGCACCAAACAGGAACATCAGCAAAAAGAACAGCAGCCAGCACACGGCCCAATACGGGAACGACTGGAACGGGCCCTTCACCGGAGTCGAGCCTACCGCGGTGCCACTCGTCGCCTGTGCCGTAGCGGCATTGGCGGCCTGCGCACTCCAGCTTGCCGCTTGCGCTGCCTTGGCCGCAGCATCACTCGCCTGCGTTGCCGCCTCGGTAGCGCGCGCCGCCGCCTCATGGGTACGCGCGCGCTCTGCCGCCTCGGCCTCGCGCTGGCGGGCGCGGTCCTCGTTCTCAAACTCGATATCGTCCTCGATCTCGTCGCTCGGATTGAGCAGCTCGTCCAGGCTCACGCCATAGAGCTTGGCGAGCGAGATCAGGTTCTCGGTATCGGGCGAGCTCTCCGCACGCTCCCATTTACTAACCGCCTGGCGCGACAGCCCCAGCTTTCGCGCCAGCCCTTCTTGGCTAAAGCCCTTGCTGCGGCGAAGGTCGGCGAGCCGCTGCGCAGTTTCTACATTCATGGTTCCTCCTATGTGATGCCAGCCGTGCCGCCGGACCGTTTTTGTTCTTAAGGCGCCTTGCACAGTTAAAAATCTATCCGCCACCGCCAAAAGCATGCCACCTATTCTAGTGAGATTTTTGACAACTGGCGGTTGCGGGCACATATGAGCTGCGGAAATGTGTCCAAACAAAGCAATGAGCCGCAGCTCGGTTGTCCCCGTTGCGGCGTTAACGGTAGTATGGTCATACTGTTTATTCCGCACCGCCAACGGAGGGAGTTCCGCGCCGTGAACCGCGATTTCGCCTCATCGCTCATCCAGCTCAACAACACGTTCTATCGCGAGCACTCCGCCTCCTTTTCCGATACGCGCCAGGCCCCGTGGCCCGGCTGGGTGCGCACCATGGACATCGCGCTCGAACAGCTCGACGTCGCCACGATCGAGCATCCCGTCCGCGTCTTCGATCTCGCCTGCGGCAATATGCGATTCGAAAACTTTGCCGCCGGCGGCGCACTTGCCGCCAAGGGCGTCGACGGCGCAAACCCCTCGGCAGATGCCAGCTGCCCGTTTGAGTTCTATGGCGTCGACTCGTGTCAAGACCTGGCCATCGATGCACATGGCCACGCGCTGCGCATTCCCAACCTGCACTTCCAGGAACTCGACGTGCTCGACGCCCTCATGAAGCTCAACCCCGCCGAGACGCCCGACGTGCTTTTCGACGCCCCGCTCGCCGACATCTCGGTCTGCTTTGGCTTTATGCACCACGTGCCGTCGTGCGAGTACCGCGTACGCGTACTCGACGCCCTGGTGCGGCAGACGCGCCCGGGCGGCATCATCGCCATCAGCTTTTGGGAGTTTATGAACGACGAGCGCATGGCGCGCAAGGCCGTTCGAGCCGAAGCCCGCGCCGAGCTCACCCCGCCGTTTGAGGGTTACGATTCCGCACAGTTTGAAGCCGGCGACCACCTCATCGGCTGGCAAAACGACCGCCACGCCTACCGCTATTGCCATCACTTTGACGATCAGCAGATCACCGACCTGGTGCGCGGCGTCCGTACGTTCTACAAGAGCGGCGAGGTCCCCGTGCGCGAGCTTGAGCGCTTCCATGCCGACGGTCGTAGCGGCGAGCTCAACCGCTATGTGATTCTCAAGCGCCTGTAGGCACCGACGACTCGCCGCCGAGCCGCACCACATCTTTCGGGCAATCTATGCCCGCCCTTTTCAACCCATTGACGGAACGCGCGGCCATGCGTTTCGCATTTATGACCAAGGAGCCTCATGGGAGCCGTCCACGTTCGCACGCCTAAGAACTTTGTGCTCGAGAAGCGCCTGGAGCGCTACGCCGATGCGATCGAGACGAACCCCGAGGCTTATGCCGGAGATTGGCGCGAGGCTTGCGCGCCAGCTGGCAGCAAGCCCTTCGAACACCTTCACCTGGATCTTGGCTGTGGCAAGGGAACCTATCTGGTCGAGCGCGCCCACCGCGAGCCCGACACCCTCTTTATCGGCATGGACCAGGAGCCCATCTGCATCGCCTATGCCGCGCAGAAAATCTGCGAACAGGGGCTATCCAACGCACTCGTCCTGCCCCGAGGCGCCGCATCGCTGCCACAGCTGTTTGCCGCAGGCGAGCTCGATGCCATCACCATTAACTTTCCCACGCCGCAGCCCAAGGCCAAGTACGCTAAAAAACGACTCGTCCATGTCGACCATCTGATGCTCTACCGCCCGCTCTTTTCAGCCGGCGCTACCGTCACGCTGCGCACCGATAGCAAGCCGTTGCGCGATTACGCCCTGGGACAGTTTGCCGCGGCCGGCTACGATACGCTTTGGGTAAGCGACGACGTCCGCCGCGACCATCCCGAGCATCCCGAGACCGAGTACGAGCGCCGCACGCGCGAGATGGGTGCCGCCGTCTATGGCATTTGCGCCACACCTGGAGCGCAGCCCAGCGATGAACAGCTCGCGGCGGGCCGCGCGCAGAAGCAAAGCCTAGCCTGCTACCTGCCCGATAACCTCGATGAGCTCGCCTATGTGCCTCTGGGCATGGAAGAGGCCGTCGAGAACTTTAGAAACCGTGCCCGCAAGGGCAAGAAGCGTCTACCGCAAGAGTCCTAGGGGCTTCTGATGGTCGCGGCGTTGGCAAACAAGCGCAAATAGGCGCCAGCGAACGGCCCTCAAACCTAAGTGAGTAGACTATTTTGCAATAGCCAAGCACAGCCCGCATAGCGAAACATAAAACCGCAGGTAGAACCCTTGCGCAAAAGCCATGTGCTCGCAATATCGCAAAAAGTCTACTCACTTAGCTAGCGACTACACTAAACGGCTGGGCAGAACGCCCATTTCCTGCATTTTCTCGCGCGCTGGCACCCCACGCCGCCGCTACGCCATAATAGTTGGCGGACAATCGCGAGAGAAAGCAACCACATGGCACAGACCACGACAGATACCGTCGCCGGCACCGTCTCCGGCGCCGGCGCCGCCAGTTCATTCTCGGGCGGCACGGGAACCGAAGCCGAGTTCGGCTCGCTCGGCGCGCTCTCCCCCACCTGGTGGGAGCCCGAGGATGGCAGTGAGCCCGAACCATGGCTCACGCCCGATCAGGCCTTCGAACGCTTCTTTGAATGGACGAGCGACCGTGGCATTGAGCTGTGGGATCACCAAGAAGAGGCCCTCATGGACCTGGCCGCCGGCGATCACGTCATTTTGGGCACGCCGACCGGATCGGGCAAGTCGCTCGTCGCGCTGGGCATGCTCTTTATGGGCATGGCACAGGGCAAGCGCTGCTACTACACGGCTCCTATCAAGGCTCTGGTCAGCGAAAAGTTCTTCGACCTGGTGCAGGTGCTCGGCCGCGATAACGTCGGCATGATCACCGGCGACACGCATATCAATACCAAGGCACCCGTCATCTGCTGCACGGCCGAAATCCTTGCCAACGATGCGCTACGCGAGGGCGAGGACGCCGATGTGGGCTGCGTAGCCATGGATGAGTTCCACTACTTTGCCGACCCCGACCGCGGCTGGGCATGGCAGGTGCCGCTGCTCACCCTGCCCCACACGCAGTTTATGCTCATGAGTGCCACGCTCGGCGATGTCACCGCCATCGCCGCCTCGCTCGAGGAGCACACCGGCGCTGCTTGCGACCTGGTTGTCGACGCCCCGCGCCCTGTTCCGCTGAGCTACGACTATGTGACGACCTCCCTCGAGGGCACCGTCGAGCTCGCCATGCGCCGCGGAGAGGCCCCACTCTACATCGTGCACTTTAGTCAGGACGCCGCGCTTGCCACGGCACAGTCGCTTGCCAACTTTGGCATCGCTAGCAAGGAGCAGCGCGAGGCCATTAAGGAAGCTGCCAAAGGCACGAGTTTCTCCACCGCCTTCGGCAAGATTCTCAAGCGCCTGCTCGGCTGCGGCGTCGGCGTGCACCACGCCGGTATGCTGCCGCGCTATCGCCTACTGGTTGAGCGCCTGGCGCAGCAGGGCCTGCTGCCCGTCATCTGCGGCACCGACACGCTCGGCGTCGGCATCAACGTGCCCATCCACACCGTGGTGCTCACCGCGCTCACCAAGTTCGACGGTTACAAGATGCGTCGTCTGCGCGCCCGCGAGTTCCACCAGATTGCCGGTCGCGCCGGCCGCTCGGGCTTTGACACCGAGGGTATGGTAATTGCCGAGGCGCCGGAGCACGAGATCGAAAACGCCAAGCTTATGGCCAAAGCGGGCGACGACCCCAAAAAACTCCGTAAGATTAAAAAGAAAAAGGCCCCCGAGGGCTTTGTCACCTGGAACAAGCAGACCTTTGAGCGCCTGATCGAGACGCAGCCCGAGACGCTCAAGCCGCGCCTGCGCATCACGCACTCCATGGTGATTAGCGTGGTCGAGCAGGGCGGCGATGCCCGAACCCGCGTACACGACCTCATCGAGACGAGCCTGCAGACTCCCGAGGAAAAGGCTAAGCTCGAGGTTCGCGCCGACGAAATCTTCGCCACGCTCATCGATTCCGGCGTCGTCGTTCGCACCGAGGTGCCGCCCGCGCCCGACGCCCCGACTGACGCCGCGCCGGACATCGACTATGCGCTGACGGTCGATCTGCCCGAGGACTTCGCGCTCGATCAGCCGCTCTCGCCGTTTTTGCTTGCCGCGCTGGAGCTGCTCGACCCCGAGAGTGAGACCTATACCATGGATCTGATCTCGATGGTCGAGGCAACGCTCGAGGACCCCAAGCAGGTATTGCGCGCACAGGAGCGCGCCGCGCGCGACCGCGCGATGGCCGAAATGAAGGCTGACGGCGTCGACTATGAGGAGCGTCTGGAGCGCATTCAGGACGTCACCTACGAAAAGCCGCTCGAGGATTTGCTCGATGCCGCCTTTGACAAGTACTGCCAGGAAGTGCCTTGGGCAAACGACTACCAGCTCTCTCCCAAGAGTGTCCTGCGCGATATGCTGGAAAGCGCGAGCGATTTTAAGGGTTACATTCAAAAGCTCGGCATCGCCCGCTCCGAGGGCATTTTGCTGCGCTACCTGGCAGAGGCCTACCGTTCCCTCGATCGCACCGTACCGATCGAGAAGCGCGACGAGCGCCTGCGCGACATCATCTCGTGGCTGGGCTTTGTGGTGCGTTCGGTGGACTCGAGCCTGGTGGACGAGTGGGAGAACGCCGGCAACCCCGCTGCACTCGACGCCGCACCGCCGCAGGGCATCGACGAAGTCGTTGCGGACCGCCGCGGCTGCACGCTGCTGGTGCGCAACGCACTCTTCCGCCGCGTGGCCCTTGCCGCCCGCGAGCACGTTCGCGACCTGGGCGAGCTCGACGACGACTGGGGCATGAGCGAGATCCGCTGGCAAAAAGCACTCGACGCTTACCACGAGCAGCACGAAGAAATCCTCACCGACGGAGATGCCCGCAGCGCCGCGATGTTTTCCATTGACGAGTCCGACGAGAAGACCGCGCACGTATGGCACGTGCACCAGATCTTTGCCGACGAGGACGGCGACCACGACTTTGGCATCATGGGCGATGTCGATCTGGACGCCACGCAAGACGGCGGCGAGGTCATCTTCAAAAACTACCGCGTCGGCTTTATCGAGGACCTGCTCGAGGACTAGCCGTACATACTGGAACGGAACAAGCGGGGCCGTTGGCAATATCGCCAGCGGCCCCGCTTTTGCACTATACGCTATGCCTTACTCGGCGTCCTCGACCTCATACGAATCCGCCTCGGCGGGCTCATCGTTTGTCTCTGGCGCAGCCCCGCGCGCCTCGTCAAACGCCGCCTTCATGGTCTTGTTGCCCCACGTGAGCTTGCGAATGGTAAGATCGTCGGCCTTCTTGTTGGCTAGGCGCAGATTGTTCTCGGAGGACAGCAACGCCTCCTTGGTTTTCTGCAGATGGCTAATCGTCTTGTCAATCTCATCGATCGCCGTTTGGAACTTGCGGCTCGCGATCTCGTAGTTGCGACCGAAATCATTCTTGAACTTTTCCATCTTGGCTTCGAAGTTCGTAACGTCGATATTCTGCTGTTTGTACTCCGCCAGCTCCTGCTTATAACGCAACGAACCCATGGCGGCGTTGCGAAGAAGTGTAATCATGGGGATGAAAAATTGCGGGCGAATCACGTACATCTTCTCGTAGCGATAGCTCACGTCGACTATCCCTGCGTTATAGAGCTCGCTTTCGGGCTCGAGCAGTGTGCAGAGCACCGCGTACTCACAGCCTTTCTGGCGACGATCGTGATCGAGTTTCTTAAAGAAGTCCTCGTTTTTGTGCTTGGTCGCGGTCTCGTCGTTCTCGTTTTTCATCTCGAACATAATCGAAATGACCTCGTTGCCGCTCGCGTCGCACTCGCGGAAGATAAAGTCGCCCTTGGTGCCCTCGGACGCATCGTTATCTTTCTCGAAGTACGCGTTGGGAAACGCCGTCATGCGCAGGCGATTGAACTCGGTCTCGCAGTGCTGCTCGAGCGACTCGCCCACCATCTTGGTGGACAGGCGTACCTTCATGTCCTTAAGACGCTCAATCTCTTCATCCTTGTAGCGAATCAGGTCATCGCTCGCGCGCTTGGCCTGCGCAAGCTCGAGCTCGTGTGCCGCCTTGGCTTGCTCCTCGCGAGAATCGCGCACCGCCAGCTCGCTCGTCAGCTTGGCACGTGCCTCATCGCGCTCTCGCTCCGCCGCGGCGACCGCCTTCGATAGCTCCATTTTTGCAGAAAGTTCTTGCTCACGAAGCTGTGCACGAAGGCCCTCGGCCTCGCGCATGGACTGAGTCTTAGCATTCGAGAACTTCTCACGCACTTCTGTCTGGTAATCGGAAAGCTTACGATTCGCTTCGTTTTGCGCAGCCTCGAGCTTACGCTGCGCCTCGGCCGCAGCAGTTGCGAGCGCCATTTCTTGAGCCTTATCTGCGGCGGCAAGCTTTGCCTGTAACTCCGCAATCTGAGCATCGCGCACGGCGAGGTCATTTTGAGTCGCATTGCGTACCGCGGCTTCGGCAAGCTTTGCTTCGTCATCTTTGCGCCCCAACTGCGCACGCAAATTGTCGATCTCGCGCTGAAGCTCGGCGTTCTCCTTTTGAGCGTCGGCACGGGCTTCAACCGCCGCACGCTGGCTTGCGCTCTCGCGCTCTGCGGCAGCGCCCTCGAGCTTGGCGCGCAGCTCGGCGAGCTCAGCATCGCGCTTGGCGACTTCTTGCGCCAGTTTCTGATCCGCAGTGTTCTTCTGTTCGACAAGCTGAGCGTCGCGTTGAGACTCCGCCTCCTGCAGGGCAGACGCCGAACGCGAACGCTCAAGCTCCAGCGCCTGCTCGCCCTCGCGTCGAGCCGCCGCTACGCGCTCATCAAGATCGCGCGAGAACTCGGCATCGCGCACTTGCTTGACGATATCCGCATAGCCGGACGCATCGACCTTAAAAACTTCGCCGCAATGCGGGCACTTGATTTCGTTCATAGCAGCTCCTCGATGGACGCAAATATCAACCGGCTACACTCTACCGCGCCGCGCGGACAAAAAAGGCGCCGCCGCCATAATGGCAACGGCGCCAGAACCACCACAAAGGTGCCTGTCCCCTTTGTGGTGGCTCTGGCGTCCTATAACCCAAAGAAGCTAAGAATCTGATCGCGGCTTACGGGCTTGTAATCGTTGGCATCGAGACCGACATCGTAGCGAAAGATAGGGCGCTCGCGATCGCGGTTGCGTGCGTTGGCGCGGTCACCCCTGCTGTGGATATGCCCATGCAGCATAATGGCGCCACGTGCCTTGCCGTTCCAGCTGAGCATGGGGTAGTGGCTCATAACCAGACGATGGCCCTTGGCATAGCCGGGAGTAATCTCCAGGTAATCGCGCACGTCTTCCCAAATCTGCGGTACGTCGGAATCTTCCCAGTCGCCGTCATGGTTACCGCGGATGAGCGTCACGTTCTGGCATTCGATACGCTCGCGCAGGCGCACCGCCTCCGCCAGGGGCAAACGATAGGTAAAGTCACCCAGAATATAGAGGCGGTCGTCCGCAGCCACGCACTCATTGATGGCATCGATGACCTTGCGGTTCATCTCCTCGACCGAGTCAAACGGCCGGTCCATGTCGTGCAAGATATTCGTATCGCCCAGGTGCAGGTCGGCGGTAAACCACATCATCGTCTATGCCCTCATTTCGCAACGTGTTCAACTCGTGCTAAGTATACAGACGTAGCGATGCGGCGGTTATCCAAAGAGCCCGCCGAACAGTCCGCGGCGGCGCTTGTCTTGCTTTTTCGAAGCGTCACCCTGAGTTTTCTTGTCCTGCCGCATCTTACGGTCCTGTTCCAGCTCATCGTCATCGAGTAGCACATCCCACTCAAACGGATCATCTGCCAGATCAAACAGGTCATCGTCATCAAACATGGCAGCCTCCATTGCCGACTAGCGAGCATCCACCACGTAGAGCCCAACGCGCACCTGATGCCACGGGCTGCGCTCGGGGGCAACCTGTTGCACACGGGCCTCAAATACGTCCTCGTGGCCGTAATACATCATCAAGGACAGTGGGCCGACCTCGTTTCCCGGAACGTAGCCAAGTTTGGTCTTGCCATAGTAGATCGCAACTGCCTCGGGGTCATGGGGATTATCGCGCTCGGCACACAGCGTCAGTTTATCGCCCGCTTTAAGATCGCCTAGGACCAAAGCGCCATCGGCATACTGAAATCCTGCAATGTGAAATGACAGAAGAACACGCGAAGGCTCGTACATAGCAGCTCCTCTAACGGCCGGATAAACCGGTGTGTAACCTTATTGAGAAGTCTACGGTCCCGTGCGGACACAAATACATCCTGTCTGCGTCCTTCAATCGTTTGCCTCAACGCTTGCGCGACAGAACGCTTGCAGATAAGATAGGAACACGGATGGCACCCGTTGCCGCGGGTCTTGCCAACTCCGATACACGTTTTCATCGTGAGAAGTGGCCGTCTTCGCTTACGCGGGGGCGGCTATTTCATTCGGCCGATAAACAGACCGAGTTCGATAGCCGCAATCAACAACGCCAATAACGAAATAACATCGCTTACGTTCATACCAAATCCCTTCTAAAGGGAGTTGGCCCATCCGTGCTCCATAACAGTAGTCTAACGCAAAATGCAGGTAATAGGAACACTTGTTCGTATTACCTGCGCCCTTTTCTAATGCACAAACATGCGCACGAACTTGTGCTTCCAGCTTGCGTAAGGAGCATAGCGGAATGGCACGTCCAGCCAGGTTGCCTTGTTCACGATGCTCTTCTTGTGGCTAAACGTATCGAAGCTCTCGCGGCCATGGTACTGCCCCATACCGCTCGCGCCCATGCCGCCAAAGCCCATATGGCTCGTAGCCAAGTGTATGATGGTGTCGTTGACGCAGCCGCCGCCAAAGGGCACGTAGCGCACAAAGCGTTGCTGGACCTCGCGGTCCTGGCTAAAGATATACAGGGCCAGCGGCGTCGGACGATCCGTAATAAACGCTTCGGCCTCGTCTAGGCTCTCAAACGTCAGCACCGGCAAGATGGGACCGAAGATCTCCTCCTGCATCACGGCGTCAGCGGGGGCCACGCCGTCCAAAATTGTCGGCTCAATCTTGAGCGAAGCCTCGCGCGCGGCACCTCCAAGCACGACCTTATCGGGATCGATCAGCCCGCGCGCACGCGCAAAATGCTTGGCGTTGACGATATGTCCGTAATCCTCATTGTCGAGTGGATGTTCGCCAAACATGCGACGGACCTCCTCCTTGATGAGGCCCAGCAGCTCGTCGTGCACGCGCGTATCGACCAGCAGGTAGTCGGGCGCCACGCAGGTCTGCCCCACGTTGAGCCATTTACCAAAGGCGATGCGCCGTGCCGCGACCTTCAAGTTTGCCGTCGCATCCACGATGCAGGGACTCTTTCCGCCCAGCTCAAGCGTCACGGGCGTAAGGTTTTTACTTGCGCGCTCCATGACGAGCTTGCCAACCGGAACGCTACCGGTAAAGAAGATCTTGTCCCAGCACTCATCAAGTAGCGCTTCGTTTTCGACCCGCCCGCCCTCGACAACCGTCACCAGGCGCGGATCAAACGCCTCTTCACAGATCTGTTTGAGCACCGCGCTCGATGCCGGAGCATAGGCACTCGGCTTGATGACCACAGTATTGCCCGCGGCAAGGGCGCCGGCGAGTGGCTCGAGCGTCAGCAAAAACGGATAGTTCCACGGAGCCATGATGAGCGTGACGCCATAGGGCACGGCCTGCGTTTTGCACACACTCACGGCGTTGGCGAGGTCACACGGACGCAGACGCGGACGACTCCATCGAGCCACGTGGGCGATCTGATGACGAATCTCGGAAAGCGACGTGCCGATCTCGCACATATATGCCTCGTCATGCGACTTTCCCAAATCGGTCTTGAGCGCATGGGCAATATCGGCCTCGTGCGCCCGTACCGTATCGCGTAAACTCACGAGCGTGCGACGTCGAGCATCGACATCAAACGTAGCGTGCGTCTTAAAGTAGGTGCGCTGATCGCCGACGATGCGCGCGATTTCCTCGGTGTTCATGGGCCCTCCTAGTTCTTGTCCTCAAACATACCACCCGCGACGACTTCGTACATACGCTCGAGCTCCAAACGGTCCATCAAAAGCGGAACGGGGTACAGCGGATTGGCCTCGGCATCGGCATATGCTGCCATCTGCGGAATGTCAGAGCGGCGAATGCCCGCCACATATTTGGGAATGTCCAAGGCGGCGTTCATGCGGTCGACCCAATCGATAAAGGCCTCGGCCGCCAGGCTGTCCTGCGCGTTAACCGACGCGATGCCGGCCATGCGGGCGAGATCAGCGAGCTTAGGAGCAGCAGCTTCACCATAAGCGCGAAGCATGTGCGGCAGGATGATAGCATTGGCCAAGCCGTGCGGAATCCCGTAACGCCCGCCCAGGCTGTGTGCGATGGCATGAACGTATCCAACATAGGAGCGCGTAAAGGCAACACCCGCCTTATACGCCGCCGAAAGCATATTGCGACGCGCACGCATGTCATCGCCATGCTCATAGGCCTCGAGCAAATTGTCGTGGATGAGCTGAACCGCCTGTCGCGCCATCTTGCGCGTATAGGGTGTGGTGCTTCGCCCGATAAACGCCTCGACGGCATGCGTCAGGGCGTCCATGCCCGTTTGTCCCGTAATGGAGGCGGGCAGGCCGCGCGTAAACTCGGGGTCGTGCACCGCGAAGCGCGGGATAAGCACAAAGTCGTTAATGGGATACTTGTAGTGTGTCTCGTCATCGGTAATTACTGCCGCAAGCGTGACCTCACTTCCCGTGCCTGCCGTGGTGGGGACGGCGATGAGCAGCGGCAGGCGACGATGAATCCGCAGCAGGCCGCGCATCTTGTTGATGGGCTTGTTTGGCTGCGCAATGCGTGCGCCCACGCCCTTGGCACAGTCCATGGCCGAGCCACCGCCAAAGCCGATAATGGCCTGGCAGGCGCTCTCTCGATACAGGGACGCCGCTTCTTCCACGTTTGAAACCGTGGGGTTTGCACGCGTTTCGGCATAGACCGTAACGCCAATCCCCCTGCATGCGAGCGCCGTCTCGAGCGGTGCCGTGAGCCCCAGACGGGCAATGCCGGGATCCGTCACGATAAGGACCTTCTGGATCGAGCGCTTTTGAAGCACCGCGGGCACATCCTCGGCATGCTCTAAAATGCGCGGCTCGGTATAGGGCAGGATCGGCAATGCAATGCGAAAAACCGTCTGATATGTTCGGCACCAGGCACGACGGGCTAGATGCATAAAGGAAACTCCTTCATTTGTTGATAGGTCAACATTTGCTCGCCCGATTGTACTCAGCGGCGGTCAAAGACGGCCTGCCAATCGTTAATCAATCAACATCTTCATATCTCAAAATTGTTTTATTAAAAATCATTCCTAATAGGCTTCACATTTGGTTGCATTTATGGATAATAGAACTCGTCAAGACGCACGTCCGGAGAGGGCCCTTACGGGACCGGACGAGCGCACAATCGCCATCGATCGAAAGGATCGAATCATGAAGTTTGTTTGCCCCGTTTGCGGTTATGTGGAAGAGTTCGACGGCGACCAGCTGCCCGAGGACTTCAAGTGCCCCCAGTGCGGCGTTCCCGGTTCTCGCTTCCTGAAGCAGGAGGAGGGTCAGCTCGAGTGGGCTGCCGAGCACGTCGTGGGCGTCGCCAAGATGGAGGGCGTCTCCGAGGACATCGTTGCCGACCTGCGCGCCAACTTTGAGGGCGAGTGCTCCGAGGTCGGTATGTACCTGGCCATGGCGCGCGTCGCTCATCGCGAGGGCTATCCCGAGATCGGCCTGTACTGGGAGAAGGCTGCCCACGAGGAGGCCGAGCACGCTGCCAAGTTCGCTGAGCTCCTGGGCGAGGTCGTAACCGACTCCACCAAGAAGAACCTCGAGATGCGCGTTGAGGCCGAGAACGGCGCCACCGCCGGCAAGACCGATCTTGCTAAGCGCGCCAAGGCCGCTGGCCTCGATGCCATCCACGACACCGTGCACGAGATGGCTCGCGACGAGGCTCGCCACGGCAAGGCTTTCGCCGGCCTGCTCAAGCGCTACTTCGGCTAAGCCAGCAACCTGAGACATAACCTCTAGCTCGATGAGGCCCGGACCGCATGGTTCGGGCCTTTTTCGTGCCTCACAAACTTGTTAACTACCTGAAATAGGACCGCCTTCGGCATCGGCTTCTCGTCAAAAACTAAGTGAGTAGACTTTTTGGAACTTGCCGAGCAGACCATCCATATCACTTTATAAAGCCGCAGGTAAATGCCTTGTTGCAAAACGACCTAGTCGCCAAAGTGCCAAAAGTCTACTCACTTAGATTCGCAGCCGTCCACGATCGAGCCATTTTGTGTCTAACGGGCATCTTTCCGTCGATTACTCCCAATTTTGTCCAGTCAACGAATAGTTCAGACCTGAGTAATGTCTCAGCCCTTTGCTCATCTGAGCTTTTATCACGATATTCAGCATCGAGCATCCTGCATACGGCCTTAACGATCGCGCGGAATCTATCCTCATCCGATATCTGTCTGTGTGTCAGGAGAAGCACATCGTAGCCCATGGCCTGAAGGGCCGTCATGCGGTCAGCGTCACGCAAGCCATCCCCTGCGCGTCCGTGCGAGGCCTTTCCCTGACATTCAATGGCCACCTGTCGCCTACCGTCCGGTGAAGAAAGAAGTAGGTCGATATATATACGGGACTTTCCCACAATCGCTCGAGCACTTGTGCCTAGCATCACTTCAACATTAAGCTCTATGTCGCAAAAACCTTCGCCTCCCAGGGATCGCGGCAGTGCAAGTAGCAAATACGCCTCGACCTCAAAAGGCGACGCGGCACCCAATGGAACGAGTTGCGATACCGCCATAAATCTATTGCCGTAACGCATCCCGCAAACATCTGAACAAAAACGGTCAAGGTCTCCGCCCAAAACCAAAGCGTCTCGACGCCATAAATTTGAGGCGGTGCCGTCCTCGGACGGGCAGCGCACCCAACCGAACGTTGTCGAAATCGCGCCCGAATCAATTGCACGCGAAAGCTCCGCCTCAAGTGCCGCCGGCAGAGCGCACACCGCAAACAAGCCACACATCTCCGCCAATACCAAAAGAAGCTGGAGATCCGTCAGGTGCCGCGACATGATGAATGCCGTCAGTAGAGGAGACGTAATCAAAAACCCATGCTCCGTTTCCAGCACGGATTCCCTGGGAAGCTCACCAAGAAACAGCCGCTGCCTAATGCTGGCTGGACAAGTCCGTTTGTTTCTCGTCCGAACCAATGTATACAACGGAAAACCGAGCGCGACCGCAGCCGTCGGGTTGCGGGCGAGATCATATCGCTGCCGGTCTTCTTCCGGTCGTGGAAGCGGCGGACACAAAGCGCGGACTTGAGGAGGCAAACGCCAGTACCTAAAAGCCGATATGTCACAAAGTAAATCCTTCATAGGCACAGGAAAACACGAATTTCAACCCAGTCAGTCACGCATTGGCGCGAACGCACCAAAAATGGCGCCGAACGGACTGCCAAGTTTTCAACAGCACTCCCCAACTGGCCAAAAGCTTGCCGAGAGCTGGACGAAGCCCTGTTGAAAACCCCATTTTTTCTCATGCAGGAGCTTTGCGCGGCAAGTGAGTAGACTTTTTTGAACATCCCGAGCAGGCCGGTCATCCTGCTTTTCAAAACCGCAGGTAAATAGCTTGCTACAAAACTGCCTGGTCGCCAAAGTGCTAAAAGTCTACTCACTTAGGTTGCAGAGTGCCCCCCATTAGCTGCAATTCCAAGGTTGTTAGTACTTTTGGACTCAGATCGTCATACTGAACAAGAATTTGAGTTGTGTTTTCAGGGACAGATGCGCCATCGGCACACCAAAAACAGTCACCGATATCGATAAAAGGGATGCTCGAGCGCGTGAGGGCCCATGCAAAAGTGCTTCCGCCCGTTCCACGCTCCGCAACCACGATACAGTAAAGGCCCGCGTCTGCATGCTCGATCGAGACCTCTCCTGCCGGAAATACCTTCCGCACAAGCGCCATCAGGCCATCACGCGCCTCGCGAGCACGAACGCGCACGCGGTTCACATGTCGCTCGTAATCACCCGATTCCAGCAAACGCGCCAAAGCGACCTGGTCAACAGAGCTCACCGACGAGGCGTAGAAACCAAGGTTGCGCCTAAACCGCTCCATTAACTCATCGGGCAACACCATGTACGCCAAACGCAACGCCGATGAAAGGCTCTTCGAAAACGTGTTGGTGTAGATAACCGACTGGGCGGCATCGATCGACGCGAGCGCGGGAATCGGCTTGCCAGCAAGGCGAAACTCACAATCAAAGTCATCTTCGATGAGATACCGACCTGGTCGCTCGGCGGCCCAGCTCAGAAGCGCATAGCGACGCGCAATGCTCGTCACAAGGCCGGTCGGATACTGATGGGACGGCATCAGGTGAAGGACATCGGTCCCGCTTTTCTGCAGAGTGCTCAAGTCCACGCCCTCATCATCCAACGGGATATGTCGAACTTGGCAGCCCATAGCCTGATAGATACGCGTCAGACGCAAATAGCCCGGATCCTCAACCGCATACACCTTGTCCGCGCCAAGCAACTGAACCAACATGGTATCGAGCAGCTGGGCGCCCGCGCCGATAACAATGTTATTGGGATCGACATTCATGCCCCTTGTCCCACGCAGGTGGTGAGCAATTGCGCGTCGCAGCCGAGCGGTGCCCTGCGCCGGTGCGGGCGAAAAGATTTCGCGCTCATCTTCGGATGCCAGCGTCGCCCGTAGTGCGCTTTGCCAAAGCCGCGCCGCCTCCAAAGCGGAAGGAGAAAGTGCATCGAATAGCTCGACCTGTCCGTTGACATCATGCGCGCTGGGACCCGCAGAGGCGGCATCTCGGTCGATGTTCCCCGTAGCCAAAGGCAAAACCGGTGCATCCGGAAGCTCACAAGCGTAGTAGCCACGACGCGGCTTTGAGCAAATATAGCCCTCGGCAAGTAACTGGCTATATGCATTCTCGATGGTAATGACACTGATTCCCAGATGACTGGCAAAGGCGCGCTTAGACGGCAAATGCTCCCCCGCCGCAATGCGTCCAGCAACGATATCATCTCGAATTTGCTGGTAAACATACTCATAGAGCGATGCTCCGCCGCGTTTTTCCAAATTGTAGTCAAGCATGAGCCTATCACCTGACCTTATTAAGTCATTCAATCTGGTATTAGTCTGACCTTGTCATTATCTCGAAATCTGAGTATTTCGCCATACCCAGCTCCCCGATAGGATGTTCCGTCAAGCAATGCACATGCCAACCAAGGGAGCAACCATGGCAGAACAGACCAGCAAGGCCGATCGCGTCAAACTCAATCGCGAGCTCGCGCAGATGCTCAAGGGCGGCGTCATCATGGACGTCACCACGCCCGAGCAGGCACGCATCGCCGAGGAGGCGGGCGCCTGCGCCGTCATGGCACTCGAGCGCATCCCGGCCGACATCCGTGCCGCAGGCGGCGTCTCGCGCATGAGCGACCCCAAGATGATCAAGGGCATCCAAGAGGCCGTCTCCATCCCCGTCATGGCCAAGTGCCGCATCGGTCACATCGTCGAGGCGCAGGTCCTTCAGGCCATCGATATCGACTACATCGATGAGTCCGAGGTTCTCTCCCCCGCCGACGATGTCTACCACATCGACAAAACCCAGTTTGACGTCCCGTTTGTCTGCGGTGCCCGCGACCTGGGCGAGGCGCTGCGCCGTGTTGCCGAGGGCGCCACGATGATTCGTACCAAGGGCGAGCCGGGCACGGGCGACGTCGTCCAGGCTGTGCGCCACATGCGCAAGATCCAAAAGCAGATCCGCGACGTTGTTGCCCTGCGTGACGACGAGCTCTTTGAGGCTGCCAAGCAGCTGCAGGTTCCGGTCGAGCTGGTGCGCGATGTCCACGCCACGGGCAAGCTTCCCGTCGTGAACTTTGCCGCCGGCGGCGTAGCAACCCCCGCCGACGCCGCGCTGATGATGCAGCTGGGTGCCGAAGGTGTCTTTGTGGGCTCGGGCATCTTTAAGAGCGGCGACCCGGCCAAGCGCGCCGCCGCCATCGTCAAGGCCGTGGCAAACTTCACCGATGCCAAGCTCATCGCCGAGCTTTCGGAGGACCTGGGCGAGGCCATGGTCGGCATCAACGCCGACGAGATTGAAATCATCATGGAGGAGCGCGGACGCTAGTCCAGCAGAAAGGATCGCGCATGAGCGATTACGCAGACCAAACGGTCGCCGTGCTGGCGGTCCAAGGTGCTTTTGCCGAGCACGAGGCGAGGCTATCCGAGCTGGGCGCACGCTGTATTGAGTTGAGGCAGGCGGCTGATTTGCAGCAGAACTTTGACCGTCTAGTACTTCCCGGCGGCGAGTCTACCGTTCAAGGGAAGCTGCTTGATGAGTTGGGCATGCTCGAGGAGCTTCGCGCCCGTATCGTTGAAGGCATGCCCGTCCTGGGCACCTGCGCCGGCCTGATTCTGCTGGCTCACGACCTTGCCGCCCATGACGATAAGGGCACGCCCCGTTTGGCAACCATGGATGTGCTTGTCGAGCGCAATGCCTACGGCAGACAGCTCGGCAGCTTTCGAACCAAGGGACAGGTAGCCGGCATCGACGGTGAAGTGCCGCTGACGTTTATCCGCGCGCCCCGCATCGTCGAGGTCCACGGCGACGCCAAGGCCTTAGCGAAAGTCGACGGCCGTATCGTCGCCGCGCGCCAGGGCAACCAGCTCGGCGTAACCTTCCACCCCGAACTCGACGACGACACCCGCCTCCATGAGCTCTTCCTCCAAATGTAGGCATCGAAATCAACAAACGAAACGAGAGTGGACAATCTCCCACTTTGAGCTTGAATGCAGGCTCAAACCGGGAGATTATCCACTCTCATGCTACGTAGTCGTTGGGGACGTTCTTAAATGACCAGTCAAACAAGAACGTCCCCAACGACTATCTTTTAGCAGGTCTGGATCATGGCAATGTCGATGTTTTGGCACTGACAGACACTATGACCCAATCCGAGGGCACGGAAACGACAGGAGCCCCCGCTCGTGACCGCGGGTCGGGGCTGCGACAATGTTGTTGAAGTGCCAGAGGCGCAGCCGCGCCGCAACGAGGTTGGGAGGCTCCCGTGCCTAGATATTCTACCGCCTTCGGAATGGACGTACACCTCAGGTCCACCACCGTCTGCGCGCTCGACGCGGAGACGGGCGAGGCCGTGACGAGGAGGTTCCGCGGCAACCCCTGGGGCGAGGTCGCGGAGTGGATGTCGGGCTTCCCCGGCCCGTCGCTCGCCGCCTACGAGAGCGGCTACCTCGGCTTCGCCCCGCAGAGGGAGCTCTCCGGGCTCGGCGTCGACTGCGTCGTCGCGGCCGTCTCCAAGGTCCCGAGGTCGGCCGCCGACTCGGCCTCCAAGAACGACAGGAACGACGCCGCCAGGATGGCCAAGGCGATACTCGCCCACGACATCTCCCCCGCATGGGTCCCCTCCCCCGAGGTCGAAGGCATCAGGGACCTCGCCGGCGCCTACGACGGGGCGACCGCGCGCCTGGCGACCGCCAAGCAGCGGCTGCTCGCCTTCCTCGCAAAGCGGGGGTTCGTCTACGGCGGCACCACGCCCGCCGGCAACCCGAGGAAGTACTGGACCTACGACTTCCTGAGGTGGCTCGACAAGGTCAGGCCGGAGGACGATGGCGGGGTTCGGGCGCTCGCCGCCCTGAGGAACGAGGTCGAGGCCGCGGCGGAGGCCCGGGCGGACCTGCTCTCCGAGTACAGGGCCGCCGTGGATGCCAGCCCGATCGCCGCGGAGGTGGCCGCCCTCCAGTCGATCAAGGGCTGCGCCTTCGCGCTGGCCGCGGCCTTCTCGGCCGAGGTCGGCGACTTCACGAGGTTCCGTTCCGGAAGGCAGGTCACGGCCTATTTCGGCCTCGCGCCGAGTCAGAGGTCGAGCGGCGACTCCGTGCGGCTCGGAGGCATCAGCGGTGCGGGCAACGCGCTCGTGAGGAAGCTGGCCGTTGAGGGTTCATGGTGCTACGCCGCGGCACGGCACCAGCCGAAGCTCATGCCAAGGGACACGGGCGTGCCCCTCGAGATAAGGATGCACGGGAGGAAGGGGTCCGAGCGGCTCCTGCGGCGGCGCGAGGAGATGCTCGCCCGCGGCGTGCCCGCGGCGAAGGCCAACGCGGCCACCGCGGCCGAGCTCGTGAGGTGGCTCTGGGCCCTCGGCATGATGTGCCGGGAGGGCGCGGAATAGACATAGCCCCCGTCCCGGCGAGCCGGGCGGCCTTCGGGGATACCCCCTATTTCGCTGTGCGCGCGGAGCCCTCCGCATGCGCCTCGACAGACTTGGGGAACCCCGCCGAAGGAATGGAGTGCGGGCCGACAGAACGGTATCCGCGGATATGAGACTGAGCCGAAGGCGTCGACGACATGCCGGGGGCGGACCGGGACGGGTTCAACGGCAGGCCCCGCCGACCGATTGCAAGCGGTCGGCGGGGCCATTGTGGCTCTTGACAGCGGATTGGGTCATATGAGCGAGCGCCCACCAGAGCGAACAAATTGGCATGAAAAGAGGACGGCATAGACCTTCTGGTCATGCCGTCCTCTTTGAATGACAAGTTGTCGCTCTGGTGGGCGCGCAGCGTCAACTAGTTACGCGGTTTGGTAAAACCGCGTAACCCCTAGAAACGGTTGCCGCGGAAGCCGCCGCCGTTGCGGCCGCCACGGTCGCCGCCGCGACCGCCGCGGTCGTTACCACGGTTGCCGCCGAAGCCACCACGGTTGCCGCCGCGGTCGCCATAGCCACCACGGTTGCCACCAAAGCCGCCGCGACCGCCACGGTCGCCGCCACGGTCACCAAAGCCGCCACGGCCACCGCGATCGCCACCACGGCCACCACGGTCGCCGCCACGGCCACCGCGATCGCCAAAGCCGCCGCGACCGCCACGGTCGCCGCCACGGCCACCGCGATCGTCACGGCCGCCGCGAGGACCGCGGTCCTCGTCCAGGCCCATGGCGACGAGCGGAGCGATAACCTTATCGAGAGCGGCCATCAGCTCGGTGGCCTCCTCGTAAGAAAGCTCGGGCAGGAGCTTCTCCTTCTTGTTGGCAAGCTCGACCAGGCCCTCAGCGGCATCCTCGGCAGCGAAGACAACGATCTTGCGCATATCGCCCTCGGCGTCGTCGATGCGGCCGACCAGATCGGCAGCCTCGGCCTCGGCCATCAGGCCATCGAGCTCACGAAGGCGCATGCCCAGCAGGTCGGACATTTCCTTCTGCTCCATCTTGGGCTTGAGGTCAAGAAGCTTGATGGCGCGCTCGATGTTCGCCATGCGCTCGGCCTTGGCCTCCTCCTCCTTGGAAATAGCAAAGCGACGGCTACGCAGCAGGCGGGCGGCCTTCTGCATCTTGTCCATCAGCTCTTCGTCATCGTAATCAACGGCGGCCTCGACAACCTCGGCCTCCTCCTCGGCGGAAACCTCGTCAGCAGCCTCAACCTCGGCAGCTTCGGTCTCCACGGTCTCGACTGCCTCAACCTCGGCAGCCATGGTCTCGTTCTCGGTCTCGTTCATGATCTCTTCGTTCTCAGACATGAGACTCCTTCTTGGCCCTCTCGGGCATCATCGCCCCATTCGCGGGGCCCGTCGCGCACTCTTTGCGCTTTAAACATTCATGCCTCTCGGCAAAACGTCCATTAGTTTATGGTGTCGCCCGCTAATCTAGCTGCAGAACCTATGTGCACACATTAATGCGACATGTGCGACTCGCGGCGAGCGTACACAACCGATACCACAAATCCGACCACGGCAATTACAGCCGCCACACGCACGGCTGCCGCAAATCCAATCGCCTGGGCAACGTCGGTCGCAGTGCCAACGGCGCCGGCAGTCGCCGCAGAGCTCGAGAGCAGGCCGATAAACAACGACGGGCCAAACGATGCGGCAATCATGTTCCACGTGTTGAGCAATGCCGTTCCGTGAGGATGCTCGGCGACAGGCAGCGTCTCCAAGCCGGCCGTTTGCGAGGGGCTCAGCACCAAACCGACTCCGGCATACACAACAACGGTCAGCGCCACGACGACGCCGATGTTCATGCTTGCCGCCGTCATCGAGATGGCAGTCTGTCCCACGGCAATCAGGGCAAAGCCGACCGGCAGCAGCGGCCATGCGCCGCGGGCGTCCATCACACGTCCGCCCACAATCGAGGTCACGGTGTTGCAGGCAATCGCCGGCAAAATGAGCAAGCCCGCAACAAGTGCGGTCATGCCGTATGCGCCCTCAAAATAGAGCGGCAACAAAACGCTCATCGAAAACGTCGTCATCATCGACACCACCACAAGCAGACACGCAGGCCAAAAACGAACGCTCGCCATGGGACGCACGTTAAGCACCGGATGCTCGAGCTTGAGCTGGCGGGCCGCAAACAGGCCGAGCAGCACAACAGCGGCGAAGAGCGTCACGATGCCGGCAATCAGATTGGTCGAGAACTCGCCTGCGGAATACACAAATGCCGTAATGCCGGCGGCGAGTAAAACAACCGACAGAATATCAAGCGTGGTGTTCGAGCGCTCCCCGACATTCTGAACATGCTTTACGCCCGCCGCAGCGACCACAATGCCGCCGACCAGCGGCACTACGAACACCGCCCTCCAGCCAAACAACGTGCACATAAGACCGCTGATCACGGGTCCAAACGCCGGTCCCAGCGTGATGCAGGCACCACCCAGGCTCAGATACAGGCCGAGCTTCTCGCGCGGAGCGCAAGACAGCACCACGTTCATCATGAGCGGGAACAAGATACCCGATCCCGCAGCCTGCAAAATACGGCTTGGCAGCAAAACGCTAAACGACGGAGCGACTAGGCACAGAACTTCGCCGGCGACCATACATCCGCATGCGAAAAACAGCAGCTTGCGCGTCGAGAAACGGCCGGACAGAAAGGCCATGATGGCCGTAAAGATCGACGTAACGATCATGTAGCCCGAAACGAGCCACTGCGCCGTGGTGGCACTCACCGAAAAGGCCGCCATAATGTCGTGCAACGCCACGTTAATGATGTTCTCGTTAAACGCGGCAACAAAGGCCGCAATATACATTACGACGAGAATCGCCGAGGCTGTCGACGGTGATTGAGTTCGCTTTTGGGATTTGGTCCCCATGAAATTCCTTCCTCTTAGAACGACAATCGCATCGCCCCAGAGGAACGGTCCAGGGCGAAAATGAGCCCTAGACTTACGCCAGACGCCGTACACGACAAATCTGACAACATGGTCCAACGTCGAAAGATTGTAACGCGGACGCGCAGCTTTCCTTCCGCGCTATTATTAAAAGTCCACGAAAGCATAAGACATGAGGAGCCCGCCATGATTAAGCCCATCATGAAATCCGAGTTCTTTTTGCGCCTGCCTTCCGAAGACGCGGGACCCGACGACGCCGTGATCGGGCAAGACCTCCTGGATACGCTCCACGAGCATGAGCACGAGTGCGTGGGCCTCGCCGCCAACATGATCGGCGTGCGCAAACGCATCATCTGCGTAAAAGACGGCGGCAAGTCGCTGCTCATGTACAACCCGCAAATTCTTGAGCAGGTCAATGCCTATCAGACGAGCGAAGGATGCCTCTCGCTGATCGGCGAGCGTCCCTGTACCCGCTATCGCCGCATTAAGGTTGAGTATTTGGACGAGAACTTCGTCCACCGCATCAAAAACTTCTCGGGCTACACCGCCGAGATCATCCAACACGAAATCGACCACTGCAACGGCGTCGTGATCTAGTTCCGCGAACCAAGGAAAATAATCTGTTTTCCTCCGTCCCTAATGGACCATGGTAACGCCGCAGGCTGAGCACACGACAGCGAGCGAGCCGCATTTATATAAGTTCCGCCGTTCTACCGAACGGCGGACCACTTGACGCTGCGCGAGCCGCATTCACGCCAATCTGACGTTCAATTTCGAGGGCGCGACCAGAAGGTCAGCGCCCTCTCATTTCACGTCACCTTGGCGTGAATGCGGCTCGCTCGCTGTCGTGTGTCTATCCTGCGACGCCTCGATTCTTGCGTCGGCAGATACCTAATCCCCTACGCCTGGCGGTAGTGATCAAAGAAGTCGGCGAGGTCTTCGAGGGACTCTTTGAGCACTTCCATGCGCGGCAGGTACACGATGCGGAAGTGGTCGGGCTCGGCCCAGTTAAAGCCGCCGCCGCGCGTGATCAGGATCTTCTTCTCATGCAGCAGGTCGAGGGCAAACTGCTCGTCATCGGTGATGTTGAACTTCTTAACATCCATCTTGGGGAAGATGTAGAACGCCGCGCGCGGCTTGACCACCGAGATGCCGTCGATCTTGTTGAGCGCCTCATACACAAAGTTGCGCTGCTCGTAGACACGGCCGCCGGGACGGATGTAGTCGTTAACCGACTGATGGCCGCCGAGCGCCGTCTGGACGATCGACTGAGCCGGCACGTTGGAGCACAGGCGCATGTTGGAGAGCATGTTGATACCCATGATGAAATCGCTCATGCAGCGCTGGTTGCCCGAAAGCACCATCCAGCCAATACGATAGCCCGCGATCATGTGCGACTTGGAAAGGCCGCTAAAGGTGACACAGGGCAGATCGGGAGCGAGCGAGGCAATGGAGACGTGCTCGTAGCCGTCCATGCACAGACGGTCGTAGATCTCATCGGCAAAGATCATGAGCTGGTGCCTGCGCGCAACCTCGACGATGCCCTCGAGCACCTCGCGCGGATAGACAGAGCCCGTGGGGTTGTTGGGGTTGATGATGACGAGGGCCTTGGTCGCGCTCGTGATCTTGGACTCCATATCCTCCAGGTCGGGATACCAATCCGCCTGTTCATCGCACAGATAGTGCACGGGATGACCGCCGGCAAGGGTTGCGCACGCCGTCCACAGCGGATAGTCGGGGCTGGGGATCAGAATCTCGTCGCCATTGTCGAGCAGCGCGTTCATCGAAAGCTGAATAAGTTCGGACACGCCGTTGCCCGTGTAGATGTGCTCCATCTGAACATTGGGCAGGCCCTTGATCTGCGAGTACTGCATAATCGCCTTGCGCGCAGAGAACAGGCCGCGCGAGTTGGAATAGCCTTCGCAGTCGGGCAGCTGCTGGCGCATGTCCTTGATGACCTCGTCGGGCGTGCGGAAACCGAAGGGCGCCGGATTGCCGATATTGAGCTTGAGGATGCGCTCGCCCTCGTCCTCCATACGGGCAGCCTCGTCGACGACGGGACCGCGCACGTCATACAGGACGTTATCGAGCTTGGTGGATTTAGAAAAAGTACGCATGGTGGCGCTCCTTGGAATTTGAGCTGAGGGACTAGGTTCGGATTTGGCAACTATACGGGACGGAGGGGTCTCGCCTTGATCGGCGTCACCGGCAAGCAGCCAGGTAACATCGACCTCCAAAATGCGGGCGAGCAGCTCGGCCACATCGCGCCGCGGGATCGTCTTGCCGCTCACATATTGGCTCATCTGACTCTTGCCGAGTTTTTTGCCGAGCATCTCCGATGCGCGGATCACGTCCGACTGGCGAACGTCGCGATCGGACATAGTCTGTCGCAGGCGATCGCTAAACGTCTCTTGGGCCACTAGAACCTCCTTGCTGGCAAAGTTCAATTTATAGAACACGAATTGAACCAAGGTTCAATTTAGGCAGCAGTATAACGCGGCACCTCATTCGAAAGTTCAATTTCATAAGAAAATGCACCGGACTCTGAGATTTGCCCAAAGCGGACAATGACGCGCACACGTTTAGAGGTATTCGAGGAAACGGGCGGTAGCAAGCGAAACATCGGCCGTGCGATATATCGCGTTGATCTGCCGATGAGGACGTCCCTCGAGCGGGCGCACGGCGACATCGAACTGACAGCGCCGCAAGATGAGCGCCGGAAGAATGCTCACGCCCAGGCCGTCCTCGACCATAGCCATAATCGCATAGTCATCCCAGGTCGACAGCTTAGAACGCACCGCCAGGCCCGCGCGGCGAAACAGCGGCGTAATCTCGTCGTCGCCACCGCGTTCCAGCAGAATAAACTGCTCGTTTGCCAAATCGGCAAGGGAAACGACCTCCGCGGTGGCAAGCGAGGAGTCCGCTGGCACCACGGCCATCAGCTCGTCTTGCACCAACGGCCGCGACGCCATGCCGGCGCCGCGTGGCTCGCGCGGAATAAAGCCCAGGTCGCAGCGGCCTTCCGCCACCCATTGCTCAATCTCGGAGTAATCACCCATCAACAGCTCGTAATCGACATCCGGATGATCGGCGCGAAAGCGCGCAATCACCGGCGGCAGCACGTGGGTCGCCACACTCGAAAACGTACCGATGCAGATTTTGCCGCGCATGAGTCCACGCATCTCGTCCACGCGTCGCTGTAGGCGGCCAAACTCTTCGCATAACGCCTCGACTGCCGGCATGACCTGCCGCCCGTCGGCAGAAAGCACCACGCCCTCGCGGCTGCGATCAAGCACCTTAAAACCCCAGTCTGCCTCAAGGTCGCCCACCATGCGGCTCACGCCCGACTGCGAATAGCTCAACCGCTCTGCAGCACGCGTAAAGCTGCCGGCGCGCACCGTCTCGAGCAGCACTTGCATCTTTTGGATATTGGTCTCCACGGCACGTTTCCACCTTTGCATGAGTTTTTGTCATGTTTTCCATGCATTATATTCGCTTTTCTTCTAAAGCCAGTTCACCCATAGTGAACATGCTCGGATATAGAGGGGATGTCAGCGCATGAACAACGGACTGTTTACGTACTTAGCAGCATTGCTATTGTTTGGCTCCAACGGCATCATCGCCGCTGCTATCGCGCTGCCGAGCTCCGATATCGTGCTCCTGCGCACGTTTTTGGGCGCACTTTCGCTTGTCACCGTCCTCGCCATCACCCAACGCCATAAGTTGCAGGCGCCATCTCGCCCCCGCGAAGCCGCAGCCCTCCTCCTTTCGGGAGCCGCGCTGGGCGCTAGCTGGATTTTTCTGTTCCGCGCCTACCAGACGATCGGCGTCGGCATATCCTCGCTGCTGTACTACTGCGGCCCTATCATTGTCATGGCGCTCTCCCCGCTCATCTTTGGCGAAAAGATGACCGGTGGCAAAATCGCCGGGTTTATCGCCGTCGCCTGCGGCGCTTTTCTCATTGCAGCGCAAGGTTTAGGCGGCAATATGCCCATTGCGGGTATCGCCTGCGGAATCGCCTCGGCATTTTGCTATGCGCTGATGGTCATCGCTAGCAAGGGCGCGCCACACATCGAGGGCCTCGAGAACTCCGCGCTCCAGGTGAGCGCCGCCTTTGTGACCGCGCTGGTCCTCACGCTCATCACGCAGGGCGCCCCCTCGTTCCTGTCCGCCGGCGTCGCCGCCAATATTGATTGGCGCGCCGTCGTCATGCTCGGCGTCGTCAACACCGGCATCGGTTGCCTGCTCTACTTTAGTGCCGTTGCCAAGCTGCCCGTCCAGACCGTTGCGGTCGTCGGCTACCTTGAGCCGCTTTCGGCCGTCGTGTTCTCGGCCGTCCTTTTGGGCGAAGCCATAACACCGGTCCGCCTGATGGGCGCTGCACTTATCATCGGCGGCGCGATCTTTTGCGAACTCGCCGGCAAACGCGCAGGTGCCAAGACCGGCATCGCTCAGGCAGCACGCGCCTAACAGCCCCTGCTTTGAAATGCCGCCTGCGTACATGAATAATCCCTAGCTGGGGATTATTGTCTAAAACACCCCGATGTGCCAAACTGCTCTTATATGTATAAAGATGGCATAAAGGTCTGCTGCCCTTTGCAGAGGCCAGATGTCCAAGGGAGTCCACGTGGCACACAACAAACTGGAGGCAAGCCCCCAAGACCAGCGTGGTCAAGGCGGGCATGGAGCCATTCCCCTCTCCGCTGGCATGCTGCTCGTTACGCTCGGCGTCGTCTATGGTGACATCGGCACGAGCCCCATGTACACCATGAAATCGATCGTCGCCAACAACGGCGGCATCGGCACCGTCAGCGAGGACATGATCTTGGGCGCGCTCTCGCTCGTCATCTGGACCATGACGCTCGTGACCACGGTCAAGTACGTGGTAATCGCCATGAAGGCCGATAACCACAACGAAGGCGGCATCTTCGCCCTGTTCAGCCTCGTACGCAAGGTGGCACCATGGCTGATTCTGCCCGCTATGATCGGCGGTGCGGCACTGCTTGCCGACGGCATCCTCACCCCCGCCGTCACGGTTACCACGGCCATCGAGGGTCTGCGCACCATCGAATGGGGCCATGCGCTGCTGGGCGACGGCCAGACCAACGTCATCATCATTACCATCATCATTATCTGCGGTCTGTTTGCCATGCAGCGCGCCGGCACCTCGTCAATCGGCAAGCTCTTCGGTCCGCTCATGACGCTATGGTTCCTGTTCCTGGCGGGCGCCGGCTTGTTAAACATGCTCGGCAACCTGTCCATCTTGCGCGCACTCAACCCCATCCGCGGCATCATGTTCCTGTTCTCGCCCATCAACCACTCGGGCATCATGGTGCTCGGCTTTGTCTTTCTGTCGACGACCGGCGCCGAGGCGCTCTACTCGGACATGGGTCACGTGGGCAAGGCTAACATTTACGCATCCTGGCCATTTGTTAAGGCGGCCCTCATCCTTAACTATCTAGGTCAGGGCGCTTGGCTGCTCGCCAACAACTCCAATCCCCAGATGCTCGCGATGGACATCGTCAACCCGTTCTACATGATGCTTCCCGAGCCCCTGCGCCCCTTTGCCATCGTGCTTTCAGCCGTAGCGGCCATCATCGCCTCGCAGGCGCTCATCACCGGCTCGTTCTCGCTGGTATCCGAGGCCACGCGTCTCAACCTTATGCCGCATCTGCGCATCCACTACCCCAGCGACACCAAGGGCCAGCTCTATATTCCGCTCGTCAACAACATCATGTGGGTCGGCTGCATCTTCATCGTGCTGCTATTCCAGAACTCTGAGCGCATGGAAAGCGCCTATGGCCTCGCCATCACCGTGACCATGCTCATGACCACCACACTGCTGACGAGCTATATCGCCGGCATTCTCAAGCACAGACTGGGCGCCTGCGTCTTCGCCCTGCTTTTTGGCGCCATCGAGCTCTGCTTCTTTGCCTCGTGCCTCACTATGTTCTTTGACGGCGGCTATGTGATGATCTTCCTGGCCGCACTGCTGTTTGGCCTTATGTACGTGTGGCGCCGCGGCACCGCCATCGAGCGCACGCAGACGATTCTACTGCCCGTCTCCAAGTACATCGACCAGCTCAATCGCCTGCGCAATGACGAGACCTATCCCGTGCTCGCTGACAATCTGGTATTTCTCACCAACAGCCCCGACCCGCTCACGCTCGATCGCGACGTGCTCTATTCCATCCTGGACAAGCACCCCAAGCGCGCCAAGGCATATTGGTTCATCAACGTGCATGTTACCGACGAGCCCTATACGCACGAGTATTCCGTTGAGACCTTTGGCACAGACTTCCTGTTCCGCGTGCGCTTGGACCTGGGCTTTAAGGTCAATCAGCGCATCAACGCCTACCTGCGCCAGATCGTTGGCGACCTGATGGCATCGGGTGAGTTGCCGCCGCAGCATCACACCTACTCCATCTACGAGACACGCGGCAACGTGGGCGACTTCCGTTTTTGCATGCTGCGCAAGATGCTTGCCCCCGAAACGGACATCAACCGCAACGACCATCGCGTCATGGCCATCAAGTACGCCGTCCGCCGCGCCTGCGGAAGCCCGGCACGTTGGTACGGTCTCGAGAACTCGGCCATCATCATCGAGTACGTGCCGCTGTTTGCCCGCATGCGTCCGGCAGTCAAACTCGTTCGCACCCAGGTGCCACTTGAAGTTCAAATCGAGGAAGCCGAGGAAATGGAAGTCGACATCTTCTCGGACGACTTGGTCAACGGCAACGAAGCCGGTAGGAATATGAACGTCGATCCCACCGAGCTGCTCGAGAGCGTCGCCGATACGCCCGAACAGCAACTGCTCGACGGCCTCGAGAGCGAACAACTCAACGACGCCAACTTCTAGCGACGTCATAAATCAACGACAGCGGCCCTGCACCTCACGAGAGACGCAGGGCCGCTTTGCATTGCAGTAAAGCTAACGGCTACGAACGACGCGGCTCGGGAACCACGAGTCTATCGGGGCTTGCGCCCTCGGCATCCATCAGGCTCACGTAGCGAATCGACGGATCCCCATACATCGCGTAGTAATAATTGCCCGTGCGCGCGCTAAAGCATCCGGTGTAGATAGTCTTCTCGAACTTGCCATCGCCCATCCTGGACGCCCCCTCGATCATCACCACGCCCTCGAGCGAGCGGAACATGCGGACGACGTTTTCGGTCTCGCTCTCCTTTTGCGGGTAATTGGCATTGAGATACGCCGCCTTTACAAAACGGCTCGGCGAATAGCAGTCACCCGGAATACCGCGCATGCCGGCACCGGCTCCATAGGGCTTAAGCTCGGCGCCACGCCACTTCGCCGTCTGCGGAAAATCGCTTGTGGCGGTGATATAGGTGCGGAGGTTTTCCATGTGCCACGGGAAGGTCGGCTGGTTGGCAAGGGTGTCGACCGGGTCGTCGTATACATGCAGGCCGTCAGCCATCATCTCGACCACGATGCTGCGCTGGCTGTCGCCGATAATCCAATGGAGCAGCGACACGCCCAGCCCCTCTCCGGCAGATTTGGCAACAATCACCGTGTCGCGCAGCGCGGCCTCGACCTCATCGACCGTCGAGAACGTCGCTGCCACCCACAGGGGAAACTCATAGGCCGCGATATTGGTCTTTCCATCAACCGGCCCCTCGGCATACTCGGCATAACCCGGGAAATTGAGGCCCGCCACGGCGAGGCCCGCATCGTTGCCGCAATCGAAGAACATAGGGTAGTTCTTGTAATCGATGCACATACCGATCACCGCGTGTGCCGCTGTCGCGTCGTCGATAAACGAATACGGAATCTGAAACCCGCGCGGCATCACGCGAACCTGTTGGCCGTAGTCAAAGCTCCAGTCGAGGTTGCGGCCTAGATACATGTGGCCAGAATTATCGGTAAATCGAATACTCGTGCACATAGCGCCTCCTAGCTTTACGTTCTTGCTAATTTCATTGTCTCCAAACAAAAAGGCGCTAAACACAAAAGCCCGGACATGACAACAATGTCACGCCCGGACTATTCAAGCTGGATAAACTCAACCAAGTTAACCCCGCAGGTCGTCTAAGGGGTCAAAGTGCCGCAGATTGCCACGAAAGAGGAGCGAAGCGTACTTAAGGTACGCGAGCGACGATTGAGCGGCAAGGTGCGATGCTTTGGTCCCCTTAGACCAACTTTCCTAGACAGTGGTCAATCATATGCTGGATCATCTGTGCCTCGAAGCCCACAAAGTCCTGCTTGCGCTCGCGCATCTTGCCGTCGACGATCACGTCATAAGCGACCTTGCACTTGATATAGCGCGTGGACTTGGTGATCTCCTCGTGCGTCAGGCAGCTCTCCTCCATCTTGCTGGCGCCCAGGCCAAACACCAGACGGGGGTTGTAGAGCACGTGGGGCTCGCCGGCATCGTCCAGGTAGACGCAAACCTTCTTGGTGACGCCAATCTGGTTAGCGGCAAGGCAGCCGGCATCGTCGAGCGACTTGATGGTATCGATCAGATCCTGAGCAACCGACTCGTCCTCGACGGTCGCAACCTCGCAACGCTGGGACAGGATAGCCTCGTCGTGGCAAAGCTCTTTAATCATACGTTCCTCCATAGGGGTCGTTGTAACCGCTTAAGTATACGGTACCCACACATTTTCATACGGAAAATACCGCCCGTCCGTTACAAAGCGCCGAACATCAACATGCGAGGAACAACAGCGTCGTAAAGGGGCTATAGTAGTTGAGTTCGTGTCAATCGGCCTAAACTCGGGGCCGAACAAGGAAAGGGTATGCATGGACGAACTTTTTCACGTCAGTGAGCGCAAGTCCACAATCGGGACCGAACTCCGCGCTGGACTGACAACATTCCTGGCGATGGCCTACATCATCGCCGTCAACCCCGCGGTGCTCTCGGGCGCTGGCATCGATGCGGGAGCGCTCGCCTGCGCCACCTGCCTGGGCGCCGGCATCATGACCATCTGCATGGGCATCTTCGCCAACCGCCCGCTCGCCTGCGCGTCGGGCTTAGGCGTCAACGCGATGATCGCCGGAATCACCACCACCGTCTGCGGCGGTGACTGGCACGTGGCCATGAGCGTCATCTTCCTCGAGGGCGTCGTCATCTTGCTGCTCGTGCTTTGTGGCCTGCGCGAGGCCATCATGGACGCCATCCCGGTTGTCCTGCGTCACGCCATCTCGGTGGGTCTTGGCCTGTTTATCGCCATGATCGGCCTGTGCGACGCTGGCATCATCACCGCTGGCGCCGGTACGCTCGTCGGCCTGGGCGACATCGCCTCCCCCACCTTTATCGTCGGCATCATCTCCATCGTCGTGACGGTTGCCCTGGCTTCCCGCAACGTGCCGGGCTCGTTGCTCATCGGCATCATCGTCGCCGTTATCGCCGGTATCCCCCTAGGTGTGACCCAGGCTCCGACCGGTATCATCGCCCCGCTCGACTTCTCGAGCATCGGTGGCCCCATCGCCGACGCCGGCGGCGTGCCCGCCATCGTCAAGGTCCTTACCGACCCCGCGCTCCTCGTCATCTCGTTCTCGCTGCTCATGAGTGACTTCTTCGACACCATGGGCACCGCGATGGCCGTGGCCAAGCAGGGCGAGTTCCTCACCGACGACGGCAACGTCGAGAATATCAAGGAAATCCTGATCGTCGACTCCGCCGCCGCCGCTGTGGGCGGTTTCATGGGCGTCTCCTCCATCACCACCTTCGTCGAGTCCACTTCCGGCGCCGCCGACGGTGGCCGCACGGGCCTCACCTCCGTCACCACCGGCGTGCTGTTCATTCTCGCCGCGTTCTTCTCCCCCATCGTCACCATCGTTTCCAGCGCCGCCACCTGCGGTGCTCTGGTCTACGTCGGCTACCTCATGATGAGCGAGGCCTCCGAGATCGACTGGTCCGACGTGTCTCAGGGTTTCCCGGCGTTCATGATTGTCGCCGGCGTGCCCTTCACCTACTCCATCTCTGCCGGCATTGGCCTGGGCTTTATCGCCTACGTGATCGTCGCGCTCTTTAAGGGCGAGGCCTCCAAGATCAAGCCGCTCATGTGGATCGCAGCCCTCGCCTTCCTCGTCTACTTCTTTGTAGCGTAGGCGCAAGGTTCGCAATATCAAACAGCAAAGCGCGGAGTCGCATCGAGCGGCTCCGCGCTTTTCTTTTAAGCCCAGGCAACGCACGGACGCGCGATGTATTGCTTCCCAAGTTTTGGACATTTTGCCCTCCAAACGGCACTACCGCCGGCTACATCCTGCAGATATGCTGGGCGTAATCGCATAGGCCCTATGAGGATGGGAGTAACCATGGCCGCCTTGTTCACGACCCCCAAGCGCAATGACAAAACCTCTGGAGCCCATTTTGTCGAGCCCGACGTGCGCCGTCGCACGTTGCTCGCACACGGCAGCTGGCGCCGCGTGACACGCCGCATCGTCGCGGGCGCCGTGTGCGCACTCACGGTGAGCTCGCTGCTCATGCCGAGCGTCTCGCTCGCAGCGGAATGGGTCAAGGTCGGCGGCGCCCAGTACAACGCCGGCACCGCAGCGGGCGACGCCGCCGGCACTTGGAGCTGGGACGGCGCCGACGACATGAAGCTCAACAACTATAACGGCGGCAAGATCAGGGCCGACGGCAAGCTCAACATAAGCTACTCAGGGAGCAACACCGTTACCAATGACAGCGGCTGGGGCATCTTGGTTGAGGATGGCAATGCCGAGAACGCCGAGCTCAACATCCAAGGCGACGCATCCAGCACGCTCAACGTGACATCTAATTACGACGCCATCTCCTCCAATAGAGACATTAACATCGACGGAGCTGGCACCGTCAACGCCACGAGTACCGAGGCTGACGCCATCGGCGCCGTGGGCGATCTCACCATCAAGGGCTCGGGCAACGTCAACGCCACGGGCAAATCGGATGGCATCAGGGCGGACGGCAACATCACGATTGACAACAGCGGAGCCGTCACCGCCAAGGCTACCGAGGATCAGGGAATCGTTGCCGGGAGAAACCTCACCATCAAGGGCGGCGGCACGGTAGAGGCAAGCCCTATCAAGGACGTGGCGATTTGGGCTGGCGGCAACATCGATATCTCGGGCGGCAGCCAGGTCGAGGCGAGCTCCAAGGAAACTCTTGCCGTCGACGCTGAGGGCAGTCTCACGGTCACGAACGCCTCCCTTAATGCAAGCGGTGTTGAATATGGTGTCTATGCCTACAAGGGCGTTACGCTCGATCACGCGACCGTGACGGTCCGTACAAGCGCGAGCGGCGGCCAGGCCATCGCCCTCATCACTGACGGGGACGACATCGTCATCAAGAATGGTTCCATCGTGGACGCGTTCGCGGAAGGCAAATTCTCGGTTGCAATCTCTACCAGAAACCACCAGCCAAACGTCGCTGGCGGCCACATCTACATCAGCGACTCCGTTGTTAAGGCTATAGCCCGCTATGTCGAGACCGGTGGCGATGCCCCCGATCACTACAGCAACGACCAAAGCGGCCAGGTCATCCCTGAGCCTAGGGGTCTGAACATCGGTATCTTCGCCCAGACCTACGAGGGCATCACGCCCGCGAGTATCTCGATCGTCCGCAGCAGGGTCACGGCCGAGGGAGACACGGCGGCAATCTTCGCTCTTGCCATAAGCGAGGATGGCAAGGCGATCGGCACCATCAAGATCGAAGACGCTCCCATCCAGACGCCCGCAGGCGGCAAGATCATTAACTATTACAACGAGGAAGAGTACGGCCCCAGCATCTCCTACGAGGCAGGTCAAACCATCGGCACGGGCGACACCACAATCAACTCCCCCTACGACGCCGCTGTCGCCAAGAGCACGGTCATCGTGCCTCCCGAGGAGACCAAACCCGAGGAGAAGCACGGCGAGACCAAGCCCGAGGGTTCCAAGTCCGAGGGCACGAAGACAACCAAGACCGTTGCAGTTGCAGCCACGGGAGCCAAGACCGTCGGCAAGCTCGCGGCAACCGGCGACGCCTCGAACGCAGTCATCGTGGCAGCCGCCCTTGCAGGAACAGCCGCCATCGCCGCGGGCGCCGTGGTGAGCCGCAAGCGCTCGTAAACACTTTTTCGCACGGGACGGGTGAATCGCGGCCCTTGCCTTCCTCGTCTACTTCTTCGTAGCGTAAGGGCAAGGCTGCAAAAGCTGAACAATAAAGCGCGGAGTCGCCATGCGGCCCCGCGCTTTTCTTTTAGCGCCGGTCCCTGCGCCGGCGTGCGGCCTATTTCTCCCCCATTTTGGCCATTTTGCCCTCCAAACGGCACTACCGCCGGCAACATCCAGCAGATACGCTGAATCTAGTCGTATAGGCCCTATGAGAACGGGAGCAACCATGGCAGCCTTGTTCACGACCCCCAAACGCAATGACACTACCGCCGGAGCCCATGTTGCCGAACCCGACGTTCGCCGTCGCATAGGACTCGCGCACGGCAGCTGGCGCCGCGTGACGCGCCGCATCGTCTCGGGCGCCGTGTGCGCGCTCACGGTGAGCTCGCTGCTCATGCCGAGCGTCTCGCTCGCAGCGGAATGGGTCAAGGTCGGCGGCAACAAGTACAACACCGCGGCGAGCGACGAGGCCGGTACCTGGTCGTGGGACGGCGCCGACGACTTGAAGCTCAACAACTATAACGGCGGCGAGATCCAGGCCGCAGGCAAGCTCAACGTGAATTACTCGGGAACCAACATCGTCACTGCCGAATGGATCGAAAGCATCAAAGTTTCTCATGGCACTAACGAGAATGCCGAGCTCAATATCCAAGGCGACGAGGGCGGCACGCTCAGCGTGACATCTACTGAGGACGCTATCCTCTCCACGGGTAATATCAACATCGACGGAGCCGGATCCGTCAACGCCACAAGCACTGGGTTTGATGCCATCAATGCCGGAGGTGATCTCGCTATCAAAGGTTCGGGCAACGTCAACGCCACGGGTGCATCGGATGGCATCAGGGCAAACGGCAATATCACGATTGACGACAGCGGAGCCGTCACCGCCAGGGCTACCAAGGACAAGGGTATTGGAGCCGACAAGAACCTCACCATCAAGGGTGGCGGGACGGTCAAGGCAAGCTCCGAGAAAGATGCTGCCGTCGAGGCCAAGGGCAGCCTCGCAGCCACAAACGCCTCCCTCAACGTAAACGGTGTTGAATATGGCGTCTATGCCCACAAGGGCATCACCCTCGATCATGCAAACGTGACGGTCCGTGCAAGTAAAGGCAGATACGGTGGCGCCAACGCCCTCTTCACCTACCAGGACGACATCGTCGTCAAGAACGGCTCCACCGTGGACGCGTTTGCGGAAGGCGAGGTTTCGGCTGCATTCTCCACCAGAAACGATCGACCCAACGAGAAGGGCGGCCACATCTACATCAGCGACTCCGTTGTCAAGGCCATAGCCCGCTATGTCGAGAACGGCGACGGCCCCATCCCCTACAGCGAAAACCAAGATGGCGAGACGAGGCGCGAACCCCAAGGCGAGAACATCGGCATCATCGCCCAGACCAGCGAGGGCGTCACACCCGCAGTCATCTCGATCATCCGCAGCAAGGTAACGGCCGAAGGAGATACAGCGGCAATCTTTGCCCGTGCCATGAGCGCTGACGGCAAGACAATCGGCACCATCAAGATTGAGAACGCCGCCATCCAGACGCCCGAAGGCGGCAAAGTCATTGACTATCGCAAGCTCCGTGACGGCATCTACGAGGCAGGCCAAGCCATCGGCACGGGCGACGCCACGGTCGACTCCCTCTATATCAAAGCAGTCGCCAAAAGTACGACCATCGCACCTCCCGAGGTAGCCAAGCCGGAAGACCCCAAGCCCGACGAGACCAAGCCCGCAGAAAGCAAGCCCGTGGAGTCCAAGCAGAACCCCAAGCCTGAGGGCTCAAAGCCGACCAAGGCCGTTGCGGCTTCAACCACGAAAGCCAAGACTACCGGCGTGCTCGCGGCAACCGGCGACACCTCGGGTGCGGCCATCGTGGCAACCGTCCTTGCGGGAACAGCCGCTATCGCCGCAGGCACCATGGCGAGCCGTAAGCGTTCTTAGACGCCTCTGCGCACATGGCAGCTCCCGCGAAGGCCCCGAGCCCCAGCACCGTTTAACAACGCCACCGCCGAGCTCCCCTCCGGCGGTGGCGTTTTCCATATGCGTCCGCAGGGGATGCACGAGATTGTCTTTGGTCTAGCCCAACCGGCATACGCTGGCGTGCGACAATTGGGGCTGCCGATATCACAACACTGAGAGAAGCCCGTCATGGAAGCGCATCAAAAGCAGATAACCGTTTATTCGAATCATACGGAAAGCGCGCCTGTCATCTACCTTCCTGTGGTCGTGGGCGACGGTAGCGAGGTTTATAAGTGTTGCCGAGAGCTCGACTGTCCGCCATTCGCCCTCGTCACCATTGGCGGGCTCGATTGGAATCGCGAGCTGAGCCCCTGGGCATGCGACGGGACCGTACGCGATGCCGAGCCTTTCGGCGGCCAAGCTGCCGGTTTTCTTGATGAGCTGCTGGATCAGATAATCCCCCAGGTCGAGTCGTCGCTTCCTCAGCCGCCCACCTGGCGCGGCATTGCCGGCTACTCGCTGGCAGGCCTCTTTTCGCTTTGGGCTCTCTGGCAAACCGATGTCTTTGGCCGCGCGGCGAGCGCATCGGGGTCGCTGTGGTTTCCCGAATTTGTCGACCGTGCCAGCACGGCCCCTTTTGCCAGCAGCCCGCAAGCCGTCTACCTGTCACTCGGCAAAAAGGAAACCAAGACGCCCAACCGCATGATGCGGCACGTACTCGACGACACGCGCGCAATGGAAGAGCTACTCATCGAGCGCGGCATCCCAACAACGATGGAACTCAACCCCGGCAATCACTTTACCCAAACCGACTTGCGCATGGCCCGCGGCATCCACTGGATACTGACGCATTAAAAATGGCGCCCACGCGTGCATACGCATGGGCACCATATCTTGTTTTAGCTGAACGCAGCTGCTACTCAGCAGCCTCCTCAAGCTCGGAGACATCAAACTCAAAGTCGTTACCCGGCAGAATCGCATTGAGCACGATGCCCACCAGCGAGCCCACGGCAAGACCGGAAAGCGAAATCGTCACGCCGCTCAGCTCCAGCACGATGGCGCCGGCGGTGCTGTACGCGATGCCGAGCGAAAGCACGAGTACCAGGGCGGTCACCAGCACGTTGCGGTTGTTTTGGAAATCGACCTGGTTCTCGATGAGGTTGCGAACGCCCACGGCGCTGATCATGCCGTAAAGCACGAGCGACACGCCGCCGATAACGCATGCCGGCATAGCGGCGATCACGGCAGCGAACTTGGGGCAGAACGAAAGCACGATGGCACAGCACGCGGCAATGCGAATCACGCGCGGGTCGAACACGCGCGTCAGGGCGAGCACGCCGGTGTTCTCGCCATACGTGGTGTTGGCCGGAGCGCCAAAGAGCGAAGCCAGAATCGTGGCGAGACCATCGCCGAGCAGCGTGCGATGCAGGCCGGGATCGGCAATGTAGTTACGCTCGCAAGTGGAGCCGATAGCGGAGATGTCACCGATATGCTCGATCATGGTTGCAAAGGCCAGCGGCATGATGGTGATGATGGCCGTCGTGGCAAGGCCGCTATCGAACTGCGGCCCAAAGAGCGCAAACACGGTGTCATCCCACACGATGGGCAAACCAACCCAGGGAGCGGCTGCGACGCCAGAAAAGTCGACCTCGCCCAGCGCAGCCGCAACGGCATAGCTCACCACAACGCCCAGCAAGATCGGCACAATCTTGACCATGCCGCGGCCCCAAATATTGCAGATGACAATCACAGCCACGGCGACAACGGCAACAAACCAGTTGGTCTGGCAGTTGGCAATGGCGGAGCTCGCCAGAATCAGACCGACCGAAATGACGATGGGGCCAGTCACCACCGGCGGGAAGAAGCGCATAACGCGCTTGGCGCCAAACGCGCGGAACAGGGCCGCAAGCACCGGATAGAGCAGGCCGGCACAAGCTACGCCCAGGCAGGCGTAGGGCAAAAGCTCGGCCTCGCCGTTGGGCGCGATGGCGGCATAGCCTGCGATAAAGGCAAACGATGAGCCCAAAAATGCCGGCACCTTACCGCGCGACAGGAAGTGAAACAGGAGCGTGCCCAGGCCGGCAAACAAAAGCGTTGCCGAGACCGAAAGGCCGGTGAGCACGGGCACCAGCACGGTGGCGCCAAACATGGCAAACAGGTGCTGCAGACCGAGCAGGAACATGCGCGGGCGGCCGAGCGACGATGCATCGTAGATGGCATCGGTGACGGCGGGCGTCGAGGATTGGGGCATGTATGTCCTTTCGAATGGAAGGGCGATCGGGCATATCGGTTAACCTGTCCGAACGATACAATCCGAACCATTGTACGCGATACGCCACCTCTCGCACGCGCCGTCACCTGCGAACGTTACCGCTATTTCCAAACGCGCTCGGCAATACGCTTGACCAGCGCGATCTTTGCCCATTGCTCGTCCTCGGTCAGCTTGTTGCCAATCTCGCAGCTGGCAAAGCCGCACTGGGGCGACAGATACAGGTTCTCGAGTGGAACATACTTTGCGGCCTCGTGAATACGCTCGACGATGGCATCCTCGTCCTCAAGCTCAGCGGCCTTGGTGGTCACCAGGCCCAACACGACCTTCTTGCCCGGGGCAACGTACTTGAGCGGCTCAAAGCCACCGGCACGCGGCGTATCGAACTCCAGATAGAATGCGTCAACGTCCTCATGCGTAAACAGGTACGGCGCGATGGGGTCGTAGCCACCCTCAAAAGCATAGGTAGAATGGTAGTTACCACGGCACACGTGCGTGTTAATGACCAGGTCGTCGGGCTTGCCCTCGATGGCGGCGTTGTTGAGCGCCACGCCCAGCTCGCTTACCTTTTGCAGGTCGACCGGGCTCATGCCGGTTTTGGCGACAAAATCGGTATCGCAGTAGATGCCCCAGGTGCAGTCGTCAAACTGGATGTTGCGGCAGCCTGCTGCGTACAGGTCGGCAATCACCGTGCGATAAGCGGCTGCGATGGCGTCGGCAAGTTCCTCATCGGTCTTATAGACAGCGCGCAGGCTCTCCTGCTGGCCGTCGCAGCGATCGAGCGTGACCTCAGAGAACGTCTGGATAGGCGCCGGGATGGTCTGGCGCGCGACCTGGCCCTCCCCCTCGAGCGCCTTGACAAATTTAAAGTGCTCGACGAACGGATGGTTCTCGCCGCTAATGGGGCCGATTACCACGGCGGTGTCGGCGGTAGTCTCCTCATCGTGGAACATATAGCCCGTACGCGAGGTGCGACGCTCGACGCCGTTCAGCCCCCACATAAAATCGAGATGCCAGTAGCTGCGGCGAAACTCGCCATCGGTAATCACCTGCAGGCCAGCGGCCTTCTGCTTTGCCACCAAATCGCGAATGGCATCGTCCTCGACAGCCTTAAGCCCCTCGGCATCAAGCGTGCCCGCGGCGTAGGCGGCACGGGCGTCCTTCACGGCCTGCGGACGAAGAAAACTGCCGACGATATCGGCGCGAAACGGCGCGTTCGATTGAATCGAAGTGCTCATAGATATCTCCCTTTGTATTGGTTGCTTTACTGGGACAGAGTATGAGCGTTCATATGGCCATCGTAAAATATGCGTTTATGACAGTTTGATATAGATGCTTCCTATATCAGTCTGGACTGCCATAAAGAGATTTGACCAGCGCGGAGCACAGCAGCCTAGATATGCTGACGAATCGCGTCGATATAGGCTTGGCCGTAGCGCGTGAGCGTCGTGTTCTTGCGCGTAATGATGCCGATCTCCATGTACTCGTCCACATCGAGCGGAATCGAGATGATGCCGGGGCCGTTGAGCTCGTGGCTGATCACACCCGAACACACCGTGTAACCGTTAAGGCCCATAGCTAGGTTGAACAGCGTCGCACGGTCACGCACGCGGATATTCTTGCGACGCTCAAAGGTCGAGGTCAGCTCCTCGGAATAATAAAACGAGTTATAGCTGCCCTGCTCATAGGACAGGAACGGGTAGTCTTCCAAGTCCTCGAGCGTCACGCTCGAGCGGCCCGCCAGTGGATGGTCTGCGCATACAAAGACATGCGGCGCGGCGCAGAAGAGCCCCTCGAATACAAGCTCGTTGGCCGCCAGCATGCGCTCGATGACCTCGCGATTGTGCTCCGACAGATACAGGATGCCGAGCTCGCTTTTCATATGCGCGACGTCCTCGATAATCTCGTGGGTCTGCTCCTCGCGCAGGGTAAAGTCGTAGCGCGCTGCATCGAACTCACGGATCACATCGACAAACGCATTAACGGCAAAGGAATAATGCTGGCAGCTCACACTAAAGTGCGGCACCTGCTCGGACGCGCCCTTGTACTTGCCTTCGAGCAGATCGGCCTGGTCGAGCACCTGTCGAGCGTAGCCCAAGAAGGTCTCGCCCTCCTCGGACACAATGACACCCTTGTTGGTGCGCTCAAAGATGTGCACACCCATCTCGTTTTCGAGATCGCGGATCGACGCGGTAATCGAAGGCTGCGACACAAAGAGTCGGCGCGAGGCCTCGGTGATGCTGCCGCATTCGGCAACTTTGACGACATATCTGAGCTGCTGGAGCTTCATGGCTGTCTCCTTAGCTGTTCGCGAGATTCGCGTCGGCCGCACCCTCCTGACGCATAAACGGCGGCATCTCCCCCGTCGCGGCGCAGGCGGCAATCTGATGCAGAGCCCCGGCGACCGCATCATCTGCCGCAGCGCCAATATGCCAGCGCGCGGCAGCCGTGACGGCCTCGTTGGCATTGGCGACTGCAACGGAGTTGGGAACGGCATCGATCATGGGCAGATCGTTATCGGAATCGCCAAATACGGCCACCTCGTCGGGCGTCAGGCCCAAAGCGTGCGCCAACTCCAGCGCAGCGCAACCCTTGTCCCAACCGGCCGGAAGGATGTCAAACAGGCGCACACTGTTGTTGGGAAACACGAGCGAGAGTTCCGGCACCTCAGCGGCAACGCGCTCGCGTAGCTCCGCGAGCTCCTCACGCGAACGGGCACTCCAGATATTCGCCTTGAACACCGGCGCGTCGTCGACGACGGGACGGCACGGGGCTTCTTCGCCTTTGAGCCATGCGTTGCCGCCCGACTCCATGGCGCGACGCACACGCTCGGGATCGCTCGTCACGCAATAGGCATCGTTGCCCCAAAAGTCATCGCCCAGGCTATAGACCTTCAGATAGGTATCGTCAGTCTCTTGCTCAAGATAGTCGGCAAGACGCATGAGGGCACCGTTGTCGCTCGCACGGGAGGCAACAACCTCGCCGTCGACAAACATCACCTGGCCGTTACAGAACGCACCGGTCGAAAAGCACTCGGAACGATTTTTGAACATCCAGCCCATCGCGGACGGCTGGCGACCCGAAACCGGGCCAAAGTGCAGACCCGCCGCCTGCATGGCATGAATGCCCTCGATGGCGTAGTCGCTGGCGCCGTCATGCCCGGCTGGAATCAGTGTATCGTCCATATCGGTCAGCACAAGTTTAATCATAAGGCCCCCATTCGTATCGGTCCTACCTATTGTAACGACCTGCCAAAATAAACCTGTCCCTTTTTGGCAGGTGCGCTAGTATAGGGAACAACAGATTCGATGCGGGAGTGCCGGCGGTGCAAACCACAAGGCTGAGAGGGCATGGGGCCCAATCCTTTGAACCTGTCAGTTAATGCTGGCGTAGGGAGCATGCCGCCTTTACAGGGGCGCTGTCTATGCACAGCGCCCCTTTTCTATGCCAAGGAGGCATGTGCAGTGATTGATTCGGAACAGCTTAAGCAGAATGTGGTCAAGGCCGTGGAGGAGATTCGCGCCACCAATCCGATGGCCGGCTCCATCACCAACACGGTGACGATTGACTTTGTCGCCAATGCTCAGCTCGCCGTGGGCGGATCGGCCGCCATGGTCTATCTGCCCGACGAGGGCGAGGCACTCGTTGCCGGCGGCGGCGCCATCTATCTCAATATGGGCACGCTCTTCCCCATCTACGAGCAGACGATTCCCCGCGCGGCCAAGGCGGCACACGACGCCGGCAAGCCCTGGGTGCTCGATCCAGTGGGTCTGGGCATCGGTAGCCTGCGCACCCAGCTGGTAAACGAGCTCAAGCAGTACAAGCCCGCCATCGTACGCGGCAACGCCTCCGAGATCATCGCACTCGCCGGCCTGTGGGGCCTTGAGGGCGAGGCGGCTGATCTGAGCCGCGTGCGCGGTGTCGATACCACCGACACGGTCGACGCCGCCCGCGATGCTGCCGTGGCGCTCGCCCGCTACACCGGCGGCGCCGTAGTGGTTTCGGGCGAAGTCGACCTGATCACCGACGGCGCGACCGTGGCCAAGTCCCACGGCGGCAGCCCGCTCATGTCCAAGATCACCGGCTGCGGCTGCTCGCAGGGCGGCGTGCTGGCCGTGTACGCCTGCGCTGCCAACCCGTTTACGGCTGCCGTCTGCGGTACCGCCGTCTACAACGTTGCCGGCACGCGTGCCGCCGCTGTCGCCGATGCCCCGGCAAGCTTTAAGGTCGCCTTTATCGACGAGCTCTACCGCGCAACCGCCCAGGACATTGCCGATAACCGACTCGAGCTCGAGGAGGCATAGGCCATGTCCGAGCCCGTAACCAATGCCAGCATGAACACGCTCGTCGCCGTGGCCATCGCCCCGTGCGGCACCGGCGACGAGCTGTCCGCCGAGGTCGCCGAAGTCGTGCGCGTCATTCGCGAGAGCGGCCTTCCCAACCGCACCACCTCGATGTTCACCGAGATCGAGGGCGACTGGGACGAGGTCATGCAGGTCGTGCGCGACGCAACCTTTGTGTTGGCGAGCAAGGGCATCCGCACCGAAGTCGTGCTCAAAGCCGATATTCGGCCCGGATTTACCGACACCATGACCGGCAAGCTCGAGCGTATGGAAGCACAGATCAAGAAGCAGGAGGAAGCACGATGAGCATCCGCGACAACCTTGATATCTCGGCCTATCTGGTACTCGGCCCCGAAAACACGCTCGGGCGCCCCGTAGGCGATGTGGTGGCCCAGGCGCTCGACGCCGGCTTTACCTGCATTCAGGTACGCTCCAAGGTGGCAAGTGCCCGCGAGATCATCGCGCTGACCGGCGACGCCGCTCAGGCAATCGCACAGGCTGGCAAGACCGGTCAGGTCGCCTTGTTGATCGACGACCGCCTGGACTGCGTACTCGCCGCGCGCGAGCAGGGCATCGCCGTCGATGGCGTACACGTGGGCCAGAGCGATATTCCCGTCGAGGTCTGCCGCAAGCTGTTGGGCCCCAACGCCATCGTGGGCCTTTCGGCCCGCTGCGAGGAGATGCTCGAGTACGTCAAGACCGCCGACATGAGCTTGGTCGACTACCTGGGCATCGGCCCGCTCCACGAGACCGAGACCAAGCGCGATTGCGGACGCGCGGCCGACGGCTCCATTATCACCAAAAGCTTTGAGGACCTGGCCGCACTCCACGCGGCAAGCCCCGTGCCCATCGTGGTGGGCGGCGGCGTCAAGACGGCCGACCTGCCGCAGCTCAAGGCCACCGGCGTCGATGGCTTCTTTGTGGTGAGCGCCGTCTGCAGTGCCGACGACCCCTACGCCGCCGCCAAGGAGCTTGTCGACACCTGGCAGCAGGCGTAAGTCTAAGCCGAGCAGCTGATCCGCAGCCTCATATCTTCAGCAATGGAAAGCGCATCCCAGTTTGGACCTCCATTCCGGGATGCGCTTTCCGCCGAGTCCACGGCAGTTTGCCCTACCCCGCCAGATACGTTTCCAGCGCAGACAAAGACGACTCCGCATCGTGGCGGCCGACCTGGTAGATGCGCTCGAGCTCATCCGGTTCGCGGCACAGCGACGGCACCTTCACCGATTCGCTCGGACGCACCACAAAGATATCGCCGGCGGCCTCACGACGCGCCAAATCATCGAGCGTGGCATTGTAGACCTCATGCCGATGCTCGAGCGCTGCGACAAACTCCGGATAGTGATGGAACACGCGACGCAGCATGGGCATCACGCTGTTGGGCTGCTTCACAAAGCCCGCCGGTTGCGTGAGCACCACGATATTGCGGTCATACCCCTGCGCAAACAGCCATGCACTGGGAATAGAATCAGCAACGCCACCATCCAGATACTTATGCCCGTCAATAGCAACGGGACGCGTCGCCACAGGAATAGCAGACGACGCCCGGATCCACTCGATATCGCGCTCGTCGCCATAGGGCAGGTCGTGGTAGACGGCCTTGCCCGTCTCGATATCGGTACACACGCACGTAAACCGCATGGGGCAGGCGCGATATGTCTCCAAATCGATGGGATCGCGCTCGATGGGCACCTCGTGATAGGCAAAATCGGCATTGAACATATCGCCGGTTCGCAGCCAGCTGGTCACGCTTGCGTAGCGCTTGTCGGCACAATAGGCCTTGTTATAGCGAATGGCGCGGCCGATCTGGCGCGATTTAAAGTTGTAGCCAAACGCCGCGCCCGCCGAGACACCCACCATATGGTCGCAAGTTAAGCCGTGCTCCATCCAAACGTCGAGCACGCCCGCCGTATACATACCGCGGTAGCCGCCTCCCTCGAGTGCCAGCCCCACCGTGCGCGTCGTATTTGACTGTGCCATGCGACCATCTCCGTCCCCACAAATTCAAACGGAACAAGTATACCCGTCAACATATATCGTCTCAGTCGCATTTTCATCGAACATCGCATCGTCGCGCTGCCGTTTGTCGAATAATAGCCGCCCACAGCATGTGCACCCATATATAATTCTGAACTGTTGTTTATACTACTCAGCAGTTATCAGCAGCGAACATTAGCCGGTAAATTAACCCAACAACGCAGCGAGGCGGGGGCCTGGATACACGCAAAGCGCCGAACAACAACGCGTGTGCACAACGAGCTCGCCCGACGCAATTCGCCCGACCCCAGAAAGCCGCTTACGACATGGATACTGTCAGCAATTACACCGAAACGCTCGAAAAGACCGTTCGCGACCTTCTCGATCGTCAGGATGATCTGATTAGGACCGCCTTTACCGACCAGCTTACCGGACTTGGCAACCGCGGCGGCTTTGCCCGTTCCCTCGAGGAGCTCTGGGAGCAGGACACCCCCGTTACCATGGCGTACATCGATATCGACAATCTCAAGCACTGCAACGACGTCTTTGGCCATGACGAGGGCAACCGCTATATCTTGCAGGTAAGCCTCTATCTCAAGCTGTATATGAAAGTGGACGAAGCGGCGTTTCGCATAGGCGGCGACGAGTTTGCCATCCTATCTACGATTGCAACCGAGGACGACCTCGCCGAACGTCTGGAACACTGCCGAACGACTCTGCTCAAAAACAACGATTCCGAGATGCCCCACTCGTTTAGCTATGGAGTGGCACACGCCGACCCCGCCCTGGGCGAAGCCTCCAATCGCATGACGCTCGATGCCGACCATCGCATGTACGATTACAAACTACGTCATGCCATGCACCTCGATCGACGTAATATCGCGCAAGTCCACGCCGACGACTTCGAAATAAGCGATCGTATTTTCGACGCCTTTTCGATGCTCAACGAGGGCCGTTATTTCTTTATCGAGAACTTGGACAAGGACCGCACCCTTTGGTCGCAAGGTGCCTTGCGCGATCTCGGTCTTCCTTCGGAGCACATAGACAGCTGCCGCGATTTCTGGAAGACGCGCGTCCATCCCGATGACCTCGAGGCCTACGCCAACGACATCAACCAGATCTTTAACGGCTCCAAACACCGCCGCGTCATGCAGTACCGCATGCGCAATGCCGCTGGTGACTACGTCCTTTGCCGTGCTCGCGGGTTTCGTATCGACGGCGACGGAAATGTCCCCTCGCTCTATGTCGGCGAGCTCGTCAACCACTCACTCGCCGAAACCGTCGACGCCGCCACAGGCCTCGGAACGCAGCGCATGCTGGTCAATGCCATCGATACCTGCCGCCTTGACCGTTGCAAGACAGGGCTTATAGCGGTGCGCGTTCGTGGCACGACTAAGCTCAACGAGCTCTACGGGGCCGAGGCTGTCGACAACATGCTTGCCGAATACGCGGGCCGCATGCTGTCGATCACCCGCGGCAGGAGCAGGGTCTACCGTTCACGAAGCGTCCAGTTTGTCGTGCTCAGCAACGATTTGGACCACGAGGCATTCGAGCAACTGACCCACCACCTTAAAGAGGCCGTTTTCGCTCCTGTGCAAATCGCGGGCGACACCATTGCTCCCGTCTGTCTTGTCGTCCCGACCTTTTACGAACGCCTGGACTCCCAAGCATCGACTGTTTTGGGCGAACTCGATCGTCGTCTTCGCACAGCTGGCGGGCTTGTCCCCAACGACAGCCTCCCTATACCCGAGGTCGAACGCAAAAGCGCAATCGCCGAACGCATCGATATGCTCACAGGTCTCTACCGACCCAGCGAGTTTATGCGCCGTGCCAATGCCATCATCAAGGCAAGGCGCGACGACGCTTGGTGTATCGCCACCGTCGACATGGGCCACATGCGCCTATTTAACGAATGGTATGGACAGGCCGAAGGCGACCGTATGCTTGCCGATGTGGGCACGGTGCTCAAGGATATCGAGAACGCCGACATGGGTGTCGCGGGATACTGGGGGCAAGACGACTTCTGTCTGCTCATACCCTTTGAGCACGATTTCGTTCACCGAGTCTATGCGCGCGTGCACGAGGCTGTAGCCAAGCACGACGACGGCGTAGGTTTTTGGCCGTCCATGGGCGTTTACCCCATCGACTCCAATGAGGAGATCACCATCGATGCGCAGGCGAAGGCCATGTTTACCAATCGACGCGCAAAAAACGACTTTAAGGAGCGCATTGCCATTTTCTGCCCCGCGGAATACGAGCGCGAAGTCGCGTTCCACCGCACGCTGACCGAATTCCAGTACGCGCTCTCAGACGGTCGTATTACCTACCACTTGCAGCCCCAGGTCGATATGGAAACCGGTGAGATTATTGGCGCCGAAGCACTCACCCGCTGGATTGACAAGGACGGCTCTCTCATTTCGCCCGCAACGTTTATCCCCGCACTCGAGGAAAGCGGCTTTGTGGTGACGCTCGACAAGTACATTTGGCAGGGTGTCGCCTCGTGGCTGCGCGAGCGCATCGATCGAGGGCTTCGTGTGGTTCCGGTTTCGCTTAATGTGTCGCGCGTGGATATCCTTGCCTGCGACGTCGCCAAACATATGGGGGCGCTCGCCGCCCAATACAACCTACCGCCCGAGCTTATGCGTATCGAGATCACCGAGACGGCTTATACGGGAGAATCCGAAGCCGTGGACAAACTGACAGCCGACCTGCACACCCGCGGCTTCTCGACCTATATGGACGATTTTGGCACCGGTCAGTCCACGCTCGCGATGCTCAAGAACGTCAACGTCGACGTCATCAAGCTCGACCGCGCCTTTGTACCCACCGACCGCGATCAAGGCCGCAGCACGCAAATCATTTCATCGATGCTCGAAATGGCGCAGTCGCTCCATCTGCCCGTCGAGGTCGAAGGCGTCGAGACAAATGAGCAGGCGAACATGCTACGACAAATGGGCGCCCGCTACGCTCAGGGCTTCCTCTACTACCGCCCCATGCCGGCGAAGGATTTTGAGGCATTGCTCGATGGTGGCAATAACAACTGATACGCTCGCGCGCAAAACGCCACCGTCGAAAGGGGCATTTGTCTCCATTAGCTAACTTATTACCCCAATTCAAACCGAATTGGGGATATGATACAAACCGTTGTTCCGCCCAAGGAGGTTATCCATCATGAACGAGTCATATCGCCTGGGTGAGCAATCGATTATTGCCTATCTTCAGCGACTTGCGAATGGCATCTCGACCGCCGAACTCGATGTTGCCGCGCTGCCTGCTGAGCTGCGCGCCGTTGGCGAGCAACTGCAAAAGACGCATGCCATCCTGCAACAAGAGCGCCGGCTGCTTGAGAGCAACGCCTATATCGACCCGCTCACCAACTTGGGCAACCGCGGCGGACTCGACCGTCACGTCGAGCAACTCTGGCACAAAGGTGACCCCTTCACCTGCGCCTATATTGACATCGACCATCTCAAACATTGCAATGATAGGTTTGGCCACGCCGAAGGCAATCGCTATATTCTGAGCATCTGCCGCACGCTCTCCGAAACCATGGAGCACGATGAGATGCTGTTCCGCATCGGTGGAGACGAGTTTGTGCTCATCTCGCTCTCCGCAAACGAGACCGAACTCGAGCAGCGCTTGGAGCGGGTACGCGCCGGGCTGATCGAGGCGAGCTCAGGTGGCAAGGCGCCCATGATCGCCAGCTTTAGCTTTGGCTGCTCGCGCGTCGATCCACTTGCCGGCGACACGCGTCGCCAGATGACGATGGATGCCGATCGCAAGATGTATCGCTATAAGCTTATGCATCGTGTGCAGCAACCGAAAGACAATGACGCCCCGCAACGCCCAATCGTCGATCAGCTTCCCTGCAACGACCGGGTGTTCCAAGCGATCTCCATGAGCTCCGAGACGCGCTATCCGTTTATCCTCAATCTCGATACGGGAGAATCGCAATGGTCGGTTAACGCCGTGCGCGATTTTGACCTGCCCTCCCAACACCCTTTTAACTCACTCGACATGTGGCTCGCCCGCGTTCATCCCGAGGACCGCGACAACGTACGTGCCGAGCTCGACATGGTGATAAACGGCACGTGGCACTTCCACTACATGCAGTATCGCGTAATGGATGCCACCGGAAAATACGTGCTTTGCGACTGCACGGGCTACCGCTTGGACGGCACCGATACCGAGCCCAGCATGTATGTGGGTATTATCATCAACCGAAGCTTGGCAGATACGACTGACTCGGTAACGGGTCTGGGCGATGTCCACGCGCTGGTCAACGCTATTGGAGAGATGCGCCGCGTGGCGCGCAAGGCGGGGTTGATCGCCATTAAAATCGACGATATCGCTCAGGTCAACGCCCGTTTTGGCTTTGATGCGGGCGACCGCGTTTTGGCGGAGAGCGCCGCCTGCCTCATGGAATGCTCGCGCGGCAAGGGCCGTCTGTTCCGTTCGACGGGACCGATGTTCGCGGCGCTTTTCGACGAATTCGGCCCCGAAGAGACCGACGCGATCGCAGACGAAATCGAGCGGTTCCTGGGATCTCCCGTGCTCTTTGGCTCATTTGAATATCAGCCTCCCCTTCGCGTGGCCACGCTTCATCTGGACAGCGTCGACCGACAGCCCGTTTCCATTTTGAACGAGCTCAAAGCGCTACTTGAAGAAGCGCCGCAGGTACCGGGCACCAAGCTGGACTAGCGTCGTGGGGCGCGATGTAAAGCACAAGCCGTTTCGCATCGCGCCCCACGCCATCTGCCCTCTCGTGCGATAATCCTCCGCAGAAGTCACCGACAGCAGAGGGAGTTTGTGATGAAGGTTCTTTTGGTCAACGGCAGCCCCAAGGCAAACGGCAACACCGCCCGCGCACTCGCCGAGGTTGCCGAGCAACTTAATGCAGAAGGCATTGATACCGAGGTGTTTCAACTGGGCGCCAAACCTATTCGCGATTGCATCGGTTGCGGCCAGTGCGGCAAGCTTGGCGGTCGCTGCACCTTTGACGACGACGTGGTGAACGAGCTCATCGCTGCCGCCAAGCGGGCAGATGGCTTTGTCTTTGGCTCACCCGTCTACTATGCGCACCCCAGCGGACGCATCCTTTCGGCCCTCGATCGCGCCTTCTATGCAGGCGGGCATGCCTTTGAGCACAAGCCCGGCGCCGCGGTCGCCGTCGCCCGTCGCGGCGGCACGTCGACCACGTTCGATGTGCTCAACAAGTACTTCACCATTAAGCAAATGCCCGTGGTTGCTTCCACCTACTGGAACAACGTGTTTGGCCGCGTACCCGGCGACGCCGATGGGGATGCCGAGGGCCTTGCCACTATGCGAAACATCGGCAAAAACATGGCCTGGCTCCTGCGCTGCATCGAGGCGGGACAGGCCGCCGGTATCAACGCACCCGAGGCAGATCGCGCAACGACCAACTTCATTCGATAAGTCCAACGGTGGTCACTTCGACGCTCGTTAGAACGGTGGAACATACTATGAACGTGCAAATCTTCGGCACCAAAAAGTCCTTCGATACCAAGAAGGCACAGCGTTATTTTAAGGAGCGCCGCATTAAGGTGCAGTTTATTGACCTTAAGGAAAAGGAGATGAGCAAAGGCGAGCTTACGAGCGTGATGCAGGCGGTCGGCAGCATCGACAAGCTGCTCAACCCCAAAGCCAAGGACGAGGAGACGCTCGCACTCATTCAGCACCTTACCCCCAGTCAGCGCTTCGGCAAGCTGCTCGAAAACCAGCAGGTTCTGGCCGAGCCCATCGTGCGCAACGGCAAAAAGGCCACCGTCGGTTATTGCCCCGATGTATGGGGAGCCTGGGAGTAGCTTGTGTTATTTGCCGGCGCGTGGGTATAAGAGCAGGCGTTTGGCATAAGATTCAACTGTAAGCCATGTCTAACAAAGGAGGGCACATGCCCAACAAACCCGTGAAGATCATCATGCTTACCGGATACCTCGGTGCCGGCAAGACTACGCTGCTCAACCACATCCTCGCTAACGACGGCGGTATCCGCGCCGCCGTGATCGTTAACGATATCGGCGAGATCAACGTCGATGCCAGCCTTATCGCCGACGGCGGCCTTTCCGAGACCGACGACCTCATCCCGCTCACCAACGGCTGCATCTGCTGCACGCTTTCGGATGACCTGGCCAACCAGCTGCAGGGCATCGCCGATTCGGGCAACTTCGACTACATCATCATCGAGGCATCGGGTATTTGCGAACCTATCCCCATCGCCTACACCATCTCGAGCTTCTGCGACGAGGCCAAGGTGGGCGGCGAGCCCAAGCTCGCGCTCGACAACATCGTGGCCGTGGTCGACTGTGCCCGCATGTATGACGAGTTCAACGGCGGTCGCGACCTGCTGGCCGAGGATATCGACGAGGACGACATCGAAAGCCTGCTCATCCAGCAGATCGAGTTCTGCTCCACGCTGATCCTCAACAAGACCGATACCGTCACGCCTGAACAAATCGCCGAGCTCAAGGCCATCGTGCGCAGCCTGCAGAAGGACGCCGTGATCGTCGAGGCCCAAAACGGCGAGGTTCCCATGGAGGAGCTGCTCGATACCGGCCGCTTCGACTTTATGCGCGCCTACAACTCCGCCGCCTGGATCGAGGCCATGGAGCATCCCGAGGAGCACGACGACCCCGAGGTGCTCGAGTATGACATCGAGACCTTTGTGTACTCGCGCCGCAAGCCGTTTGACCTGAAAAAGTTCACCGATTTTGTTGAGCAGGAGTGGCCCGACGAGGTCATCCGTGTCAAGGGTCCGCTGTGGCAGACCGGCGATCCGGACATGTGCTACATGTTTGAGCAGGCCGGCCACCAGATGCGCCTGATGGAGAACGGTCTGTTCGTTGACTCCGCGCCCGAGGGCGAGAAGCAGAAGATCATCGACGAGAACCCCGAGATCATGCAGATTTGGGACGACGAGACGGGCGACCGCATGACGAGCCTGTGCATCATCGGCCGTCACATGGACAAGGATGCGCTCATCGCTGCCCTCGATGCCTGTCTGACCGACTGGCACCGCGCCTAGGTTTATCCAAGCGGGCATTTTCCTGCCTACGTAACCGCCAAACCACCACGAAGGTGCCCTTCGTGGTGGTTTTTCGTTCTGAGCCAAGGAGATTCATGTTCAACATTGTGCTGTATGCGCCCGAGATTCCGGCCAATACGGGCAATATCGGCCGTACCTGCGTGGTCACCGGCGCCCACCTGCATCTGGTGGAGCCGCTGGGGTTTTCGCTCGACGACAAGACGGTGCGTCGTGCCGGACTGGGCTACTGGCAAAACTTGGACGTGACGACCTATGCCGGCTGGGAGGATTTCCTTGCGCGCAACGACCTCTCCCCTGCCGATGGCCGCCTGCATCTGCTGACCAAAAAGGCACGCCGCACCTATGCGCAGAGCACCTACCGCGATGGCGACTACTTGGTCTTTGGCAGCGAGAGCTCGGGCATTCCCGAGCCACTTCTTGCCGCGGCGCCCGAGCGCTGCGAGCGCATCCCGATGCTGCGCGATTGTGACTCACTCGATAACGCCGAAGCTTGGGAAGCTCACGAGGAATCGCTGGGGCATACCGAGGACAGCCACGAGGCCATCCTTCAACAGGATATCTGCGGCAACTTCGTCAACCCGGACGACTACCGCATCAGCGCACTTAACCTCTCCAACAGCGCCGCCATCGTCCTCTACGAGGCCCTGCGCCAGGCAGGCTTTCCGGGAATGTGACAAAGGAACTATCCCTTTGTCACATTCAAGCGCCACGCCGATGGCACACACGCCTAATTGATGCTCTAGATAAAGAGCCCTCACTTTTAATCAGAATTAACTAAAGTAAAATGAAGTTAAACGACGGTGTGAAAGGAGAGCCTTGTGGAATATCTCGAGAACCCGTTTACCCCCAGTTTTGGTGAGGTTCCTGCCCATCTCGCTGGCAGACAACAGATTATTCGGGATTTGGACCGCGCCTTCTTGAGCCAGCGTAGGCGCCCAGAATTGACCTCGATCTTCTCAGGCGCGCGTGGAACCGGTAAAACCGCTCTCATGTCGTCGCTCGCGACAAGGGCGGAATCCCACGGCTGGATTGCCGTAAAGACGACCGCGCTCCCGGGAATGCTTGAGGAAATCGAGTTCGGGGCGAAACGTGCTGCCGGCCATCTTATCGACCCGTCTAAGAACTTCGAAGTCACCGGTCTCGGAATTGCACCGCTCGGCAGCATCGAAGTCAATCGCGTTCACGATGCCTCAACCTGGCGTTATCGCATGAGCGACATCATCGACCAGCTCAACGAGGCTGGCACCGGTCTGCTCGTCACAGTTGACGAGGTGGACCCGACACTCGACGAGATGATTCAGCTTGCAGCGACGTATCAGCACTTTGTGACCGATGGGAAACGCGTCGCCCTGCTCATGGCGGGACTTCCCAACAACGTCTCGACGTTGCTGAACCACAAGACGGTCTCGTTCCTTCGCCGCGCCCAACAATATCATCTGGGTCGCATTGCCGACTATGACGTACGCGAGGCCTTGATTCGCACAATCCAGGAAAACGATCGCCTGGCAGATGCTGGGGGAATCGATAGAGCCGTTCGCTCGATCTCTGGTTTTCCCTTCCTATTGCAACTCGTAGGCTACCGTGCCTGGGATCTCACAAGCGATTCGAAGGAAATCTCGTCACGCGACTTTGACCTGGGAATCAAAATCGCGCGCGACGAGATGGACGACCGAATCCTCGCGGCAACCTATCGGGAGCTCACTGCAGAGGACAAGCGATTCCTCATCGCCATGCTCGATGACGAGGAAGAGTCCACCACCGCTGACCTTGTCGAGCGCCTTAAGCGTTCGCCGCAGCAGGTCTCCCGCTACCGACGCCGCATGATAGATGCCGGCATCATCGGGGAACGAGGACGAGGGCTCGTCGCATTTGAATTGCCATTCTTCCGCGACTACCTCGCGGCTCAATGCGTGAAATAGGCATCAATGAGGCAAAGGGGCTGTCCCTTTGCCTCATTGTCTATAGGTAGCGGCCGGTAATGCTTGCGGAGCAGGCCGCGATGTCGCCCGGCGTACCGGAGCAGACGATTTGCCCGCCCGCATCGCCACCGCCCGGGCCCATGTCGACCACGTAATCGGCATTGCGGATAAGGTCGAGATCGTGTTCGATCACGATGACTGTGGCGCCCTTGGCAACGAGACCGTCAAACACGTTCAATAGCACCTGAACATCGAGCGGATGCAGGCCGATCGTGGGCTCGTCGAATACGAATACGGCATCGTCCTGCACGCGGCCCATCTCGCTCGCAAGCTTAAGACGCTGTGCCTCGCCGCCCGAGAGCGCCGGCGTGGGCTCGCCAAGTGTGAGATAGCCCAGGCCCAGGTCATGCAAGGTCTGCAAGCGCGTCTGAACCTTCTTGAGTCCCAGTGTGGCGTCGATGGCCTCGTCCACACTCATGTCCATGAGCTGCGGCAGCGTAAGCAGACTCCCGTCCTTGCCCTCGCGATGGATATGCGAGGCGGCCTCGGCGTAGCGCGAACCACGGCATGCCGGGCAGACGATCTCGACGTCGGGCAAAAACTGCACGTCGAGCGATATCGAGCCCGTGCCATCGCACGTAGGGCAACGCAAGGCGCCAGTGTTGTAGCTAAAGGCGCCCGCCTTGTAGCCGGCTGCCTTGGCTTCGGGCGTACGGGCAAAGGCGCGGCGCAGCTCGTCATGGATGTCGGCATAGGTTGCCACCGTCGAGCGAACATTGGCGCCAATGGGCGTAGCGTCAATCAGGTTGGCGCGGGCAATGCCTTCGGCATCGACCCAACGCACGTGTCCCGGCAAGCGCTCGCCAGCTGCCTGCGCCTTAAGCGCCGGGATGAGCGTCTCGAGCACCAACGTCGTCTTACCCGAACCCGAAACGCCCGTCACCGCGACAAGGCGGCCGCGCGGGATATCGACTTCGAGCGGCTTGACGGTATGGATGGCATCGGTCGCCATGCGGATATGGCCCTGGTCGAACATTTCGTCGTCAGTCACCTGCGGACGCAAGCGCTTGGGCTCGGCGCGCAAAAACGGCGCGATGCGACTGCTCTGCGATTGCTCGACCTCGTCTACCGTACCAGCGGCGATTACGTTGCCGCCGCCTGCTCCGGCAACGGGGCCCATCTCGACCAGATAATCAGCCTCCGCCAGCACACGTGTATCGTGGTCGACAACAACCACGGTATTGCCGTCATCCACCAGGTCGCGCATTACGCCCACCAAGCCGTCGACATTGGCAGGATGCAAGCCAATTGAGGGCTCGTCCAGCACATAGAGCACGCCTGTCGATCGGTTGCGCACCACGCGGGCGAGTTGCACGCGCTGGCGCTCACCCGTGGAGAGCGTGGCACCGGCGCGATCGAGCGAAAGGTAATCGAGACCCAGGTCGACCAGACGACGAGCCGTGCTCAAAAACGAATCGCAGATATCCGTCGCCATGGGCCGCATCTCGGCCGGCAAGGATGCGGGCGCCCCGCGCACCCACTCGATCGCATCACCAAGCGTCATGGCCGCGGCCTGAGCCAGATTGATACCGCGCACCTGGGGCTGGCGCGCAGCCTCGGAGAGACGCGTGCCGGCGCAGTCACGGCATGGTCCCTCGCGCAAAAAGCGAGCCACACGCTTAAGCCCCTTATCGTCCTTAACCTTGGCGAGCGCATTCTCAACGGTATAGACGGCGTTGTAATAGGTAAAGTCGAGCGGCGTGGCGCCCTCGCCGTTTTTGGGAACGTAGAGAATGTGCTTCTTAACCGCCGGGCCGTGAAACACGATGTCGCGCTCTTGAGGCGTGAGCTGGTTAAACGGCACGTCGGTGCGCACGCCCATCTCGCCGGCCACCTGCTTCATCAGGTCCCACATGAGCGTGCCCCAGGGAAGCACCGCACCCTCGTTGATGGTCTTTGACTCGTCGGGCACCAGGCTCGCCTCGTCTACCTCGCGCATGACACCGGTGCCGCCGCAGGTAGGGCACGCACCGCCGCTATTGAAAGCCAAATCCTCGGCACTCGGCGCGTAGAACTCGCGGCCGCATGTCGGACACGTGAGCGACAGGCC